>Ga0315280_10011564_pt1 | contig 10835 bp, 7 predicted proteins | sample YL17G06_40_MG_FD_203697 | JGI IMG/M metagenome (GOLD analysis project Ga0315280, IMG submission 203697) | Sediment microbial communities from Yellowstone Lake, YNP, Wyoming, USA - YL17G06_40 | ecosystem: Environmental > Aquatic > Freshwater > Lake > Sediment | place: USA: Wyoming | collected... | reverse complement strand
TTTCTCCTTTTACTTTTGATTTAATTTCTCCTCTATCTAATCTAACATTAGAAGTAATCGTTCCCGCTCCGATTTTTGTATCTTTACCAATTATCGAGTCGCCGAAATATCCTGAATGGCAAGTAGAGCCTTCTTGGAAAATAGAACGACAAACCTCAGCAAAACCACCGATTAAAACGTTTTTTTCTAAATCAACATATTCTCTAATTAAAGAATTGTTTCCGATGACGCAATTTTCGCCAATATAACAGGGACCTTTAATTGTAGCTCCTTCATAAATTTTTGTTCTTTTTCCAATATAAACCTTCCCTTCGATGATGACATTTTTTGAAATCTTTGCAGATTTTTCGATTTTACTTTCTAAAAAATTATCGAATAAATATTTTCTTAAATTAAAAAGATGCCAGGGATATTTCAAAAAAGCGGGAGTTTCTCCCTCTAATTTTTTTAACAAAGCTAATTTAACTTCATTTTTTTTCATATAGTCTGATAAGGCATCTTCAAAATCGTATTGATGTTTTTTAACTTTTTTGTAGAATTCAAAAAATTTTGGCTCCAAAAAATAAACCCCGACAACTTTAATATCTGATGTTTCTTTTCCTTTTTTTGGTTTTTCAACAATTTCTAAAATCCTGTCTCTTTTCAATTTCATCATCCCGAAAATTTCTGGAGTTTTTGTTTTTTGACCAGCTAAAATTGCTTTTCCCTTTTTAAATTTTTTTACCATCAAACTTAAAATTTCCTGAGAATTTAAAACATCACCATTCAAAACAAAAAAACTATCTTTTAGATAATTTCTAGCCTGCCAAAGGGCATTCCCTGATCCTAATGGTTTTTTTTGAATCAAAAAATTTATTTTTAAATCTTTGGATTTGAAATCTTTCAGTTCTTTCTCAATATCCCTTTTTGGAGATTGAACTATAATTACTTTTTTTATCCCAGCTTTTTCTATTCCGATTAAATTCCACCAAATTAAAGACTTCCCCATCAATTTAAAAAGGGATTTATGCCTTTTATTTAAGGGCCAAAATCTCGAGCTTTCACCGGCAGCCAGGATTACTGCCTGCCATGGTAGAAATTTCTTATTCATATTTTTAGAGATACCCCGTTATTTAGTATTTCTAACGGGGCCTGCATATTTTTTCCTTTAAGATTTGACTAAATTTTTCTTTTAAAAAATTTAATTTCTCTTTTGTTTTTGCCTCAACATAAAGTCTGATTTTTGGAGAAGTATTTGAGGCCCGAATCAAAATCCAGCCATAATCAAAATTCACTTTCACTCCATCTAAAGTATTCACTTTTTCATAAGTTTTTTTAAATTCCTCAGTTAGATTGTCTATAACTCTAAATTTAATTTCATCGGGACAATTGAAAGTAATTTCTTCTAAAGGATAGACTTTAATTTGATTTATTAAATCAGATAGTTTTTTCTTTTCTTTTAGAAGAATCTCAGCAATTTTTAGGGGGACTAAGAGAGCATCGTCAAACAAAAAATAATCCCTCATTACTATGTGTCCGCTTTCTTCAATTCCCAAAGGCACTTTTTTTCTCTTACAACCAGAAATCACATAGGTATGGCCAACGGCCACCTCAATGATTTTTGTTCCCAATGGTTTTAATTCTTCTTCAACTGCCAAAGAACAGGCAACTGTTTTTATTACTCTTTTTTCTTTTGCCTTCGGTAAAATTTCTTTACCCAAAATAATCCCAATTTGGTTTCCATTTAAATATCTTCCCTTATCATCAATTATAGCTGTTCTATCTCCATCTCCATCGAAGGCAACCCCAAAATCTGCTTTTTCTTTTATTACCTTTTCTCTCAATTTTTCAGTTGCCTCAAATGTTGGCTCGGGATTTCGATTTGGAAAATTTGGATCCGGTTTACAAAAAAGCTCAACAATTTTAAATCCAAATTTTTTAAAAAGTTCTGGGGCAGCTAAACTCATACCCCCGTTTCCACAATCAATAACTACTTTTAAATTATTATTCCTAAGCAAGGGAAACTTTTTCAATAAGGCATCGAAATATTCATCTTTTAGATTAAGTTCTTTGATTTCTGGTTTTTTAAATTCAATTTTTTTATCTTGAATTTCAATTACTTCATCTCTTATTTTTTCAATCTCCTCTTTTGAAAATGGTTCTCCATCCCCAAAATAAATTTTCAATCCATTCCATTCGGAGGGCAAATGGGAAGCAGTGATAAATAAAGTTTTATCAACCTTTAATTTTAAACCGGAAAAAAGACACAAACCAAAAGAAGCCGAACCACAATAAATTACTTTCGCCCCTGAAGTTTTTAGTCCCTCAATTAGGGCCCTGGCTAAACTTTTTCCTGACTTCCTAATATCTTTCCCAACCAAAAATTTTTCTTTATTTTGCCCCAAAACAAAACCAATTTCCCTAAATAAATCTTCATCTATATCTTTTTTATAGATCCCCCTGATATCGTAGGCCCTAAAAACTAAAGGATTAATTTTCGCCCCGTTAGAAATTTTGCCTTCCAACTTAGAAGACTTAAAAGTTCTACAAGATGATTTTGATTTTTTGGAATTTCTAACGGGGTTCATCATTTTATTTTACCCAAAATTTTAAAAATTTCATCTTTTGAGATTGCACCTTCTCGCAAAATTTGAAAGTTCGTTAAGTCAATTACGGTTGAGGGAAGCGAAGTCTTTAGATTGCCCGCAACTAAAATTAAATCGGGTTGCCCCTCACCAAATTTGGTGGGGGGGTGGTTCTGGAATTGTTTTATCACTTCTTTTATTTTTGTTGATTCTGGTTTTCCGGAAATATTTGCTGAAGTGCCGGTAAGGGGATGATTAATAATCATTAATAATTTATTAATTACTTTATAATTGGGAATTCTCAAACCAATTTTTTTATCTTTGCTTATAATGCCTTTTGGCAATTTTTTGGTTTTAGCCTTCAAAACTACCGTCACTTTCCCCGGCCAAACTTTTTCTTGCCCCGTACCGAACTTGTTCTGGTGCGGGGTCAAAAATTTTTCTTGGATTTTATTAATTCGGGCTAATTGTTTTGCCATCTTTAAATCTTTAACAAAAACTGGAATTGGTTTTTGAAAAGTTCTTTTTTTAATCTGAAAAACTTTTTTCACCGCTTTTTCATTTGTAGCATCGGCTATTAACCCATAAACCGTATCAGTCGGGCAAACTATTACTCCTCCCTTTTTTATTACTTTTATGACTTTGTTTATTACTAAATTTAAGTTTTTCGAAGAGATTTTTAATCGTTCCATTTAATTTTAAGTTTTGACAGCTATTTCTTTATAGCATAAACTAAAATTGAATTCCAAATATGGCAGGAAAATTTTTAATTAAAGGTGGTTTTCCTCTTTCAGGAGAAGTTGAAATTTCGGGATATAAAAATTCGGCGGGAGCAGTACTCTCGGCTGCTTTGCTTTCAGAAGAACCTTCAATTATTGATAATTTACCATTATGTTCTGATGTTTTAGACCAAATTGAAATTTTAAAAAAATTAGGGGCTGAAATTAAATGGTTGGAAAAAAATAAAATAAGAATAAATCCAGTCAATATCAACCCAGGAAAAATTCCATATGAACTTTTTGAAAAAATGAGGGTTTCGGTCCTGCTGGTTGGATCCCTTCTATCAAGATTTAAAAAGTTCAAAATTCCTCACCCCGGAGGAGACAGAATTGGTTTGAGGCCGATTTCATCGCATTTGGAAGCTTTGAGAGATTTTGGAGTAAAAGTTGAAGAAAAAAATGGATTTTATTTTTTTGAAGCGCCGAAAAAATTAGAAGGAAAAAAAGTTATTTTAAGAGAATTTTCAGTTACGGCCACCGAAAACATAATGATGTTAGCAGCTAGAGCTAAAGGTAAAACAAAAATTGAAATTGCGGCGGCTGAACCTCAGGTTCAAGATTTAGGAAAATTTTTAGAAAAAATGGGGGTAGATATCAAAGGAATAGGGACACACACAATTGAAATTGAAGGAAAGAAAAAATTATCGGGCACAAATTTTAAAATCTCCCCCGATCCTTTAGAGGCAGGGACATTTTTCCTTGCTTTTGTTCTTACCGGTGGTCAAGGTAAAATAAAAAATATCAATCCAGAACACCTGACCATGTTTTTAGAAAAAATGAAAGATATTGGAGTAAATTTTCAAATAAGAAATAATGAAATTTTAATAAAACATTCTAAAAAATTTAATCCTACGAAAATTCAGGTTCTCCCCTATCCTGGTTTTCCAACCGATTTACAGCCCCAGACTTCGGTTTTGCTTACCCAGGCAGAAGGGAAATCTTTAATTCATGACCCGTTATATGAAAACAGATTTCAGCATCTTCACCAATTGAGAAAAATGGGGGCTGATATTGAGATTACCGATCCTCATCGGGCTCTCGTTTTTGGAAAGAGAAAATTAGTTGGGAATAAATTAAATGCCTCAGATATTAGGTCGGGAGCGGCATTAGTTTTGGCAGCCTTGGCAGCAAAAGGAAAATCAGAAATTGAAGGGGTTTTTCAAATCGATAGGGGTTACGAAAAATTTGACGAAAAATTAAGAAAATTGGGAGCAAAAATCGAAAGGATTTAATCATTTAAAACTAATTCTTCAAAGCTCGGTTTTTCAACTTTATAAAAAACTCCGATTGGGATTTTTGATTTTTCGCCATTTGAATAGTCCCATTCACTAATTTTAATTTTGGCTTCCTCTTTTGAGAGGGAGTTTTTTACCCCGTTAGAAAGTCCTTTTCTAACGGGGTTTAATTCATAAATTCGCTCTTCGTAAAATTTTCGGTTGTCAAAAAATGTAATGCAAGGTTGCAAAATTTCAAGAAAGGAAAAGCCTTTGTGCAAAATTGCTTTTTTGATTAAGCTCTTTAAATGTTCAATTTTCAAGGCATATCCTCTAGCAATGAATGTAGCGCCAGAAGCCAACATTAATTCTAAGGGATTTAATGGTTCCTCATTACTTCCCTTTGGAGTTGAACTTCCTTTAAATCCTTTGGGAGAGGTGGCCGTAAACTGAGAAACAGTTAAAGCAAAATTTCGATTGTCATGAACCAAAACAGTAATATCTGAATTTCTTTTTGCCGCATGAATTAAGTGAGAAATTCCTTCATTGTAAGTATCGCCATCGCCAACAAAAGCCAGCACTTTTAAATTGGGATTTGCCAATTTTATTCCCTGGGCAGTGGATATACATCTTCCATGCAACCCATAAAAGCTATTCAGGTTTAAATAATCAAAAATTTTGGCGTGGCAACCAATTCCGCAAGTAAAGACAAAATTTTCTCTCGGTATTCCCTTTTCAATCAGTTCTGAAATCGCTTTTTTTACCGCTTCCAAAATTGCAAAATTCGTACAACCCGGGCACCAAGTAATTTGAGCTTTTGTATTTAAATTAATTTGCTTCATAAATTTTTAAATTTTTCTTCGATTTCTCTTGCCAAGAATGGCCGGCCATTATATTTTAAAATTTTTCCGTCAACTTTTATTCCATTTTGATTTAATAATTTTGCCAATTGACCGGTTGTATTCAATTCAACAGAAAATAATTTTTTCACCCCCTTTAATGCTTCTTCCATTTGCTTTTTCGGGAATGGCTCAATGATGATTGGCTGAATCAATTTTATTCCCAAATTTTCTGCCGCTTCCATTGCCGCTCCTTTTGAAATGCCAAATGAAATTAAAGCAATCTTTGATTTTTCATTTCCATAAACTTTAACTGCTGGCAATCTCTCAATCTCTTTTTTCATTGTCTCGTATTTTCTCAATCTTTTTTCTTGCATTTTTTCAACCTCCTCACTTTCAATTGTAATCCCATATTCATCATGCTCATAACTTGTTGATTTAACAATTGCATTTTTTTCCCCAGGAAAAGCTAAAGGAGAAATTCCATTTTCGGTGATTTTATATCTTTTGTATTCTCCTTTTTTATCCCAGAAAATTGGTGTAAATTCATGTCCAAATTCGTGAAAATTCGCGATTTTCTCATCAACAGAAAAAGTATTTTCTGAAACATCTTTGTCGAGTAATAAAATCACCGGGGTTTGATATTCCCAGGCTAAATTTAAGCCTAAAGCAGAATAATATAGGCATTGCTCAGCATCTCCAGGAGCAATGACAAATCTTGGAAAATCTCCCTGGCCTGCTGATAAAACAAAAAGTAAATCTCCTTGTAAATTATAGGTTGGCATTCCGGTTGAAGGCCCTCCTCTTTGACTCTCAATAACTAAAATTGGAGTCTCACTTTGACCAGCCAGACTCAGCGCTTCAACCATTAAGGCAAAACCTCCGCCCGAAGTTCCAACAGCACTTTTTGCGCCGGCAAAAGCTGCTCCTAAAGCCATATTTATAACTGAAATTTCATTTTCTGGCTGGATTACTTTGACTTTTAAATCTTCTCTCTTTGCCAAAAAATTCATAATGGTAGTGGCCGGGGTCATGGGATAGGCAAAATAAAAATTAAGCCCGGTTTTAACTGCCCCTAAAGCAGTGGCTTCATTTCCAGTTAAAAGAATCTTTGGCTCTCGTTTAATTTTCTCTATTTTCAATAAATTTTTTGAAATCTCGTAAGCTCTTTTTCCAATTTTCAAATTCAAATCAATTGATTTTTTAATTTCCTCTATTAGGACTTCTTGTAAAATCTCCCAATCAATTCCAATAATTTTTGAAAAGGCGGAAATCAATGCGGTATTTGCCATTATTGGTTTTCCTCCCATCTCCTTGGTGATTTTCTCAATCGGAACTCCAATTCCTTCCCTCAACTCAATTTTGTCACTATTAAAAATTATTAATCCATTTTTTTCTAAATCATCTTTGTGAAAATCAATCGTTTTTTTATCCAATGCCAAAAGGAAGTCAATTTTTTCCTTTCTTGATTGAAATTCTTTTTCGGCTGCTCTAATTTGAGAAAAATTGTGGCCTCCTCTAATTAATGACTGATAATCTTCGTAAATATAAATTCGATAGCCCAATTGATTAAAAATCTTGGCAATAATTAAGCCGGCCATTCTTGAACCTTGTCCGGCCTCTCCTCCAATTAAAATTGAAAAATCTTTTGACATATTAATATTTAGGAATATTCGCTACTCCACTGTCACGCTTTTTGCGAGGTTGCGGGGTTTATCTACATCATATCCCCTAGATACTCCTAAATAATAGGCGAAAAGTTGCAGTGGAATAACCGATAAAATTGGAGTCAGCATTTCCAAGGTTTTTGGAATATAAATTACGTCTTCAACTATTTTTTTGATATCTTCATTTCCTTCGGTGGCAATAGCCATAATTCTTCCATTTCTAGCTTTGATTTCCTGGATATTAGAAATCATTTTCTCATAAACACTGTCTAAGGGACAAATGGCCATGGTCGGGAAGTTCTCATCAATCAAAGCAATGGGGCCATGTTTCATTTCGCCAGCTCCATAGCCCTCCGCATGAAGGTAGGATATTTCTTTTAATTTTAAGGCGCCTTCTAAGGCTACCGGGTAGTTATATTTTCTACCGATAAATAAAAAGTCATTAAAGTCTTTGTATTTCTTTGCTAATTTTTCAATTTGAGAATGATTTTCTAAAACTTTCTTTACTAATTCGGGAATTCTTGAAAGTTCTTTAACAATTCTTTGGCCCATTACCAAAGACATTTCTCTCTGTCGTCCCAAAAATAAAGTTAAAAGAGCTAAAATAGTTAATTGGGAAGTAAAAGCCTTGGTTGAAGCCACTCCAATCTCAGGGCCTGCATGATTATAAACTCCGGCCTCAGTTTCTCTGGCAACGGAAGAACCAACAACGTTAACAATACCCAAGGTTAATCCTCCTTTTCTCTTGACTTCTTTTAAAGCAGCCAAAGTATCAGTTGTTTCTCCTGATTGAGAAATAAAAATTGTGGCCGTTTTTTCATCTAAAATTGGCTTTCGGTATCGAAATTCGGAAGCGAAATCAACATTGGTGGGAATACCGGCATATTCTTCTAACATATATTCTCCTACTAAACCGGCATAATAAGAAGTTCCGCAGGCAATAATGTTTATTCTCTCAATCTCTCTTAATTTATCTTGGATTAATTCTAATCCACCCAATTTCGCTAAACCAGAATCAACTATCAATCTTCCTCGCAAAGAGTTGGTAATGCTTTCCGGCTGTTCCATTATCTCTTTCAGCATAAAGTGGGGGTATCCACTCTTTTGGGCCTCTTCTATGCTCCAATCTATTTCATAAATTGTTTTTTTAATTCTATCCTGATTTAAGTTTTGAATAAAAAAATTAGAGGGGGTTAAGACAGCAATCTCGCCATCATCAAGATAAATAACTTTTTTGGTATGAGTAATGACGGCTGAGGGATCGGAAGCCGCCAAATATTCTTTTTCGCCCAAACCTATTAATAGGGGGGCGGAGTTTCGAGCTAAAACTAGTTTATTGGGGTCATTTTTTGATATAATCGCCAAAGCGTAAGTACCCCTGACAAAACGAAGGGCTTTCCTCACTGCCTCTTCTAAATTTCCATTAAAAAAGTGCTCAATCAAATGAGGTAAAACTTCGGTGTCGGTTTCGGACAAAAATTTGTGGCCCCTTTTAATAAGTTTTTCTTTTAAGGCTTGGTAATTTTCAATAATGCCATTATGAACAAGATAAATATTATTTTTACAATCGGTATGGGGGTGGCAATTGATTTCAGTCACTCCCCCATGAGTCGCCCATCTCGTAAAAAAAAGAAAGGGCATCCCTTTTAAATCCATTTGAGAAAGTTTTTTTTCTAAATTAAAAATTCGCCCCACTGCTTTTACCGTAGAAATCTCTTTTTTTTCTGGGTCATAAACTGCCATACCAGCTGAATCGTATCCTCTATATTCTAAACGCTTAAGGGCTTCAAGCCCTATTCTTATATCGTTTTTATTTCCGATGTAGCCGACTATTCCGCACATAGTTTTATGTTACAATATTAATTAATTTTTGGGGAACAAAAATTATTTTTTTGATTTCTTTACCTGATATCCAATTTTGAACTTTTTTGCTCAAAAGGGCAAGCTCTTTTGCCTTTTTTTCGGAAATTCCAGCTTCAACTTCAATTTTATCTCTCACTCTACCATTAATTTGAATTATCAAAGTGATAATCTCTTCTTTAATTAATCTTGGGTTATATTTTGGCCATTTTTGTTTATGAATAGAATCTCCATGTCCCAGCTGATGCCATAATTCTTCAGTTATATGGGGAGCAAAAGGAGCTAATAAAATCAGAAATCTTTCGATCACATCCCCACCAATCTCTTTTTTACTTGCAGAGGCGAAATTTAAAAATTCCATAAAGGCGGCAATAGCAGTGTTAAACTTCATTGCCTCTAAATCTTCTCCAATCTTTTTTGTTAATTGATGAATTTTTTTAATTGCCTCTTTATTGCTCTTTTTATTTTTGGCGCATTCCAAGACGAGGTTCCACACCCGGTCCAAAAACCTAAAAACCCCTTTTACTCCCTGGGCGCTCCAAGAAATTGCCTGATCAAATGGTCCCATAAACATTTCGTAAACTCTGAGGGTATCAGCACCATATTGTTTAACAATCTCATCGGGGTTAATGACATTGCCAAAAGATTTTGACATTTTTCTGCCATCTTCAGCCAAAACAATGCCATGAGAAGTTCTTTTTTGATAAGGTTCGGGAGTTGGAGCTATTCTAATATCATACAGAAATTTATAGATAAATCTCGAATAAAGTAAATGCAAGGTTGTGTGTTCCATGCCGCCATTGTACCAATCAACCGGCATCCAATATTTTAATTTTTTGGAAGAAGCCAATTCTTTATCGTTTTTGGGGTCACAATATCTCATAAAATACCAATTAGACCCTGCCCAGTTTGGCATGGTATCTGTTTCCCTTTTGGCTGAACCACCACATTTTGGACATTTGGTATTAACCCAGTCCTTTATTGCTGCCAAGGGTGATTCTCCGGTTCCGGTTGGCTGATATTTTTCAACATAAGGAAGTTCTACCGGCAGATCTTTTTCCGGAACTGGAACTTGACCGCATTTTTGACAATGCACAATTGGAATTGGTTCTCCCCAATAATGCTGTCTGGAAAAAACCCAATCTCGAAGTTTATACTCCACCCTTTTTTTACCCAAACCTCTTTTTTCTAACCAATCAGTGATTTTTTCAATCGCCTCTTTTGAAAACAATCCATTAAATTCTCCAGAATTAACTAATCTTCCGTACTCAACAAAGGCCTCTTTTAATCCGCGCAAATCAGCGTTGCTATCAGCGTTAATCGGCGTTACAACTTGCCGAATAGGCAAGTTGTATTTCTTAGCAAAATCGTAATCTCTTTTATCATGGGCCGGCACAACCATTACCGCCCCTCCCCCGTAAGTGCCGACGACGTAATCGCCTACCCAAATCGGAATTTTTTCAGAATTTGCCGGGTTAATGGCATAAATTCCTTTTAGAGGAATTCCTGTTTTTTCTTTTTCTAATTTCGTCCTCTCAAACTCGCTTTTCTTTTTTGACTCTTCAATATAATTTTTGACTTCTCCTAAATTCTGAATTCTAAATTCTAAATTCTTTATGGCAGCGTGCTCAGGAGCCACAACTAAGGCGGTTGCCCCAAAGATAGTATCGGCCCTGGTAGTAAAAACTGATATTCTATATTCTGTATTCTCTATTCTAAATTCTATTTCGGTGCCATCGCTGCGCCCTATCCAGTTAATTTGCTGGGCTTTTATTTTTTCCCAAAAATTAACTTTTTCTAAATCATCAATTAATCTATCGGCATATTTTGTGATTTTGAGCATCCATTGTTTGAGTCTTTTTTGTAAAACCATTTCTCCGCATCTTTCATGTCTCCCATCAATGACTTCCTA
>Ga0315280_10011561_pt1 | contig 10836 bp, 12 predicted proteins | sample YL17G06_40_MG_FD_203697 | JGI IMG/M metagenome (GOLD analysis project Ga0315280, IMG submission 203697) | Sediment microbial communities from Yellowstone Lake, YNP, Wyoming, USA - YL17G06_40 | ecosystem: Environmental > Aquatic > Freshwater > Lake > Sediment | place: USA: Wyoming | collected... | reverse complement strand
CTAGACTGGCTCGTTTTGGGTGATCTTGGCCTCAGTGAGAAGATGGAACTGATTAGCGGTCTCCCAGAGATTGCTCGACATGTACTGTACTTGGATCATCATCTGCTCTCCGCCGAGTCGAAGAGAGCACTTCGGAAAGCAGGAGTGATCGTTCGTCATTCGCTGGACAATTGTACGAGTGTGCTGGCATGGGATGTGTTCAGGAGTCAACTTCCTGAGGGTGCAGTCAATTTGGCCGCGTACGGAGCCGTGACCGATCCACCGGTGTCCGGTCGCCTTACCCGCCAAGTCATGTTGAAGACGAGCTGGAACCTCGACGCTTACGAAGGCCACCTGCTTGCGCTCGCCCTCTCCTCCCCGGCGTGTACAACCGCATTGAGAGAGACGACTGTCCGGGAACTGGCAACGCTCAAATTGCCTCATCAAATCGTTCCAGTTCGTCGCCTCGCCGATCAACAGGCCGCGAGCATGTTGAGGATTCAGCGCCAGCTGTTTCGCCGGGCAGAAGTGAGAAGGCGAATAGTGATCGCCAGAGGAGGCCACCTATCGCTCGGAACCACAGCTGAGCTGCTGTTGGGTGTTCCGAATGTCATTGCGAGCCTCGTCTACCACACAACAAGAACACCTGCACATACTCGGATATCTGTTCGAAGCACAGACGAATGCGACCGGCATCTTGGGAGGGTGTTGTCTAAGCTCTCTCGCAGAGTTGGCGGCGAAGGCGGCGGACACAAGATTGCCGCCGGAGCAATGGTTCCAACTAAGCGACTGCAGGAATTCCTGCGCCTGTTCGTCAGAGAAGTCGGCTGCTAGTGTTCTTAGGCCACGCCGAGTCTGAAGTTTGCTTGGGAACCGCACTTGTTGCACTTGCAGTAACCTAGGCTGTCAACAGTGAACAATGTCCGCTGACCGCATGCGTTGCAGTTGCCCTCGAAGGACCTCAGCATGGTTACGCTTGAGAGGCCTTGCTCAGCTCGATTCTGCTGTCTCTCCTCGCTCTTCTTCTTCATTGTTGAGACGCGTACTTGCTCCTCATTCAGCTTCGCGATGTACGATTTCGGCAACTTGCGAGGCATGAACCGTTCTTGCGTAGGATAGATGAACCTTCCGTATAAGCGTGAACTACGCGTCTCGCTACGTGCTTGACGAGAGGCTTGAAAGCCGACCGGTCGATTTATCGTGGTGAAGATCACAGATCAACGCGAGGACTGTTGTCATGACCATGACGGCATTCAAGGTGGCGCCAATAAAACCCACAATTTCCCCTGACGTATTCGAGAAGATCGACATCCGTGTTGGAACGATCGAGCTTGTGGAAGACGTCAAGGGGTCTGAGAAGCTGGTGCAGCTGGTTGTGGATTTTGGTGATCAAAGGAGAAGCATACTGGTTGGAATGAAGCAAGAGCGTGAGAATCCGAAAGAGATCGAGGGCAAACAGGCATTGTTTGTGGTGAATCTCCAGCCGAAGAAGATGATGGGTCAAGTCTCCGAAGGTATGCTGTTCGACATTGGATACGCGGACGGAATCAAACCGGTGCTCGCAGTGCCCGAAATTGGAGTGCCTAATGGCACACGAGCGGGATGAACAAATAGGCCGGTTCACTGTTCCTTGGGGCAGCCTAGGTGCGGGGAGAGCGATGCCAAATAGAACCGTGGTTGGGCTAGTAATCACCATAGTTCTGATTGCTTCGTTAGTGGGGGGTTGGTATGTTCTGGGGCAGTCCTCGAATCACCCATTGCCACGCGAGAGGATCACTATCGGCCGCTACGGGGGAGAATTCTCTATGCTCCCGCATGTTGCTGAGGCCCAGAAGTTCTTCGACCATGAGAACCTAGATGTGGCGTTCTTGGACTATCAGGAGGGTGCGCCTGCTGTTGGAGCTCTCTTGCGCGGTGAAGTGGATGTTGCCACGGCCTCGGACTTCGCCTTCGTGAGTTACGCCTTCAACAGTAGCGATCTTAGAATACTGGCAAGCATTGCCACGGTGGACGCAATTGAGATTGTTGCTAGAGGCGACAGAGGAATAGCACAACCCTGGCAGCTGATAGGCAAGAGCGTCGGGGTAGTCCGCCACAGCGCTGGGGAGTTTTATCTGGGCAGGTTCTTGGCATTAAATCACCTTTCTTCTGACGACATCAAGGTCGTCTATCTAAGCCCGGACGAGATCGTAGCCCATCTCACCGCTGGCGAGATCGACGCCGCATGCATGTGGCAACCCTATGCATACAAGATGGAGAGCGCTTTGGGAACAAATGCTGTTGCATGGTCGGCTCAGGGCGGTCAAGACTTCTTCGTCCTCCTCATCAGCAGAGAGGAATGGATGTCCACACACGCGTCGGCGATAGAGCGTCTATTGAAAGCTGTCTTGCAGGCGGAGCAATTTGCCGGAACTCATGTCAACGAAATCCAAACGCTCATGGCCGAACGCTTCGGGTACGTCGCATCCTATGTGAAGTCGATTCTCCCGAAACTGACCTTGACCGTCAAGCTTTCCCAAGCGCTTCTTGTCGCCATGGAAGACGAAGCGCGATGGAGTATCCAAAGCAACCTGACTGATAAGAAGAAGGTCCCGAACTATCTCAACTTCATCTACCTTGACGGATTGCTGACAGTGAAACCAGATGCTGTGACAATTATCCACTAGGAGGATCTCAGATGAAGATTAGAACTCGAATAGCGCTGAGCGCGGTTGTATCCGTACTCGTGGTTGTACTCGTCTGTGAGGCCTTGCTCTACACGTCAGCGTACACAGCCACGATGGTCGAGAGGCGCGGCAAGATCACTGCAGCATTGGTAGATGCATACAACCTCGACGCTCTGACCGACGAGTACATGCAACACCAAGATGAGCGCCCCAAGGCACAGTGGGAGCTGACGTGGCGCTCACTATCGGCAAGTCTGTCTGAGTTGAATCTCGAAGATCGTAACGAACAAACTACTTTGGACGGGATCCGACGCCACACTCAGACTGCAGATGACATCTTCTCCGAACTTGTGACAAGCTATGAGACTCAAGGAACAGACGAGCGAATCACGGAGTACCGCCAAACCCTGAGAGCGAGGCTGTCAGTAGAATTGTCTTCCATGGTATCTGATCTTACGTTTCTGTCCGACGCAACAGGGAGGAAGGTGCTCTCTTCAATGCAGACATCGACCTTGATGGTGATTGTCTTCAGCGGTGTCATCGCAGGGATAGTGGCTGTGACCTCATTCTTGACTATCAACACGATCGGAAAACCGCTCACAAAGCTTCACGAAGGGGCTGAGATAGTGGGAGAGGGCAACCTTGACTACAGAGTCGGGACAACAGCGGATGATGAGATAGGCCAACTCTCTCGGGCATTCGATCATATGACAGAGAACCTGAAAAAGACAGAGGAACGGCTTCTGAAGTCTGAGAGACTAGCTGTCATTGGAGAAACGGCGGCAATGGTTGGACACGATTTGCGCAACCCACTCCAGGGCATCATGGGATCCATCTACATTCTCAAGAAAAGACTGGGCCCAACGATGGATAACAAGGCTAGGGAAGCGATAGACCTCATCGAGAGGGACGTCGAGCACTCGAATCGAATCATAAGCGATCTTCTTGACTACTCGAGGGAGATCAAGCTCGAACCAGGCGAGACTACACCCGGTTCGCTGATCAAGAACGCGCTGACTCACATTGGTCGGGAAATCCCAAGCAACATCAGACTGCTTGACTTGGCAAAGGACGAGCCTGAAATGATTGCTGACTCTGCGAAGATGCAAAGAGTGATCGTGAACCTGGTCAACAATGCGATAGACGCCATGCCCCAAGGCGGCACATTGACAGCGTCAAGCAGTACGGAAAATGGCAGTGTCGGAATCAGTGTTGCAGACACGGGAACCGGCATGACGGAAGAAGTCATACAGAAGCTTTGGATCCCGCTCTTCACAACTAAGCACAAAGGAATGGGCCTCGGCCTCTCCATCTGCAAGCGCATTGTGGAGGCGCACAGCGGTTCCATTTCGGTTCAAAGTGCTCTTGGGAAAGGTTCGACTTTCACGGTGAAGCTGCCAGTCAAATCCGTCCTGAAAGGTTCAGGATAGGCATTCTAGATCTTGTCGAGTCTTTCCGCGACAAAGGCAGCTATGCTCGGCCCTATGTTCGGGAGCGCCTTCAACCCGCTCAGTCCCCGTTTCTTGTAGATCGTTAGGATGTCTTGGTCGAGTTCGTCAACGGTCCATCCCGCTCGTCTGTACGCCCAGACTTTGAAGGACGGCGCGGACTCCAGCTCCAGTAGGTGGCATTTGGTGAAGATCTCTTCCGCAATGCGCTTATTCGCAGCCAACGGGTCATCTGGAATGTGCCGTGGCATTCTGTCGCTGATGCCATACTTGGCGCAGAGTTCTCTCACCTTGAGTCCGATTCTGCCTGAGTACTTCGTGTCGAGGGGACTGTACGCGCCTCCGTAGAGCTTCGTGTACTTCTCTACAAGTTCAGGATCATGTTTCTTCAGTACCGCAGTGAAGTAGGATGCCTGCGCGCCGCTCATAGTGAGTCCGGCGGCCAGCACGAATTTCCCACCATTCTCCGCGGTTCTCCTGACAACCCCCTCAAGGTTCGAGTCATCATCGCAGATGTAGGGTAGGATCGGCATGAACGCGGTTCCGGTGAGTATTCCCGCGTCTGCGATCTTTCGCATGGCTTGGAATCGCCCCTCGATCCTCGGAGCGCAGGGCTCGAAAATCGAGCCATATCCTCCCGAGTCGGTGCGTACTATGCTGAACATCACGCACGCCCAAGTGCGCTCATTGATCTCCGAGATCACGTCGAGATCCTTCAAGATGAGTGGAGACTTCTCCAGGACCATGGTCGGGAAGCCCGTCTGTGCGCAAACCTTGAGCATTTCACGAGAGAGTCCGTACTTTCCCTCAGCGGGCTGGTAGTCGCCGACCATGATCACGTCCTTCTGAGCCCGTGAGAGTTCTTTTCGCAACAGCTCGGGCGCGTTCGTCTTGACTTTGATGTACTGGGAGAACGGGTGGGAGAGGTGACGTGTGGCTGGATCACGAGCGAGCATGTTGTACTTCTCGTCACGCCAGTAGCAGTAGACGCACCCTTCCTGACAGCCAACGTACGGATGAGCGCCGTACTTCGTCCAGAACCAGCCTCCGTCGACATGCTTGTGAACATTGAGGATTCGTTTCGGCTGATAGGGAACGAACCTGACTCCGCTTCCATGTGCCTTCAATAGCCTATCGTCTTCTCCTATGGCCGACGGGTTGGTTGTGCCTGTCATGATCCATCGCGATGCTTTCTCTGAGGAGTTTGAGGAGCTTGGGGTTGTCTGTGAACACCCAAGTAATCGAGTCTCCTTTGGTCAAGATCTTCTCTGACGCTTCCAGATAGTTAAGGATAGTAACGAGCGTTGGATACTCCACCTTGCGGGGCAGGGCTCGCATCAGGGCACGTCTGGAAGTGAAAGGGCCTTTTTCCCGGATGCATTTCTCGACCATCAACTGAGTGTCCAGTCTTGGGCTGTGTCTATCCTTGCGGGCGAGTGTCTTCACGTTTCTTCTCCCGATAGTGGGCGTGTATATTTGCATACACAGAAGGTGCCGATTAACCTAGCTATTCTTCGCTCTCAAGCCGATCAGTCGTTGCTTTGTGTGAGCTGGGAGGTATGTTGTGGCTTTCTTGAGCATCAGCTTAGTCGGATGCGCCCGCTTCACATGATTCTCCAGAAACCTCGTTAGCAGTCTGGGCTGATACTTTCCGATAGTCTTGAACCCCCAACCGATGCCTTTGATCGCGTCATACTCTCGTTCGCTAAGCATGGGAGCGAGCAACACGAGAAGCTTCCTCAATTCTGCCATTGCCGTGGGTCGCCTCTTTGCGAAATAGTGAACTGCCACGCCAACTGCGCGGCGAATCCACCGATTATCATGATCCCCCATCCTCGCCAAGTACTTGTAGGCTCGAGGAAAGTCGCAGACGAGAGCTTCCCCCCATACCCGTTCAGCGATGGAATCGCACTTTGCCCAATTCTCTCCGATCACGATGTACTCGGCTGTCTTCTCTAGGCATGTGGCCATGTTCGACCCTAAGCGTCGTGCGAGCGCTGAACCCACGATTACGTAGTACCCTACTGACCCGCGGGAGATCATTCGATCGAGCGCCTCCAGCAAAGTGGCATTTCCTAGGCCAGTCTGTCCTAGCCTCATACCCACTCGATCTAGGATAGGGAACTTCGTATGTCCAAACGCCAGCGGGTCGAGGATAGCGCATGCTTTCTCAAGGTCGCCCTCACGGATGAGTGCCTCAGTCTGTGTTGCGACAGCATCGGCATCTCGCATTGACGGTGTCATTGGCGCTGTCGGCTCTCGAGAACGACCGGGTGCCTGACGGTCCATATTAGGCATGATCGGCTTGGGCTGGTAAAGGGTGTCCCACACCCTTGTCAAGGTGGACTCCACCCCTCTCAAGGTGGATTCCACCCTACGTTTTCTGGTGTTGTTGGTGTGGCTTCGAAGCCGTGTATTGATCATGGTAGTTGTTCCTGAGAGTGACTGCGTGTCTGAGTGCGGGGGTCGATGGGTCTCGCCCATCATGGTACATGAATGTTCCGCGTGCGGAACGCTAATATACCCAACGCCCATGCCAACTAAACATTAGAACAGTGGAAGCCATGACGACACAGAACCGACAATTCGGACTCGCCCTGATGCTCCTGTCAGCATCGGTGCTAACACTCTACCCTACAATCACGCTTGAGAAACCCCAGAACGGATCTGCGCTCGTATCAATCAAGGCCGACGGCAAAGCATACCGGAACCAGAAAGGCAAAGCCAGCAGCACCTTCTCCAGCGCAGTCCTCACACTGTACGGCTCAGTCCAACTCAAAGCAAGCGGAGCGCTTGAACTCAACGACCTTGCCGGCAGCCTACAAATCGGACTAGCAAACTACACAATAACCAGCGGCAAAGGGGAGGTCAAGAAGAAAGGCACGATCGAGATCAACGCCAAGGCAAGCGACGCAGGCAAGAACCTGGAACTCAAACTACACGGCAGCACTCAAGGCGACAATGTAACCTTCGACGCCAAAGAAAGCAAACTCTCCTCACTGTACTTCCTCTCGCTCAAGGGCCAAGCGATCGTCACGATGCCAACCACGAGCACAAGCACGACTTGGAGCGAAGACGACCACGACCACCGCGGAAACAAGACAGCAACAGTCACAGCAACCCAGGACAGCACCATCACGGAAACAGCTACGCTAACTCAAAGCTACACTGTGACAGTAACGGAACCGAGCAATCACACACTCACAGAGACCGTGACGCAAACGATAACAGAGTCCGCATCAACCTCAACGGTAACGCTCACAGAAACAGTAACCAGCACGGTCGCCAACTCGACCATTACCGTAACAGCCCCAAGCACAGACACGCCCCTGACAACGACTCAGATCTGAATCGAGCGAGTCCCTTCCACCTTTCCCACCTTTTTCCATCGCAGTCTTCGCTATGGACGTGACCGTCTCGGCGGCGTGAGTTGCCAAAGGTGTTAAGGACTTCAGGGGCTCCACTGGTCCCACATGCTCGAGTCATGGGAGATCAAGTTCCAGCCCGAGGCTGAGTCGATACGTCGGATGGCGAAGGAGTTCGCTGAGAAGGAGATCGCCCCGATCGCGGACCGAATCGACCGCGAGAACAAGTATCCGATGGACCTCTTCGAGAAGATGGCGAAGCAGGGGCTCTTCGGCATGTGCACCCCGCCGGAGTACGGAGGAACCGGCCTGGATCTCTTATCCTCCGCAATCGCTGCTGAGGAGATCGCGAAGGTCTCCATGTCCGCCTCAGGGATTATTGGCATTCAAGCTGCCGTCACCGCCGCACCGATCGCCAGATTCGGAAGCGAGGACCAGAAGAAGGCGTACCTACACGACATGGCGACCGGCAAGCGAATTGGTGCCTTCTGTCTCACCGAGCCTGTTGCAGGCTCCGACGCAGCCGCCATAGAGACGAAGGCTGTCAGGGAAGGCGACGAGTACGTCGTGAATGGGACTAAGACCTTCATCACGCAAGGCGAGGTCGCTGATCTCGCTGTCGTCTTCGCAAAGACACCCGGAAAAGACGGCGAAGAGGTCACAACATTCCTGGTCGATAAGAGAAAGTCGCCATTCAGGGTCGGATCCAAGATTGAAGTCATGGGGTTGAGGGGAACCGGTACCGCCGAACTGATCTTCGAGAACTGCCGAGTCCCGAAAGAGAACGTGCTGGGTAAGGAAGGCGACGGCTTCCTGATCGCCATGATGACACTCAACGAGTCAAGGATAGGGGTCGCCGCGGGCGGCGTCGGACTCGCCCAAGCAGCATTCGATACCGCTGTCAACTACGCTAAGCAGCGGAAGGCGTTCGGCCGACCGATCGGGAAGTTCCAAGCTATCCAGTGGATGCTTGCGGACATGCTGAGGCAGATTCACTCTGCACGACTGCTAACATACCATGCCGCGTACCTTAGGGATCAGCAACAAGACTTCGTCAAGGAAGCGTCCATGGCGAAGGTGTTCGCAAGCGAAGTCGCCGTTGAAGCCACACGACGCGCAATCCAAATCCTAGGCGGATACGGGCCCACGAAGGACTACCCGCTCGAACGCTACTACCGCGACGCAAAAATCCTCGAAATCGTCGAAGGCACCAGCGAAATACAAAGACTCATCCTAGCCAGAGAAATCCTCCAACTCTAGCCTGAGGTGCAAGATGCGGCACTTGTCAGGATGGCCAGGCCGAAACACTCGTCGCTGAGAAGGAATCTGAACGACGGTTCAAATTAGAACCATCGGACCGAGAGACCCAAACACAAAATGCCTACAAACGACGGCTCAATTTGCAACGGTCGCACCAGCCTACCCCACACACACAAATCAATCAAATGACGACGAACGATGGATCAAATCACGCCGCTTGGAATCCCTAAGGCATTCATGATCGTGGATTCATATCGTGTCGGCATGATCATTTCAGCATCGATCGCTGCAGATGATGTCTTCTCAAGATGAGCGGTGAGACAGGGAGCATCTCAGCAATCTCCTGCCAGGATCTCTGCCTTCTGCCATCGTTCGATGTGCGCGTCTTATCAGCTCGTGCTTGACTATGTTGATGAGTGTTTGGTCTTGGAGGTTGGAGAGATGAATCGTAGGGTTGGCGTAGCTCTGTTTGCGGTTGGTGGGGTCTTGATGGCTGTGGGCTCTCTGCTTCCTTGGTTCATGTACCCGTTGTATATCCGATACGGATGGACGAAGAGTTTCGTGGAACATGTTTGGCCTCAAACGATGGTTGGCAATACGCCTCTGATCGTCTTGGTTTGGATCATAGCTCTACCCGTAGGCGTCATCCTCGCGATTCTCGGCGGGCTGATCTACGGACGAAGTGCGAAGGAGGGCGCATGAGGGTTTGGAGATTCTCGCGTGGTATTTCGGGATATTAGGCGGCCTGCTGACTGTCCTGTTTCTGAGCACTGTCTGGTACTGGATGAGGTACAGTCGACTCGAAAGAGGCGCTATGAGGAAGGCGGGTGACCTGAAGGTTGTCGGCTACGGTTTCCTGATGCTGGCTTCTTGGTTCATGTGTGGTATTGTCGGTCCTCCGGGTTCGACGTTGAGGCCTGAAAGGATGAGTGTTGAAAGCGGTCTCGGCTCCTCTTACGCGGTTATGCTGTTCTTGTTCCTGGGATTCCTGCTTGTCCTTCTAGGGCAACGCATGATGTACAAAGCCAAGACAGCTTCGGCCATGCCGTCCTGAGAAGGAGAATCCTTGACCAGTGGATTGAGACACTGGTGAAGGATCAAGTTCTGCTAAGGAGCGGTAGGGATCGTGTGGTGGTACGTTTGCCCCCGGAGTTTGCGAAGAAGAGGACGGATTCTGAGAACCGGGATCAGTGTTTCTGTTCCAATTGAGTGTGCCCACCAGCAATCCGTTCGTCGTCGCTCTTGTATTGACAATTCGTCTGTGGACCACTTGGTGCGAGCGTCAGGATTTGAACCCTCATGGGAGATGAGTGATTGTGTGTGTGCGCGCACCAAATCTCTCGACGACGCACGATGGGCTAGGGGGAGGAATCCTCTAACAACCCACAAAGCGCGCAGTCCTCAATCTGCTGACCGTTGCTTCATTCTCTTGCTCCGGCTCTTGATTGCACTGATGACCGATAGCAAAACTCCAACTCCAATGAATGAGTATCCTATTAGAGGATCATCACCAAATATGATTCCAAGGACTACAAGAGTCGGCCCAAGAGTCAAAAGAGCATAATCTTCCCTTGCTCGTTCCTTCTTCCTTGTTGGGAGAATAACAGCAGCCAAAATGACTGCGGCGCCGATGGCGATCAGCAGCCATAGCCATTGGGCCATCAATTCACCGTATACTCCAAACATGATTCCAAGGGCCGCAAAGGTGCTGGACCCAATATTTCAGACTTTGGAAAATCCTCATAGAAGAACTGCCTCAATTCTCGTTTCCCAACCCGTCGTCGGGTCGGTTGGTGCGCACAAACACACAAAACGGCTCCGAGCCCGAAGAAGAGCGATGGCAATCGAAGTATTCTCTGAACCGATGTCTACCGGCAAAGACTTGTGTTAATAATCGGAGACCTCCGGGCTTGACTTGGGGCCACGCGTTATGGACAGAAAGAATTGGTTCATGTTGCAGTTCGCAGTTGGATTAGCACTAGCGATAACAGCAGCATTGATGATGTATTGCCAAGAAAGATGCTTTGTCGGAGTGGACTTGGAATCCTCGCCCATGGTATTGGGAATCCTTGGACTAAGCCTGATAGCTACTTCGAGTCTGCATAAGAAGAAGTGATT
>Ga0315280_10011560_pt1 | contig 10837 bp, 9 predicted proteins | sample YL17G06_40_MG_FD_203697 | JGI IMG/M metagenome (GOLD analysis project Ga0315280, IMG submission 203697) | Sediment microbial communities from Yellowstone Lake, YNP, Wyoming, USA - YL17G06_40 | ecosystem: Environmental > Aquatic > Freshwater > Lake > Sediment | place: USA: Wyoming | collected... | reverse complement strand
CTTCTATGTCCCCACATGTTATTAAAAAATGTCTCATTGGCCACATAAATTCTAAATATTCGACATCAATCTTCATTTTATTTCATCTCCTTTTGTCCATTTCAGCTAACGTTCCAGCATAAAAGAAGTTTGCCACAGGAGAATTTGGGAAAATCCTTCATTTCCCTTTTATCCACTCTTAGGCGACCGTTTTGCTTGGCAACAAAATCCTTCACTTTACCAGTTAGTTAATCCATTGCCATAAAACCCAACTGATTTACCGTATATTCGCTCATGTGCTCACTAATATACTGCTGAACCAACTCTTCATATTCCGATTTCAGTTCTTTAAACCTTCCTACCGAAATCTTAAAAGATTTGAGCACATCTTTGATTGTTTTCCTAACCTCGCTTTTGAGTTCACTCTCAAACTTCTCGAGCTCTCCCGGACTTGTTTTACTTTTTGCCGTAACAATTCCAAATTTTTCCAATTCGGTGTTGGCGACTTCTTCATTTATCTAATTGCTAATCGGTTAATATTCCGCGCAATGCTTTTTCTATATCATCAAACCAATATCTTCTAAGGTCTTCCGATAATTGACGAGTGTCTTTCGTGAATAAAAACAAATGAACTTTAATTTGGAACTTTTTGTCTAATCCGTATTTCTGTGAATCAAAAACTTTACCTTCAAAAATTTTTTTATACCAATCAACTTTATACAGATACTCGGTATGTTCTATCCCATGGGGGTCAATAAAAGCTATATAATAATTGTTGCTATTTTTTCTCTTTAGCCAAAAAATAAAATCAGGATGGTAATGCTCAACAGAATGAGTTTTGGGGTTATACCAAGGAATAAAAACATGATCTGTCGTCTGATCAATTTTACTAAAAGCCCACCATTCAAATTGATTAAATAAATTATCTTCTTTTTCTAAATATCGTTCCAATTTTTCAATAAATTCAACCTCACTTTTGACATTAATTATGTGATTCAGATATTCTATCTTTTCTCCGTCCGACAAAATTACCGGGATATAATAATGATGCGGGACATACTTAATTTTTATTCCGTCAAAGGGTTTTTCTTGAACATAAATCTTTTGAATATCATCAATCTTTTTAACTAATTCTTTCGCAGAAATCTTTTTCTTTTCAAAATCCAATTGTAGTTGCTCAATTCTTTGCTCTTTATCCTGATAGTTTTTAACTTTTTCTATTGTTTCAATGAACTCATCAAATTTTCTATCTAAACTAAATCTAACTTTCTTAAAATGAACTATATCTTCGCCTTCTTTTATCTTTTTGAATCTTTCAAATTCTTCCGGAACCAAAGAAAAATGCCTGACAATTTGCCAGAGGGTAAAAGTTGGGCTATTCAAAGTAACAACCTCGCTATGCGTCTTGTAATATTCATCTTCATTCTGAAAACTATCCTTGATTGCCTTTAAAGTTTTAACATCAGCGTCAAAATTCATAAGAAATATTCTATCATCTTCTAAATATTCAAAATAGTTTTCAGAAAGCAATAAATCACCTGAAGATATTGGGAATTTCTGCGGTTTTTCTCTTTCGGCAAATGTATAAGAAGCCAGTTTATAAACCGGAATATAAAGCGGCAAATCTTTAATTTGTTTATTGATTTCAAACCTGCCTTCCAAAGAAATTCCATCTGGTTTTTGACTTTTTAATATATTGAGCGTTTCCTCAAGCGCTTTGGCGCTCGTGCCAAAAACAAATAGCGTCTCAATTGACAAAACAAAACTCTGGATTTTTCGATAAATTTCATCTCCAATGACTCCCATGGTATGAAGAGATATCAATCTCTTTCTTTCGTTTTTTATCGGCTCAATTCTTACTCCTCTTCCAACTGATTGTAAAACGAATTTTTTAGCATCAGCACCAATGCCGATATTTATATAAAGAATAATATTTGGCCTATTAGAATCCCAGCCCTCATAAAAAGTGCGCGAGCCCATTAAGATATTAATATCTGAGTCGTCCTGATTAATCTTTTTAAAAATACTTTCATTGTCATAACTTTCATTAATCTCATAACCTTCAAGTGTCTCTTTAAGCCATTTCGAGATATTACCAATTTTAATTAAAGCAAATGGTTTTTCTGAGGTGTGAAGTTTAAATACCATTTCTTGTTTGTTTCCCGGAATCGTCAAAACCTCAATTGAGCCAGAAGATTTTGAATTAAAAACATCGGTCAAAATATCTTGAAAATTAATTTTCAAAAGAACTTCTTTATCCAACTCAAAACTTTGACCTTCCGGCATCAGCATTATTTTTTGAACTTCAAAACTATCAAGCAATCCCTTTTTAACCTCATTTAATAAATTTTCTTTAACTTCGCCATGGCCGATATCTTCTAATGTCTTAAAAAATAATTTCAGATCAGCATCCTCAACATCAACAGAGTTAACAAGTGTCAAAAGTAAAGGATAGTGATAAAAACCTTTATCAATTTTTTTAACCTTATCAACAAATTTGCGGATATAGCTTAAAAGAACTAAAGATCTTAAAACGATTTTTTGTTTTTCAATTTCAACCTGGGGTGCCCTTTGTTTCTCTTTTTCTCTAAATGCTTTAATTTCCTCTTGCGAAAGGTAAATATTTTTCCCATATTCCTTTTCAATAAAATTTGCCAAGTTAAAATTATAAACCGTAGTTATAAAATCTCGCGGGTCGGTAAAAGTGGCAGAGAAATTAAATAAAAATCCGTTGCGAGATAAAATTGAATAAAGAATTTGCCTTTTTGATTCTTCTTTATCTCCTTTGTGCGCTTCGTCAAGCAAAATATACCATCTGCCATCGTTATCATAATTTCTAAAATCAACAATTTTTTCTTTGGATTCATCAGAAATCAAATCAGAGCGATAATAAAAAATAGTTATTTCTTTATCTCTAAAAAGCGATTGAGTATCTCTTTTAACAGTGTCGTAATCCTTCAAACTTTTTAAATTGATAAAAATATCACTGTGTGAAGCATTAAATTCGCGGATATATTCCTTAAACTGGTCAAGTAAATCTTCTCTATAAGTTAAAAACAAAATATCATTTGCCGGAATTTCTTTGTTTTCAATCAATTTTTTGAATAATTCAATCAATTTAACAATAACTAAAGTTTTCCCCGAGCCAGTTGCCATCCAAAAAGCCATTCGGTTTATAAAATTTTCAAACCCAATTTTATTGCTCACCACCGGATAATATCCTTCTTTAAGCAAATTCGCTACTTTTTTACCTTCTTTTTTTGCTAAATCATAACTAAAATCCTGCTTTAATCTATCTTGATAAAGTTGATAAAGAAAATTTTTGCGCAAATTATTTACTTCTAATTTTTCCTTTTCCTGAAAATCAAATTTATCGTCATAATATTTCCACAAAATCGTTAAAGCGTTTTTTAGTGCCTCTTGCTGAAAATCATAAAGAGTTTTCTCTTTAGAAAAGTTCTTCAAATCAGACTCCCGCCAAAAGATTGGTAAAGAGTCAAAAGAAATATCGTCAGCTATGTTTTGAAGGATGAGTTTGGACATACTTTGTCTTTATTTTTGAGACGGCTTTATTCGAATTTTATCAAACAATTCTCTCTGAGCTTCTCTCCAAGAAAGCCAAGTATCTTTTAATGCCATCATTTCTTCATCGGATAATTTCTCAACTTCGATTCTGCTCTCTTTTTTCTCTATGGTCCAAGTATAGATTGGCTCACCTAAACCATAAGCTCCTACTTCAATTCCAAGTTTAATTGTGTTATAAGCTAAAAGTTTTCCTTTTTCCACATCTATTTCTTTAATTTGGTAACCTTTTAAAAGAGTATGGGCAAATATATCACCATTGCCGGTGCAAGCATAACCCAAATCTTGAAGTAATTCATCACTACAATCCGGAGCTATGTGCCATATAATTCTATTTCCGTTCTCCTGCACTTTAGTAAGTATTACATCTGCTATTGGTGGCGGCGGTATTTGATTGGGATTTATGGTTTTATAAAAAGTTACATGTCGCTGTAAATCAGCGTGATAAATAGGAAAAAGTTGTTGCTTAACATTACGCATAACTGCGGAGTTCCAATCTCCCTCTAAATCTTTAATACTCCTAATTATCTCTAGACTTTTTTGAATATTCCCTACAGTTCCAGAAGCTCCAAATAATGTTGTATCATTAACTTCGAAAATCTTCTCAGCTTCAACTCTAACTGGACCGCCAGAAGAACCAATTGTAGCTTGACCATCAGAAGCCATTATTATTCCATTTTTACAATTTAGAGCAATAACTAATGTCATAATTTTTTCAAAACTTCGCTATTGAATATCGAGTTTTTGGCGAATTCTGGATATCTAGAATAGACGTATTTTAATAACTCAATGAAAGACTTAGATAGTATCAGCTTTTTTATTTCGTCTAGCTTTTGGATAATTTTTGTATTTTCTATTAAATACTTCTCTCCTTCAGAAGTTACACCGTAGAAACTCCAACCTCTGTGTGTTGGGTATGTTGTAATAAATCCGTCGCTTTCCAATAATTTCAAATCAGAGTACACATCAAAACTGCACGGACCATACAAATATGGGTTGAATTCATAAAAATCCGTCGGTTTTTCTTTTTGCGCATATAGAAAGAGAGCCTTCATAATCTGAAGAGGAGACATCGGCTTCTTGTCATCGGTAATTAAAAAATTTAGTATGATTTGTTGTTTAAATTTTAATGGCTCCATAGTGGTTACCACCAAATTAAGGATTTAATTAGTTTGTAATCTAAATCTTTTAGATTAATTTTTTCGCCGTCAGCAAGCTCTACCTCGTCTTCTGTAATTCGCTTGATATATTTCCCTTTCAAATTAGAAAGTGTTTCCGCAATATCAATATCCGGATAGAGTTTTAACAAGTCTACTTTGACTTTTTTGTTTTTGTAATCAATTTCTAAGGTTTTTTCTAACAGTTTTTTATCCTTGATAAAAGGATTGAATTGATATGGGCTTTCGTTGGGGATTTCAAAAATTGTTGAATCTTTATAGGATTCTTTTACTTTTCGCAAAACATCTTCGTACTGCTCAAGTTCGTAGTATTTGAAAAAGCCACCACCTTGATAGTCTTTTACATCTTTTGAAATCCCAGATTTATCATAAGCCAAAACTTTTTTCATCCTTGGCAAAACTACTGTCTCAAAATGTTCACCCATCTCCACGCCAAGCCATTTTCTACCAAGTTTATGCGCTACGGCTGTGGTAGTTCCAGAGCCAAGGAAGAAGTCCATGACAAGGTCGCTTTCGTTGGAGATTGATTCTATGACACGCTTTAGGAGAATCTCAGCATTTTCTGTCTGAAAATCCCATTCAGAAGAATAACCAGGAATGTCGGTCCAGTTAGAATTAATCTGTTTTTCTTCTGTTGGGGGTAAAAGATACTCTATTCGTACTTTGTCCTTATTCCCACATTTTGGACAACCTTTCCATATTCCACTTGTGTGTTTATATCCACAGTTTCTACAAATCAATCTAATCTTTTGTTGAGTTTCCAATTCTCTAATTTTGTCCTGTCCATATGTCCAGTGTCTTCTTTTTGGAGGTTCAAATAAATAAGCGAAAATATAAAGTGCTTGTCCTTGCCCTTGTGAATCCATAGCATGCCATCTTTCACTTTTTGCTTGTGCTAATTTTTTGAAAAGTAAATTAAATAAGGAATTTTCAGATTTAGAAAAAAGATAAAGTGAATCTGTAGCAGTATTAAATTTTCTAACTTTCGGGTCTTGTTTGCTGATTCTACTAACAATCATCTCATTTCTGAAATTCCCTTCTCCAAAAATCTCATTCATCAAAAGCCGAACAAGCATATTTCCGTTATAATCACAGCGGACAAAGATACTTCCTTTTTCATTTAATAAATCTCTTGCTAATTGCAAACGGTTTTCTAAAATGGTAGTCCATGTTGAATCTTTGTATTTGACAGAATAAAAATAATCAGCATCGGTTTCTTTGTTAAACGGCGGGTCAATATAAATTGTTTGAATTTTTTCGCGAAATTTAGAAAGAATAGTATTAAGAGCCTGATAATTCTCGCTTTTTATAAGCCATCCATCTAATTGATTATCTAAATCATCAAAAAGTCCTAAAATTTCTATTTCTAAATCTTTAAAATATTTAGTATCAATCGGAGCCTTGGGATTTTTCTCATCAATGCCCAATTCCTTCCATTCCTTAACTTGCTTTGGGAAGTTTTTATGCTTTTTTATTTTCTCTAAAATCTTCTTATCGCTAATTCTGTCCAGCGTAATTACATAGTTGCTGTTTCTTACAAATTTCGGCTTGTTCCAAATTTTTACTAATTCGTCTTCAAACTGTGAGATAAAATCAATAATTTTGTAGGCAATGTCTTTTAATATTTGAAGTTGGTCAATCCTTTCTTTGGGCCATTCGGATTCTTCTGAATAATAATATTGGTAAAGCCAGAGTTTAAACTGTCCTTTCAAAAATTCTTTGGCGTTTTTGTTAATGAAATAATCTACTTCGCTTTGCTTTTCAAAAGTGGCAAAAGCACGCTCTAAAATTTCATCGGTAATTTTTATGTCTTTCTTTTTCAGTATCTTTTTAATCTCGTCTACATCAGTTTTTGTTCCGTGCTCGGAATATGAAACTTCAAAAACAATCGTTTCATCTTTGCGAATATTTTTAAACTGATAAACCAAACTTCTTTTTTCATTGGCTTTTTTGTATTCAAGTTTGGAAATATCGAAAAAGAATTTATAATTTTTATTGCCTTCTTCAAATTCCACTTCAAGATTTTTTAAAATCCTGTCGGTCTTCACATAGTAAAGCATATGGGTTTTCCAGAACAGCACCACATCTTTTTCATCGGTATAAACTTTCTCATAAATATTGCTGTGAAACGGCGTCTGATTAAAATAAATAGAACCGCTCTGTGTAAAATAGCGGTTAAAAAATGAGTAAAGTTTATCAAAAAGTTCTTCTTTAAATTTCTTGCGGCTGTTAATATCACTGATGGTTGCTAAACTCTCTTCGATATCCCGTACCAAGATTTCTTCAATCTTGCGGTAGTAATTTGTTTTTATCCGCATCAGATTAACAAAACCACCCTCACCTTCAATTTTTGCACCTACAAAAATATCCTTTAGTGCATTATAAAATTTCTGCTCCTTGTTCATATCTGCTCCTTTATATTAGTAATTCCCATCCTCTATCTCCTTAACGTCAAATCTCTCCCTCGACTTTGCTCGGGACGAGCACTGCCCTTCAAATTTTCTGCCAGAGGCAGATCCGCCAATCTTCGTAGCACGGATCTCTTTAAGGTTCATAAGCTCTCTAACCCTCTCTTCAGTCAGTCTATCTGTATCTGATAAACACCTGCCTATGGGCAATAAATGTGCAATCTATGTGCAATATATGCAATTAATGTGCAATAACATAAAAAGCCCCTGCTCCTTTTTTACCACTTTCTTTTATAATTCCTTTTTGAACTAATACTCTTAATTCATTAGTTGCTGTATTCCTTGAACATGCGTTTAACTTCTGATATTCTCTATTGGTAATTTTCTTTTTCTCCTTTACAAACATTACCGCTTTAATCTGGCGTTCATTCAAACCGAGACTGTATAGATATTCTTCTGTGTAGATGTCTTTTCTGAAAATAACCGAAAACCCGCCAAAAACCTCTTTAAATTCCGGGTAAGGAATCCCATGCCGTTTACAGAGGTCTATTATTTTAATGGTGCCGCTTCCATATTTTTCAATATACCCGATATCATAAAACAGTTGGGCAATGAGCTTATTCCTGATGACTGACTTGTGCTCTTTCTTATACAGGTCATCAATCGTTATCCCCGGCAGAAGCCTTCCCGGATTCCATATTTCTATTCTGTCATCGTAAATCTCAACCTGAACATTTGAAGGGACAGTGTAATCTCTATGCACTATCGCGTTTATAACTGCTTCTCTTAGGGCCTCCAAAGGGTATTCCCATACCTCCTTCCTTTTGGGCTTTCCCTCAAATTCATATCGGACACTGATGTGCCTGGCGACAAACTTCATCACTTCATCAACCTGGTTAATCAAATCGGCCTCAACCATCAGGTCATCTATTATTTGGGTCTTATCCATCCTAAATCTTCCGCAGTGCGCAGCAGATTGCAAAAGGGGTCTTTGCTGTAATATTATTCATCTTTACTTATTCGTCCTCGCCCGAATAAACTCCTTCAAATCCATGGGTCTAATCTACCATGCCCTACTCAATTTCCTTAAAAACCTTATTTAACTCATCAAGGGTTTTCTGCATATTAAAGGATCTTTGTTCATCAAGAGTAAGCACAGGTAAAAGCTCATCTTCAACCCTTACCTTCATCTCTTCAATTTCCTTATTAGTTCTGCCTAAATTAATCCTGTATTTTTTCAAGTCGGAGGAAAAGTTATCTTCTTCAAGCTTTCTTTTAAAAAGCGTGAGTAATTCTTTATCCTTGAAATCAAACCCTTCCCTTATCAAATATCCTAAGTCATAAAAATCCTTACCGGCTATCACTTCTCTTGTGGCAGTAGCCCTTAATTTTTCCGCAACAAGTTCTTTTAACGCAAGGCAGTTAACGCTCCCGGTATCAAAAAGAGACTCTTTTGTAAAAGGATGAAGAAATTTATGATTAACTTTTTTTGTTACGGTAGGTAAAATAGAATTAGACCTCAAGCCAATTTCAAGCTTAATTGATTCTTTCTTATTCAGCACAACAGAGTCATAATCAAGATAATAAATATACTGAGTTGATTCTCTATGGCCTGTTTTATCTAAACCCTCTATGCTCATATCAAAATTCTTAAGGAAAGTCCTTAATGATTCCTTTATGGGCTTCATGGCATTGCTACGCATTGTTCTTGTAGTATTTTTGACCGGCAATCTGAGGGTAAAATCCAAATCCTCGCTTAACCGGTAATATAAATAATAAATCTTGCTCAGGCATGTTGCGCCCTTAAATATCAAATCTTTACTTAGTTCATTTATCCGGGAAAGAATAATGGTGATGTAATAATCCTTTTCAAGCAGTCTTAAAGGAAATCCTGTCTGGGCTGATGTTCTCTCTAAAATCTTAAGAAACTCTTCTCTGTCATTATGGAGCATTTTCAATAAGCATCCACTTCTTATTTATCCTGCCCTTTCTTGACTTTGAGGGATAGAGCGTAACCAAAGATGTCTTTTTTACGCTTTTCAGCAATGGTTCTAATGTTTTGTCACTTAAGCCAGCTTGCTCAAGGGTAAAACCAATCCTCTTTCTTGTTGTAATATTAGGAAATTTCAGGGTATATCTGATAAACTTTGCTATATCTATCCTCTTAGCTTCAATCTGCTCTTTTAATATCTCAAATGCCTTTTTCAAGCCACCTACTGGCTGGGGGGCATAAATCAAATCAACAAGTGTCCTCTCCTTATCGCTTACTATCACTTCAATATCCTTAATCTTGATTTTATCAAGCCCATACATCCTGTTGGCAGGAACTTTAATCATTTTAAAACGCATATTGCCTATTGTCTTGTCTTTTTGCAAAGAGGTATTTAGAATATACATTATTTGAAAAAGCTGGTCACTAAAGCCATAGTAGTTAAACATTGTTGCATAGCCAATGTAATAATTGCCGTTAGGAAAGAAAACGGCCGGGATAAGAAACTCGTTTATGTTGCTTCCTGCCGGTCCTGATTCAAGAGGTGAATAAAAATAAACGCCCCTTTTTATTGCAGTCAAAATACCCTTTTTCTTGAGCCTGAAGATAACCTGTTCTCGCAGGGTCTTATTGAACTTAAACCACTTGTCAAACTGTTCTTTGGTAATTAAGGAGGCCTTCTCGTAGGAAAGCCTTGCTATAACTTCTATTTCTCTTGGTCCAAGATATTTTTCTGTTGTATTATTTTTCATGTTAATTACTTACTAAGTAAATATCGTAAATTTTTATACAATATACATTTTACTACTTTTTAAATCTTTATCAAGGAAATAAACTCAAGGAGTAAAGGAGTAGACGCTTTATGTAACTTGTCGTATTCCATTAAATTATAAAATAAATTCCACTCCTCAATGTCCTTAACATCCCTGCCTACCAACGGGCAGGAAATCTCTTCCTCGATTTGGTTCGACTTCATTCACCATAAGCCGCTCGGGACGAGCACTACCCTTCAAATTTTCTGCCAGAGGCAGATCCGCCTACGGTGGAAAAAGCCAGATGATATTATTACCTATTCGTCCTCGCCCGAATAAACTCCTTCAGATCCTTGAGGTTTTATCCGCCATCTGCCGATTTTTGTGGCACGAATTTGTTTTTCGCGAACTTGAAGAATTTTGTTTAACTCGTTATAGGGTTTTATCTTATTAATAATTGAGCATTCTGGAATATACATTTATTTGCCTTTCCTCATCAAGCCATTTTAAATTATAACAAATTTGTTTTGCGGTGACAACCTTAATTTTGTGACCGTTAGTGTCAAAATTTTTGGGATTGGTCTCTGGAAAAGTCCAAAATTGTTCATCTTATGTAGGGGCTCAATTTATTGAGCCCGCTTTTACGGGTTCGATAAATCGAACCCCTACAGTTCTTTGGAGTGTAAAGCGAGAGAATTACCACAATTACGGGACGACACGGCGGTCGTCCCCTACCACAGTTACTCCAGACAATTTCCCTACAGGGTCAAACTTTCGTTTGACACTCCAAAGATTTGTTTATTTGGGAGTCGTCTTGGGCCGGGGCAGGATTTGAGGCAAATTCCGCAGATGTGGTGACCGATGCCGCAGGTCTTTCTAAATTCGTCCAGTTTTCGGAAGCAGGCAAGGTGGTCAAAATCTTCTACTCTCTCCTTGATGGCGCCTGCG
>Ga0315280_10011559_pt1 | contig 10838 bp, 7 predicted proteins | sample YL17G06_40_MG_FD_203697 | JGI IMG/M metagenome (GOLD analysis project Ga0315280, IMG submission 203697) | Sediment microbial communities from Yellowstone Lake, YNP, Wyoming, USA - YL17G06_40 | ecosystem: Environmental > Aquatic > Freshwater > Lake > Sediment | place: USA: Wyoming | collected... | reverse complement strand
GAGTCCGTGCCGTGAAAGTCGCCGTCTTTAGCACCAAGCCCTACGACCGGGAGTTCTTCTCGGCCGCCAACAAGGAGGCCGGCCACGAGCTGGTCTTCTTCGAGGCCCGGCTTACGCCGCAGACCGTCCGCCTGGCCGAGGGCTTTCCCGCGGTCTGTGCCTTCGTGAACGACCAGCTCGACGCCGGCGTGCTTTTGAGCCTGTCGCGGCAAGGGACGAAGCTGATCGCCTTGCGCTCGGCCGGGTTCAACCACGTCGATCTCACGGCCGCGGCCCAGTTGGCGCTGACGGTCACGCGAGTCCCCGCCTACTCGCCGCACGCCGTGGCGGAGCACACCGTGGCCCTGATCCTCGCCCTGAGCCGTCGGCTGCACAAGGCGTATATCCACGTCCGCGAAGGCAACTTCGCGCTGGACGGGCTTCTGGGGCTCGACCTTCAAGGGCGCACCGTCGGGATCATCGGCACCGGAAAGATCGGCACCATCGTGGCCCAAATCCTCGCCGGCTTCGGCTGCAAGGTGCTCGCCTACGACGTAGCGGTCAACCCGGCGGTGGAGGCCCTGGGCGGCCGCTACGTCTCGACCGAGGAGCTGTTCGCCCAGTCCGACATCATCACCCTGCACTGTCCGCTCGTGCCCCAAACGTACCACCTCATCAACGAAGAGTCGCTGGCCCGGATGAAGCGCGGCGTAATGCTCATCAACACCAGCCGCGGGGCAATGATCGACAGCAAGGCCGTGGTCCGGGCCCTGAAATCCGGCAAGATCGGCATGTTGGGCCTGGACGTCTACGAGGAGGAGGCCGACCTGTTTTTCGAGGACCTCTCCAACCGCGTGATCCAGGACGACGTCTTCTCGCGCATGCTCACGTTCCCCAACGTCATCATCACCGGCCACCAGGCATTCTTCACTCGCCATGCCATGGAGGCCATCGCCCGCGAAACGCTGGCCAACGTCACGGCCTTCGAGCAGGGCCGGCCGCCGCCGGGGCTGCTGCGGCCCGAGCAGGTTATCGCATGAACGGGAGAGGAGTCTCCGCCGAGGCGCAAAGTCGCGAAGGAAGGAGTCTGAAGACACAGAACCGGAAAGGAAGGGGAGACATTGCGACGAACCGCAGAGTCGCTTAGCCACTGAGGAAGGATGCCGTCTATCTGCCGCTCCGATCTTCTTCCTTTTCGCCTTGACACGAATCCTCTAGGAGCCCGTTGAAGAAGTCTCTGAACAGGAATACACTGCACTTTCCTGAAAAGCGGCCGTGCTAACCAGCCAAGTTGAGCAGTTTCTGGACGACGGCACGGATCTTTCGCGGAAGCTGCCAGCGGCGGACAAGGACGGCGGCCAGAGCGCCGCGGCGATACACTCGATTTTGGTCAAGATCCCGGTGCACATTGAGGTGAAGCCGGGGACGCCAGGTCCTCCGTGATCCCGGCGAAGCACAACAGTCCCAAATGGCACGCGGCTGGAATCTCGCGGGCAGACAAGAGTGCAGAACTACCGCGGGCAGAGTGTCTGCCCTTCTCCTCATGTCAGGCGCACCGCTTGCCAGGGAGCGGCAGGGGGAGGATCCTGGGGGACGGGGGTGACGAACAAGACGATCCGCCCGCCGCGGTAGTTGGGCCGCAGGTGTTTCCCGACGTCGATTCGCCCCGAACGGACCGGCTCCTGCGTCTCGGCGTGGCGGACTTCGACGCCGCGGGCGCATAGCACGCCAAATTCCACGGGGCCCGACAGGTCGTCCGGCCAGTGGCCGATGCTGACCACGCGGCCGTCGTTGCCGCCGGCCACGAGTCCCACGGCGGCCAGGGCCCCGATCACGCCCCCCTCCGTGCCCCCCAGGCCTTCCAGATAGATGCCGTGCTCTGCTGCTAAGCGGCGGGCGTCCTCTTGGACGACAATCTCGGCCTGGCAGCGCCGCCCGAAGCGGGTGATCTCCTCGGGCACGGCACTGGACAGGCAGAGTCCCGGATCGCTTCCCTCGACGAACCAGTCCAGCATGAGCGTGCGGATCTTCGCGGCCAGGTCTTCCACCGACCCCTTCCCGCGCGCCTTGAACAGAAGGGAAGCGGAACTGTTCTTGCTCGTATACGGAATGCGGGGATCGAGGAGCAACTGGTGGCGCACCGCCAGGATGCTCTCGTAGTCATCGGCCAACGAGCGGATGAGATGCCTCGCCAGTTTGTTGGTGCCCGGAGAATCCAGCACGTCCGTATCGTCAATGCCCACATAGATCGGAAGAGGGGCGAGGGGCGAGGGATGAGGAAGGGACATACAGCGGAAGACCTTCGCCGGCAAAGGGGAATCTGCGCGGCCGTGTTACGGAGAGCCCCGGCTTGAAGTGAAGCGGAAGCACGCGGCGGCGCCGATCAGTCCCGCGAAAATGCCGCAGACCGGATAGCTCACGATGGCCCTTGGCAGCCACTCCATCAGCCGCTGCTCGCTGAACGCCTTCGCCACGAAGGCGAGCATGTTGGCGGCCAGTCCGGCCAGGGCGAGCCGAATGTAGATCGAGCGCCCGCTCCGGGCCCCAACTAACGCCAGGTCCATGAGAAAGCCCGTCAGTCCGAGGCTGGTCATCGCGCCGACGCCCATGCCGCGGGCCCCTGCGAGCCAGAACACGCCGCCACCCGCAACGCCGCTCAGGTTCATGATCGAGGCCGAGCCGCGGCGCGGCACCAGGGCCAATCCCAGGGCCATGGGGAGCACGACGCGAAGGATCTTGTGGCCGGGAATGCCCAGACCGAGCCTCATCATCGCCGAAGCGACCGCCGATCCGACCCCCAGGACGATCAGCACCGCCAGTTCCATGGCGGAGATGGCCCCGTCGGCTTCGTCCACGGCCCGCCACCGGCGCGTGGAACCCAGTGCAGGATGAAAGCTCAAGACCGTTGCGCGCATGGCTCCAAGTCCTCGCTCATGGTCCGGATTTCAGGTCCACGTCGATCGTCTGCGTGCCGGGTTTGATCTCGAAGGAGAGCGGCGTCTCGTTGGCGGCAGTATAGCGCGCGGGAAGCCGCGACGCCAGCGCCGGTCTGGCACCCCCGGCGCGATCCTGCCGGGAAACGGAGTATAGGAGCATGTCCTCCAGCAGCACGCGATGCCAGCCGAGCACCGCCCCGTCGCGCTGGTCGTCGCACCGCAGCCGATAGCGGCCGCTGTCATCCGTCACGGCGACCGACCGGGGCCCTGAAGTCCCACGATCCGGATCCGGTAGGAAACAAACCAGCGCGTCGGCCAGAGGCCGGCCGTCAAGCCGCACGGTCCCCTCGACCTGCGCCAGGGGCGGCTTCTTACCGCATCCCGCGACGGCGATCGCGCCGAGACACGCCAGGACGGCGGTGGCACACACGCCGGGAGTCGTCTCTCGTCGGCTGTGCATCGGCGCGCCCTTAGAAGTCCGCGCCCTCCTGGCCGGCGCGGGTACACAGTGCCCGGAGCGTCACCACCGGAGTGGATTCGGACATGAAGCGCACCGAGCCGTCCACGAGGGCGAAATTGGCCCCGCCGGGGTGCTCGCTCCCCCAGGCGCAGACGCGCAGGTCTTCGTAGTAGCTGAAAGCGGCCTGGGATCCGGCCGGGGGAACGGCCGCCCCGCGGCTCTGGTAGTCAAACGGCAGCTTGCAGTTAATCGGGGAGTAGCCGCTCATCGTCACGTCGGCGATGCGGCGCTTGCCGCCGATGGCCGCCCAAGCCCCGAGGAGCTTCAGACTGCTGGTCCAGCCGGCCGCGGCAAACGACTCGAAATTGGGATCCCAATGGTTCCGCTCCCCAAAGAACAGGGTGTACGACGCGCCGTCGCGGACCAGGCTCAGCCGCACCGGCTGCTGGTTCGGGTTGGGGAACGAACCAGGGCCGGTGGTGTGAAAGATGCCATCCACGCTGGCGAAATCCGGATACGACGAGCGCGTCCCCCCGTTGCCCCCGTAGCTGGTCATCCCAAAGTACCGCCCCCCGTCCAGCACGGGGTTCTGCTCCAAAAGGTCGGAAGGGCAAATCAGGGTGGAGATCACGGTGGCGGAGCGGGCAATCGGGCCGCCGGTGGTGTTGCTGAGCGGCTGGGCGTAGTCCCACTGCAAAACCACGTTCCCCTGCTCCATGTACGGCATGAGGAACACAAATAGCGAGGTCCCCCGATACCTGGGGGAACTGCCGAAGTCGCGCTGATCGAGCCCCGGCGGGAACGTCTGAAGGGCGTCGTGATAGGTAAAAGCGGTCAGCGCGACTTGCCGCAGGTTGCTGCCGCACTGCGCACGCCGGCCGGCCTCCCGGGCGGCTTGGACCGCCGGCAACAGAAGCGATATCAGGATCCCGATGATGGCGATGACGACCAGCAGCTCCACCAGCGTGAAACCGCGGCCAGTCGCTCTGGGGCGAGAACTTGGCGTCAACACGGCGATCGCTCCTTGGAAGCGCATGGACAACCCGAACGGCTCGCCCAGTAGTGTACCGCCGGCCGGGGATCGACACAATCCGCCGCAGCCAGAGACGGAAGGAATGAGAAAAACCAAAGCCCAGGGGTTACAACCCCTGGGCTTTATGTGGCTTGGACGCTCTAGCAAGCCGGACTGCACGCAGCGTAGAACGACTTTGAAAGTCGTCCTACCGCCGGACTTCAGCGGTCCTGCGCCGCCTGCGCTGCTTGACCAGCCTGGGGGATGCCGCCCCCTGGCCTGCGGCTGAGATAGTCCGCCGTGATGGCCAGGGCCTCGTTGAGGTAGAAATCCCGCTTGATTTCCGTCTTCCCGGGCTCGGGCATTTCCTCCAGTTCCTTTTCCTCCTCCCGCTGGGCGTTGATCTCCGCCCATTCGTCGAGGAACTTCTTCTCGTTGAGCGTGACCCGCTTGAGCTTCTTCTTCTCCTCGTAGCGGGCGATCCGCTTCAAGAGCTTCTTGAAGTCGTCGGAGGATTCCCGCCGCGCCGCGGAGAGGCGATTGACCTCGTCGACCAGCGGCTTGTTGACCATGTCGAAGGGGATGAACTGCACCGGCTTGACCTGGTCAAAGGCCAGGGGGTAGTCGAGGTCGGCCTCGCCGACGTCGCGGTGCGTGCTCATCGACGGCAGCTCGACGTCGGCCAGCACGCCGCGAAGCTGCGTGCTGTCGCCGTTGGGGCGGTAGAACTTCTGGATCGTCAGCTTCAGCGCGCCGAGCTTCGCCGCAAACGGGTTCCGCAGCAGCTCGTCGCTCAGGTCCAACAGGCTCTGCACGGTCCCCTTGCCGTGGGTGGAATGGTCGCCCACGATCAGACCGCGGCGGTAATCCTGGATCGCCCCGGCGAGGATCTCGCTGGCGCTGGCGCTGTACTTGCTGATCAGCACCACCAGCGGCCCTTTCCACACGATGCCGCCTTTTTCCTCGTTGTAGTGCAACGTGCGGCCGTCAAGGCCCCTCACCTGGACCACTGGGACTTGCCCGATGAACAGGCCGGTCAGGTTAATCGCCTCCTGGAGCGAGCCGCCGCCGTTGCGCCGCAGGTCGAGCACCACGGCGTCCACCTGCTGCCGGTTGAACCTCTCCAGGATTTCGCGCACGTCGCGGGTGGTGCTTTTGAAGTTGGGATCGCCCCGGCGGGCGCCGGCCATGTCCATGTAGAAGCTGGGAAGATCGATAAGGCCGATCCGATAGGCCCGGCCGTCGGATGTACGCCCGGCCTCAAAAATCGTCGAGCGGGCCTCCTTGTCCTTCAGCTCGATTTCCGCCCGGGTGATCTCGATGACGTTCCGGTCGCCGCCGTGCTCGGGAACGACTTGGAGGCGAACGACGGTGCCCTTGGGGCCGCGGATCTTCTTGACCACGTCCTGGAGCTTCATTTCCACGACGTCCTCGATGGGGCCGCTCCTGCCTTGCCCGACGCCGACCACCTTATCGCCCACCTTGAGCCGGCCGTCTTTCTCGGCAGCCCCGCCCGGAACGATCGTCTCGACGACGGTGTAGCCTTCCGATGACCTCAGCGCGGCGCCGATCCCTTCGAGCTTCAGTCTCATTATGATTTCGAAGTTGTCCATGGTGCTGGGGGACATGTAGCTGGTGTGGGGATCGAAGCTCATGCTGACGGCGGAAAGGTACAGTTCCAGGAGTTCGTCGTTGTCCACCTGGTGCCAACGTTTGGCGATGCTGCGGTAGCGATTGCGGAGCCGCTGGAGGTCTTCCTGGTGCTGTTCGGCCGGCGAGAGGAGCGGTTTCTCCTCGGTTTTTGGCTGCTCTTTGCCGGGGGCCTTCTTCTCCCGGCGGACCGCGCGCTCCTTTTCCAGCCGTTCCGCCTTCAAGTCCAACAGGTCGTACTTGACCCGCTTGCGCCACTTCTCCCGCGCCTCGGCCTGGTCCTTTGCGAATTCCGTCGCCTTGGGGTCGAAGACCATGTCCTCATCCACGGTGAAATCGTGGGGCACGGCGAGCATTTCCTCGGCCACCTTGAGCCGTTCCTCCAGCCGCTTCAGGAAAACCCGGTACATGGTGTAGCCCAAGCCGATGTCCCCCCGCTTGGCACCGTTGACCACGTCCTGCTGCTTGGCCATGAACCCTTGGATGTCCGACTGGTAGAAGTAGACCTTCATCGGGTCGAGCATCTCGACAAACTGGGTGATCGCGCGGCGGGCGATTTCCTGGTCGAGGGGGTGTTTCGAGAGGTGCTTCGTCTGAAGCCTCTCGGCCACCATCGCGGCGATCTCGTGGTCGCGGCCCTTAGGCCCGTCCGGGTCTGCCCGCACCACAGGGCCGACCGTGGCCAGCAGAAACCCAAGCAACAACGTAGCAAGTCCCGTCCGGCGGAAGATCACAGCGGATCGTCTCATTACCTATCCCTCGAACCTTTCCAATCCCCAAACGATTTCCTAACCCTCGCTATCGTAACAACTTAATCAGATCGTATCCCGAAACCCCGCTTGGAACAAGGCCGATCCGAGAGCCGGGACAGTCCCCCCGACGCGAATCCCCAAGACCCTCGACCTCATTCATTCACGGGAAAGAAGATAGCGGCGGCCCTGCTTACCCAATCGACCCCTGCGGCTCCGGGGCTCCGTGGCCTAAACCCCGTGTTCGTCGGCAGTTGCGACGACGATCCCTCGCTCGACCGCCAGGCAGATCCGGTCCAGTTCCTCCAGCGTGATGGCAAGTGGCGGCATGATGACCACCACGTTGCCCAACGGCCGCAACAAGACCCCCTCCCGCCGGGCCCGCTCGCAAACCCGCAGCCCGCGCTTCTCCTGCCAGGGGTAAGACTCTTTGGTGGCCTGGTCCCGGACCAACTCGATCCCGGCGATCAGCCCGCACTGGCGCACGTCACCCACGTGCGGCAGCCCCGCGATGCGGGCCAGGTGCGCGCGCAACCGCGCGACCTTGGGCGCCAGCCGCTTGAGAGTCTGTTCCTCCTCGAAGAGGTCGAGGGTCGCCAGGGCCACCGCTGCCCCGAGCGGATTGCCGCCGTACGTGTGACCGTGGAAGAACGTGCGCGACTCGGCATAAGTCCCCAAGAACGCCCGCCAGATTTCGTCCGTCGCGAGCGTCGCCGCCATGGGCAAATACCCTCCGGTGAGCCCCTTGGCCAGGCAAAGCAGGTCGGAGGTCACGCCCTCGTGCTCGCAGGCGAACAACCGGCCGGTCCGGCCCATGGCCACAGCCACCTCGTCGGCGATCAAAAGCACGCCGTAGCGCCGGGTCAGCTCTCGGACGCCCCGCAAGAAGCCCGGCGGGTGAACGATCATCCCCGCCGCCGCCTGCACCAAGGGCTCGATCACCAAGGCCGCGATCCGCGCATGATCCGCGGCCAGCACCTTTTCCAGTTCGGCCAGGTAGTACCCAAGAGCGTCTTCGCGGGCAACGCCGGGCGGCGTGCGATACGGATTGGGAGACGGCACGCGGAGTGTCTTGAACAGGAGCGGCTTGAACATCGCGTGAAACCGCTCGACCCCGCCCACGCTGACGCTCCCCAGCGTGTCCCCGTGGTAGGCGTCCCCGAAAGCCACGTACCAGCTCTTCTCGGGCTGCGGATTGGGGCACTGTCGCCAATACTGGAAGGCCATCTTCAGGGCCACTTCGACGGCCGTGGCCCCGTCGTCGGAAAAGAAGACGTGCTCCAGGCCCGCCGGCGCGAGGTCCACCAGCCGCTTGGCAAGCCGGATCGTCGTCGGGTTCGACGCCCCAAGGTTCGTCACGTGCGCCACCCGGTCCAATTGCCGGCGGATCGCTTCGTCCAGCTTCGGATGACGATGGCCGTGGACGTTGCACCACAGGCTGCTGACGCCATCGAGATAGCGGTTGCCCTCGACGTCGATCAGCGTACACCCTTCGGCCCGCTCGATCACAAGCGGCTCGTACTCGGCCATCTGGCTGAAGGCGTGCCAGACCAGCGAGCGGTCCCACTGTTTGAGTTCTTCGAGCGTCGGTTCGGGCATGGAAACCGGGGTTCAGGGGTCAGGGTTCAGGAGGACCGCGTAGCGGCCGGGCTTGCCCGGCGTTTCTTCTATTTCCACTCCACCACAACCGGTTCCCCCACGCGGGCCTTCAGTAGTCCCGCCGCGTGGCCGCCGACGACCGCCAACTCCAGACGCCCGCCGGAGCCGATCAAGGCAACCAGCGTCCCGTCGGGCCGGTCGCCATACGTGCGGCAGAGACCCTCCACGCTACGGCCCGCGCAAGAGACCCGCAACGGTCGATCCTTCGGCCGATCCGCGAGAATCTCCGCGGTGATGTCGGTAATCAAGTTGCCAAACCCGTCAATCAACAGGACCGACCCGCGGATCGTTTGCGGCTTAGCAGTCACCTCCGGCCAATCCAGCATGACCAAAGTCTCTTGCGCTACGCCCAGCCAATCCGGATCCAACTCCAGGCTAAGCCGCGCAGCCACCGGGGCCAAAATGTCGCGGCCGTGGAACGTGGCCGAGACCGGATGAAGCCAATACCGCCCTTCGGTCAGCCGGACAATCTTCGCCGGCGTCTTCCTCCGCGCCAAGCGGCTCAGGACTCCGTTGTCCGGGGCCAGGTAGTTCTGCCGCCCGATCCGCACGAACACCAGCCCCCGATCGGTCCCCACCCCGGGGTCCACGACCACCACGTGGATCGAGCCCGGCGGGAACAGGTCGGTCACCTCGTCCAGGATCACCGCCGCGTGGCGAATGTCCTGGGCCGGAATCTCGTGTGAGATGTCCACCACCGTCGCCGCCGGATTCAAGGAGTAGATCACCCCTTTGATGGCCGCCGCGTACGGGCTGCCGGTGCCAAAGTCGGTGGTCAGGGTGATGAGGGCCACGGGAAGCAGGGGCCGGGGGTCAGGGGCCAGGGGTCAGGTTGACGCCAAAGGAAGAAGTGCAAAGTGAAAAGTGAAAAGTGCAAATTGGCAAACGTGTTCCCCTTTGTCACTTTGCATTTTGCATTCTGCACTTTGCACTCTTCCGTTCTCACTTCCCTCGCCTCTAATCCCCAGCCCCTCGCCCCTCCTCCTTCGCCAGCTCCAAACAAATCTCCCGGAACCGGTTCGGATTCACGTTCGGGTTTCGCTTCTTCGCCTGGCCGATCAGCCAGCCGGCCGCCTTCATGTTGCCGGCCTTCAGGTCGCTCAGAATCTTGGGATTGCTGTGGAGCAGCTCTTGGCCGAGGGCCACGAGGTCCGAGTCGTCCACTTGGCGGATACCCAGGGCCTGCATCGCTTCGTCCGCGGTCTTTCCGGCGGCAATCATCGTGGCCAGGACTTCGCGGCCGCGGCTGGTCTCAAGCTGCCCCGCGGCGCACCTGCGGATCAGCTCGGCCAGCGCCTCGGCCGCGACCGGGTACTGACCGATCGTCATCCCCTTCTCGTTGAGCGTGCGGAGCACGTCCTGCTGGACCCAGTTGCTGGCCAGCTTGCCGTCGCCGCAGCGGTCGGCCAGCTCGACGTAGTAATCCACCAGGGCCCGACCCTGGCTCACGATCACGTCGCTGTCGTAGGGCGTGATGCCGTACATCGTTTCGAGCCGCGTCCGCAACTGCGCCGGCAGCTCGCCCAGCGACTGCCTCGCCCGCTCAATCTGTTCATCGCTCACCGTCACGGGCACCAGGTCCGGATCGGGGAAGTAGCGGTAGTCGCTCGATTCCTCCTTGGAGCGTTGCCCCCAAGTCCTCTGGGCGGCGTCGTCCCAGCCGCGGGTTTCCTTGGGGACTTCGCCGAGCCGCTTATGGGTTTCTTGCCAGACCTCGTACTGCCGTTGGGCCTCGTACGCCATCGCCCGCTCCACGGCCCGGAAGCTGTTCATGTTCTTCACTTCCACGATCGGCGTGGCCGCCTTGCCGTCGGGCGTGGGGACGTGGAGGTTGATGTTGGCGTCCACGCGCAGGCTTCCTTCCTGCATGTTGCAGTCGGAGACCCCCAGGTAGTTCAGCAGGAGCTTGAGATCCGTCAGATACGCCTTGGCCTCGGCGGGCGAGCGCATGTCCGGCTGGCTGACGATCTCCAAGAGCGGCGTTCCGGCGCGGTTCAGGTCGATGCGGCTGTCGGCCTTGCCGGCCTGCTCGTCGTGCATGCTCTTGCCGGCGTCTTCTTCCAGGTGGACGCGGAGGATGCGCACGTTCTTCGGCTCGATCCGCCCCTGCGGAGCCGGGTTGTGACAACCCGGTTTCTTAGGATCGCTGATCGGCAGCAATCCGTCGTGGCTCAGCGGCAGGTCGAACTGGCTGATCTGGTATCCCTTGGGCAGGTCCGGGTAGTAGTAGTTTTTCCGGTCCCACTTGGTAAATTGGTGGATCGTGCAGTCGAGGGCCAGTGCCGTTTTCACGGCCAGCTCGACGGCCTTGCGGTTCATCACCGGCAGCGCCCCGGGCAGCCCGGTGCACACCGGGCAGGTGAGCGTGTTCGGCGGCTGGCCGAACTTCGTGC
>Ga0315280_10011558_pt1 | contig 10838 bp, 5 predicted proteins | sample YL17G06_40_MG_FD_203697 | JGI IMG/M metagenome (GOLD analysis project Ga0315280, IMG submission 203697) | Sediment microbial communities from Yellowstone Lake, YNP, Wyoming, USA - YL17G06_40 | ecosystem: Environmental > Aquatic > Freshwater > Lake > Sediment | place: USA: Wyoming | collected... | reverse complement strand
GAGTGGTTGAAGGAGGATGCAAAAATGTAGTGACCCTGCGCTTCAAACGCAAGAGCGCGCGGTGGAAGGCGCCGGGCATGCGCGCCATCCTGCACCTGCGTCTGGATATACTCAACGATCGCTGGGACGACCGTTGCCGCCACGTACGCACCGCCCATACCCACTAAAATGGAACATACCCTTAACAGGGGGTATGTTCACGGAGTGTTGGGATGAGAGGATGGCGCACGTTTTCCTGAATTGTGGGAATGAACGGCTTGAATCGGCCGCCAGGCGGTGGGCAGACGCGCACGGCCGCCGCATTGTAACCGGGCCACCCGGGCGGCCCGTCTTGTGGGGCCAAGGATAGCCTGCCAACACGGACCTGCTTGGGCACGAGTCCTGCCTCAACCGCGAGCGTAAGCGCACCGCGCCGAAACATCACCGTTGCCCCTTAGATTGGTGACTTCACTGGTGTGATCATTTTTCGTTTAGGTGGGAGAACCGCTGCTCAATCCCTCTTGCTATCCGAGCGAGAGGCGAACTGAGGTTTAACCGCCGGAGGCAGGGTGCGCCGTGATCGCATCTCACCCCCACCTTCGTCCTCCCCCTGGAAGGGGGAGGAGTCAGTTCGCGAGATCCCAACTTCTCGCGGGCATACCTTGTTCACAGGGTATGTTCTATTTCAGTGGGTGTCATCTATGTGGGAGCCGCGTCCCTGCTTCGCGGGCCTTCCGCCTTCGCGGGCCACGGATTCCGCTTCGGCGGACGAAGTGATCGTAGCCCAGCGGCTAAGCAGGCTTCGCCTGCCGCCGTGGCGGCCGAAGGCCTCGCCACTTCGTAGGGCGAAGCTTGCCCGCCCAAGGCGGGTAAGGCTCGCGGCGAGTTGGGTGCGGCCTCGCCGTTCGACAATCTCAGAGCGTGCCCTGAGCGAAGCCGAAGGGGCAGGCTCTGAGGCTTGCCCGCCTAAGGCGGGTAAACGTTTCGCGGGGTCAGCCCTTCGAGTGCGCTCAGGGTAAACTCCGCGCCCGGATGGCTAGGCCCGAAGGGCCGCCATGGCGGCCCCGACGAGTCGGAGCCTAGCCGCCGGCCTCCCACAGGCGCGCCGCCCGATCCCCACTCTGCGTGAACATACCCGACCCGGCGGTCGTCAGACGCCGTGTAGGTTTGTCAATCATGGGTAACACTTGGTCTTGAGGCTCAGGTTGTTAGTTTGGGCGTACTCGTTGAGCACTTGCCATGGTGTGTTCCAGTTCAAGGCGCCATGGGGGCGCTGGTGGTTGTAGCGATGGTTCCAGCGCCCAAGGCGGCGCTGCCCCTGGGAGTAAGTCCGCAGCGGCAGCTGGCGGTAGAACTCCTCTTCATCGGTGCGATGTGAGCGTTCGACTTTGCCGTTGTGGCGCGGGGTGGCGATCTTGATCAGCTTGTGGCGGATACCCAGCGCTGCCAGATGCTGCTCGAAGGGATGGGGCTGCTGCACGTGCGGCATAGCGGCGTAGGTGAACTCGGTGCCGTGGTCGGTCTGCACGCACTCGATGGGGAAGGGGAAGGCAGCTCGCAGCGCCTCGAGGAAGGCAATGGACGCCAGCGGGGTGATCTCGCGGCTGAGCAGCATGAAGCGCCAGCGCGAGAACTCGTCGATGGCGGTGTACTGGTAGATGCGGTGGCGGTGGGCATCGGTGTAGTCGAGGTGCTTGGTGTCAATCTGGATGCGCTCGCCGGGCCGCGACATGAGCTGGTAGGGCTTGGGCTTGGCGCGGCGTTTGCGCTGAGGCTCGATCAGGCCGGCGCGGCGTAGCACCTTCCACACGCCGTGGACAGTGAGGCGCACTCCGCGCTTGGTGGTTAGGTAGTGCCAGAATCGCACCAGGCGGCCCTTCCAGCGGCGCTTGCGGTAGAGGGCGGCAGATAAGAGGGCCTCGTCGCGTTTGCGCGCGCGTCTATTGACGCTCGCGTAATAGATTGACGCCTCAAACCGCTGACGCGGCTTAGCCGCGTTCCGGAGCGGCTGGACGAGCCTTGGCCTCGTCTCCGGAGCGACGCGAAGCGTCGCCCTGCGCCGCCAGCAATAGCGAGCGTCAAGTCCCCTCGTCCGGCGTAAAGCAGATATGCGAGCTTGAATAGGGTGGCTGTGGGGCCGCCGGGAGCGATCCTGGAGCGCGGCCAGGTCGTGCCCGCCAGCCTGGTAGCGGTGGAGCCACTTGTAGTAAGTCTTGCGCGAAACGCCGAACTCGCGGCAGGCCTGGGAGACATTGCCGCAGTCGGCGGCGCGTTTGAGGAGTCGGCGGCGCTTGTAAGCCATCTGCTTCGTGCTATACTTGGGTTGCATCGGTGACCTCCGGTAGGGTTTTTGACGACAACCTATTGAGGCTCGCAGAATAGGTTGGACGCTCATGCGCCATATTTGAGCACGAAAGGCGCGGTTCGGGCGCCCAAGGTAATATGCGAGCCTCAATAAACCTTCGACCGAGGTTACCGATGCTTCCTTCTGTTCGCAAGGCGCGGACCCGGATCTGGTCCTGGATCCGAGCCCTTACCGTTCTGACCTACCTGTTACCTATGTATGGTAACTCTAGATCGTCAGACGCCGACGCTGTTGACAGGCGGCCTTTCCACGGTATAATATCAAGTGTTAATGAGATGAACACCGCATGCGCAACAGGGATGGCAACGAGTGTTCGCGCCGGGATCGCTTGGGCCTCGGCGATGGACACATTTGCGTGGTGGGAACCTAACGCGGACCTCCCATCTCCTCTGCCGTGATGGTTCAGCCGACAACGAGCGAAAGCACCGAGAGGAACCAGCGGTAGGGGAGGTGAAAGCCTCCCCTGCAAGCTGTCTGGGGGATGTGCCAGGGGTTGGCAGGGTAGCTCAGCGGCAGAGCAGGTGAATCATAATCACTTGGTCGGGGGTTCAAATCCCTCCCCTGCTACCAGGTTGGCGCGCACGTCAAGCGCGACGGCTATGGTATAGTTTCTGCGTCGCGCGTGCGTGGGTTTCTTGCGTCACCTGTGGGGCGTTAGTCTAGTCGGTTAGGACGCCGGCCTTTCAAGCCGGAGATCACGGGTTCGAATCCCGTACGCCCTACCAGCGGCGCTTTCGTGGTAGAATGGTATGGAGCGGCTGCCACCGGGCATATTGGCAGAATGCCTGCGCCGCGCGGGATTGTGGGCCACGGGAGCGGTAGCTCAGTTGGTAGAGCACCGGACTGAAAATCCGGGTGTCGCCAGTTCGATTCTGGCCCGCTCCACCAGACAGGGGTGTAGCTCAGTCCGGTAGAGCGGCGGTCTCCAAAACCGTAGGCCGCGGGTTCAAATCCTGCCACCCCTGCCAGCACCTTGATAACCGGGCTTGCGACAAAGCGGCGAGCGCCAAAACGGGACGTAGCTCAGTTTGGCAGAGCGCCTGGATGGGGGCCAGGAGGCCGGCGGTTCGAATCCGCCCGTCCCGACCAGATGGGGGAGTAGCTCAGCTGGGAGAGCACTTGCATGGCATGCAAGGGGTCGTGGGTTCGAATCCCATCTCCTCCACCATTCGCCGCGCCCTGTCAACGTTGAGCCGCCGATGCACGCCGATCCTTCTCCGCTAGAGCTTTGCAGGACAAGTTGACGCCGGCATGACGGCGCTTTGTAGGGCGCGCGTTCACACGCGCGCCGAATTTGGCGGGGCTAGGAAGCCCCGCCCTACACCGCGTTAGTCGGCCATTTCACGCGAGGCGGGCAAGCATCGGCGGTTTCCTAGTGCTGTTGTTCCCTGGCGACGCTCCGCGTCGCTCCGGAGACGAGGCCAAGCCTCGTCCAGCGGTGACCCTCACCCCGCCTCTCCCTTGAAGCGAGAGGGGTCGGGCCAGGTTCCTCCTCTCCCTGCCAGGGAGAGGATTGAGGTGAGGGTGAAATGTAACAACAGACCTGCAAGAAGGCACTAGACCGCGGAAATTCCGCTCCCGGCAATCACTGACATAAATCGGGCGGGAACACGCAGCAGGGTGGGGGTGTAGCTCAGTTGGGAGAGCGCGACAATCGCAATGTTGAGGCCGGGGGTTCGAGTCCCCCCACCTCCACCACCCTTCGCCCTCGTCGCTTCGTAGGAGCGCCAAGGAGCTTCGGGTGGCGAGCCCAGGCTGATCATGCCAGGTGATCTCGACATCTGGGGCGAAGGGTGCCCCACATAGCTCCCGAAGCAGCAGCGAGGGGCGGCGTGGGGCGATCTCTCCGCGGGAGAGGGCGCGATGAAGTATGTTTACCTGCTGCAAAGCGTCAGTCATACGAGGCAGCGATATATCGGTCTGACATCGGATGTTAAGGCGCGTCTAGCCGACCACAATGCCGGGAAGTCGGCGCACACATCAAGACACCGCCCGTGGCGGCTGTGCCTTGCGCTCGCGTTTGCCGACGATGACAAGGCAAGCGCGTTCGAGGCGTACCTTAAGACCGGTTCGGGCTGGGCTTTCGCGAAGCGGCATTTCTGGTAAGGTGCCACCCGCAACCCGGGTTTGCCATTTCTCGTACTGTCGGGCATGATTCATGTCGCCCAGCGGAAACGACTTGGAAGAGTTGAAGTGTCAGGCTGAAGAGCTCCGTCGAGCGCTTCGGATTCACGAGAAAGCTCGGAGCGCCGCCGACGTCTTCATGAGCATGTCCCAGACTCTGGTTGAGTACCGGCGAGAGCAAGGGAAGAGACGGGGGAGGCATACTGATGAGGAGCACGACCTGCGTCGGGCCGCGATTGTCTTCGCTGGGGCAGGACTCGACGCGGTTGTCAAGCAACTGCTGGCGGACGCGGGTCAAGCGCTAATCAGCACGGCCTTTTTGGGCACCATAGGGGGTAAGCATTTCCTCAGAAAGGTCGCGCGAAAGCTGCGGAGCGCGACAAGCATGGTTGCCGATGAAGATGACGGGGTGCCGTCCTAGACTGGTGCCATCCTGCTCGCGGAACTACTCATGGCACCTGACCCACGCGCAGCAATGTGTGAGCGAGTCGTTCATGAGATGACTGCGGGGAGCCTGCAGTCTGTCGAGGCGCTGCGTGAGGTGTGCAACATCTTCGGTCTAGACGCGGAGATGGTCGTCAGGAGAAGGCTTTCTCCGCTTGAGGACGCACTGCAAGCACGGAATGAAATAGTACACGAGATGGACGTTGACCTTGCTCTTAAGACGAGGTCACGACGTGTGCGGTCAGTTGAGGAGACACGGGCGTATGTCGACACACTCCTGAGCACCGCCGAGGATTTCCTGCGGGTCGCTGACGAGCGGCTCTTGAAGGTGCGGGAGGACAGAGAGAAGCGACGCCAACTGATCAGGCGAAAGCTGCGCGGGGAATCATCCTGAGGGACGATGGCGCAGCTGGAACCACGGAGCGTGCTCGCGGCTTTTCGTCCCCACGGACGCGGGACCGGACACCGGATCATTCCGCTTGTGACCGCAGTGCTTTGGTAAAGCCCGTCACAGCTCAATAGGCGTTATCGCAACCGTTCTGGCGTAGCTCAATCGGTAGAGCGCCTGGCTGTTAACCAGGATGTTGGAGGTTCGAGTCCTCCCGCCAGAGCCAACGGAGCCGTGGTGTAGCCCGGTTTAACACACCTGCCTGTCACGCAGGAGACCGCGGGTTCAAATCCCGCCGGCTCCGCCAGCCCTTCTCAGCTTCTCAGACTGTCCACAGATTGCGCAGATTTCACGGATTTGGGCAGGGATAACGGGTCTTCAGATACGTTTCTTTTGCTCCGTCTCTGCAATCGGTGGAATCCGTGGCATCTGTGGATGAACTTCTCCGCCGCCGGCGTAGCTCAAAGGTAGAGCAGCTGATCTGTAATCAGCGGGTTGGGGGTTCGATTCCTCTCGCCGGCTCCACAGCGGGCCTTCTGACTTTCCCGGCTCGAATTCCCTTCCGCAGGGCCTCTTATTGAGGATCGCATATTACCTTGGGTGCTCCAACCGCGCCTTTCGTGCTCAAATAGGGCGTTTGACGGTCCAACCCATTTAGCGAGCCCCAATAGTACTACAACGTGACTTTCCGGACCGTCCGACGCAGAACCGTCGTCGTGACCCCGCAGAGACAGTCAGAATCGAGTTCAGATTCATACATACGTTTGAAGCCAGCTCGCTTGCCCATATTGAGCACAGCGTTGGCGCGATCGCGCAATCTGAGGCTGAAGTCTCGTTGTAGTAATAGACCCCCAAGCGATTGGCCTCGCAGTGCGACAGACGACAACAGGATATGCCGCGCGCCGGCCGTATCACGAGTCAGCCGCCGCGCTCAGGCCGTCAATCATCGGCCGGCCGGTGAGGTCAGATATCGGCTGCCGCGACGAGTCCTTCAGGCAATGGCTGGGCAGGCATGGCGCGCCGGCTGCGACCCAAAGGTGAAGCCATTCGCTCTCATCTCCAGGCTGCTCCACGGCGCGTACGTCGAGGTCTTCCGCCGTTACCCTGCCCTCATCTGGATAGCCGGCGTCGCGGTATTCGGGCAGATCGCCGTCGCGTCAATCAACAGCTTCGCGCTCTCATTCTATGTTCTCGACACCCTCAAGCAGCCCGGTCGCGTGCTCGGCTACCTCGCCTCGAGCTTCCTGCTGACCGAGACAGTGCTGAAGCTCCCGTTCGGACATTGGTCTGACCTTTACGGCCGACGCAGGTTCGTCGTCATCGGCGTGTTGGCCGTGGTCGTGACCCCGTCGGTGGTCATTCTGGTTCCCGCCAGGACCTTCTTGCTCGCGCCGGTGCTCATCTGGCTGGTGCTGCTGCCGGCGCGCCTGATCGGCGGCGCCGGTTCGGCCGCGGTGTGGCCGCCGCTTTATGCTGCCGTGCCCGACAGCGTCCCTCCTCGGGACCGCGGTACCGGCATGGCGGTGGTCAATAGCGCCTATATCGCCGGCCTCGCCCTGGGCCCGGCGCTCGCCGGGCTGACCACGAACGTCCTCATCCGCCCCCTGCGCCACGAGGCGCCCTTTGCGCTCGCCGCCGTATGCGCGGCCGTCGCCGCGGTGATCGGCCTTATGCTGCCGGCCCAGGCCATGCGCCGCGAGCAGAAACCCCAACCCGGCGAATCCGAGAGAATGCCGGGCGCAGGCGTCATCGCCGTCATCGTGGCGATCACCATGGCCGAGATGTTCGCGACGTCGACGCTCGCTCCTTACCTGGCGCCGTTCGTTCACCTCGCCACCGGCATGTCGCTGCGGGAATCGGGGTTGTTCCTGCTGCTGATCGGCGTGCCGGCGGGAGTGCTCGGCGTGCCGATCGGGCGCCTCGTGGATCGCCTGCCGAAGCGGAGCGTGAGGCAGATCTCGCTGTGGGTCACTGCGGTGGCGATGACGGCGGTGTGCCTCAGCTACTCCGCCATCGCGTTAGCCTTGTGGGGCATTGCCGTGGTGATCGGCTTCCTCTTCGGGCTGCCGGCATGGATGGCATTGATCGCCAACCTCGCGCCGCGCGGCAAGTCGGGACGCATGATGGGCATCTTCGCCACCGCCGAAGGCGTTGGCTCCATCGCCGGCCCCATCGCTGGCGGCTACCTGTGGGATATCAATATCCGCGATCCATTCTGGGCCGCCGCCGCCATGCTCGCCATCGGCGCCATTATCGCCACCATCTTTATGGGCTCCAGGTGGGAAAATACCTCGCCTGTGGAGGAATAGCCGCCCGCGCGGTAGAAGAACCACCGCCGAGGTGACAAACGCATGAAAACCATCCGTCTGTTCTCGGCGGCAATCACCATTCTCAGCCTGTGCGCGGGCATTCCCGCTTCCGCGCAAGAGACCCTCGCCCTGCGCGACCATTGGCGCCTGCAATCCTCACCGCGTGTCAGCGCGACGGGTGATGTCGTCTCCACCGCCGCGTTCAACCCCAAGGGTTGGTATCCTGTATCGGTGCCGACCACCGTCCTCGCCGCGCTGGTCAAGAACCAAGTCTATCCTGACCCGTTCTACGGCGATAACCTCAAGCGCATCCCCGGCTACCGCGCCGACGGCTGGCTGGTCATGCCCGAAGGCAGCCCGTTCCGCGTCCCCTGGTGGTTTCGCACCACCTTCCGCTTGCCCGCTGCCTATCGCGGCCGCAATATCGTCGCGCACTTCGATGGCATCAACTACAAGGCGAACATCTGGCTCAACGGCCGCAAGGTCGCTGACCCCTCCACCACCATCGGCATGTTCCGCCGCTTCGAGTTCGACATTACGCGATACGCTCGAGCGGGGCAGGATAATGTGCTGGCGGTCGAGATCATCGCCCCCGGCCAGGGCCCCGACATCGAGTACCACACCAAGCAGATCGAGGCCACCACCGGCTGGGACGACCACAACCCCTACCCGCCCGATATGAACATGGGCCTCTGGCAGGATGTCTATATCACCGCGACGGGCCCGCTGCGCCTAGGCAATCCCTACGTCGCCAGCAAGCTCGAGGCGCCGAGCCTCCGCGCCGCGCATCTCACGGTCGCCGTTGATGTCACCAATGTCACCGCCAAGCCCGTCACCGGCCGCATCAGCGGCGCCATCGGCCGGACGAGGTTCTCGCAACCCGTTAACCTCGCCGTCAACGAGACGAAGACGGTGGAGTTCTCGCCGGCGCGCTTTCGGCAGTTGAACCTGCGCAACCCGCGCGTGTGGTGGCCGCATCCGCTCGGGCGCCAGGAGCTGTACGACCTCACGCTGCGCGCGAGCGTCGGCCGCCGCGTCTCCGATACTGCCGCCACGCGCTTCGGCATCAGGGAAGCCACCTCGTACCTCAACAACGAAGGCTGGCGCATTTTCAAGATCAACGGCTACAACGTCCTCATCCGCGGCGCGGCGTGGATGACGAGCGATATGCTGCTGCGTCTCACGCACCGGCGCTATGCGGCGCTCATCGGCTATGCCCGCCACGCCAACTTCAACATGCTGCGCTCCGAGGGCTTCTCCATCCGCGAGACCGAGGATTTCTATAACCTCTGCGATGAGCTGGGGGTCATGGTGACGCAGCAGATCTTCGGGCGCAGCATCGCCGACGAGCCGCTCGCCATCGCGTGCGTCAAGGACATGATGCTGCGCATCCGCAACCACCCCAGCCTGGTGCATTTCCTGGGGCATGACGAGAGCTTCCCCACGCCGACCCTCGATGCCGCCTATCGCCAGCTCATCGCGAAGTATTGCCCGGACCGCACGTATCAACCCAATTCCGGCGCCTTCCGCGTCGAGGATCGCTTCAAGACCGGCGGCACGCGCAGCGGCACGCGCGAGCTGTGGACCTACGCCAACCCCGCGCATTACTACACCCACAAGAACGACGGCGCGTGGGGCTTCGCGCAGTCCGGCGGCATCGGCGGCGTCATCGCGCCCTTCGAGAGCATGCGTCGCATGATGCCCAAGCAAGCCCTGTGGCCGCCGTGGACCGACATCTGGTCGTTCCACACGGTGATCCAGGGCGGGACTTACTTCGACGCCGTGCTGGAGGCCATGAACCGGCGCTACGGCAAGCCCTCGGGCATCGAGGACTTCTGCGCGAAGGGCCAGGTCATGAACTATGAGAGCGCGCGCGGCATGTACGAAGCCTTCGCGCGCAACAAGTACTCCGCCACCGGCATTACCGCGTGGAAGTACGACACCTCCTGGCCCGCGTCGCCGACGTGGCAGTACGTGGACTGGTATCTCAACGCCGGCGGCGCGCTCTATGGCTCGAAAAAAGCCTGCGAGCCGCTGCACGTGCAGTATTCCTACGACGACAACTCGATCTGGGTTGTCAACAGTTTCTACCGCGAGTTCAGTAAGCTGAAGGTCGCGGCGCGGATCTACAACTTCGATATGACGCCAAAGTATTCGCGCGCGGCGACGGTCGACGTTGGCGGCGACAGCAAGACGAAAGCGTTCACCATCGAGTGGCCGAGCGGGCTGAGCAAGACCTATTTTCTCGACCTCAGGCTGAGCGATGCCTCGGGTAAGCCGATCACCAGCAACTTCTACTGGCTGTCGACCGTACCCGACATCCCCGGCGAGCAGGGATACGATCGCGCGCATGAGCTGTTCTGGATCCGTGCGAAGTCAACTGCCGACTTCACCGACTTGGCGAAGCTGCCGCGAGTGGCGCTGGAGGTGCGTTCGCGCATCGAGGGCCGAGGCGCCGAGCGGCGGGCGGTGGTGGCGCTGCGCAATCCGAGCAAGAGTCTTGCTTTCTCGGTCCACCTGGCGGTGACGAGAGGCAAAGGCGGCGCGGAGGTGACGCCGACCTTCTGGGGCGACAACTACTTCGCCCTGCAGCCAGGCGAGAAGCGCGAGGTCACAGGCGCCTTCGCCGCATCGGACCTAGAAGGCGCCGCGCCGGTCGTCAAAGTGGACGGCTGGAACGTCAGCGGGTGAGCACCTGTGGAGTGCAGGAGTTCCCAACGACTTGTACGGGAAAGTGAACCACGAAGGCACAAAGATGGCCAGTGCCGTCTTGCGGGATTGCTGTCCCCGGAGGCCAACGCCGTTGCGCCGGGCTGCTCTTATGGAGTGCGGCGGCGAGCCGCCGCTTTGAAAGCGGGAGCAAGTCGCCATAGGCGACTAAAGCTCCCGCGCTCCAAGAGATGAGCCACAAACCTGCACGGGCGCACTGGCGTCTTCCCTCTTCCTTGGTGTCGTAGAGCCCATCCGAAAAACCCGCGGGGATGAACCAGAATGTCATTCAGAGGCGGAGCGGCTAGGTCGCTCCGCGACCGCCGTGGCGGTCGAAGACCTAGCCACCGAAGAATCCTGGGAGCGTGGCGCAACTCGCTACCAAGATCCTTCGCTTGCGCTCAGGATGACAGTTGCCCTTTTTAGGATAGGCTTAGTATTACTCCGTTACTTGGCGTCGGTGGCACGTTGGCTGAACCCCTCTCCCTCTCGGAGGGAGAGGCGGGGTGAGGGTGGACGC
>Ga0315280_10011556_pt1 | contig 10839 bp, 8 predicted proteins | sample YL17G06_40_MG_FD_203697 | JGI IMG/M metagenome (GOLD analysis project Ga0315280, IMG submission 203697) | Sediment microbial communities from Yellowstone Lake, YNP, Wyoming, USA - YL17G06_40 | ecosystem: Environmental > Aquatic > Freshwater > Lake > Sediment | place: USA: Wyoming | collected... | reverse complement strand
GCATTCGTTGTCTTGAGCTTCAGCCTTCTCGGCTACGCTCTCGATGACATCCTGAATCCTCGCCTTCGGAGGAGATAGCTTGATGCCCAGAGGATCTCTTAACGAAGGAAACGATAGTAGTTCAACAAAGAAAAAAGGAGAACTCAGAGGAAGCCTCTAGATGAGGCTTCCTCGGAGGGGACACTTGATCTACTAAGTTTCTGGCTTCTGTTCGGGTCCTTGCGTCTCACGCTCGCCAAGATCGGGGCCAGCCTTCTTCCTCCTTAGTAGCATAAGCGCCACCGCAGCGACAACAGCAATCACTACCACAGCGATTCCCGCCAGCACCATCCCGCTGATGCCGCCTCCTCCTCGCGTTCCTGGAGGAGGCGAGGGTAAGAGTGCTCTATCTGGCAGTCGACTCGACCGGTTTCAGCTCGACGTCTGCGAGCACGTACTACACCCGCGTTCTCGAGTTCAGGAAAAGCGCTCTGGGAGGACACAGGCAAGGTGTCCCGACGCGCCGTTTCTTGAAGCAGACCGCGGTCGTGGAGGCGAGGAAGCAGCTCATCGTCGCGGTGAAGTTCAGGCGCTGTCCCGCGAACGACTCGCTGGACTTCATCTGGGCTCTCAAGAAGGTCCGGCCAGCGGGGCTTCCAGTGAAGCTGGTCGTCGCCGACAAGGGTTATGATGCGGAATCGAACCACGAGTACGCCCAGGATGTCCTGGGCGCGAGGACGGCGATACCCGTCCGCGCCGCATCGCGTCCGAAGATCAAGATGATGGGAAGGCGCAGGAAGAGACAGGCGAAGGACTTCGACTTCGGATTGCTGGCAAGGGGTATCCACTTCCACCCGGACAAACCATTCTACACATGCACCGAGCACCCGGACGAGGATGTCGACCAGACGCTGAAGGTCGCCGAGGAAGTCCTGAAGAAGATGAAGTCCTAGTCGAGCGCTCTTTCACACGATAGCCTTGAGCACACCCTCGAATTCAGCCTCAGCGGGCCCGGTCATGAAGGCCCTTCTGTTCTTGTCAACCTTGATTTCGAGGGTTCCACCGCGGACCTTGACTTCGACCTGGTCTGGCTTGACCCATCCAAGCATGAGGGCGACGGCTGCGCTCGCGGTCGCTCCGGTCCCGCACGCAAGAGTCTCGTCGTAGACTCCGCGCTCGTAGGTCCTTGTTGAGATCCTGTGAGGTCCGATGACTTGCACGAAATTCAGGTTGACGCCCTTGGGAAATCTCTTGTGGTTCCTATAGACCGAGTCGCCGATTTGCTTCACATCCATCGACGCCAGATCGCTTGTCTTCGAGACAAAGTGCGGTTCTCCCGAGTTGACGAGCGATCCCCGGAGCGCTCTCCTGCCAGCCTTGATCTCAATATCCATCATCGAATCGCTCGCTTTTCCATTATCTGAGATGTACTCCTTCAGGTCATTCCTCTTCGTTCTTATCAGTCCCATCTCCACGGTGTACGAGCCTCGTCTTCGGACGATATGCTTGACTCCATCCCTGGTCAAGACATCGACCTCGGATCTCCCGAGTCTTTCAGTGAGGTAGGCAGCGATACAACGGATCCCATTGCCGCACATGTCCGCCTCGTTCCCCGCCGGTTCGAAGAGCCTCATGGAACCATCAACACCCCTAGCTCGCTCGAGGAATATCACACCGTCCGCACCAACTTTGAAATGTCTGTCGCACAACGTCTTGGCAAGCGCGCTACGGTCGCGGTCAGGGGTTCTTGGGCCCTCCAGCTCATCCTTGATGATGAAATCGTTTCCGCAACCCTGGTACTTGACGAATCTGAAATCGTACTTCATCTCAACACCTTGATAACGCAACGAGATATGATCGTGTTTGCCTCCATCGCCAACCGGAGAATTGTTAAATAGGCATGTTGGGATTCCTCAAGTCAAGCCCGGAGGATCTTTGGAGCCAAGGGGGGAACGAGCGCTGCATGACATACTGATTGAAGGGGGAACCGTTGTTGACGGGACTGGCTCTCCTGGCAAGCTGCTTGATGTGGCGATCGACGATGCCAAGGTTGCGCGATTATGCAAGCGCTCCGAGGCAAGAGGTGCGATTAGAATGAATGCAACGGGGCTGATTGTCTGCCCTGGGTTCATCGACATCCATTCGCACTCTGAGTTCCGCCTCCTGGCCAATCCCCTTGCTGAAAGCAAGATCCGGCAGGGGGTCACGACAGAGTTGGTAGGTAACTGCGGCTCATCTCCCGCTCCAGCCATCGGAGTCGCAAGGGAGTCTCTGGAGAACAAGCTGAAGAATCCGGAATTCGCTGAGGTGAGACTCGACTGGGTCACGATGGACGAGTATCTACTCAGGCTCTCGAACTTGAAAACATCTGTCAACGTTGCCACCCTGGTCGGAGCATCCACGCTCAGGCAGTGTGTGATCGGCAACTCGGACACGAAGGCAGGGGAGGATGAGCTGGCAAGAATGAACCAGCTCCTGACGGACGCCATGTTGCAGGGCGGGTTCGGGCTCTCATCCGGGCTCATATACGCACCGGGATGCTATGCGTCCACGGAGGAACTTGTATGCCTGGCATCCACATCCGCATCTTTGGGCGGGTTCTATGCCAGCCACATACGAGACGAGGGCAGAAGACTCATCAATGCGGTGGAAGAGGCTATCAGGATCGGCCGCGAAGCGCACTCTCGTGTGGAGATCTCTCATCACAAAGCAGAAGGCAGGCCGTCCTGGGGGACTGTCGGCCGGACGATCGCCATGATTGAGGAGGCAAGAGAACAGGGAGTCGATGTCTCTTTCGATGTGTATCCCTACACGGCTTCTAGCACAACCCTGGACACGCTTCTCCAGCCATGGGCAAGAGAGGGAAGCAAAGAAGAAATCATCGATAGGATCAAAGACCCTGAGACACGCATGAGGATTATCCACGAGTTCGTGACTCCCACTGAATCGATGGAAGATATCGTGACCGACACTGGCTGGGAGAACATCAATGTCGTGGGGCTTTCGTCCGACGCCTACAGAAGATACGACAACAAAACAATCACTGAAATCGCAGAAGCGATGGGCAAGGACCCAGCTGAGACGGCACTTGACATCATGGTCGAGGAGGACCTCCGGGCCTTTGCCATCTTCCACGATATCGCTGAGGACGATGTCATCATGGTAATTCGTCATCCGCTTGCCGCGATAGGCTCGGACGGCGAGGCGGAGGCACCCTATCGTCCGTCGGGAGAGTATGCGACCCATCCCAGGGCATACGGCACGTTCCCGAGAGCGTTGAGGAGATACGCAATCGACAAGAAGCTCGTGCCGCTGGAGGAACTGATCAGGAGAATGACTTCATGGCCGGCGCAGCGCATGGGTCTTCAAGACAGGGGGATTCTTGCGAGCGGAATGGCGGCCGACATTGTGGTCTTCGACCCCGAAAAGATACGTGACTTGGCGACATACGAGGATTCGCATCGCTACCCAGAAGGTATCGAGTATGTGATGGTGAACGGTGCCGTCACAATAGAACATGGCGAGCACACGAAGGAGCGGGCGGGTCAGGTTCTGAGACACAAGCCGAGCATAGCATAGACTCAGCTCGACGCCCCGCATATGTCCAGCGCGACCTGCGAGTACACGTGAGTGCACCTCACAAGGTCTTCCGTTAGGACGTACTCGATTCGGGCGTGGGCGCCCGCACCACCGGGCTCGAAGACCACTGAGGGCATCTTGGCGAAATGGGTCATCAGAGCAGCATCGGTCCAGCCCCAGAGGCTCGTCACCTTGGGGGGCGCGCCGGTCACAGACCGGACGGATCTCTCCAGTGATCTCACAAGCGGATGTGAGGTGCTGACGACGTTGGGGACATGGGTCATGGTAAGCATATTCGCAGGATCCCGTGTGAGCCTCTCCTTGAGAAAACCGTAGGCCAGGAGCACTACGACAAGCGGGCTTGATGCCACAAGCGGAAACACTATCGACGCAGGGCCCTGCGAAATCGCGACGATCTCAGCAAAGAACGCGATATTGCCGACGATGCTCGATGCGGTGCACAACGCCACTGTTGAGCTTCTTGGCAGATTAGGCGATGAAACTTCTCGTATCAATTCATTTCGTGTGGAGTCAGGACTCACCATTTCGCATTGGGGAATCGACATTTCTTGAAATCGAGCAGTTCTCAAGATATGCAACGCATGACGACCTTCAACTTTGGAGAACCGTGTTCCAAAATGAGTGGTTACTTGAATCACTGGCAACCATTAAGTATCGGATTGTCATGACTAGTACCAGTGGGGGATGCGGTCAGTGCAATTTGCGGATCCTGTTGGTGGTTGAATGGCGGATCTGAGAAGACTAATAGCACGAAAGGTCTTCTACCTCGTCATCACTTTATTTGCCATCGCAACGCTAAACTTCATAATGTTTCATCTTCTGCCTGGTGAGCCGGGAACTGTTTTGCTGCCCGGGAGGGCTCCGAAGGAGGCAATTGAGCAACTTCGCATTTATCTCGGTCTCGACCGGCCGTTGTGGTATCAGTATTTGATATACATGAAGCACGTCGTGACATTGGACCTTGGAGAGTCATGGTTTTGGAAAGGCACCGTCCTCGATACGATAATGCCACGGCTCCAAAACACACTTATTCTCGTAGGAATTGGGACTCTTTTCGCAATCGCTATAGGTACATACGCAGGAATGCTAGCTGGCGCGAGAAGGGGAAAACCATCGGATATTCTGGTGACGGGAACCGGCCTTTTCTTTTACTCGATACCCGCGTTCTGGATGGGCATGATTCTGCTATTGATATTTGCCGTCCAAGGATCCCTGGATTGGTTTCCTCTGAAAGGATCTTACGACATCGGCCTGACGAATCCAAGTCTTTCTCAGATAATTGTTGAGAGACTGCGTCACCTCTTCCTTCCCGTGCTTACTTTCGTGCTCACCGCGTATGCCGAGTTCACATTGATCATGCGCAATTCCCTGACTGATGTTTTCACGGAAGACTATATTCAGACCGCGCGGGCAAAAGGGCTATCGGATAGGAATGTGCTCCGTCGGCATGCAGTTCCGAACGCCATGCTCCCGACTGTCGCAAATACTGCAATGTATGTGGGATACATCGTTACTGGGGCAATTCAGATAGAGGTGGTTTTCTCCTGGGATGGCATTGGGAGGCTTACCTGGGACGCTCTTCAGAAGAGGGATTTCCCTGTACTTCAGGGCATCTTCCTGATACTGGCCACCGTGGTCATCCTTGCTAACTTTGTTGCAGATATCATATCTCTTTACATAGACCCGAGGTTGAAGGCTTGAAAGCGAAGCGGCTGCGATTCCTAGGATTCGTCATGGACGGACTCACACGCTCACCACGCTGGGAACGCATACTCCTCATCTGGAGGAGGACCGTCGGAGTTTTGAGAATCCTCCGCAAGAATCGCATGGGCATGATCGGGATCGCAATACTCACGTTCTTCATTCTTATGGGAGTGGTTGGTCCGGCAGCTGGCTGGTGGATCTTCTCTCTGTGCAATCCAAATGACGTCTTGTCAAGCTCCGATCCGACTCAGATCCTGAAACCGCCGAGCTGGGAGCATCCGCTCGGCACGGATGAGCGCGGGATAGATGTCCTGAGCGACCTCGCCTACGGAACGAGGAACTCGCTGATTGTCGGGTTTTCTGCAGCCCTGATCACGATGGTCATTGGAACCATTGTTGGCCTCGCAGCTGGCTACTACAGTCGCATGGCCGACGAAATCCTGATGCGTACAACGGATATGTTCCTCGTCTTGCCCTGGATTCCGTTGGCTGTGATTCTCGCGACTGTTCTTCCACCTCAGGATTCACCTAGCCTGTGGAAGGTCATCGTCGTGATTGGCATCACGAGCTGGCCGATGACGGCACGAATGGTTCGCTCTCAAGTACTGTCCGTCAAAGAGCGAGGTTTTGTGGAACGTGCGAAGTCGATCGGAGCGGGCAGCGGACACATACTTCGACGGCATGTGTTGCCGAATGTCTTTCCTTTGATATTCGCGAACATGATTCTTTCGGTCTCAGTGGCTATTCTCTCAGAGGCTTTCCTGGCGTACTTCGGGCTCGAGAATCCCCAGAGCATTACATGGGGCCTGATGCTCTATCACGCGCAGTTCTTTGGGGGTTTCGCCAGCCGTGCGTGGTGGTACATTCTGCCTCCCGGCCTTTCCATCGCATTCGTTGTCTTGAGCTTCAGCCTTCTCGGCTACGCTCTCGATGACATCCTGAATCCTCGCCTTCGGAGGAGATAGCTTGATGCCCAGAGGATCTCTTAACGAAGGAAACGATAGTAGTTCAACAGAGAAAAAAGAAGAACCTCAGAGGAAGTCTCTAACGGATGAGAGTCCAGGTGAGGTCGTCCATTACGAGGTCAATCACAGGCGTTTTAGTGCGAAATGAGTCGCCGAACTGCAGCGAGAAAATGTTTTTCAAATATGTAAAGAACTGAATGTATAGCGGTTGATCCAAACCGAACCTCTTCATCATCTCATTAATGTAGCTTGGATCGAGAGTCGGATTCTGGGGAATCATCATTCTTATTGGATTTCCAGGCATGACACGGAATAGCAAAAAATTGATGACTAGAACAAGAAAGAGCGTGATTAAAGCATTCAGCACTTTTCTAGCGAGAATCGCTCTGGTACTTCTCATCCGACGCCTTCCATCATTCAAGACAAAAATGAAAGAGGTTTAGAGCGCCTAAGTTTTAGGCGCTGGCGGAAGCACACCCCTTTTCTTCTTGCGCTTAAGCAAGAGAATCGCCCCGACCGCTATGACCGCCGCAATCGCTATGCTGCCTGCAACCAGGATGAGCGGGAACCCTTTAGGTGGCGATGGAGGAGTTGGCGCCGTGACCTGCACCGATGTGGGGACCACGCTCCAGTTCATATCCGAGTGATCCATGTCGTCCTTGACAGTCGCGTTGACACGGTACGGGTCGATTCTCGCCGCGGTAAAGGCGTGCGTCACATTCTGCATGATGTTGCTGTTAGCAGCATTAGTTGGTTCCAAAATTGTCCCCTGGATCGTTACTACCTGCCTCGCCCCGTCCCCGAACTCGACCGTCAGGGTCATGTTGTCTCCCTCGAAATCCCTGACGACAATGGTGAAGGTGATCGTCTCGTTCGGCAGGTACGAAGCCTTGGAGGGAGTCTTTCCAATCACGCCGACGATCTCGGGCTTCAGGTTCGCCTCAAATACTTTGACAATCGCGTTCGCGCTGACATTGTGGCCAGGCAGGCCAGTGCCATCATCAACATAGACAGTAAGGGTCTTGTTGCCTAGGCTCGAGTATATGTGGCTGGCGGCGTACGAGGACGCTACGTCCCCTCCCTGAGTCATCGGGGTCCCGTCGCCCCAGTCGTACCAGACCTGCAATGGATCGCTGTCGTTGTCCTTGCACTGCGTAGGCGTCGCTGTGAATGTTCTGTTATAACCTGCCGTCAAGCTTGATGGAAAGAGTACCCACGGAACCTGGTTTGCGACCACATCGATGCTTGCCGTTGCAGTCGAGTTGTGGTCTGCAGGACCTGTGGAGTCGTTGACCCACAAAGTCATCGTGTAATGGCCCACGGTCGTGTAGGGGTGGGTGAAGTCCACGTATTGGCGAGTGGTCATCCCTGCGGGAAGTGTCGCTACGCCTGTAGCACCGTCCCCGAACTCGAAGTAGAATTCGAGAGGATCACCGTCAGTATCAATAGCACTCGTATTAAATTTCAGGTCGGTGTTGACGTACAATGGCTGCGGAGGAGGAGTGATCCGCAATGCCGTGGGTGCCACATTTACCCCAACAGCGCTTATCGACGCATCTATCGTCGTTGAGATGTTGTGGCCAGTATATCCCGTCCTGTCGTCAACATAGACGGTGACAGGATAGGTCGCAGGCGATCCCGTGACAGGCCATCTGTGGAATGCCGTTGAAGTCACCTGGCCTGTGCTCGGTGCTTCGTTGGTCACGTTGAAGCTACCATCGTCCCATTCCCATGTGAACCTCAGCCCGTCGAAATCGGCGTCCACACTCGACGCAACGCATTCTATCCAAGTCCCTTCAGTGCCCGAAATCGAGGCGATGTTCGGCGCCGCCGGAGGCGTGTTCTCTTTCACCTGATAAGGTATGATGCCGCTGGACACATTGTGTCCCGGCAACTCGGAGCCGTCCCATACCCAGACCTGGACATTGTACGTACCAGCAACTGACCAAGAATGAGCGGCCGGGTCCATCACTGGTACGTTGTTCACTGTAGGCTGATGATTCGATACGGTGAACGTGCCATCGCCCCAGTCCCATGTGAATCTGAGGCCGAAGCCGGTAGCTCCGCCGGACTCGGCGTCGCTCGCGTTGACGAACCACGTCACCACAGTGTCGTTGTGTACCGGTGCTGGTAGCGAGGCTGAGACAGCTGAAGTGAACGTCGGTGCGAAGTCTGGCCTCTCGATGACGTAGACCGTCGCCGTGCTCACCTTCTCATGACCCGGTTGCCCGTCCGTGAGAGTGACTGTCATGGTATATCCTGGGGACGGGTTCAGCACAGTGTAAGTGCGTGACTGCGTCAAAGTGACTGGCGTGGCACTAGTCCCTGCTGGCACGATGTCATGAGCCGTAGGGCTGCCGTCCCCGAAGGTCCAGTTCACCCAGAGCATCTCATTGTCGACATCACTGACCTGTACCTGGAAAGTCTGCAGTGTGTTGACTATCGGCGAATAAGTCGGGTTGAGCGACGCATCGAACATCGGGGGCTGGTTACCGCTGATAGGCACTACACCAAACAGCATCGGGTTCGGCTGGTAGGTGCTCCCGTACTGATAGCCTACATGAGTGCGGCAATTGTCAAATCCAGTCCACACATCAGTCCTCCAGGCTAACATCCAGTTCGAGTCGACGGTAAATATGAATGGGGACGAGAGATAGTTGATTCGGCACATCTCTTGGATGGTCGCATTTCTCTCCTCGCCGGTCTGCTGCATCTGCAACAGGAAGAGCTCGTCGTAGGTCTCGTTCGACCAGAAGTTGTCGCTCCAGCCCCATATCTCACTTGATGTCTGCACTTCCAGTATATATCTCGGGTCAGGAATCGAACTCCAGTACCAAAGGTAGATCTCGTGATTGGCATCCCAGTAAACTCGCGTTTCCATTGTGGCCTCGTCAACATAGACTATTGTGACTTTCACTCCAACAATCCCCCACCAGCCAACCAAGTACGGGGCCATCGCGACATCTTCGGGGTTCGTGTTTATCACAAGCATCTCGAATTCCAAAGGCGTTCCCTCTGGAGCAAATGGATTGCCCGGGCCTGCAACTCTGACAGTATGGTCTCCGTTCCAGACGTAACCTGCTGCCTCAAGAGTCTCGTTCGCCTTGTCGAGGTCGAAGTTGAAAGTGTCAGGACCAGGATCATAGTAATATCGACCAAAAACCCGCCCAACCAGACCTGCGCCAACATAACCGTATCCGCTGAAGATGACGTCGAGCAGGTACTGCTTGTTGGTCGCATAATGCAACGCCTGGTGCAATCTCTCATCTCTCACAAGCGGATTGACCGGATGCTGCCCTGTTGTGGGCGCATCGGGGTAGCAGTTGAACCCGATATCCTTCGCATAGGTGTCATCCCCCTCAGCAGTATCGATGTTGGGGAGCCCCTTCAGCGTGTTGTAAGTCTGCGATGCAGGGAACGTGGCGACATCAATATCTCCCTTCTTGAGCGCCTCCGCCATCACCTGATCATTGCCATAGAAGAAGAATTGCAAGGTCTCTATGTGAGGCTTTCCAAAATAGTACTGATCGTTTGCCACCATTGTGACATGGCTACCGGTGACGTACTCCACGAACTTAAATGGACCCCATCCTACAGGTGGCATGCCATCCCACCTGAGTACCTGCTGGCGAGACATACTCCCAAAAATATGCTCGGGAACAATGGGAATACACATTGTGTCTATCAAGACACTCGGTACCTTCAAGAACAAGTCAACGGAGTTGGGCAGGGTTGCGTTCACCTCGGCGTGATCGAATATGTTTAGCGGGATGTAAGGCGTATTCGCCCAACATATCGGATTTGTAGCGAGATTGAAGTTTAGCGTCCATGCCACATCCGCGGCCGTGAGAGGGACTCCATCAGTGCACGTGACGCCCTGCCGAATGTCATATTGCCACAAGCGATTGGCACCCTCGTCCTGTGGCGTCCCTGGATCATCTACGGCCTTCCAGCTCAAGACTCTCCAGCTAGCTGCAAGTTCGGGAGCCGGATTCCAATCCTGGTCCCATGACGTGAGCGTGCTGTATATTAAGGTAAATATGGTATAATCGGAGTCCTCTAAAGCAGTGAAAGGATTCAAGCTTGCAATTGGTTGTAGCATTCCGATACGGAATGGGGGCACCGGAACCTGCGCTTGAATTCCTGCATGTTGAGTTCCCGCAATTCCAAACCCCGAGCCCGCCAAAATAGAAGCGAACATCATCGCGAAAACGATTCCCACGGCCTTTACCGAGCCTCCAATATCCATTCAATTCCCCCCTTTCGAACGAGGCTGAATGGGAATATCGCTATAAGTACGTTATGTCAAAATGTAGCATGACCAGGCGGAATCAGTCTGCGAGTTCGTCATCCGATTGATGAACAACAGGAAGGCAATGCACACAAATGATGAATCGCGAACCAGAAATGACCTGCGGAGAATAGACAGGGGAAGAAAGACTAAAGACGGCTAGAGGAGGATTCTGAGTTGTCCTCCTTCCGAGACCATCACATTGGATCAAGGTCCTTGCCGCTCAACCTCAAAAGAATGTAATCCGGTTGTTGGCGGAGCCTGAAAAGCGTTCACCTTGTCGAAGGAACCTATGTTCTC
>Ga0315280_10011555_pt1 | contig 10840 bp, 14 predicted proteins | sample YL17G06_40_MG_FD_203697 | JGI IMG/M metagenome (GOLD analysis project Ga0315280, IMG submission 203697) | Sediment microbial communities from Yellowstone Lake, YNP, Wyoming, USA - YL17G06_40 | ecosystem: Environmental > Aquatic > Freshwater > Lake > Sediment | place: USA: Wyoming | collected... | reverse complement strand
CGCCTCTTCCGCCTGGCGTGTTCTTGGGAGAAGGTATTTATTCTTTGCCTTATGAGTTACCCCACCATTGCTGGACTTTTATCGAAGGACGGTATTTCTGGGATGAGCACTTTGACCGTTATGTCCTTCCTTATGAGCGGAATATTACCATCATCAATCTCACTGTGAACAAAACGAACATCTATTTCCGTAACAATCGAGTCATCAATGAGGGAATCGATATCGATCAGATGCGCAAGGTGACCGGGCATGAAGTCACAAAATATGAGCTCAAAGACCTCAGGCGTCCGGGCATGACCAGAGTTGGATTCCGAGATGTTGAAATTTACAGGCCATCTCTCAAAAAAAATGAAGCGGCAAAGCCCAGAATTGTCTTGAATAAGGCAGAAGCCAAGGAAAAGATATTAGGGCCAGAAGTTCTTGAGCCAAGGAGCAGATTCGAGCGGTATGATGAGGAATCTGAATTAAGAAAAGAGCAGGAACAGGAAAGGCAATTATTGGAATGGAGCCAAGAGGAAGAAGTGATCAACCTCAAGCGGAAGGCTGATGAGGAAAAACGCCTGGCTCGCGATCCTGCAGATAAAGAGCGAATAGATAAAGATTATGAGGCAAAGATCACAGAGCTCAAAAAAAGCCATGAGGGAGAAAAATCCGAGCTTAAAAAGAGACAGCAAAAAGAAGAAGAACAGGTCAAGAAGAAAAAATTGAAAAAAGTTGGAGATAATAAGTAAAGATTTTTTATATAAAAAAGAGGGAGGGAAAATGCCCAAAAGCAGGAGAATTCCGAGCAGTAGCCTACTTTACACGGACTCGGGTTGAAGATGATAACCAAGGAAGAGTCAGAGAAAAATTCACTTGGAAGAGTTTCGCTTCGGGCATGTCCCTGAATCCCGGCCAGCCCCTGAAACTGGCCTACTTCAAAGAGGGAGAAGATTTTTTCCTCATTCTCTCCGTCCAAGATGAAGATGCGATCTTTAAGCTTGATTTCTCTCAATTGCCGAGGACAATGGACGGCCTGTGGTTCATGATCATGAGTTGGGATGCTATTACTTTTGACGGCCCCGCCAGGCCGAGCAAATACTTTCTCTTTCCGGATAAGGCACCTGTTGGTGCGGAAACAAAGGAGACGCGAGGGGCTTATGATTTTCCCTTCGAATTTCTGCCTGTGTTGACCGATTGCAAATATTCTTTCAAATGAGCAAAAACTAAAATTTTGCCAACAGGCCCCAAGGAATGATATAAATGACAGAAAAAATTGATAGTAGAAAATTATAAACAAGGAGGCCAAAGACAAAATATTCTCTCCCAGGCCCCTTTCCGGGAAAAGTGGTTGAAGTTTATAATGAAAAAGCCATGGAGAATGAGAAGCCAGTTCCTGATATCATCAAAGGGATGTTTGAAAAAGGGATGGCAGAGAGGCTTATCTAAATCAACATGTGTTCAACGGAAAATATTCTTATTTTGGAAAGCTCCTGACCAAAAGGCTGACCAAGATTATTAATGTGCCGGTCTTTAAGAACAGCGGCAATGCCATCTCCATGGCTACCAAGAATATCAGCTATGGGTCCGTTTGCAACACGAACCGGCTCCACAAGCCTTTCTTTCTCGATGTCTGTGTCGAGGTGCCGGCTTTTCCTGTTATTAGGGATAAGCTGGTGCTGAATATCACGGACGGGCTTCGGGCCCAGTATGAGGGAGGGCCTGAGCCTGAAGCTAAATTCGCTTATCTGTTCAACACGCTCTTTTTTGCCACAGACCCTTTTGCCTTAGATATGGTCTGCCATAAGCTCATTGTCGAAAAACGGAAGAGCATGAATATCTAGGTCAACGAACATCCCCGCTTTGCAGATTACCTTTACTATGCCCAGCGCCTTGGGCTCGGATCGGTGGATTCCGATAAAATCAATCATATCCGTATCTAACATTCTGAAAAATGAGACTCTTAAGCAGGCTGAAAGAGTTATCTTTATTCCTCATCTTCCTTATTTGTCCTGCCATGGTCTATCCCGAGATCAGAGTGCCTCAAGATGATTTTGTAGCTGGCTGGAAGAGAGCGGAGAAACCAAAAGTTTTTGCCAAAAAAGAGCTGTTCAATTATATCGACGGTGGCGCGGAGTTGTTTCTCGAGCTCGGTTTTGAGAATCTGGTGGTTCAGGCGGTATAAAAAGGGGGATTCCGAGCTCACGCTTGAGGCCTATCAAATGGAAAGTGCCGAATCGGCCCTGGGGATTTATTTGGTGAAATGCGGAAAAGAAACCCCGGTTGAGGGAATAGAAGCACGGAATTCTGGTGAAAAAAACCAGTTCACTATTTTAAAAGGCCGGTATTTTATCCATGTCAACAATTTCGATGGGGATGAAAAATTGCTGTCGGTTATGGTGGCCATCGCGCTCCAGATTCTAGAATCTATTCCAGAGGAAAAACCTGCGAGGCTGTTCGATTATTTGCCCTCAGAAAATTTGGTGCAAGGGTCTGAACGCCTCATCCGTGGGCCTTATGCTCTGCAACCCATTTTTACTTTTGGCGAAGGAGATATTTTTCAACTGGAAGGGAAAATCTTTGGCATGGCGGCAAGCTATAAGGATGAAAAAGACGGCCTCTTCACGCGGATTATCTTTCCTTATCCTGATAAGCTCAAGGCGTCGGCGGCCTATCGGAATCTTAAGGTGGGTTCAGTTTTATAGATTACAGCCAAAAATTTGAGATTGTGGAGATCAAAGGTTCTGTCCTAGAAATCCGAGTGAATCTTGCTTTCGAGCCTGCTCTATCCAGGTGATTTTGATCTGGCGGCAGTCCTCCCTGAGACATAAAGTGTTGTCAACAAAATAATCATTCCTCCCAGGAGCGTTCTCAATGCAGGAATTTCGTGGAGAAGGAGGAAAGCAAGGACTATTCCATAAACTGGTTCGAGCGAGCTGATGATGCTCGCTGTCTGAGCTTTTATCTGTCTCATTCCTTTTATGAACAGCGTATGAGATCCGGCTGTGCAGAAAACTCCCAAAATACTAAAAAGCAAGAGGTTATGGATATTTAGTGTTGGCTTTTTCATAAGCAGGAAAGGGAAGAGGAAAATCGTCGCAAAAAAGTCTTGAAAGAAGGCGATGACTAAACTCGAGTGCTTTTGAGAGAGGTTCCTGTTTAAGATTGTCAGTACGGCAAAGGTCAGTCCGGCTAACAGTCCCCAAAGCACTCCTTGAAATACGGAATGAGAGAAGTCGAACTTAGGGATGATTAGAAAAATACCCAAGATGCAGAGAATGGCGGAAACAATGTTGATTTCATCAATCTTTTCCTTAAAGAAGAGGGACTCCAGGAAAACCGTGAACAAAGGAAAGCTAGAATAAGACAAAAGCCCGATGGCCACTGTTGAGACCTGAATCGACTTAAAAAACACAACCCAGTGGATGGAAAGAATAAAGCCAATAAGGATAAAAATAAGATAATCCCTCCTGGGGGTAATTTTTAGGTCCTGTTTCATTATCAAAAGAAGAAGTGCCAAGGTGAGGCTGGCAAAAAAGACCCTGCCAAAGACAATGATAAAAGGGGAGAGGGCAATCCATTTTCCAAAAAGACCGGCCAGCCCAAACAATACAACAGCAGCATGGATTTCAAGAAGGCTTTTCTGTTTGAACATTTGGCGGTATTATACTATAAAAAATAGTTTTTATTTCTGCAGGAAGTGTGCTAAGATATTGTTTAAAAATGAAAGGAATTTAGGTTCCTTTCGAATAAGTTCAAAATCCATTCAGAATGTCTTATTTGATTTTCGCCAGGAAATACAGGCCTAAATCCTTTGAGGCGATGATCGGCCAAAAGCCTGTCGTCCAGACTCTCCAGAATGCCATCAAGACCGATCGTGTTGCCCAGGCTTACATCTTTTCCGGCATGAGGGGCGTAGGGAAGACCACAGCCGCTCGAATCCTGGCTAAAGCATTGAATTGCCAGGAAGGGCCGACTCCCACTCCCTGCAACCGATGTGAGTACTGTCGGGCGATTGATGACGACCGGGCCATTGATGTCCTCGAGATTGATGGTGCCTCCAACCGCGGAATTGATGACATCCGCTCCCTTCGCGATACCCTAAAATACAAACCCATCCACAGCCGCTATAAAGTCATCATCATCGATGAAGTTCACCAGGTGACGGGACCAGCTTTCAATGCTTTGCTCAAGACGTTGGAAGAACCGCCCGAACGCACCGTCTTTATTTTTGCCACCACCGAATTTCACAAAGTTCCAGCGACGATCATTTCCCGCTGCCAGCATTTTGAGTTCAAAAAAATCTCCCATAAAGAAATCATCAATCATCTGCAGGAGATCGCTCAAAAAGAAAAGGTAACCATTTCCTCCTATGGTTTGAACCTGATCGCTGATGCCGCCGAGGGCAGTTTGAGAGATGCCCAGAGCCTGCTCGACCAAGCTGTGTCTTTCTGTGGTGAAGTCATCAATGATGAAGATTTAAAAGAAATCCTGGGGACCATCAACAAAAATATCCTGTTCGAATTCTCGACGGCGATCCTCAGCGAGAGCCCCGAAAAGATTTTTTCGCTGGTCGAGGGAGTCATTGAGAGTGGCTATGACCTTCGCTTTTTTTACAAGGAACTCATCCAGCATTTCAGGAATTTGTTGCTGGTCAAATCCATAGAAAATGTTCAGGACCTATTGCCTCTGAGCGCCGAAGAAATGAACCAGCTCAAACTGGAAGCAGAGAAGGCCTCTTCAGAAGATTTCCTTCGCTACCTCTTGGCCCTGCAGCAGGGAGAACAGGGTTTGAGATTTTCTTCTCACCCCAGAATTTATTTCGAGACTCAACTGGTCAAGCTCTGCCATTTTAAAAAGCTTATTCCCCTCAAGGATATAATTCAAGAATTGGAGAAGATGAAAAAGGAGACAGGGCGATTAGACTTCGCCGAGATAGAGACGGAAGCGAATAGCCGCCAGACGCGCGACATTGTTGATAATCAAAACAATACCCTCTTATCTGAGAAAAAATTCGAGGGTGAGAGCAAAAGAGAAAAGGAGTTAGAGTTCGCCCTCAAGGATCCGACGATTCAATCATTCATCAATACATTCAAGGCTCAAATTCTTTCAGTAGAGCCCATTAAAAGAACCAAGGATCAAGAGTAGAATTGCCTTTTTCCATTCGAGGAGAGCTGAAATGAAAAACATAGGCAATATCCAAAAAATGCTGAAGACAGCTAAAGAAATGCAGGATAAGCTTCAGAAAGAGCTGTCTGAGTTAAGAATCGAGGGGACGAGCGGCGGGGGCATGGTGACGATCATTCTGGACGGTCAAAAGAATCTAATCTCTCTCAAGATTGACCCCGAAGTGGTGAACAAAGAGGATGTGGAAATGCTCCAGGACCTCATCATCGCCGCCTTCAATGATGCGGCCACCAAGGTGGATGAAAACTTGTCCCAGAAATTGGGGAGCTTCGGCGCAGGGCTTAAAATTCCAGGACTTTTCTGATGTTTGAATATGCCCAACCTCTAAACCGCCTGATTGAAGAACTCAAGAAGATTCCAGGCATTGGGGCCAAGACGGCCCAGAGAATAGCTTTTTATTTGTTGGGACTTCCCCCCGAGGAATCGGACAATCTGGCGGAGGCCATCAAAGAAGCAAAGAGAAAAATTTTCTATTGTTCGGCGTGCAACAATATCACCCATATCAACCCCTGTCAATTGTGCACGGATTCTGATCGGAGCGATGACCTGCTGTGCATTGTGGAAGAGCCGTTCAACATTTCTTCGATCGAAAAGACAGGAGCTTATCATGGAAGATACCATGTCCTGCTCGGGACTCTTTCTCCCCTCAAAGGGATGGGGCCCGAAGAGCTTAAGCTTGATAAATTGGTCAAGAGAATCGAGGCCGGAAAATTTAAAGAAATTATCCTTGCCACTAATCCTACTGTGGAAGGCGAGGCAACAGCCCTCTATCTTTTGAAAATCTTGAAAAAATTCAAGTTGAAGATCACGCGTTTAGCCATGGGATTGCCTGTGGGCTCTGATATCGATTTTGCAGACCAGGTCACCATCAAAAAGGCTTTGGAGGGCCGAACCGAATTCAAAGAATAAATTCATTCCAATCAGAGAGGAGGTTACATGAAAGAGACGATTGAGATTCGCTGGCACGGCAGGGCAGGCCAGGGCGTCGTCACCGCAGCCGTGACTTTAGCTGATGTCCTTTCGACTGAGAAAGGCAAGTATGTCCAGGCTTTCCCTGAATTTGGCGCAGAGAAGAGAGGAGCACCGATTTTGGCTTTCAACCGCATCAGTCAAAAGCCCATCCGCACTCATAGTCAAGTCTATACTCCCGATATCGTGGTCGTCACCGACCCGAGCTTGCTGGGCCTTGTCGATATCAGCGACGGGGCTAAGGAAGATGCCATCTTCCTGATGAACACGACTTTTGATATCCCTCTCATCCGCGAAAGACTATCCCTGGAAAAGAGGAAAATTTATGCGCTCGATGCGTATGCCATTGCGGTAGCTGAATTGGGCAAGGCCATACCCAATGTCCCCATGGTCGCAGCGCTGGTGAAGGTCACCGGGCTCATGGACCTTGAAAAATTCAGAGAAAAAATCAAGATTTCTCTGAGCAAGAAGTTGCGGCCAGAGGTAGTGGAGATGAATTTAAGGACGATTAGTCGAGCTTTCAAGGAGGTCAAAGAAGGATGAAAAAAGAAAGTTGGAAAGAACTAGCTATCGGTACGCTTAACCTGAACCCAGGAAATTCTGTTGCCAATCTTACCGGAACCTGGCGTTCAGGAAAAAAGCCTCAATTCATCGAAGAAAATTGTATCCAGTGCCTTTTCTGCTGGCTTTACTGTCCTCATTTTGCCATACGCTTGGAAGGTGAGAAGGTGGTCGGATTCAACTATGATTATTGCACGGGCTGCGGCATTTGCTCAGTTGAGTGTCCGCCCAAAGAAAAAGCCATCGTCATGGTTAAAGAAGAGATCAAGCTTGCCGAAGGGAGGAAAAAATGAGAACGCTCAAACCCTTAAACGGAAATCAGTCCATTGCTGAGGCCACCCGGCAGATTGATCCCGACGTCATCGCCGCCTATCCTATCACTCCCTCAACGGCGATCGTCGAGAGCATTGCTCAATTCAAAGCCGACGGTCTCATCAGCGGAGAATTTGTCTGTCCCGAAAGCGAGCACAGTGCGATGAGCGTCTGCATCGGTGCTGCCGCCGCGGGCGGCAGGGTCATGACAGCCACTGCCTCCCAGGGGTTGGCCTTGATGTGGGAGATGCTCTATATTGCGGCCGGCTTAAGGCTCCCGATCGTAGCCGGCATCGCCAACCGGGCCCTGAGTGCACCCATCAACATCCACGGCGACCACAGCGACACCATGGGCGCCCGGGATTCGGGCTGGATTCAGATCTACTCAGAAAATTGCCAGGAGGCTTATGACAATTTTATTCAAGCCTTCCGGATTGCCGAGCACATGGACGTCAGGACACCGGTTCTTGTCGGTCTCGACGGTTTTATCGTCAGCCATTCTGTGGAAGTGATTCAGGTAGAGGATGATGACGCAGTGAAAAGCTTTTGCGGTGAATACAAGCCCGTCTATCCTCTCCTCGACACCAGCCGGAGGATAACCGTCGGCCCGATTGATTTCACGGATTATTATTTTGAACACAAGAGGAGCCAGATCGAGGGCATCGAGAATTCTTACAAGGTGATCGAAGAAATCGGAAAAGAGTTTGGCCGCACTTTCGGCCGCGAATACGGCTTTTTTGAGGAATACCGGACGCAGGATGCTGAGGTGTGCATTGTGGTCATGAGCTCTGCGGCTGGCACCTGCAAAGATGCGGTGGACGAGCTGAGGAACGAGGGATTGAAGGTCGGGCTTCTCAAGCCCAGAGTTTTCCGGCCCTTTCCAAATGAAAAAATCGGAGAAGCCCTCAAGAAGATGAAAGCTATCGCTGTTTTGGACCGCTCGTCGAGTCCCGGAGCTTTTGGCGCCCCGCTCTTCGGTGAAATCCGCTCCGCCCTTTATGACTATGAAAAACGTCCTAAAATCGTCAATTATGTCTACGGCTTGGGAGGCCGGGACATCAAAGTGGAGCACTTCAAGGAAGTCGGAGCGAAACTCGCCAAAATCGCAGAAACCGGGAAAATTGAAGAGATGTGCGGCTATCTAAACTTGAGAGAGTAGGAAGAAAGGAGAAAACACATGGCTATGCCAAAACTCAAAGATTTAGCTCAACTGGAAGATAAATTAGTCGCCGGGCACGGAATGTGTCTTGGCTGTGGAATTCCGCTCATCTTTAAGCTTGTCCTTCGGGCGACGGAAGACCCGATTATCATAGCTAACGCCACGGGTTGTTTGGAAGTCTGTACCACGATTTTTCCGCGCACCGCTTGGAATTGCACCTGGATTCACAGCGCTTTTGAGAATGCTGCAGCCACTATCGCCGGCGTTGAAGCGATGTTTAAGGCTTTGAAGAACAGGGGAAAAATTCCCAAGGATAAAAAGATAAAATTCCTGGCGACGGGCGGCGACGGGGGAACCTATGACATCGGACTCCAAGCTCTTTCAGGAGCGGTCGAACGCGGCCATCAGTTTGTCTACCTCTGTTATGATAACAATGTCTATGCCAATACAGGAGGACAGAGGTCGGCAGCCACCCCGCTCGGTGCTTCGGCCACAACCGCCCCGGCAGGGAAGAAGAGTCCTGGAAAACTCCAGCGCCGGAAGGATCTGACAAAAATCATGGCGGCTCATAGCATTCCCTATGCGGCCCAGGCCAGCCCAGCCCGCTGGCAGGACCTTTTCACCAAAGCTCAAAAAGCATTCCAGGTTGAAGGGCCCGCCTTCCTCAACGTGATGTGCAATTGCCCAACGGAATGGAAGTATGAAGCATCACAAGGCATAAGACTCGCCCAGCTCGCGCTCGACACCTGTGCCTGGCCGCTTTATGAAGTGGAGAATGGGAAGTACAAAATCAACTACAAGCCCAAAGAAAAAAAGCCTGTTTTAGAATGGCTCAAACCCCAAGGGAGATTTCGGCATCTCTTCAAAGAAGAAAATGCTTGGGTCCTGGAAGCTATCCAAAAAGAAGTTGACGAGGAGTGGGAAGAGCTGAATAAGCTGGCTACACTTTTCTAGCGACGGTCATTAAAACCAGGGAATTTTTGGGAAACCAGTACCCCAGGCGAAAGAGAATTTTCATCAGGCACGCATTCGATTTCACATTGCCTTCCCTTTGCAGGTAGTCCTCATGCCACCATTTATTGGATCTTGTGAAAATTTCTAGGTAGATTCCCTTCTTTTTCAGAGGCCTGTACCCTCCATCAGGAAGAAGAGTCTCGTTCAGCTCATTATAGGAAATTTCTCTGAGGTGGTCTGGGCTATAAGCCCAATTGTCTTTATTGATTTTATTGATTCTTCGGTCTCTGTTGGGCGTAGTCACCACCAGGATTCCTTCCGTTTTATGGACCCGATTCCATTCTTTAATGGCCTGTTCGGCGTCGGGAAGATGTTCCAGAATTTCTCCGGCAAAGATGGAGTCGATGCTCCCTGATTTAAAGGGAAGATGAGAGGCATCGAACACGATCCAGTGGATATCGGGTCTTGCCTGTTTCCTAGCTTTTATTCGTCCAAACACGAGGTCGCCGGCGATGATTTTGAAGGTCCATTTTTTCTGAATTTCGGTGAAAAGAGAAAGGCCGCATCCCACATCAAGAACTAAGCCTTTGAAGTATCTCTCAAAATATTTTTTTAAGATTCTTAGCTTAAAATGATGCAGCAGATCGAGAAAAGGTCTGTCGGAGGTGGGCGCATAGCCTTCTGTCTTATATTGCTGATCATAAAAAGACTTCAGGATTCGTTCGTCCTCAATCTTCATCAAATTTCTTTTCAGATAGACAATCTCATTTTTGTTCCAGAAAACCAGTTTGCAGTCCTGGAGAGGCTCCAAGGGGTAAGAAGGGTTGACCCAAAAATTTTGATGCTTGACTTCCTCCCCAGCCTTAAAAAGTCTCAAGGAATGCTCATCAATCGTGCTGAAATCAAATTGGAGAGTTAAATGGTGCTTCCCGTTTTCAAGCCTAAAGGCCCACCAGCCGAGATGTTTTTCAGGGTGGATCTGAGGCTGAAAGGCATAGATGTCAGCGCAAAAGACAAGCTCTTCCGGCGCATTTAAAAATATTTCTAGGGGTGCACTGGCTCGAAGCTTTTTAAAAAAAATTTCTTTCTCTGGCAGTTGGACTTCGATCTGAAGAGATTTCATCGGTTTCCCATTCTATACCACAGGCAAAGATTGGGGTCAACGAGGGGACGGTTCTCCTTTTATTTTTATTGGTTCTCTTCCATTTTATGTGGGTAAGGAAATAGACGAGATCAGGCAACGGTCTCGCTCCCGTTCAGGTTTTTCACGCCGTTCCCTCACCGCCCTTCTCGGCGCCTGCGGAACTCGCAGGGCTCAGGCCAGGTCATTCGAAGGCACGCTGCGTTTTCCCCAGCGAGGAAAACTTGCTCGCCTCGAGGCTCCGCTCTCCTTCTCCCTTCGGTCGAGGAACCCTGCCCGCTCCGCCTCTTCACACGGCCTTCTTCATGACCTGGTCCTCGCCCATCTATCCAGGTTCCCTCGAAGGACGGTTCGAGAAGGCTAAACCTTTAATGGTCGCTACGTCTGTTTCCTGATCTCTTCGGCGCAGCCCGCACAAAATGGAAGAGAACCAGTTTTTTTTAAACTTTGCGGCCAACAACAATTTGTATGGCTTTATCGAGATTGAGTCTATCTTTAATGTAGGAATTTATTTCTTGGAGGCTGATGGAATCCAGCTCTGAAAAGAGAAGGGATCCAAACTCAGAGCCGAGCCCCAA
>Ga0315280_10011554_pt1 | contig 10840 bp, 7 predicted proteins | sample YL17G06_40_MG_FD_203697 | JGI IMG/M metagenome (GOLD analysis project Ga0315280, IMG submission 203697) | Sediment microbial communities from Yellowstone Lake, YNP, Wyoming, USA - YL17G06_40 | ecosystem: Environmental > Aquatic > Freshwater > Lake > Sediment | place: USA: Wyoming | collected... | reverse complement strand
TAAGTATTGACAGCAGCGAGAATATCCCCTTTGTCGTTGACGCCGAGATATTCAAGCTCGCACCCTGGCAATCAAAAACAGTTACAGTAAAAGTAGGACCCGACGCAAAAATAGCAAAGATATTAAAACATCGCCTGCGGTTAACGGCTCAAGTTGTTGAGGACAGTAAGTCCAAAACGCAAGCCAAAGCTGAATCTACGGTAGAAATCGTCCCTCGAGCAAACGAAGCTGAAGAGCGTCTTGAGGCAATTTCGCCGCAGATACAATCGCAACAGGAACTTGCCTTTAAAAAAAACATTGAGGACAGCAATAAGCCGAACCCGGAAGCTCGGCCCTCTCCCGGCTTTAGATTCATATCAGGTCTAAAAGATGCAAAAGAATTGCTCGAAACCACACCGAGGCAGATAGTAACTACTGTCTTTCGCATAACCAATCCGACCGACGAAAAGCGAGAATTCATTACTGAAGTCAAACTTCCCCAGGGATGGGCGCCTATCACCAGAGACTTTCCTTTTGAGTTAAATCCGGGTGAAACTGATACGAAGCTGGTAAGTTTTCTCGTCCCACAAACAACATTAGCCGGCAAGTATGAACTTACATACGTTATTAAAGACAGAAAATACCCTGCCATCCGTGACTTTTATACCGTTTATGTGGTAGTGCTGCCGGTCAACAAATTGCAGGTAAAATCGTTGGAATCACCCAGCTATGTGATTGCCGGCGAGCAATACCAAAGCTCTTTCGTAGTCACAAATCTGGGCAACACAGAATATACTATCAATACAAAAGTCGGTAGCGGGGAAAATATTCCCTATGTTATTGACGCTGAGAAGTTTACTCTTGCCCCCGGCCAATCAAAAACAGTTACCGTAACTGTAAAGACCGATGCAAAAATAACAACCGCATTAAAACATCGGCTGCAATTAACTGCCGAAGCTGTTGAAGATAGTAAGACAAAAGCTAAAGCCCAATCTGAAAGTATCGTGGAAATTATTCCAAGAATAAGCGGCGTAGAGGATAATTTCCACAGAATTCCGACAGAGATAACTTTTAGATACGTGTCTCAGAGTAATAACGACCGCACATCTGGCCTTCAAACCGAAGTTCAGGGCGAGGGAACTTTAGATGAACAAGGCAAGCAACATGTCAAGTTTCGCTTTAGAGGCCCGGACGTTCAGGACAAATCAATCCTTGGCCAGCGCGACGAGTATTCGCTTAGTTACTGGACAAAAGACTATGAGCTTCACTTCGGCGACCGCAATTACTCTCTTTCCTGGCTGACTGAAAATTACCTTTATGGCAGAGGCCTGGAAGGCAAGCTCAATATTAATGACGATTTTAGTCTGGGGGCCTACCATGCGAAAACACGCTGGCTGGAGCCTGCCACAGAAGAGACTGCTGCCTATATGGATTATTTAATAAATGAAAAATCCAGGGTAGGCCTGAATTACCTTAGAAAATACAGGGATGGCAAGATTAGTAATATCACAAGTTTTGAGGGAGAGCTTGAGCCTTTTGAAAACACCAAAGCCGAGCTTGAATATGCATTAGGGCCGGGCGGCAGCAGCAAAGATAATGCGTATCTGACCAAGCTCTATGGGCGCAACAACTGGCTCAGCTACTACTTAAAATTAACTCACGCCGGCCCTGACTACCCCGGCTATTACAGAGACCTTGATTATATCTCAGGAGGTCTAACTGTTCCGATAGACAGACGTCTAAGACTAAATGCCAGTTTCAGACAAGAAAAAAACAACCTTGATTTAGACCCATCATTTTACTCGGCCCCTTTGGAGAAGTACTACCAGTTGGGTGTGGACTACAGGCTGGAAACTGATACCACTTTTACTTTGGAGTGGCTGAGCCGAGAGCGCAAAGACCGACTCGATAGCCCCGAGTTCGACTACCAGGAAAACACCTTCAGGTTTGGCATAGGGCAGGGTTTCGACAAGTTAACCCTCTATACCTCTGCTGAACGTGGCAAAACAAAAAATAACCTCGACAGTACAACATGCCCTTCGGAAAGATATACTGCTTCCGTTTATTTTAGGCCGGATGACAGACAGTCTTACGGGGGCTATCTTTATTATGATGAAAACAGTGATTTCACCGGCGAAAGCAGACGTAGCACCACTATTGGGTTAAATGCCCGTTACAAAATAGCAAACAAAACCTTCTTTAGCCTCGCTTTGCAAACCGGCGATTATCAAGGTTCGGCACATGGCGACAGGGACAATCTGGAGTTAAGATTGAGCCACACATTTGCTAACAACAATGAGCTTTCTGTGCTTGCCCGCCATACTCAATACAGAAATTCATATATGGAAGACGACACCGCCTTGATGGTGGAATGCACAATCCCTCTCGGTCTGCCGGTATGCCGCAAGAAAAGTATAGGCCGTATCGAAGGGCATGTTTATGACGAAGAGACGCGAAATCCAGTTGGTGATTGTTTACTGAGACTCAACGGTTCAACCGCGGTAACCGACAAGGCCGGCAATTTCACCTTTCCTTCGGTAAGACCCGGTATTTATTACCTGAGTGTGGATATGGTAAGCATTGGTATGAATCGAATCCCAAGCCGAAAGATGCCTCTTGAATTGGCTGTTCGGGGCGGAGAAAAAACGCTGGCATACATACCGGTAACGCGAGCTGCCCGGCTCTCAGGCCGGGTTATAGTCTATAGTTACAAAAACAACCATAATAATAAAATTGCCCCGAGCGAGGAACCTAACACCATCGACGAATTTTATGTTGCTGGAAACAGTGATAGTAACAGCGCAGATACCAAACTTATTGAAGATCACGGGCTGGCAAATGTGATTGTAGAACTTAAGAACAGCTCGGAAATAAGACGCACCGATACAGATAACCAGGGAGGTTTCGTATTTGAGGAATTGCGGCCGGGTGAATGGACACTTAAAATCTACAGTGACAATCTGCCGGAGTATCACTATCTTGAGAAAGACACTTTCGAACTTGAATTAAGACCCGGCCAAAGAGAGGAAATTTCCGCAAAAGTATTGCCCAGGAAACGTCGTATTCGTATTATAGCTGAGCCGCAAACTCTGCTCGAAGAAGAACAAAAATGACAAGCAGCCCATCTCAATTATGTTCACACAACCAGGAAATCCCGATATCGAATTGATTGGTATCCTGAGTTTAAGATTCATCCTGGCTTGCACTAATGGGCGGTAGAGGACTTGAACCTCTGACCTCCTGCGTGTCGAGCAGGCGCTCTATCCACCTGAGCTAACCGCCCTTCAAATCTTAAACCATAATACGGTTGAAAAATACAAAAAGCAAGGATTTTTATGCAAAACTATTTCCCAAAAGTGAGGTTTTTACCAGACAGGGTAAGACCCGACAATAAATTTTTGCGGTCAGAAACTGGATAGCAGGCCCAGGCCCACGATACAGAATATTTAGTTCAAGTTTCTTCTGATAACCGCTGCGGCAGAAAGCGTTCGCTGAATGTCACCGGCAGCAACAGTTATGGAAATCTGAACACCTTTGACTTTTGTCTCCGAACCTTCAACAACTTTATCCTTTGTGAAAGTCATATCGGCAACATTTTTGCAAAGTACATAACTATTGCCATTGGTCTCCAAGTACAACGTTTTATCGCCGCTATTATAGCGATAAGTTATATCCTCCCTGCTGGCAGTAATCAGCGCACATTCATTGTTCGGCGAGTTAGGGTTCACCGCATTTGCCGTGCGTAGTTGCGTTGTTATCCGGGTCAATGCCTGCCTGGCGCTGTTGACTGCATTGAAGATGTCATTGTTTTCCCGGTAATTTATAGCCGAGGCGTTAAAGGCAGCCGCTACGGCAACAAGCAGCATTGCCGTTACCGCCAGGGCAATCAGCAATTCCGCCATTGTGAAGCCGTTCTTATTTCGCATATATCGCATTCTGTATCTCTTAATCAAACCGAAATTCCGTAGTTTTGCGCTTTTCGCTTTTTTCAGTAGTTGGCCCGAATCCAGCTAGCCGAACTTATTGTTTTGTTGTTAAGGCTAATTTCAACCGTAATCCTGTAGAAAGACATGGGGCCAGTAGTCCAAGGTTTAGTAAAGTCGGTGCTTTGCAAATATAGACCAGTAACTTTCTGTGAATAACCCGGATAGAGAGGATTGCCATTTGAATCTTTGAGGATATTGCCTTTCGAATCAATCGGCCCAACCGGCCACGAATAGTCTTTCACTGTACTATTAAACGTGCCGGTCAAATTAGCGAACGTCATCATAACCGTCTGTTCCCTGATTTGCTCAATGAGAAACTCAGCGGTTGACAAGTCAACTCCAGCCCCGTTAGCTTTTGTGAATGCGATGTTGGCGGCAACAAGGGACACGATTGCAAGACCCACCAGCAGTATTGCAATTAACACCTCAATAAGTGAAAAACCGCCTTCTTTCATTTTCGATTTCCGATTTGCGAGTGACAATATCTTATTTCCCCGTAACAATGCTTGACATCTTGAATATCGGCAGGATGATACTCATTGCGATAAAGCCTACCAGAACACCCATCGCCACTATCATCATAGGCTCTATCATCGATGTAACTGTCTTAATAACGGTTTTAAGCTCTCTTGCGTAATAACTTGAGACATCTCTGAGTACATCGCCCATATTTCCTGAATCTTCGCCGCTTCTTATCATTTGCACCACACTGCACGGCATCAATGTGTACTGGCTTAGACTCGATGCAATTTTCTTGCCCTGACGCACCTCTTCGTAGACGCCAAGCCACATGGCCTTATAAAGGACATTTCCAGATATTTGCGCAGTGATGGCAATGGTATTTAGAATCGGCACACCTGCTCTAACCAGTACACCCATTGTGTGCAGGCCCCGTGTTATATAAAGACTCCGGCAGAGAGTTTTAATAAGCGGCAGAGTTAATTTGGTTTTATCCCACCACAGTCGTCCAGATTGAGTGCCGATAAAATACCAAAACCCCCAAAACAGAGCGCCGATAGCCGGTACGATAAAAAACCAGTAAGACCGCAGGAATGCGCTGCTGGCCATCAAGGCCTTAGTAGGCGCCGGCAGTAAGTGCTGCTTGCCGGCAAATATGGCCGCAAACCTCGGCAGGACAAAACACAGCAGGAAGATAGTTACCGTCACCGCCATAACCGCTAAGATGATCGGATAGACCATAGCACTTTTGACCTGAGAGCGAGTTTCAGCCTCGGCGTCCAAATACTCTGCTAATTTTTGCAGCATTTCACTCAAGCTTCCGGATGCTTCTGCTGCTGCCACCATATTAATGTAGAAATTAGTGAACACCTGTGGATGCTCAGCGAGTGCCTGCGAAAAACTCTGGCCAGATTCGATTCGATTCTTTAAGTCACTGATAACGGTCTTGAATTTCCGGTTATTGTTTTGTTCGGCTATCGCCTCGAGGGAATCCTGAAGGCTTATCCCTGCCCGAATCATAACTGCAAGCTGATTGGTAAAGTTCAGGATATCCTTTCGGCCGGGCCCACCCTCGACTTTGAAATTCCGTATCCGTTCCCAGGCACTTGCCTGTGGCCTACCGGACGGCTGACTGCCACCAGATTCTACACGCTGTTTTTGCCGCTGACGGCTCTGCGGCTGTTGCTGAGCTTCTGCAACCGCAGTTCCTCCTTTATAATTTTGTGATGATTCTTCAAACATATATGCACCTTATCTATTTGCCTGAACTGTTCCAGGTTGTTGGACAACTTCAAACTCATTTATAGGCACAAGAATCTTTTCCATCTTAGCGGGGTTGCTTGAACGCATAATTGCCTCTTCTCTGTCTATGTAACCCTGGAAATACATATCTGTGATACTGCTGTCGAGGGTCTGCATGCCCAACCTTCGTGAGGTCTCAATAATATTGGGTATTTCGTAGATTCTGTTCTCACGGATGCAGTTTCTGACCGCCGAAGTGCACAACAATATTTCCACGCACGGAACCATCCCCGGCTCGTCTGTCCGCTTGAATAGTGTCTGGGAGATAACGGCCTGCAGTGTATTGGCCAGCATCGTTCGAATCTGATTCTGCTGGGTTGCGGGATAAATATCTATAATGCGCTCGATGGTTTGGGAAGCATTATTCGTGTGCAGCGTACTGAATACCAGGTGTCCGGTTTCAGCGGCGGTAATGGTGAAGCTGGTAGTTTCAAGGTCTCTCATTTCGCCCACCATAATGATGTCGGGGTCCTGCCGCAACACATGTTTTAGTCCTGATGCAAACTGTGGACAGTCTGAACCGATTTCACGCTGTTCTATCATGCTGTTTTTGTTCTCTATCAGGTATTCGATGGGGTCTTCCAGCGTAATTATGTGTTTTCTGTAATTTGTGTTTATCAATCCTACCATCGCAGCGAGCGTAGTGCTTTTCCCCGAGCCGGTATGGCCGGTTACGAGCACAAGACCTCTTGGCAGGTCCGTCAGCTCTTTGGCTATCGGCGGCAAATGCAAATCGTCCAGCGCAAAGACCTGGTTTGGAATCACTCTAAACGCGATTGCAATCGTATCACGCTGATAATGAGCGTTAACGCGAAACCGATGGCCATCATCGATGCTTGTGGAAAAGTCGAGGTCTCTTTTTTCCTGAAATTTTTTGAATCTGTCCGGCCCGATCATGGCAAGAACCATTTCTTTTGCGTGTTCATTGCTAACCGGAGGGAAATCTACCTCGCTCAATTCCGTATTTTTTCGCAACACCGGCGGCATACCAACATTGATATGCACGTCGCTTGCGCCTACCTCAATTGCCTTTGCTAATATCTCTTTTATATCCACCATATCAGACTTCCCTTAAAAACTCGTATCTGGTTTTTTCGCTTTTTACCCGACATTTTCGACAAAGACTTCATTCTCGGTTTTGCCATACACTTCGGTTACGCGGAGTACCTCTTCTATTGTCGTCAGGCCTTGTTTTACCTTTATAATTCCGTCCTCAAATAAGCTACGCTGACCACTTTCATGAAAGACCCGGCGCATATTATTAACTGAAGGGTCTTTGTTAATCGTGTCCCTGAATCGGTCGTCAACAAGCAGCAATTCGTATATGCCAATCCTGCCTGCATAGCCCGAGCCCCTGCACTGGTCACAACCGGTGCCGTGAAAAAGCTGTTCCGGACTAATTTTGACCTTCTCGAGATATTTACGCACAGCGTCCGGAGCACTGTATGCTTCTTTGCACTTCTGACAGACCTTGCGGACTAATCGCTGGGCGAGCACAGCATTCAATGAGGCTGCTATCAAGTATGCGTCAATACCAATATTGACTAACCTTGTAACACTACTGGCGGCATCGTTTGTGTGCAGTGTCGAAAGGACTAAGTGACCCGTCAGAGCAGCCTGCACCGCTATGCGAGCTGTCTCGTTATCGCGAATCTCACCAATCATTATGATGTTGGGGTCCTGACGCAGCAAACTTCGCAGGGCTGAAGCAAAGTCAAGCCCAATCCTCTCATTGACTTGCACCTGGTTACAAAAATCAAGTTCATATTCCACCGGGTCCTCGACCGTTGAAATATTCAACCTGTTACCATCCATCTGGCACAAGGCCGAGTACAGCGTAGTGCTCTTGCCGGAACCGGTGGGACCTGTAACCAGTAAAATCCCGTGGGGAAATGATATCTGATGCTGAAAAGCAGTCATTACATCAGGCTCCATCCCCAATTGCTCAAGACCTCGCAGAATAGAGCGGCTGTCCAGGATTCGGATAACTACCTTTTCTCCGTGGTTGGTCGGCAGGGTCGAAACACGCAAATCTATCGCTCTGCCGCCTACGATAACCGAGATTTTGCCATCCTGTGGCAGCCGTCTTTCTGAAATGTCAAGGTTGGCCATAATCTTAATACGCGAAACAATCGCCGGATGCATCTTCAATGGCGACTGCATCGTCTCGAAAAGCACCCCATCTATGCGGTACCTTGTCCTCATAATCTTTTGCTTGGGCTCGATATGAATGTCACTTGCACCTTCGTGTGTCGCATTGCTAATCAGATAATTGACAAATTTAATAACAGGCGATTGGCCCGCCATTTTTTCGAGGTCTTCCGACCCCTCTTGCTGGTCCTGGACAACCTCAACATCGGTCATATCACTGATAAGGTCATCGACGTTATAATCCATCTTTTCTTCCTTGAACGAATTGCATACCGCATCGATATCTTCCTGGCTGCAAACTACGGCCCGCACATCCATCTGCGTTTGTCTCTTTACCTCTTCTATCGCAAAAAGGTTTGCTGGGTCACCTGTTGCGATAATCAAAGTTTCCTCTTCTATTGCGATCGGGCACACAGAGTTGCTTTTGATAAAATCGATGTCGAGCTTTTCAAGGGCCTGCTTCTGCACACTCTGGGGGTCTATATGTCGAAACTCCAGACCATACAGCTTGGCTTTAGCCTTGAGGATGTCCTCAGCGTTGGATAACCCTGCTTTCAAAAGCAATGCTGCCGCATCACTTCCGGGATTTAGTTGCTGCTGTTGCCGCACGCGTGCGTGCTGCTGGGGGGTAATTTTTTCCATTTCCAGCAGAACATCAGCGATATCGTAGATGTGCGATTCACTGGACTGTTCCGGAGAATAAAGCTCGCTTAGTCCTCGCACCGACTGCTCTTCAGAGCAGAGCCGACCTGCTGCGGCACCGGTATCCAGAGCTTCGTGTAAATCTTTTCGCGGCTCTGGTAAATCCCGCTTTCTTTCAAATACAAAGGGTAGTTTCATTCCGATAACTTCAAAACTATTTCCACATTTTCTGACGGGGTTGGTAAACTCTCACTACCATCTTTTATGTCCCACTGAAGCCTGACAAAATTCTTACCAATCTGGCTGACCTTGAACCCCTTTATCGAATCTCCCTCATATAGGATTTTGTTATCAATCATACAGCAGTTGCCCCGGTCCGATTGCATAATGCTCAAGAGCTGCATACTTTTTGCTGCCTCTCTTATCTGCTGTTGCATTACTGCTCCGGCATCAATTTTTAAATTTTTCTCTTCGGTAGCGAGTTTTCCTCTCAAATTGGCCAAAAACAACTCAAGCGCAAAAGGATTTTTTACCAGATCATTGACCTGGACCTGCATGACGTCCGAGAACTCATAAAATTTCTTGAGTATCTCGTCCATTCGGCTAAACATTTCTGACTTTACGCCGGTAAGCCGGGTGATGGCCGACTCAATCTGCGTCTCTTCTGTGCCGACGCTCTGTGCCGATGCCGTTTGGGGTGTGCTCTTTTTTATCATAAACCAGAGGCATAATAGACCTATACCAAACAAAACAGCCAGCATCATCGTACTCTTGCGCACATTCTTATTCTGAGTTGCTACGGTAATATATTCCTGCTCCTGTGTCTTTTCGGCTCCGTCACCTGGTGACTTGCTCGAAGGAGCAGCCGGCTTTCGCCCCAGTAAATTGCCAATACCTTGCTCTCGCAAAAAAGACAACATAGATAAGCTCCACAAAGAGTTTTAAGTTTTCACCTGTTGAGTTTTGACCTAACACAAATCGACAATCAAAACCCAAAACTAAAATCAACTGGTTTTATTCTGAAAGAATATGCTTATTATAAAATCGGCTGCTATTTGACCTTCGTTGTTTGTCTGCTTATCCAGCTTGAGTTCACGAATTTTCATTATCCGCGGAAGTTTCTCAAGCTCTAAAAGGAACGAATAGAACGAATTAAAGTTCCCCTGCAGTTCCATTTTCAAAGGCTGTTCGATATAGCCGCTGTTATCCTTCTGGGTCAGTGTTCGAATTGTTTTTGGTTTTAGGCCCTCCTTTTGGGCGATTATAGTCACCTGCTGAAGCACTTCATGAATCTGACTCGTAGGGGGCAGCTTGCTTTCAAAAAATTCGATGGCCTGCTGTAGTTGTTCAAGCTGCTTTGTGAGGTCTTCTGCTGCTGCAGTTGCCTTTTCAAATTCGGCCAATTTGGTCAATTTTACCTGAACCCGGCTTTTTTCCTCGGCCAGACGTCTGTTAGCCGGCTTAATCATATACTGATAGCCAACCACAGCTACACCCAGCAGCAAGGCGAAAAACACAGCTTTTCTTAAACCGCTTGTCATAATTTTGCCCTCACCCTATAACCAACTGATTTGGCTTATCTATCCGCCCGACTTCGACGAGCTCAGTCGAGTCGTGGCGGACTACTCCACAATACAAAAACTAAAAGTTATATACCGACTTCTCGGCACACATCTTAATTGTGCTGATGTCCTCTTTGGTCAGATGCACATCTGCCTTAAGCATTGCCGTCAGCTTGAATTGTCTGAATGTTGTGTCTTCGATTTTGTATTCTTTTGATTCCACAAGTGCAACGTTATCCAGCAAACTCGAATTACTGAGCCGCTCAATATAAGCTGCTACTTGAAGGTCGCTGGGAGCCATACCTGAGATTTCTATATATGTTTCTAACAGCTTCTCTCGCGACATTTTTTGCTGCGCTGCTGCTGCTGCTGCTGCTGCTGCCTTCTCGGCCTGTGCCGCCTGATATTTATTCGTCGGCCCGCCCGCAGACTGGCCGGACTGCGCCGGCTCTTTCTGAATCAAGGTTAGTTTCAGCAGCGATACACCGGGCGGCAGGGTGTTCGTAAACGATGCTAACAAAACGCTCCTGGGAACCGGCTCAAGCAGTTCGGCGGTGGTAAGAGCCGCCTTCATCATTGCTTTGCGCTTTGTCTGGAGTTCTTCGAACTGTTTTATGGCTTCCTGTATCTGCGCCATCCTTGCGTTTACAAGTTCTTCCTTGGCTCTGCACCCACGCTGGCGTATCTTGATAGTCACAAACGAGCCGCCCAGCCCTACCATCACTACCGCAAACAATATAAGACACATCCAGTTTGTTC
>Ga0315280_10011553_pt1 | contig 10841 bp, 11 predicted proteins | sample YL17G06_40_MG_FD_203697 | JGI IMG/M metagenome (GOLD analysis project Ga0315280, IMG submission 203697) | Sediment microbial communities from Yellowstone Lake, YNP, Wyoming, USA - YL17G06_40 | ecosystem: Environmental > Aquatic > Freshwater > Lake > Sediment | place: USA: Wyoming | collected... | reverse complement strand
TAATTTTTCTTTGAGGGAAAGGGTCAAACTACCTCCTCCTATACACATTACTATCTCTGGGGGTCTTCCATTTAGCTCCATAATCTTTTCACTGATCTTTATAGCTATACTCTCTACAGTAGGAGAAATTGCTTCAAGGAGACGGTCTCTAGTCACCTTAAACTCTTGATCAAGTATATTTTCGGATACAATTTCCTTGTCAATATTCCTTTTAATATGCTCTGCAGTCTTAAAATCTACAAAAAATGTCCTCATTATCGTCTCAGTAATCTCGTCTCCTGCTAAAGGTACCATTCCATAACCAAGGACAGTTCCATCTCTTGATATAGCTATATCAGAAGTCCCAGCCCCTATATCTACAAGGGTAATATTAAGTTTCCTGATGTCTGGAGGTATTAGGATATCCATTGCTGCTATTGGTTCTAAGGTCATAAGAGCCACTTTCATATCTGCCAATTCAAAAGCAGAAACCAAACCATCTACAACTACTCTAGGAAGAAACGTAGCTATCACTTCACAGGAAATACTTTTACCTCTCTGTCCTAAGAGAGCCTCTATAGGGATACCATCAAGAAAGAATTTCACTATACTATACCCTACGCAGATATAATCCCAAGCATCTGCCTCACTATCCTGCCAAAGCATTTTCCTAGCTGTATAGACAGCATTCCACTCTAAAGAATTTATATGAGATTGATTAATAACGGTAAGAACAGGAAAATCTATCTGCGCTCTTCCTTTCCTAGTAAAAAGAGCTCTTCCAGCAACAGCAGTAGCTACCTCTGTAATCTTTAAGTGAGACTTCTTTTCCAAGTCTTCCTTTACAGCCCTAAGAGTCGAGGCTACTTGAGGGACATTGTGTATTTGTCCAGCAAACATAACCCTGGCAGAATGTTCCCTCATAGATGCCCCTAAAATTTGTAGTTTGTCATCGACTATGCCTGCTAATCCTTTTACACTTCTTGTACCTACATCAATTCCTATTAGCTCTCTCATATTTCAAAGAATTGGTAAGCAGCAGTCAAAAGATTTTCTACATAAGAGATAAAGCCTTCAAAATTTTCTGCACTACTCAAATTAAACCTTTCTAAAAGTTCTTCAGAAATAGGATAAAATAAACCATCTGCCCCTATTCCATATCCCATCATTAAAGCAATACTATCACCTATATGAGTAACACTAGAAGCTAAGGTACTCCCATTTTCTGGCTCATGATGATACCTTATACCATCTACTAAAAACTCAGGAAGATTCCATCTTTTAGCCAATATCCCCCCTATTTGGGGATGACTAAAACCTAATACCTCCTTTTCAACAACATTAAAAGGTAAACCTTCCTCTGTAACCCTCTGTATGACCTTCTCATATTCTGTCTCTAGGTATTCATCTATTACTATCTTACCTATATCATGGAGTAATCCCGCTACAAAATAAGATTCTATATCTCCTAACTTGTTCTTTCGTGCAATTTCTCTACATATAATAGCACAGGATATAGAGTGTTTCCAAAGTTCTCCCTTACCGAGAGAATATCCTCTTACTTCTTTACTTAGTAATCCTTTAGAGAAATACGTATATATCAAACTTCTTAACGTGTTGAGACCGAGGATCACTACAGCTTCTGTTACAGAAGCTATACGTCTTGGAAATCCATAATAAGCAGAGTTAGCTAATTTAAGAACATTAGCAACTAAAGCCTCGTCTCCTGTCATTGTCCTAGTTATGTCCATTACAGAGCTTTTCGGGTCATCCATAGTCCTAAGCACCAAAGATACCACATTAGGGACAGGAGGAAGTCTATCTATCTTTTTTACTATTTCATCTATATTTATCCTTTTCTCTATCATTTTAGACTCTTTACTAGCTCTCTATAGAGGAGATCGCTCAGACTATTATTGACTTTAGCTACTGTCCCTGCTAACTCTTCATCATACCAACCATAATAAGTAGAAAGTGCAAAAGATGATGGCCTAGAAGAGAGGGCTTCTATTGAAGCCCTCATCTCTTTCACAATAATATTCCAAAAGATGGCCTCAAATTCATCAGTAAGAGTCCTAAGCTTCTCTCTCTCACTTTCTCTAAGAGATAGTATCTTTCTTACATCTTCTATATACATCTACTGAAATACCAACTCTCCTTGTAATGCCCCTGTATCTTTTAACGCAGTAATCACACCAATTACATCTTTAGGTGTAGCACCCAAGGTATTAAGAGCCTGTACTAAGTCTCCAAGTGTAACCTCCTGCATATTACTATCCGGAGAAGCTACTATGGTTAATTTAATATTATTATACTCTATTGCTACAGGAAGTAAACGTACCTCTTTCCCCATTATTATAATTCCAGCTCTTTCATTTACTACTATCTTTGCAGGTATATCAGGGACTACTGACAAGTCTTCTATCTGAACTATAAAACTAACAACATTACTCTCATAATCTTTGGGAACATTAACCTCTATAGAAGAAGAGTCTATAGCCTTAGCCGAATTAGAGAATTTATTATTTATGGCATCTACAATCCTTTGGGCGGTAGTGAAATCTGGATTTCTCAAAGAAAACTTAAGTTGTTTAGAATCGATAGTTTTCCCTATGTTTTTTATAACCTTTCCACCATTAGGGACAATCCCAACCGTAAGAGGAGACTTTCCTCTACCTCCCTTAGAAGAGATATCTATTCCTCCTATAGAGACAGAACCTTGAGCTCTAACATAATCTTCATCTGTTATAGGAGAGGTCAAGGGGGTATCAAGGAGTATACCTCCTTGTAGGCTTGAGGCATCAAGACTACTTGATACAACGACATCAAATATATCTCCCTCTTTTGCATAGGACGGAACATCAACAGTAACCGTAACAACAGCAATATTCCTAGGCTTTAATAGGTCCTGAGAGATTGTTATCCCAAATTTTTTCACCATATTAGCTACCATCTGCTGAACAAGGGCAATGTTCCTATCTCCAGTACCCTGTAGTCCAACAACCAATCCCCAACCTACCAAATGTATGGAATCTATTCCCTGAAGTCGTATAATATCCTTTATTCTTGCAGCGTAAGAGACAGATGGGAAAATGATACATATTACTAAAACTAAGATTATTCTTTTCATCCATTCACCCCAATCAAAATAGAATCCTCAAAAGTTCCTGTAACCAGTATAAAATAGTAGAAAGAATACCTTGGTCTCTAGGCTTAGGAGCAGAACTCTGGTATCTAAGTTCAAGATCTACCACTTTAGAAGAAATTACAGAGTTATCTTTAGATATATCCTCAGGTCTTACTAAACCTTTTAGGTATACTGTTTGTTCCTCACTGTTTACTGTGACCACTTTAGAACCTTCTACAGAGAGTAGACCGTTAGGAAGTATCTCTTTAACTACTACTCCAACATTTCCTGAAAACTGAGCAGCTTGAGCTGTATTCCTCTTACTCGAAAATTTATCAGAGATTTCGAGCAAAAAAGTAGTAATAAAACTTAAGAATCCTACCCCTGGTCCTCCTTCCATATTTATAGATTTATCAGCCCCAGCATTTGACTGCTGGTTAGCTTGGGTATATTCAGTAATTACAACAGTAAGAGTATCTCCTGGTCTTAGTGCCTTATGGTCAGAATAGAGAGAACCAGCATAGACAAAATTATTAATAATGGACAAAAATATAAGTAAAAATACTAAATTTTTCATCTAAAGACCTCCACCTTGCCTTTCTCAGTAACAGTACCTCTTACCTCTCTAAAACTCACAGGATTCTTCAATCTTATAGCCTGTCCAAGATATCCATCTTGAAGAGCGACAAGAATAACTGAAAGGGTAAGTGGGCCAACCCTTTGGATAGCTTCTACCTCTTCGTTTTTCTTTACTAATGGTGGTTCAGCTATGCTGGAAGAAGTAATAGTCTGTCCTGGATACAGCTCTCTAGTAGAAATCTTCCCTATAATCTCTTCTTTAGTTTTTATTCTAGAAGGAGTTTCATTATCAACTACTTTTTCTGCTATCAGGTCTTCAGTAATTAAAGTTCCTCTAGGAATATGAAGTTTAGCCACATACACTGTGACCTTTCTTACTACTTTCAAACTGATAGGAGTAGTCTTTACAAGTATATTATTTACATAAAATACGAGTTTGACTACTATAATCTTACTGTTTGTAGAACTTAAAGGCTTAACTTCTACCCTTAAATCCCCTTCTGGAAGGACCACTTTTGGCATACTCATAGGAGCAATCTCTAACCCTTCAAGAGTAGGATCTTTTTTTATAAACTCAAAAATTTCATCAGGGGTAAGAGTCTGACTAGTCCTAATAAACTTAACCTTATCTGGTAAAATAATCTCATTATTCTTTACTAAAGCAGGCAATTTAGCTAAAAGGAGCTGCTTAATATAACCCGAAGAATAAGTAAAGCTATTACCTAAGGGAGGAGCGGGGAAAAGCTCTTCTTGGAGAAAGTTTTGAGAGATAGAACTTGTGTCTTGTAAAATATCTTTTAAATATACCTTTTCCCCACTCACACTAACTTCTGGCTTTAAAGTTAATGTAGCCCCTAGAAGATAAGAAAAAGAGAAAACACATAGTATCAAAAGGAATACTGTTAAAACATACACCTTCATTCTATTACCTACGTAATGTATTTGCTATCTGGAGGATATCATCTGAAGCCTGAATAGCCCTAGCATTAACCTCATAAGCCCTCTGAGCAACAATCATATTCACCATCTCTTCTACTACTTTTACATTTGACATCTCCACAAATCCCTGAGCAATAGTGCCAAAGCCACTATCTCCAGGAGACCCTACTATTGGAGCTCCAGAAGCAGCTGTGGCTTTAAAAAGATTTCTACCTAAACTCTCTAAGCCTGAGGGATTTATAAATTTTGCAAGTTGTATCTGGCCCAGGGATTGGAAGTCATTTGACCCAGGTAGGGTAACAGATATAGTTCCATCGCTAGTAATAGCAATACTTATAGCTTCTGGAGGAATAGCTATCTCTGGAGCTAAAGGTAACCCATCAGAGTTTACAAGCCTTCCCTGACTGTCTTTCTTAAATGCACCATCTCTAGTATAGACAATAGAACCATCTGGCATAGTTATTTGGAAAAATCCATCCCCTTCAATGACAAGATCTAAAGGGTTCTGCGTCTGCTGAAAATCACCCTGTGAAAAGAGCTTCTGAATAGCTACTGGCCTTACCCCATGCCCCACTTGAACACTTGTTGGAACCTGAGCACCTTGAGCTATTAAAGCTCCAGCTGCCCTAACAGTATTATAAAGCAAATCTTGAAAATCTACTCTACTCCTCTTAAAACCAGTAGTATTAACATTCGCCAGATTATTAGAAATTACATCTAGATTTAATTGCTGTGCAAGCATACCAGAAGCCGCACTCCATAACGCTGGAATCACAATTCACCTCCAAATTTCTACCAGCCCCTGCGTAGCAGTCCAGCTGGTAATTAAAATCTTCCTAAATCTGAAATTAACTTATCTGTAATACTGTCTTCTGCCTGTATAATCTTCTGGTTTGACTCATAGGCTCTATAGGCAGATATAAGTTCTACCATTTCCCTTACAGTATTGACATTGGAACTTTCTAAAGCGTATGCTTCTATATAAGGTGGAACTGGCGTAGCATTAAGATTAAAGAGATTATTCCCTATCTTCTGTATTGAAGTCCCTTGCTGTGGAATAACTATTCTTAAAGTATCTAAGATATGATTATCTATTATCACCTCCCCTCTTTCGCTTATTATAGGCTCTCCTTGGGCTATATGAATAGCCCCATTTGTTCCTAGGACTCTATATCCATCAGACGTTACCAAATATCCTTCGCTATTAATAAGTAGCTGTCCATTTTTAGTGTACCTTTCACCACTAGGAGTATTCACGACGAGATAACCATTCCTTACTGCTATATCAAGAGGTCTCTCCGAAGGAATAAATGAGCCAGATATTTCAGGAGTTACTATCTGGTCCAAAAAAACCCCAGTACCTAGATTTCCCACAGGGCGTGGTTCTTGAAGTTTCTTCAGTTCATAGACAAAAACCTCTGGATAACTTCTAAATACTGTCTGGTCTCTTTTATAACCAACGGTACTAGAATTAGCAAGGTTATTAGAAACTACATCCACCCTTACTAGCTCTGCTAACATCCCAGAGGCTCCAGTATATAATCCTCTAAACACCCTTTTCCTCCTTAAAACCAAAATGGCAGGCCCGGCAGGATTCGAACCCGCAACATCCGGTTTTGGAGACCGGCGCTCTGCCAGTTAGAGCTACGGGCCTATCTCACTTCTCTATGTAAAGTATGTTTCTTACAGGAGGGACAAAACTTTTTAAGTTCTATTCTATTAGTAGTATTCTTTTTATTCTTGGAGGTAGTATAATTTCTGTTTTTGCATTCTGTACATGCTAGTGTAATTATATCTCTAGGCATTGTTATTCTTCAAGCTGGGTAATAACTCCAGCTCCTACTGTTCTCCCTCCTTCCCTAATAGCAAACCTTAGCCCTTCTTCTAGTGCTACCGGAACTATTAACTCTACCGCCATCGTAATGCTGTCTCCAGGTATTACCATCTCTATCCCTTCTGGTAACTTTATCATCCCTGTAACATCTGTAGTCCTAAAGTAAAATTGAGGCCTGTATCCATTGAAGAATGGAGTGTGTCTCCCTCCTTCGTCCTTCGTCAATACGTATACCTCTCCCTTAAACTTGGTATGTGGCTTTATGCTCTTGGGTTGGGCTAATACCATCCCCCTCTCTACTTCGTCTTTGTCTATCCCTCTTAGTAATACCCCTATGTTATCACCTGCCATACCTTGGTCTAACGTCTTCCTGAACATCTCTATCCCTGTAACTACACTTCTCTTTATCTCAGAACTCATCCCTACTATCTCTACTTCGTCTCCTAGCTTCACTATACCTCTCTCTACTCTTCCTGTTACTACTGTCCCTCTACCTGTGATTGTAAATATGTCCTCTATTGGCATTAGGAATGGCTTATTCACTAGCCTCTGTGGTGTCGGTATATATTCATCTACCGCATCCATTAGCTCCCATATCTTCCCACACCACTGGCACTCTCTCTTGCCACATCCACACTCTAATGCCTTCAGGGCTGACCCTCTTATCACTGGTACTTCATCACCAGGAAATTGATATTTAGATAAGAGGTCCCTTACTTCCATCTCTACTAGGTCTATTAGCTCTGGGTCATCTACCATATCTATTTTATTCAAAAATACTACTATGTATGGTACATTAACCTGTCGGGCCAGGAGTATATGCTCTCTCGTCTGTGGCATTGGTCCATCTGCTGCAGATACTACAAGGATTGCTCCGTCCATCTGTGCTGCCCCTGTTATCATATTCTTTACATAGTCAGCATGTCCAGGACAGTCTACATGTGCATAGTGCCTCTTCTCTGTCTCATACTCTACATGAGAGATGTTTATTGTGATCCCTCTTTCTCTCTCCTCTGGTGCATTGTCTATTTCATAGAAGTCTTTTGGTTGTGTCCTTCCCAGTGTAGCCAATACCTGAGTAATAGCTGCAGTTAAAGTTGTTTTACCATGGTCTACGTGCCCTATTGTTCCTACATTTACATGTGGCTTAGTCCTTTCAAATTTCTGCTTAGCCATACTTACTTATTTTCCCTCCTTCCAATATTCCTTGTGGAACTTCTCCATAATGGGAGAATTCCATCGTATAGCTTCCTCTACCCTGAGTCAAGGATCTGATGTTTGTAGCGTAACCAAACATTTCATTAAGTGGAACAAAGACCTTTATAATTCTAGTCGTTCCATCTAGGTCCATATCTAATATATGAGTCCTTCTTGCCATAAGATCACTCACTACTTCCCCAGTATAAACATCAGGCATAAGAATTTCCACTTTCATTATTGGCTCAAGCACCAAAGGATTAGCCTTAAGTACTGCAGACTTTACCGCCTGAGAAGCAGCTATCTTAAATGCCATTTCGCTAGAGTCTACCTCATGATAAGAGCCATCAAAAAGTGTTACCCTTATGTCTATAGCTGGATACCCTGCATATACTCCACCATCTAGAGCTTCCATAACTCCTGCCTCTATAGCAGAGATAAATTCTTTAGGAATCACTCCTCCAGTAATCTTATTAACGAACTCCCTTCTCTTTCCTCTCTCTAGAGGTTCTACCTCAAGCCATACATGACCATACTGACCTCTTCCACCCGTCTGTCTAATATATCTACCCTCTGCTACCGCTCTATCTTTTATAGTTTCCTTATATGCAACTTGAGGTCTACCTGTATTTACTCCAACGTTAAACTCTCTTAGGAGCCTATCTGTAATTATCTCTAGATGAAGCTCTCCCATCCCAGATAGGATAGATTGGCCAGTCTCTTCATCTATCCTCCATTTTAGTGTTGGGTCTTCTTCTATCAATTTGGTTAAAGCTATCTGAAGTTTTTCTTCATCATCTCTAGTCTTTGGTTCTACAGCAATAGATATCACTGGTTCTGGGAAATGTATAGATTCAAGGAGTATTGGAAATTTCTCATTGCATAGAGTCTCTCCAGTAGTAGTATCCTTTAAACCAACTACAGCTCCCAAATCTCCTGCCCCAAGGATCTCTATATCTTCCCTCTTATTGGCATGCATTCTTAGAATTCTAGAGATACGCTCTTTTTTGTTTTTATTTACATTGTATACATAAGTCCCAGGAACTAGTTTCCCAGAATAAACCCTTACATAAGTAAGCTTCCCTACATACGGGTCAGCCGTTATCTTAAATGCCAAAGCAGAAAGAGGTGCATCGAAAGATATCTCTCTTTCTGCTTCACCAGTAGATGGATTTATCCCTCTTACAGGAGGGATATCAATGGGACTGGGTAAAAAGTCTACAATAGCATCTAAAAGTGACTGCACTCCTTTATTTTTGTAAGAAGAACCACATAAAACCGGGACTATATTATTCTCAATGGTATGCTTCCTTATGGCAGACATAATTTCGTCTTCAGATATCTCTATTCCTTCTAGATACTTTCCCATAATATTATCGTCTAGTTCAGCTAGACTCTCTAAAAGTAGTTCTCTCTGCCTTAATGCAGTCCCTAACATCTCATTGGGAATATCTGTAACTTCCATCTCTACCCCAAGCTCATCTCTATAAAAGATAGCCTTTAACTTTATAAGGTCTATTATTCCAACAAAACCTTCCTCTTCCACAATAGGAATCTGGACAGGAACAGCGTTAGCATTGAGATTCTCTCTCATCATATTGACTGCACGTAAGAAATTAGCTCCTGCACGGTCCATCTTATTAACATAGGCTATCCTAGGGACCTTATATCTAGAAGCCTGTCTCCATACGGTTTCAGATTGAGGCTGAACTCCAGCAACCCCACAGAAGACTGCAACTATACCATCAAGTACTCTAAGGGCTCTTTCTACCTCAGCTGTAAAATCCACGTGCCCGGGTGTATCAATTATATTAATCCGATGGTCACGCCAAAAACACGTAGTTACAGCAGAGGTAATAGTAATACCTCGCTCCTTTTCTTGGACCATCCAATCCATAGTAGCAGAGCCTTCATCAACTTCACCTATTTTATAAACCCTTCCTGTATAGAATAGTATCCTTTCTGTAGTTGTAGTTTTACCTGCATCTATATGGGCAACTATTCCAATATTTCTTGTTTTCTTCAATAAAACTTTCTCTTCCAAAATCTTCACCTACCAACGATAATGAGAAAATGCCCTGTTTGCCTCAGCCATCTTGTGGGTATCTTCTCTCTTCTTTATAGCTGTACCTACCTTGTTATATGCATCCATAAGTTCAGCTGTTAATTTTTCTACTGCACTTTTACCACCACGGTTACGAAATGCATCAATAATCCACCTTATAGCCAAGGAACGTCCCTTTACAAGGTCCACCTCTACCGGAACCTGATAAGTAGCGCCTCCTACTCTTCTAGGTCTTACTGCTACTAAAGGTCTAACATTCTCTATGGCCTGCTCTAAAACTTCTGAACCTGATTTCCCTATCTTCTCTTCCAGGCTCTTTAACGCTGTATAGACTATCTTTTCTGCTATTGTCTTTTTCCCCTCAGACATTACTTTATTTACAAATTTAGCCACTACCTCACTGTTATATATTAAATCTGGAGAAATCTCTCTTTTGGGCACAGGCCCTTTACGCGGCATCTACAACCCTCCTATGATTTTGGTTTTTTAGCTCCATACTTGGAACGTCCCTGTTTTCTATTTTCTACACCTGCAGCATCAAGAGTCCCTCTTATTATATGATAACGAATACCTGGTAGGTCTTTTACCCTGCCCCCACGGATAAGGACTACTGAGTGCTCTTGGAGATTATGTCCAATGCCAGGGATATATACTGTCACTTCCATTCCATTAGTAAGTCTTACCCTTGCAATCTTTCTCAAAGCCGAATTCGGCTTCTTCGGGGTCATAGTACCTACCCTTATACATACCCCACGTCTCTGAGGACATCCCTGAAGCGCAGGAGCCTTAGTCTTACTTTTTACTTTCTCTCTTCCATATCTAACTAGTTGATTTATAGTAGGCATTAATCACCTCCAATCACAGCTCAATATACTAACATCTTTTGCCACTCCTGTCAATAGTCTGGGGACTCTTCAACTTTTTGCGTGGTAATTTAAAATAAAGGGAAAAAGCCATTGCGAGGACGCCCCCTCTCATTGCGAGCACTCGAAGAGTGCGAAGCAATCTCTATTTCCACGAAAAATAATATTGTAGGGGCAACCCTTGGGGTTGCCCAAAATAATAAAAGGGGGCAGGGTCAAGCCCTGCCCCTACAGTTATGGGAAGACCGCCACGCTCAC
>Ga0315280_10011551_pt1 | contig 10841 bp, 7 predicted proteins | sample YL17G06_40_MG_FD_203697 | JGI IMG/M metagenome (GOLD analysis project Ga0315280, IMG submission 203697) | Sediment microbial communities from Yellowstone Lake, YNP, Wyoming, USA - YL17G06_40 | ecosystem: Environmental > Aquatic > Freshwater > Lake > Sediment | place: USA: Wyoming | collected... | reverse complement strand
TGGGGTTCCTGGCGGGACTGACGACGATGATGGCAAATGCGGCAGGGCCAATAATGATTATTTACCTGCTGGCTATGCGGCTGCCAAAAGTCGAATTTGTCGGGACAAGCGCGTGGTTCTTTTTTGTTATCAACTGGCTTAAGGTGCCGTTCAGTGCAAATCTGGATTTGATAACCGCGAAGTCTATTAAGCTTGATTTATCGATGCTGCCGTTTATCGCCGTCGGTGCGGTTGCGGGGATATTTTTTCTAAAACGCATTCCGCAAAAGGCGTTTAGTGCTGTTGTGCAGGCCTTAGCTGCCGCAGCGGCTATCAAGCTTTTGTTTTAATTGAAACCCGCCTTCTATCAGATGGGGTCTGGTTTACAAAATTGATTTGCAAAATCGCCGGCCAAAAGCGATTATTACAGGTATGGACGGCTTCAAAAACAGGGATAGGTTTGCCAGGGCACGGGAACGGATGCTCAAACAGGATTTAGAGGGGCGCGACATAACCGACCCTCGTGTGCTGAAGGTGATGACTGAAATTCCGAGAGAGGAATTCATACCCGAACCGTACAAGTCGCAGGCATACGCCGACGGTCCTGTGCCCATCGGGATGGATCAGACCATTTCTCAGCCATATATTGTGGCGCTGATGACTCAGGAACTCCGTGTCGATCCCGACTGCGAAGTTTTGGAAATCGGCACGGGCAGCGGATACCAAACTGCTGTCCTAAGTTCGCTGGTAAAAAAAGTCTATACGATAGAAAGATTCCGCCAATTATCCGAGTCGGCGCAGGCAGTTCTGGCGAGATTGGACATCAAAAATGTCGAGTTTTATATTGGGGACGGTAGCTGCGGCTGGCCCCCGACAGAGACATTCGGGGGCAGGCCGCAAGAGAAGTGTTTTGACAGGATTATGATTACCGCAGCCGTGCCGAAGATACCATTGCCTCTATTGAAGCAGCTCGCCGATGGCGGCTTCATAGTCGCACCTGTCGGCTACGAAGGTGTGCAGGAGCTGATACTTGGCGAAAAAAGAAAAGATGCGCTCATCCAGAAAGTAATTTGCGATGTCCGCTTCGTTAAGCTGCTCGGCCAGTACGGCTTTGAGGAGTAATACTGGATTCCCGCCTTCGCGGGAATGACAGAGAGGAGTGGGAATGACAATACAAAGCGGGAATGACAGAAAAAGAGGGAATGACAAAGAAAAAATGGGATAACCCCAGAAAGAGAGAGAGGCCGAAAGAATAGAAGAGAACTAATAATGACACGAAAAGAAATCGATGCAAAAAAGAACGAGCTGAGAGGAATTCTCCAGAAGAAAGAAGAAGTTATACCAATTGTAGGAAGTTAATGCGCATGTTTGTCATTTCAAGCGAGCCAAAGGCGAGTCGAGAAATCTATTAAAAACAGATTTCTCCGCTTCGGGCTGCTTTGCAGCCCTTCGGTCGAAATGACAGTAGCGCAGGTATTAAATACAATTGGTATTATACGTCTTAAGGAATTAAAAAGGCTGGCAATGGAGGTCGGTGCAAGCGGGTCGAGATTTGAAGGTAAGCTTTCAGAACAATATCAGTCTGAAAACAAAATTACAGAAGGAGAAATCGTACATAACATTCAAGATGTCCTAAAGACAGAGACAATGATTGAGATGTGTAGGATCTCTGCCAGAAATTTCTGGATCGCTGTAATAGCTTCTACAATTGCAGTTATCAGCGTGCTTATAAACTTCCTGAGCATGGTGGCAACTTGGGTTGCTGCATTAGCAAAGTAAAAGGCACCATTGTCATTCCCGCGAAAGCGGGAATCCAGATGTTAAGATATGAAAGAGTAATATGTTTACATTCTGGCAAGCAAGAGAAATGGGACTTTATACATCGGAGTGACAAACAATTTGCTCAAAAGAGTGTACGAACACAAAAATGACCTTATCGGAGGATTCACCAGGAAATACCGTGTGCATAACCTTGTATATTATGAAGCATACAGGGACATTTACGACGCTATAGCCAGAGAAAAACGAATGAAGAAATGGGAAAGAAAATGGAAAATAAACCTGATTGAAAAGTCTAACCCGTCCTGGAAAGATTTATATCCTGACTTAGTTGGTTGACTGGATTCCCGCCTGCGCGGGAATGACAGAGGGAAGCGGGAATGACAGAGGGAAGCGGGAATGACAAAGAAAAAGGGAATGATAGAGAAAAGAGCAGAATGACACCACAAGGTGAATCGAGGAATAATAAGATTTGAAATCCGAAATTCAAAAATCAGGAATTGAAAATCGAAAATCGAAATTCGAAATTACCCTATCAACGCCAGTGCAGTATCTGAAAGGCGTAGGGCCGGCACGGGCTATGGCCTTTGCGCAACTGGAGGTGCACACCGTTGGAGATTTATTAGAGTATTTTCCCCGGGACTGGGTATTTGCACCGCAGGCAATAAAGATAAATCAGATGCGTCCCGGCCACACGGTGACCATTATCGGTATGGTCGAGTCAACGGACTGGCAAAGCTTTCGTCAGCCGCCATTACTTGAAGCTCTAATCAGCGACGATACGGCGGTGTGCAGGATTGTGTGGTTTCACGGTGGGTTTCTCCGCAATCAACTGAAACCTGGACAAATAATAATGGCCTCCGGCAAGGTTACTTTGTACCGACATCAGTTACAACTGACCAATCCGAAATTTCTGGTGCTCGATGAAAAACATCCGCAGTTCACCCAATATTTTAGCGGCGGAGTCTATCCTGCCAGTTCCAAACTCACCAGCACACAAATCAAACGAATAATCGCACCACTGCTTGATAACCTTAATGCGATGGTGCCGGAATTTTATGACAAAAGCTTTCTAAAGAAAACCGACTTAATTAGTCGAGACCGCGCCTTCGCCTGGATACATTCGCCGCCGGACGAAGAGAAGCTATTACAGGCAAAACGCAGATTAAAGTATGATGAGCTTTTCCTGATGCAGACAGGACTGGCACTCCGCCGCTTCCGGATGCAGCACTTTTCGCAAGCCGCCCCGTGCGTCTGCACAGACGAAATCGACCGCCGAATCAGAAAACGCTTTCCATTTTTGCTTACCGAGGACCAAAATAGTGCAATAGCCGAAATCATTGCAGATATGGGTAAATCAAAACCGATGAATCGGCTGCTGCAGGGTGACGTCGCATCGGGCAAAACGGTGGTGGCACTATATGCAGCACTATTGGCCATTGCCAACAAGACCCAGGCGGCAATTATGGCACCCACGGAGATTCTGGCCGGCCAGCACTTCTTGAGTATCGAAAGATACCTGAAAAATAGTAAAGTTCGAAGGGTTCTAATAACAGGAGGGATAACCGGTAAAAACAGAACGCAGCTTCTGGACCAAATCGGGCACGGTGCAATTGATGTCGTTGTCGGGACGGTGGCGCTACTGCAGGAGGATATAGACTTTCACAAGTTAGGACTTGTTATAATTGATGAACAGCATAAGTTCGGCGTCGTCCAGAAGGCGCAACTGCGAAAGCAAACCACTCCGCACTGCCTTGTTATGACAGCCACCCCTATTCCTCGAACGCTGGCAATGACAGCCTTCGGCGATTTAGACGTTTCCGTCATCAAACATTCGCCGCCGGGCAGAGGTACCGTTATCACACGCTGGGTCGAGCGGCACGACCGGCAGAAGGCATACGAATTCATCCGCGAACGGCTGAAGGCGAAAAAGCAGGCGTATTTTGTATATCCGTGGATTACCGCAGACGAAGATAGTGCCATCCTCAAGGCCGCAACCGACCAGTGGAAGTATCTGGCTGCAAAGGTTTTCCCGGAATTTACTGTCGAGCTTCTGCATGGCCAGATGCCCTCTGCAAAAAAACAGCGAATTATGTCGGAATTCCGCAGAGGTAAAATTGATGTCCTCGTTTCTACTGTGGTTGTGGAGGTAGGGCTGGATGTGCCGAACGCAACGGTAATGGTTGTAGAGGGGGCGGATAGATTCGGGCTGGCACAACTGCACCAGTTAAGGGGGCGCATCGGAAGGGCTGAAGCCAAATCGTATTGCCTTTTATTTGCCGAGACCGAAAATGAAGCCGCCAGAAGCAGACTCGCAATAATGACCAGGACCAACGACGGCTTCGAGATAGCCGAGTACGACCTGCGATTGCGAGGCCCGGGGGAGATGTTCAGCACACGACAGCACGGTTTGCCCGATTTGAAAATCGCAAACATCATAGATGATTTCGACCTGCTCACTATGGCAAGGAGAAATGCCTTTGAGCTGGTCTCAGAAGACCCTCTGTTAATAAAGCCGGAGCATAAAAATATTCGCCAGGCACTGCTGGATAAATTCGGCGACTCGCTTGGCCTGGCAGATGTAGCTTAGGTCACCCAGCAGCGTATTTCGTCAAGCGTAAAGAGTGTCTGCTCTATAATACCAACCACCAGATATGATGTTCGAGCCGCTCCAGATTTGCGGAAAAAATGTAAAAATAAAAAAAAGACAGCATAATTTCCTTGACATCTTTGTCTCAATTACGTACCCTATATCTCAAGAAGAGTGGTGAGAAAGCTTCTTTTCGTCCCCTGCCGGGCTTTCCCCCACAAAAAGTGGTTTTTATTCCAGGAGCAACAAGGGTGCAAATGGAGCAATGGTTAATAATATGCCCGCATGGCAAAAGCTACGCAAACAATTCTTTTTTTCCAAATATTTCCTTGAGGTAAACAAATGAAAAATAAAACTGTCTTTGCAGTTGCAATAGTGGTCATTACTGCAGGTCCCATCCTGGCGGTGCTGCCCGAACAACCACCTGGTTCTATTCGTTCACTGAGCACTCAAGGCATTATAGCCCCGCCACCTGTCTGGGGTGCGAATATGAACACCACAGCCCCTCTGCCGGTTCAGAACGGCCAGAAACCACTAACAGCAGACGCCGGCAGCTTATGGCAGCAGTTTACCGACCGGACAGGTCAGGGATGGTTAGTCCGATGGAACCCAATCACGGGTACTCCCCATCTAATTACGGGGCGGGCATTGGCTCTACCAGGCGCAAAGCCCCTCACCAAAGAAAACATTGAGGTGGTCTGTCTGGACTTCGTGGCTACCAACGCGAACCTATTTAAGGTCAAACCAAGTCAACTTCGGCTGGCTAACAAAGTAAAAGCCGGTGGGCGGTGGTTTGTTACCTTCCAGCAGACCCACGAAGGCCTGCCTGTTCTCGGCGGTCAGCTGACCACGTCTTTCACCAAGGACGAACGCTTAATTACGCTCACTTCGGACATATACCCGGACATAGCAGCAGAAACAAAACCAACCATAGATAAGAAACTGGCAGTGCGTATCGCTTTAGATAACTGTGGAGGAGCACCAGATAGCCAGATTAGCGATGTGCAACTGTGTATTGTGCCCCTCCGCCAGCCGGACGGCTTCAATTATATCCTGTGCTGGAAATTGTATGTGTTCCAGCCAACGGCCCATAAGAAGTGGCAATACCTTGTCGATGCCGCTACCGGCAAGATAATCAGCAAATTAAATGTTTTGGTGTACCAAAGTGCGACTGGCACCGTCCAGGGTGAATACAAACCTGAGTTCGCCAGTGATTCTGCTCAGGTAGCCGCTTTCCCTTATGAAGATGTTAGTGCCGAGGGCCCCGAGACTGTCATCGAATCGTGGAACTTTGACACGAACCCGGGTTGGACAACAGAAGGTCAGTGGACCTTTGGACCGGCTGTCGGAGGCGGCAGTTACTGCGGTGACCCCGTTTCGGCATACACCGGCACCAACATTTACGGATATAACATAGGAGGCGACTACGAGAACAGCATGCCGGCGTATTACCTGACGACACCGGCTATCGATTGCTCCAGTTACGAAAATGTGTCCCTGAGGTTTATGCGCTGGTTAGGGGTGGAGTATTCAGATTTTGACAATGCCTCTGTCGAGGTATCCAATGATGGAATCAACTGGGTGATTGTGTGGAATAACCCGGCAACAAGCTCGCTGTGCGATACGCAGTGGGTCAGCGTCACTTACGACATCTCTGCCGTTGCTGCCGGACAACCCACGGTATACGTTCGGTGGGTTATGGGCCCTACCGATTTTTCTGTTACCTATCCAGGCTGGAGCATCGACGATGTCAAAATCGTGTCAATCTTAGGAGGGACCAATACTGTCCAAACGCAAACGGATGGAACCTATAGTGTTGCGCTGCCTCAGATGCCGAGCGTCATCAGGCCGTGCACCCTCATATCTGAGCCTAAGGGGCTTTATTGCGACATCAATTATGCCTGCGGCCCGGATGCGCAATTCAGGCGGTCACTGGTATCTGGCGATAATGTGGTGGATTTTACCTGGAATAGCACCCTGTATAACGATATCGCAGAACCAAGCGTATATTGGCATACTAATTACATCCATGACTATTATATCGCGATGGACCCCGGTCTGGCTGAATCTTCACCTTATTATCCTGCGGGTTTAGACTACCCAATGCCGGTGACAGTGCAGATGGGCTGCGAGGATGGCTATTGTAATGCTTACTGGGACGGCGAAGGTATGGCATTCGGCGCAGGCGACGGCCAGTCCTGCGATGACTTTGGCCTTTATTCAGAGGTGGTTTACCACGAATACACGCACGGAGTGACAGCAAAAATTTATGATGGCCTTTACTTTCCCTACGCTATGGAACAGGGTGCTATGAACGAGGGGTGGAGTGACTACTTCGGATGTATTCTCAGCCTCAGCCAAAGTCCTCTGGTGGGCGATGGGGGTCTCCTGCTGGATGAGCCCAATGGATTCCGCACATTAGAAAATACCTATCGGCGAGACACGGATTGGTATAACGAGGTTCACTACGACAGTCAGATGTTCAGCGCCGGCCTCTGGCAAATACGAAAGATAATCGAAAACCAAATCGGTACAGATACATGGGACCAGATGGTGCATTTTGCCCGCTATGCCCACCCACAGACCTTTGAAGAATACCTTCTGGCTATCCTTCTCGAAGATGATATTCGCTACGGTGATAACAATCTAAGCAATGGGACTCCCCACGCAGAGATAATTTTTACTGCATTTGGCGAGCACGGCATCGGTGGACTTCAATACGTTGCACCGAGTGTTGTGATTGATGACGCCCAAGGAAATGCAAACGGCAAACTTGAACCCGGTGAAATGGTTAATCTGTCACTTACACTAACTAACGGCTGGGCGAATGCAACCAACGTCACCGCCAATCTAAATAGCAGCGACCCGTTTGTGAGCATTATTAAGGGCAGTTCTAACTTCCCCTCAGTTAATTACGGTGGTCATGTCAACAACGCAGCCGACCCATTCATCATCTTGCTCGATGCTGGCTGCCCGGAGACATACACCATTAACTTCACACTGGATATAGCAGCCAATGGCCCTTACAATTACTCACGAACCTGTTCATTTACTTACTTTGTTGCCATGAACCAGTTAGGCTATGGGGACGGACAGGCTGATGGGTTCTTAGGCTGGGGAGGCAGCGGCGGCGGACTGGCTGTCCGCATGACACCGCAGAGCTATCCATACTATCCGGCAATAGTGCGGTTATTCCCGTCCCTGTACGGGGATTCCACGATTACCGTCAAAGTGTGGGACGATGATGGACCTCGCGGCACACCAGGCAAGGCGTTAGGCAGTGTCAGTGTTGATGCAACCGCCACGAATGACTGGTTCGATGTCGATATTTCCTTCCTCGATCTGAAAATCGACAGAGGCAGCTTTTATGTAGGATGGGTCGAGGGTGATACTATATATTACAACGGCGTTGACAATGACCCGCCTTACTATGGGCGCTCATGGGTTTATTCTCCTTACTCTGGGGCGTGGGACACTTTTGAATCCTATGGAATACTGGCCAACTTGATGATTCAAGTTCGCGAATGTTCCATTGCCAACAAAACAATTCAGAACCTAACAACTGGAAAGAAATACTGCTGTGTTCAGTCTGCCATTAACGAAGCCGAAAGCGGTGATGAAATAGTAATCGACAGGGGAACTTATTATGGAAACATCGATTTCAAAGGCAAAAATCTGATAATCAGGTCAACCAATCCCGATGATTCAGCGGTCGTGGCGGCCACCGTTATCAAAGGCGGCGACCCGGTGGCGGCCTTTTGGACCGGCGAAGATGCAAACTGCGTGCTTGCCGGCCTTACCATTACCGGCGGAAACAGGGGTATATACTGCAATAGTTCGGCTCCAAGAATTGCAAGTTGTGTCATTGCCGAAAACAAAGCCGAGGGCATTTACGCTTACAAAGGCAATCTCGAACTGACCAACTGCATACTTGCCAACAACGGCGGCGCAGGTTGTGCGGCGGACGGTCAGAGTAAACTATCAATCACTAATTGCACCTTTGTCGCAAATCAGGATAGCGGTATCAAGCTGATCAAAGCCGCTGCAACGGTTGATAACTGCGTGCTCTGGGGTAATTTGCCTATGCAAATTTCACGCTCCTTTTTCTTTAGCACTATCACAGTCAATTATAGTGATATTCAGGGAGGCTGGGTGGGTGGCCAGGGCAACATAAACGTTGACCCGTGTTTTGCAGATGCCAATAATGGCGACTATCATTTGAAAAGCGAAGGTTGGCGATGGGACACAATCCGCAAAGTTTGGACGTGGGATGACGTTACCAGTAGATGCATCGACGCAGGTAATCCCGGCTCATCATTGGGTAAAGAGCCGACCAGTGTACCGCCCGACCCGTGTAATATCTATAGCCGAAACATTCGCATCGATATGGGGGCGTTCGGCGGCACCGCCGAGGCAAGTATTCCACCCCACAAGTGGGCTATCCTGGGTGATTTGACCAACGATGGAACAGTCGATTTTGCTGACCTTGCACCTCTGGCAGAAAACTGGCTAAATAGCGGCAGCGACCAGCCTATTGATTTAGATAGAAATAGAATTATCGATATGATTGACTTTGCCTCGCTTGCGGAGGATTGGTTCGCAGAAACAACCTGGCACGATTAAGGGGGCAAGACCCAAGACCCAAAATGTAAAACCCACGAAGTTCCAATTTTTGCTATACAATAGCAACCACGCCCCGTATAATAAACCCATTATGGAGCGTGCCGTTTACAGGATTATCGATGCTAATTTCAATCGTGCCCGTGAGGCAATTCGCGTCATAGAAGACTTTTGCAGATTTGCCTTAAACTCCGCATCGCTTTCCCAGCGAGCCAGGCAGCTTCGCCACCAGCTTTCCGCTGCCATCAAACAACTTGACACCGGACAACTTATCTCAAGCAGAGATACGCTCGGTGATGTCGGTGCCGGCAAAACGGTTGACAAGCAGCTTACACGCAGCAGTCTAAATGACTGTGTCACTGCCGGCTGCAAACGCCTGACTGAGGCATTGCGAACCTTATCTGAGATGTCGCAAACGCAAAACCGCACCGTGGCCGAGACAATCGAAAAACTGCGATTTGATGCTTACGCACTTGAAAAGGACATATTTCTTTTTGGTGAGCCTGCCGAGAAATTCAGGCAGGTCAAGCTGTACGTAGTAATCACCAGCAACTTACCGGCTGATGTTATTTCATTAGCTCACAAATGCGCCGCCGGCGGTGCCGACTGCATTCAACTGCGCTCCAAAAGTGTCGATGATGACACGCTCTTTGCCACTGCTGTCGAATTTATCCAGATATGTAAAGCCGCCGGCGTTCTGGGCATAATAAACGACCGAGTCGATATAGCAATTGCCGCCGGTGCCGACGGAGTTCATCTTGGTCAAAATGACCTGCCTATTGAGCAGGCCCGCAAGCTCGATCTGGTTCCACTGATTATTGGCAAAAGTACTCACTCGCTCAAGCAATTGCGTGATGCCTGCAACGAGACCCCCATCTACATTAGTCTTGGCCCCGTCTTTGCGAGCCAGACGAAACCAGATGCCCAGGTCGTCGGCTTAAATTACGTCAGAGAGGCAACGGAAAAACTTGCCGGGACAGGCATTGCTAATGTTGCTATCGGCGGTATCTCACCGGAGAATGTCACAGAGGTTTTGGATGCCGGTGCCACAGCGATTGCGGTCTGCTCCGCAGTGGCTAAAGCAGCCGACGCAGCGGAGCTTTGCCGCAAGCTAAAGGAGAAAATCACTCGCCATTCCACGGTTTTGAGTTTTTAGTTCCTTTGTGGGATTAACGGATTAACTATGACTGTAATGCAAAAAGCTGGTCGTTTATTCACCTTCTTCGGCGGGTTGTCTCTGTTCTTCTCTGGGGCCCTTTTAGCCAATAATGGGCTGCCCCCGTTAGAAAAGAAAGTCGTTTTTCTAACGGGGCTGCCCGAAAAGCCGCCGGGAAAATTTTTCCCATTGCAGACCGAAGACCATAAAAAAACCGATTCATTCAAATGGGACCAGCCAATCGTTGGAACAACATATTTCTACTGGTACGACATCGACACAAAAAGTCACATTATCGACCACGATGGCACGGACGCACTGACGACCCATCCAGCCGATATGAATGACCTCAGCTACAAGCGCACCTCGTGGCATAAAACCCAGTTGACAGATATGGCTGAAGCGGGCATCGATTTTCTAATGCCGGTCTTCTGGGGCGTACCGGGAAAGTATGATGGGTGGAGTTTTGCGGGGCTGCCGCCATTAGTTGAGGCACACGATGCCTTGCAGAAAGAAGGCTTCCATCCGCCGACGATTGGTCTTTTCTACGATACATCAATACTTTTGTGGAACGGCTTTAACAAAGATGGTTCCAGCTATCACGTCGATTTGACAACGGATTTCGGAAAGGACTGGTTCTACACAGCGATACGCGATTTCTTCAGTCTGATTCCTCCCTCGAAATGGGCACGCGTGGATGGCAAGCCGATTATTTTC
>Ga0315280_10011550_pt1 | contig 10841 bp, 6 predicted proteins | sample YL17G06_40_MG_FD_203697 | JGI IMG/M metagenome (GOLD analysis project Ga0315280, IMG submission 203697) | Sediment microbial communities from Yellowstone Lake, YNP, Wyoming, USA - YL17G06_40 | ecosystem: Environmental > Aquatic > Freshwater > Lake > Sediment | place: USA: Wyoming | collected... | reverse complement strand
ATGGTTAATCCAAGCGCTCTGGAGGCGGCTCGCGAACATAAACACCAGGGAACAAGAGAGCCTGGCCCCAAGATCGCCCCTCTTGGCGACCTCTGTGCCAAAAGCCGCTTTATCCGGCGGCTGCTAGTCCGGTAGACTCAGATAGCTTCAGCACCTATGGTGAGCACCTTGTACTCCTGGTCGATCTTGCAGAGCTGATCGCGGACGTGTTGGCGGAGAGCGACTGCGGGCTCCACGCAATACTTGTGGAATTCGTCTGCAGTCGGCTTCAGGTTTGGGAACAGGAGCTTCAGATATCCTGCCGCCATGCGCTCGATAGCCTTCTTATCGCGAATGTCATCTGTGCCTGTCAGCCGCATGTGCTCTGAGACGTACTCCGCGTATCCAGCTCGATCGCGAAGCGCGTGCAGCACTTCCCCGAAGAAGTCAGCTTTGAACGCTATTCCCTTTGCAGGACAAGAAGACTTTATCCTAGGTAGATTCCATCCTGGCAGTAGACCATGGATCCTGTCAATGAACGCGCTTTCCTGTAGAAACGGAGGCAGGTTCTGGAACAAGATCGGGTTTTTCGGCTGTCCACCAGAATCGATAGGGATATTGCCCAGAAACACGACTCCGCTGTCTGCGGTGGCACCCTGCCTGCCGCGGGTATAACGTCCGCTTTCCAGGTAATCTTTCAGCACCCCAACTACTTCCCCGGGGTTATCGAACGAAATGGTCTGGGCTTCGTCGAAAACGACTAGATCGTATTGGGTCAGGAGGCCGGGCGTGTTTGTGGCCAGATTGTAGAACAGGACGGCCGCTGTGACCTTGCCGCCGCTCAGCATTCGAACGTACCGCGATAGGTTGGAGAAAACGAACGACTTGCCTGTACCTTTCGGTGCCAGTTCCACGATGTTCACTCGCGGTTGTACGATCGGAATGAGTCGAGTGAGAAGGCAGAGTTGTTGCTTAGGCGTATAGGCCTCCGGGTTGTAGCTCATGCTATTGACGAGCAACTCCCGCCACTCGTTCAGCGCGAACTCGTCCCTCTGACCACAGTAATAGTCCGTATCTAGCTTGGCTACCTGGAGAGGTTTGAACTCCACAAGCCACACTTCGCCTCCCCGGCTACTGTCGGGATCAGGACCGTGCCAGATCAGCTTGCCAGCTCCCCACATACCACCGCCGAGCAGCCTTGGATACTGCTGTAACAGGTGATTCTCTATGCGCCCGGAGACATCTATGCAGGGGATGTGCACCTTCCGCTGCCCTGAGCTAAGGTCTACCGACACGCTGAAATGGTCGAGAGCGGTGATCGACTCCCCCTCGACCAGGCGATTCCGGATCTCCTGCTTCTGCTCCTTGCGGGGAAGATGCTTCTTGATGAACTCATCGATTTGTTGCTGGACGGTAGGCGTCAAGCGGCCGTCGGGGCAGAAACGGTCTAATATCCACTCGCCGACAAAGGTAGGAATACTCCTTGCGAAAATGCCAGAACGTATGAAGAGGAACTTGTCTATGCAGACTTCGCCGAAAACCTCCCTGGCCTTACTTTGATACGTGGTCGCTACGTGCTCCTCAGCTTCCATTGAACATCGCTCCAAGATCATCCAATTCGGTAGTGTACAGTTCGCGTACAGCGACGATTAGGTCTGTTATCACGGAGCAGGCGACGCCCCCGGCTCTGAAAGTCGCTGTCAAGCCTATGTGGCCGACTCCCCGCTCAGCAGGCATCTTTGCAGGCAGCGTAACACTTGACGGACCGACTGGGATTTCGGTGTCGGCGGATACCAGGTCTGTACGCCAATAGCCGCCGCAATCAGCCGCGAACACTTCCAGCTTTGTGATGTCCACTGGAAGTTTGTTTCTGACGGACAGTTCCAGGTCCTGAGGTCTGCCTCGGATCAGCGGCCCGGATGTCCCGCGAAACTCAAGGGCCTCCTCGGTTGGCATGACTCCTGGTTCTAGCACAAAGAGTGGCACGACAGTCTCTTCTGGTAGCAGTCCTCCGTGGGTGAAACCCTTGGGCTTCTGCCCGATGTAGCCGAAGCCTCTTGGAACCACCATATCGTACGGGAGGCCAAACTCGAAAGCGGAAAGCCTGAACCACTCAGCGTCGTTGAGGGATTCTAGCTTGTCAACGCGTACGAACCGACGATGGCTCAGATACGGATCCGATTCGATTGCTGACGACGGTACTGACAGTGGCCGAGCAGTCTTGCCTAAGTGGGTCGCTCCATGGTCCGAGCTTATCACGATGCGGGTCTCCCCAAGGGTTGCGAGGACGGCAGATGCCTTGGTCACCTGCTCCGACAAGCTGTTCACGCGGTAGCGAATATGTCCTTTGCGGTCTTCGTCTAACTCATGTTCGGGCGCGTGAGCCACGTGATCCAAGCCTGAGTAGATGTACAGATACAGGTCAAAGCCGTCACTAACAGCCTGCGGCAAATCGGCTAGGTTCTGCAGTACGCAGGCACTGACACCACGATCACGCCAATGCTGAACGAAAACGTCGCGGGTGTCAGAGGACTCGGGATGTTCACGTGGCAGCAGCCCCAGGATCGCACTGCTACGCGAAATGGAGGTCTCACTCGGCAGCATGGAAATCTGATATGCAACTCCTGTCGCTGGCTGTAGCCCCTTCACACATAGGGCATCCAGAAGATCGTCTGACCACAAGAGGCTGAGGTTGTCTACAAGAACCCACAAGACCTTGGCACCGTGTTGAAGTAGCCCCCGTACTACTTTATGGGTCCCGATGACAAGCGGCTGCACTTCTTTCAGCAGCGCGGGATAGCTCTGGTAGAGCCAGTTCTCGTACTCCGAACAGATTCGCCACAGATAGGCATCTTCTGTCAGGTTGGTGATAGTCCAAGCTCTATATGGAATATACTGGTCGACCACCCACTCTAGCCACGCTTCCACAGGCCAATCTCTGACTGGTTCGTCAGGCATCTTCGGCGGCATCTTGGCTTTCAAAGCACTGATTACAGCATTGGTATCCGGTAGCTCGCGGAACTTCGCTCTGATGCGCTCCAGCAGCGGTGCGTCACACTCATCGGGATGCGCCTCCAGGTAGTGGGCAACTGTTTCGAGCTCGCCGCCGAGTAGGCCTGACATCTCCTGAAGATGCTCAGACGGGTTGAAACCTTCGGTCGCAAACCTCCCCTTCCAGTAGGGCTGTGCTCTGGCAGATATCCTGTCAGCAGTATCCGGAGGCAGCGGCAGATCCGCCATGTGCTCGAGGATCCATAGTACCCGTGGCTCGAACAGCTTCTCCCGCGCAAGCCAGTCCTCCAGAAGCGACCTATCATACGATCTTAGGGACTGACTCACGCTGAGCGTGACTGCGGCCTGGTGCGGATTCTCAAAGAACGACTGGTACGCACGTTTCAGGCGACCTGAGCCTGCTTTGAGCCATTCCTCTTTCTGAGACGCCATGACTAGGGTGAGATAAGAGTGCAGCCCGTCCGCTTCGGCTCCATGAGCCAGGTGCCACTCTGCGACTCGGTGGAGGTGCCCAAAGGATGGCTCACACGGCAGCCAGACTTCGCCCAGCAAGCTGCGAACAATCCATCCCTCGGCCTCAGATACCGGACTGTCTACGGGCAGGGTGAGCAAGCCCAGCTCGGCTATGATCTGAGGGTTCTTCTCCAGACTCGAAGGCAGGGAGGAAACCTGCAGCTTGGCCTTCAACAGGCTGGCTGGATCGGCATTGATCACGCTCACACCCGGGATCTCCTCTAGGTCCCAAAACCACCGGGAGCAAATCGAGCTGACCACATACAGATGCAAATCCCCGCCCGTCATGAGAACCTCTCGCACGGCCTGTCGGCAGGCGCAATAGCCCTCAGGACTATCAAGAATCAGCGCATTCTCCGGTGCGCTTCCTTTGTCGGCATTGATGTAGATCGTGATCACCGATCAAACTCCCGGAGGAGTAGATTCAAGACCTCGCGGCGCTGTTCAATGGACAAACCTCTCGTGTCGAGAATACCCTTGATCTCCATAGCTGCTTCGGCTACTAGCTTGGCGCGATCATCGTGGGCAGAATCTGGAGCCGGCTTCGGTGGCTCTGTCGGCTGCCAGCGCTCGATCTCCAGCTTTGTGAGTTGCAACTTGAGCATGAACTCCTCAGACTTATCCTGTGTCCAGTCGAGATATTGACCGAAGCCCATACGTTCCGGCAAGTCTATTATCATTCTTTGCGCGATCGGTCCCTCAGCCTTGGCTACATCAAGCAGATGCTGTCGTTCGTCCGCGAAAACGTGCAGCCTCGTACTCTCAGGCAGGCTGTTATACCAGGCCTGCACTGCGTCTGCAAGATCGCGTAGCGACTGGCCCTTAGCTTCGAATACTTTGCACGCTCTGCCCACAAGCATGTTTTCTATTTTCGGAGCGAAATTCGCCAGTTCCTCGTAGGCTAAACGGAGTTTATCGATGACTTCTCGGTACCTCCGTTTCTCGTCCTGCTCTTTGACCTCCAGCCTCTCCGGCACTAATCCCTTAAGCAACCTCTTCGTGTCTGCCGTTTCCTCGTCACTCGAGAGCAGGAGCGCCAATGCGCGAGACTCCATGTTGTCGAGCGTGCTTGCGCAACGCGTAATAGTCGGCAGATCGTTGAACCAACCTAGCAGGGCTCGCTTGGCGGACTCCCAGAGGGCGACTTTCTCGTCGGATTCGCCGCCAGGCGAGAGCAATTGCCGGACTCCCGCTATGTACTCGCGGTCTGCGTCCGTGGCCTCGTAGTAACAAATCCACCAGTCACCGGGATCTCTTACCATGGCTTGTATCCTGGCTCCGCAGGGCTGACGTTCCGTGAGGCGATCCCGATTACCCGTACGTTCCACTTCACGGTAACCGCTAAATAATATGCATTCATCGGAGGCCGTGCTGAGGCATGCGCCGAGTACCATCTCGATAGCTTGTGGGCTCATACCATACGGCGGTCGCACGAGGCGGACTACCACGTCAGCCGCTGACACGCTCTTGTCGCCACGTCGGTCCCCAAAAAGTGTATCGGAAACCAGTCGCCACACCTCTGAAAGTGCTGAACCCGGCGGAGGAGACGGGCGAAGGCGGAACTCCTGGACTGCCCCCTTGTCAGCTACAAACTCAAGCAGTTCGGTGTTCTTGAAACAGTTGCGCAGAATCCTATCTCGAGCAGACCCGCCTTCTTTCTTGATCTGAAGGCTCCCCGAGCTACCCAGAACCAGATCCAGCACATCCTCCCTATCCCTGCGACTGGTGTCCTTTCCGCCGCGCTCGTTGATGGCACGGTCGCTGAGCGCAGGAGTTCTTGGAAAGACCTTGTCCATGAGCTGCGACACGTATTGCGATACTTGCCCCCTCCCAACGTCTCTAGACACGCTTCCCGCATTGTGCCACGCTAGGTTGTCCGCCTTGAGTTCGGCCATGACCTGGATATTGAGCTTGTTCTCCAGGTCACGGTATTCTTCCATTAATTCCCGATATTCGGGCGAACTGTGATCCGCGAAGGGAGGCTGACCCATGAGGCTGGAAATCGCCTCGAGTCTCACGACCGTATCTCTGAATCCCACTGGAGACTTGGGTAGCGCAACAATCAGCTGAGGATGCTGGCAATCCTTGTTTAGACGATATCTTTCGGCGTCCAGAATCTGGCCTTCTGTCTCAGCAAGCAGGTAGAGTACGATTGCATCGGAGGTTCCCGTCTGCTTTGCAGGTTCATACCAGCTCCGGATGCGGTCCAGGAACTCCTTGGGGTTGGAGAGTTGAGCTGGCCGAACGTATGTGCATTCTGCTTGCCGGCTCGTGTAATGGGCCTGATTGTACTCCGACGCTGGTATAGGCAGCAGTGGTTTCCTCCGGTTGAGCGCCTCAGCCAGGTTGACGCTGTCTGCAATACGTGTTGCCTCTTTCTCAATCCGATCCGGAACGTCAACAACCCCTGGACCTGCTTTGCGTAGCGCGTATTCGTCCAAAGCACCTCGGTAGCGCAGGACTCCCCGATCGACGAGTTCATCGAGCAGCTGCTTAAGTTGAACTTTGTCGGAAGGCGATAACCGTAGGGCTTCAGCGAGGGTTTCATAGCTCGGGCGCAGCTTGGGATCTTCCACGATAGCGAGAATGGCCACGGCGCGCACAACCCGCGGCGCCAGCTCAAGCCCTCCACAGGCGCCCAATGCCTCATCCATCGCCACCGCAACCTGCTTGTGGTCGCTGCTGGCACGGATGGCTGTGTCGAAGTACACTGCCAGCTGGTCTAGCGTAAACAGGTTCAGCCTGCCAGATTCGTCCAACGCATCGTTCGTATTTACAAAGTTGGTCAGGCCGCCTTCCTCCTCAGATGCGAAGAACCGGAACAGAGAACGTGTGGCCTGTCCGACCCTGTCTGCAAGCCATGGCAGGCAGAACATGGCGTGCAGGTGCAACGGGTAGCCGCCCTTCACGACAGTATTCTCCACCCAGTCACGACCCTTGCCAGAGTATAGATCGGAGTCCATGGCAGAATCCACGAGGACTCCCATGTCGGGGTGCCGGCACACTTCCTCCCACCGCGAGCCGCTGTGATGTTGGACAATGATTGAGTCGATCATCTCCTCCATCTCGTGCTTATCGCTTCCGGCGGAGATCAGGTACTCGCTTTCCAGGAACCTGCCATGGATCTTCTCGAAATCCTCTTGAGCTATCTTCCCGCGCGCGTAGTCTTGAAAAGACACATGGGAAACTGCCACAAAATGAACTTGTTCCTGATCGCTGCGCTTGCAGTATTCCGCGAAAGCCTGCATGGACGAACCTTCAAATCCATATGGATCGCTTGCCATCTGTGAGAGGTACTTTCCGAACTCGTCGAAGATGACGAATATGCCCTCCCACTCACCTGTGCCCCTCAAGCACTTTGCAGCTTCGGCGTAGATTCTCGTGGGATCGGCACCATACTCCGGCGAGAAGCGCGAACCGTGCGTAACGACGGGGTATACCTCCAGGAACTGCGTATACGCTTCGCGCTCGAACTTGCCCAGCCTTTCACAAAGGATATCGGCGCCGGATCCTCGCTTGTCCAGGGCTGCCTCAAGTTTCTTGAAGGCTTCCCTATCCTGTTCCTTCCAGTAGTTGATTACCTCTACCGCCTCGTGGAACTGGGAACGCGGCTGGAAATCCACGTGCTCACGTTCCAGCGCATCCCTAAGAGCGATTAGTAACGCATGATTGAAGCCCTGTGGGTCTCCAGCCGTGCTGGGTGTGACGACCAGGAATCGCTTGACACCATCTCGAAGGTGGACAACTTTGCCATGGACTTCCCTGTCTGCCGAGAGCTTGTCCAGAAACGGCTTCATACCCGAATCTGTGAGTTCTCGAGACAGGAAGTCGGCGAGGATGAGCGCAAAGTGCGACTTGCCGGTACCATACGTCCCAGTAATCAGATGTGCGCGTTTCTTGCTGGTAGGGTATACTCCGTCGCATATTCCAACCAGCGCCCGCTTACCCGACGAGTTCGGCACATAGCTGGCTAGCTTCTGGAGGTTGCGCGTTTGGTTTGCGAAATCGCGGTCGAGGGCAACCTCTTCGTGCCAGGCTTGCGAAACTGATACGACTTCTTTCATTGGGAAGCTTGTCATGCCCATGCACTCCCTTACTTGACCAACGTAAAGATTCGGTGTGAATCAAACTCTGAGCGGGCCAGCAGGTCGCTCAAGGCGGTAACCAGCAGAACCGGATATCTTGGCATCACATTGGACGCCAGCATAAAGAAGTGCTCGGCGCGTTCGGGCCCGAAAGTTGCCAATAGCGGATCAATATCGTCTACGCACAGAGACGTTCCTGCGTCGTCGGACAACCGAGTGAGCCGACCGCTAAAGTCAGCAGGCCCGTAAGCCCCCAGAGCTTCATGGCCGATCTCTGGCATGATATCTCGCAGAGTATCAAGATACCCAGCATCCGTAGCAGCTGCAATCTGGTCTACCAGTTCTCTTCTCCTCGGACAAGCAGGCCCCGCCAGCACAGCTACCCGATACTTGGCTATCCGAAGCCCATGCAGTGACTCCACGACCGAAACCACAAACTTGTCGGCGTTCATTTGGTTCTACTCCCCGCGCTGATAGTATCTCTCAAGCAGTTCAATCGCCCTGCCATCGAAGGTGTATGCGATGTTGTCCAGATCGGCAGTTTTCCACACATCCACTATGCCCTGAACCTGGAGCGCTCTTAGGAGTTCCTCTAAAGCCTCTCGATTTAGCTTGAACACTCTTCCGGGCAAAGCGGGCTCGACCAAGAGCGCTCGGATAGAAATTGTCGTCGAACACGTGGCTTGGCGCTCGCGCTGATCGTAGAGCGCATATGCCATGGTCAGCGGGTGAACAGGACACCGGCCAGTCACGAGGACACCTTTACTGACTTCGGAAAGATAGCCGGAAACCGCTAAGCATCCACCAGGCAAGTAGGCCACTAGGAATACTTTCGCATCTCGTTCGACGTTCTTCCGATTCGTCTGCAATCCGGTATCCCGCAGGTACGCTTCAATCAACTGAGGTCGATTGAATGAGCCCACATACGGAAGAAACGTGCTGGTTGCCCAATGCCAGAAAGTCGCTCTTGGATTTGACGACAGTTGATAATGCAGAGTGAGTTCGGTCTGTGGGTGTTCGAGCATCGGGTCGCGTTGTCCAACAAGCTCGCCCAAAGGAGTCAACTGACCCATCTTCATATCACGTAGGCCCAGATAGAGGAGCCAGGCGGATAACCCGATGGCCTTTTTCAGCCCAATGCCCAGGGCTTCCGCAAGCTGCTTATCCGACATTGGTCCGTTAGAACGAATTTCGCGCAAAGCACATGCGAGAAGCTCTCTCTTCATTGGAAACCCGTAGCTAAATCCGAGACCCATCCCCTACCTCCAATGTGAGTCCGCGTCGCCCATAACTTGTGTTGATCTTGACGCAACCCGATTTTAGGTTCTTGGCGCTCGCGCACTCTCCACAAGATGTGCAGATGCTCTCGTCTATCTCGTACGTGCCGCCGCAAGGGTCGACTCGAATCGCGCCCCATGGACAAACGCTGGCGCAGGCACCGCAATGGATGCAGCATTGAAAGCGGCGAAGCTGACGCGTAATCGCTTGCACTAATCTATGCCGGTGTTTCGCCTGGTGAATTGTGAGTCTAGCGCGCGGCATTCCATCGACACCGTGGAGAGAGAACACCGAGCCGTCAGCTGAAGTTACGGTAAACACCGGCCCCAGAGGCGTGTCCGAGCGCTCAATCCTTCCGAGCGGACGTATGTATTCAATCACACTGCCCGGTTCAAACTCGCGTGCAAGCATGAAGTTGATCATATTGTCGCCGTCCGTGCAGGGACGCGTGTGTATGTCTGTGCTTCTATTGGCACTATTTGTGCCGACACGGGCTTTCCAACCTCCTGAATACCAATAGTCCTCTGGCTCCGACTTCCCGTTGGCTTGCGCGTAGCGAATGATGTACTCTCGCCAGTGAGCCAGTGCGTGCGGGTATACCTCCTCCAGCAGCCGATCCATGCCACTCCCATGATGGGGACAATATAGGCAACCGACTCTGGGCAATCCCATCTTATATGCCCGGTTGAAGTCCAGGCCGTGTGCCAGGATGTATATCCAGACATCGACATCTCGCCAACCAAGTATTGGACGAGCGAGGACTTGCGACCGAATCTTCCCTCCTTCGTAGACTGGTGGGCGATTACGACGGCGCGTTGACTCGGAGCGACGAACTCCCTCGAAGACCAGCACGCCTCCAGGTCCGTTCAACCGATGAAAGACGCTGGCAAGGGAAGAAGCCTTGAGGACTGAACAACACCAGGCGGTGAGTCTACTGGGTGGGCCTAGTCTCTCGCACATGTCGTACCAGTCGGACTTTTGCGCAACGGTTGAAAGCCGCACATCAGGGTTGCTCGCCTGGAAAGACTCAATATAGCTGTATGTGTCAGGATACTCTATTCCCGTGTCACCGAAAACATGGTTGATGATGCCGCCTGGTGACGCACGTCGGACAAGATGCGAAACTACCGTACTGTCCTTGCCTCCACTGAAGGAGACTACCACTGGCCTCGTCGGAAACTGCTGCGTGACACCCCGAATGAAATCCATGGACTCAGATACCAGTGTATCCAACATTGAGCAATTCGCCGCTAGGTAGATGCTGGCTGAGGGAATTCTTTCGGGTACACGTTTGGCCGCCTTGCTAAGCTCATATCGCGCCAGAATGGCCACCTCACGGCCACAGGAAAGACGAAGTAGTTTCGCGCCGTTGAACCAAATTGTGCCTCGCCTGACCCATAGCAGCTGGCACGGGTCCGGAAGCTTCTCCCGCAGGCGTTGTTCTAGCAAATACTTCTCTTCGGGGAAAACCGGTCGCATGTCAGAAACGACACGGACCCCTGTGCCGCCGCAGTTCTCACATGCGCGTGTCAGCAGCGGGACACCGCAGGTCTGGCACCAGAACAGGCCAGACCGGCTTGGCGCGTTGCTCATTCTCGAACCTCCCAGAAATCGCGCATGGGGCAGTATAGTCCATGATCCTTGCGCAGAATCCGACAATCCCCAGAAAGCAGACCGGCGGTCCGCATTTCGTGTTTTTCGCACGTGGTCAGTTGGTAAGAAACGCCGAGCTTGAGCATCAATGGATCCTCCAGCAAGAGTCGAAGCAGCTGGGGTGTCTTCGACAGCGCCCGCAGAAACGCATCGCACACATCGAACCGGTATGCCTTCAAGAGCTCTATCCGGCTCATCTCTGATGGTAGATTGCCAAGTCGTCTGGCGCAGGGTGTATCCTCGCGGCACGTACAGCAGACCTCCGTGCCTCTAAGAATGTACGATTGAGCAGTAGAAGCTCTCCGTCCCAGAATCACCGTT
>Ga0315280_10011549_pt1 | contig 10842 bp, 9 predicted proteins | sample YL17G06_40_MG_FD_203697 | JGI IMG/M metagenome (GOLD analysis project Ga0315280, IMG submission 203697) | Sediment microbial communities from Yellowstone Lake, YNP, Wyoming, USA - YL17G06_40 | ecosystem: Environmental > Aquatic > Freshwater > Lake > Sediment | place: USA: Wyoming | collected... | reverse complement strand
GATGCTGACGCTGCCTGGGGGGTGGTCACTGACTTCTCAGCACCCACGGTGACCATTATCAAGCATACCAATCCCTGTGGGCTAGCAAGTCACAATGATATTGCCGAGGCTTATCGGCGGGCGTTGAGCGGCGACCCGGTAGCTGCCTTTGGTGGCATCGTTGCTGCCAATAGAGCCATTGACCTGGCGGCGGCTAAAGAGATTAGCCAGACTTTTTATGAGATAGTCATCGCCCCGGAATATCGGGCTGAAGCCCTGGAGATATTAAAGCGCAGGAAAGACCTTCGTATTCTGGTTGCTGAACTGCCACCAGGTTATGGTGGGGCACCAGCAGGCTATCTTGACTTCCGCCGGGTAAAGGGCGGCTTTCTTGTCCAAAATTCAGATTCTCTACCCGAGGATAGCGTCAACTTGAAAACGGTAACCAGGCGCAAGCCAACGCCGGCGGAAATAAAGGCTCTGCTCTTTGCCTGGAGAGCGGTCAAGCATATAAAGTCGAATGCTATCGTGCTAGCTAAGGATAGGATACTTTTGGGGATGGGGGCAGGACAGCCCAGCCGGATTGTCAGTGCTCAGATAGCTATAGAAAAAGCTGGAGATAAAGCTGCCGGTAGTGTTCTGGCTTCAGACGCTATGTTCCCCTTCACTGATGTAGTCGAGGCGGCAGCCGCCGCTAGGGTAACAGCCATTATTCAGCCCGGCGGCTCAATAAGGGATGATGACTCAATTAAGGCGGCTGACGAGCACAATATAGCTATGGTCTTTACCGGCGAGAGGCATTTCAGGCATTAAGCTGGGAGTTCAAGGATGTTAATAATCTCTAGTCAGCAGGTTGAAAATCTTATCCACAAGTTGAGTGACCCGGCGAAATTTGATGAGTGCCGGGGTGAAGTGGAAAAGATGCTGGAGATAAAGTCAGCCTCGCTGTGGAGAGCGGAGGGGCCTCGGCCTTGTTGTGGCTCTTTCGATAAGATTAAAGTTTGCCTTGACTCAGAGGTTCAGATTCTGGAAGATGTGCTTAATGCCTTGGATGAGGGTAACATTTCTCAGGCGTCGTCCCTGCTCAGGGAGTATGTCAACTATTTGTAGCACGGAGCAACTTGGCAGCAATTAGCCTAGAAAGTGAGGAAGACTATGGCTAATGTAGTTTTGGTTGTAGACATGGTCAGAGGTTTTCTGGAGGAGGGCTATCCGTTGTATTGCGGGGAGAGGGCGCGCCGTATCATCCCTAATGTTCAACGTCGGCTGGAGCGGGAGCTGGCTCAGGGCTCCACGGTGTTCTTCGTCTGTGACCATCATGCTCCCGATGACCCTGAGTTCAACATGTTTCCCCCGCACTGTATTGAGGGCACTGCTGAGACAGAGGTCATCCCTGAATTAACCAAATATAAGGGTGAGATGATAGCCAAGAGGCGTTTCAGTGCCTTTTTTGATACCCCCCTTGACAGAAAGCTGAAACAACTCAAGCCAGAGAAGCTAATTGTTTGTGGGGTGTGCACTGAGATTTGTGTATTGCATACTGTGTCTGATGCCAGGAATCGTGACTATGAAGTAGAGGTGCCGGTTGACTGTGTCGCCTCCTTCGATGAAAAGGCACACCACTTTGCCCTGGGGCAAATGGAGCACACACTAGGGGCTAAGTTGACAAGCTTGCGGGTTAACCTGGCTAAGCCAGCCAAGTTTGAACCACCTGAGGCTGTCTTGTCTGGTGGGACGGCTGATGTCTACTTTGCCCGCACTATAGAAATATTGCGTCGTGAAGGAGTTAACCCAGTGGCTTCTATGGAGGTTTTTACCAGTAGAGCCGGGGTATTATGTGGCATAGAGGAGGTTAAAGCCTTACTGGCTCGGGTTTTGCCTGAGGATAATCGGGAGGTATGGGCTCTTGATGAGGGCGAAACCATGAAGGAGAAGGAGGTGGTATTACGCATAACTGCCCCCTATCAGAGCTATGGTCTGTATGAAACAGCCATGCTTGGTATTCTGGCTCACTGTAGTGGTTGGGCAACTGCTGCCAGGGAGTGTGTGGAAGCAGCCCAGGGGATACCCGTCACCAGCTTTGGCGCTCGCCATGTTCATCCTTCAGTGGCGGCAATAATGGATTACTCAGCTATTATCGGTGGCTGTGCCGGCTGCTCCAGTATAGCCGGGGCTGAGCTGGCTGGCATTGAACCGATAGGGACTATACCTCATGCCTTGATTCTAATCATGGGTGATACGGTTAAGGCGACTGTTGCCTTTGATAAATATATGCCCCCGGGGATACGCCGTGTTTCTTTGGTTGATACCTTCAAGGATGAGACAGAGGAATCTGTGCTGGTGGCTCAGGCTCTGGGTGAGAAGCTTGGTGCGGTTCGGCTTGATACCCCGTCTGAGCGGGGCAAAGTCACCCCCGACCTGGTCAAGGAGGTCAGAGCCAGACTGGATTTGGCTGGCTTCAACAAGGTTGGCATTTTTGTTAGCGGTGGGGTTAGTGTGGAGCGCATTAAGCAATTTATCACGGAGGGGGCACCAGTTGATGGCTTTGGTGTTGGTAGCTATATCACCGGAGCTAAACCCATTGATTTCACCGCTGACATACATGAGGTAGATGGGAAGCCAATTGCTAAGCGGGGCAGAATTCCGGGTATTACCCCTAACCCCAGACTTAAGCGCATAATGTAGGGCTGATTATTATAAAGGAGGATTTATGGGAGAACAGCTAGTCGGTTTCTTCGTATCTTGGTTCGCTAACCCCAGCCTTCTGGGGATTGGTCTAGCTTTTGCCTTTGGCGCAGTCTGGTTTGTCCCTTACTGGACGCCAATCCTTAAGAAACCCTGGGCCTGGGCGGTTCTGGCTGGCAGCGCTATTCTAACCCTAGCTGCAGTTTGCTTTATTCAAATTCCCCTCCAGGTTTGGACCGGGCAGGCACTGGGTCACTTCTGGAGCCAGGAGGTTCTCATGAGCTGGCTTTTGCTTGCCGGGATACCCGGAATACTCTTCAGTGGGCTGGTTCAGGAGGGAGCCAAGCTGGTGCCGGTAGTTGTCTACTGGTGGCGCAAGGGCAGGAATATTGACCCTAAACTGGGGTTGGCTATAGGTGCTGTAGCCGGGGTAGGGTTTGGTATTTTTGAGGCGCAGTGGGCGCATAACTTCATCTTCGCCTCTGGCTGGAGCTGGGAAACGGTGCAAACTGGCGGACTGGTGGCACTGGCTGGATTCTGGGAGAGATTCTTTACTGTTGCCTTCCATACTGCTTCCTGCGCTTTGGCCGGCTGGGGTCTGGCTAAGGGTTGGGGGTGGCAGTTCTACCTCATAGCCTCATTCCTGCATGGCTTTTTGAACTATAGCGCTGTTCTCTTTCAGTCGGGTGTAATAACAATTATTCAGGCTGAAATATTTGTCGCTGTGTGGGCAATGCTAGTAACAGGTGCAGCCCTGTGGCTTCGCTGGAGAAAGTCAGTTGCATTAGCTGAATCGGAAGTTAGCCCCCCAGAAACTTCAAGCACAGAATCTGTTTAGTATTTTCGGTGACCTTTACCCTGTCGTCTATGCGCCAGCCAACCACCCACAATATATGTTCTGGTGAACAAACAATGGGCACTTGCTGGCGCCAGGCGCGGGGGATTTTAGCGTCTATCATAAACTCATTTACCTTCTTGGGCTGGTTTAAGCCCAGGGGTTGAAATCTGTCCCCCGGCTGGCGAGGTCGCACCAGCAGCTTATCGCCAGTCTTATCAAGGTCAAAGTAGGCAGTAAAATCCCCAGCTTCCTCTGTCATCTCTTCCCGGTTTATGATGGTTGCCTCTGTGTGCCAGCCAGGTAGCCGGGTCTCGCCAGGAATGTTTAACTGAAACTCGCCTCCTAAAATGGGGAAGGGGGATAAGGCAGTGAGGTCCAAGGCTAGCAGATATTTATTGTATTCTATGGAGAAGATTAGCCCTCTAGGCAGGCTGAGCCTTTTCCCCGCCGGCTTGGTCAGTGCCGCCATCATTGGTTCAATGTGGCGCATTTCAATGTCCTTAGCGCTGCCCAGCAGCTTTTCTGCTGCTGCTCTAAGCAGGTATCGTTGCAGGGCGGAGGGTAACTGGTCAAACCTTTCCTTGTCTAAAGTAATGGTTTTCTCTTTTTCTTGAGCAATGTCGTCCCATAATCGGGCAATCTCTTTATCCAGAAACTCAATGTCATCGCTGGCAATGCGCCCAGTTCGCAGTAAGGCTTCAGCGACGCGCGGGTTATAGCTCTTAAGCAGGGGCAGGAGCTGTTGGCGGATTCTGTTTCTCAGTGGTGATAGCGAAAGGTTAGAGGCATCCAGTCGGGGCGCAAGCCGATGGCGATGGCAATAGTCTTCTGTCTCCTGACGGCTTACTGGCAGCAGGGGTCTTACTATTGTTAGGCTATTGTAAGCTGATTGCCAGACAGTAATCGGTTGCAATCCCCGCAGCCCCCTGGTTCCTGTTCCTCGGATGAGGTGCATCAGTATTGTCTCAATATGGTCATCCATAGTGTGTCCTACTGCCACCCCCTCGGCTCCGATAGACTTTGCCACCTGAGCCAGGAAGCTATATCGCACCTCACGGGCGGCTTCTTCCAGTGAAAGGCGTTGCTGGGCTTGGTAGCCCTTTACATCCCGCCCTTCTATCGTGGCTGGAATACCCAGCCGGCGGGCTAACTCAGAAACATAGCCGGCGTCAGCCTCAGACTCAGCCCCGCGCAGTTGGTGGTTGAGGTGAACCACATGCAGCTTTACCTTTAGCTCCTTCTGGAGCTTGGCGAGAATATGGAGCAGGCACACTGAGTCCGGTCCACCGGATACCGCCACCACCAGCTTGTCACCACCTGATACCAGGTGGTGCTGCTCAATGAAGTGGAGCACCCGCTGCTCCAGCATTGGCTGTTGCCTTTCTCTCATATCGTTAGCTTGTTTTTAGCACCAGTTTAGTGCGGTGGATGGAATGGGGGTAGCGGGTAAAGCCTAAGGCTGTGGCTACCTGCTCCGGTCTTCCCGAACCGCCGCTATCACAGCGTAACCTCATGCCTATGGTGCAGTAGCCACCATGCCAATCAATAAGCCACAGGTCATCAATTAGAGCCCTCAGGTCGTAATTGCGGGTTCCGGTATCCCTTTCGTGGTGCCACGGCAGGTGCTTTACCGAGAGCAGGGAAGTAAGTGCTGCCTCTATACCCTCTTGGTCCTTTTCTGTCTCCAGCTCGACCCTGTATTCGGCATAGCTAACCTGCGATTGCAGGGATGGCATGGTCGGGGCTACCGGATACACCTGTAGTATTTCAATGCTAGGTGGCAATTGCCGACTTACTGCGGTGGTGAAGAGATGGGGGGAGCTCCATTTGGTGCAAAAGATATCCACTAGCTCGGCCTGGCTGGTTACCCCCACTGGCAGGGGGGCGGCTAGTGATATCCGGGGGTGGGGGCTAAATCCCTCGGTATAGGCCAGTGGTATCTCGGCTCGATGTAGGGCTCTTTGCCATAGACGCATTATATCCAGATGGGAAATGAACTTTATCTCTTCTCCTCGGCTGAACCTAATCCGCAGTTGCTGCATGCCTTTCCTTGGTCACTACAATCTTCTCGATTTTCATCCCCCGCATCTCGGTTATAACTATCCTCAAACCCTTATACCGTAGCTGCTCACCTTGTTTTGGTATGTGTCCCAGAAGGTCGAGGACAAAGCCGGCTACCGTCTCATAGTCACCCGTGGGTAGGTTCAAACCCATCTCTTCATTGGCTTCCTCAATGCGCATTCCGCCATCGATAGAAAAGGTATACTCGTTAATGGTTTCGTATTCCTTTTCTATCGTTGCTAGCTCATCGCCTACCGGACCGACGATTTCCTCCATAAGTCCACTGAGGCTGACTATTCCTGCAGTGCCACCGAACTCGTCAACAACCACCGTCATCCGGTAGTTTTTATCCCTCATCTCGGCAAAGAGCTCGCTGATTCGTTTGGTCTCAGGGGCAAAGTAAGCCGGGCGAATTAGGTCATCAATGACACCTTCATCACTGATAGTTCCCTTGGCTTGAGCCATAACTATATCCTTTACCGAAAGGATGCCGACTACATTGTCTCTGTTATCCTCATATACTGGGAAGCGAGATAGCGGGGATTGGGCGTAAAGATTGAGGAAATCGGCTAGTTTGGTTCCCTTCTCTACCCATACTACCTCGGTGCGTGGTACCATAACCTCGCTGACCGGGCGGTTGCCAAACTCAAATACCTTGTGTAGCATCTCAGCCTCTTCCTCCTCCACTGTCCCCTCCTTATGCCCCACCGATATCATAGTTCGAATTTCCTCCTCGGTAGCCAGAGACCGGGGCACAGGCGTCCCGCCAAACAGTTTGCTAAATCCCGAAGCAATCCAACTCAGCGCGATAACAAACGGGGTAAGCAGCCAGGAGAGTGCCTCTATCGGCCCAACAAGGGCCAGGGATAACTTCTCAGCATGCTGGGTAGCTATGGTCTTGGGGGTTGTCTCACAGAATATCAGTAGCACAATGGTTACTACTGCGGTAGCAATGATGATGCCCTCTTCCCCCCAGATGGAGACGGCTAAAAATGTAGCCAGGGCAGCGGCGGCAGTGTTGACGAAATTATTACCCAGCAGGATGGTGGACAGAAACCTTTCCGGTCGCTCCATCATCTTGGCTACTCGCTTTGCCCCTCTGACCTTAGTATTGACCAGATGCTCAATCCTTATCTTCTGTAACGAGACAAAGGCTGTTTCCGAGCTGGAGAAGAAGGCTGAGAGGAGGAGGCAGAGGAGAAGAAACACCAGGTACAGTGTTTCAATACCGGACATATAACATCACCCCACTTGGCTCCAATAAACCCCCTAACTAATCCCTTTCCATCATCATAGCATTGGCTAGTAGCTGTGTCAAAAGGGCTATTTGAGATTGTTAAGCAACCTATCCCCCTAACCCCCTTCCCTTACAAGGGAAGGGGGAAATATTTAGTTAAAGAGAGGCTTCGCCTCTCTTTAACTCTCTTACTTTTGGGGGCGTCTGAATAGAGGCTTGTTACTCCCCATTTGCGCTTCTCTAAAATCCCTTTCCTCCTTGTGAAGGAGACTAACCTAACCGGGTGTCTAAGAGGGGCGCCAGCCCCTCTTTTCAAAATCTTCCCCTTCCCTTTATCAAGGGGAAGGGGATATAGGGGATGGGGTTAATAAATACTCTTTGCCTATTTGTCTTCTGGCAGCTATGCTATAATCTTGAGTATGAAAGTCTTAGGTATTGAGACCTCTTGCGATGAAACAGCAGCGGCGGTGGTGGAAGATGGTACAAGAGTCCTGTCCAACCAGATTGCCTCGCAGGTGGAAATCCATGCCCGCTATGGTGGGATTGTCCCCGAGGTAGCCTCCCGTCAGCACCTCCTGTCCGTTATTCCGGTTATTGAGCGGGCAATGGCTGAGGCCAGGGCTACCTGGAGCGATTTGGCTGGCATTGCCGTTACTATCGGCCCGGGTCTGGCTGGCTCATTACTGGTGGGAGTAAATGTGGCTAAGGCTATTGCCTTGGCTCATGGCTTGCCTATTACCGGGGTTAACCATCTGGAGGGTCACATCTATGCCAACTGGCTGGCAGACTACAGCATTGATTTCCCCGTGGTCTGCCTTATTGTTTCCGGGGGACATAGTGATTTGGTGTTGATGAGGGGGCATGGTGATTACGTGGTATTGGGGCGAACCCGAGACGATGCCGCCGGTGAAGCCTTTGATAAAGCCGCCAGAATACTGGGCTTGGGCTACCCCGGCGGTCCAGCTATTGAGCAGGCAGCAAGAGGGGGCACTGCTTCTATTCAGTTACCTCGTGCCTGGCTGAAGGGGAGCAATGACTTCAGCTTTAGCGGGGTTAAGACAGCCCTGCTTCGCCTAGCCGAAGCAGGAAGGATTTCATCGGTGGCTGATGCCGCGGCTAGTTTTCAGCAGGCGGTGATTGATGTCCTGGTGGCCAAAGCGGTCTCGGTAGCCAAGGAGCGCCGGGTGAAGCAGATTTTGCTGGCTGGGGGGGTGGCAGCCAATGGGTTGCTTCGGACTTGGCTGGTGAAAAATTCCCCCATCCCCGTCCTGGTTCCCCAGCCGATATTGTGCACCGATAACGCCGCCATGATTGCTGCCTGTGGCTACTACCGATTCCAAGCGAGCAAAATAGACGGCTTAGACCTGGATGTATTTCCCAGCTTCAGGCTGGCTTAAGCAGCACCAGTTACACTTGCCTTGAGTGCATAGAGTATTATAGATATGGATTAGCCCCTGCTGGCGTTGGGCGGAATTAACCAGGCTGCTGTTTAGCCCCAGCTGCTTCACCATATGCTTTTCCATTGTGTTTGCTGTCAGCCTGGGATAGTGGCGGTAAAAGTCAACGGCTTTCCTCTCCACCTCCAGTTGGGAGTTGACTTTTCCCCAGGCGTGGGCGAGGGGCAGGAGCACATTCACCACAATATCAGCTGCTCGCCATCTGCCGAGAAGGGTTGGATTGGTGCTCTTGCTTTTCAAGCCAAAGTCAGAGTGGCTTGCCCAGTAGCCATCGGCAGTAACCCTAAATCCCGTTTCCAACCTGAGGTAGCCTTGACTCACCGGCGTCTGCTTTATCATATCGACCACCTCGGCAACTATCCCCCTTTGCCGGTAGCAGAGGACAAGGTAGCTCATGGCTGCTATCCGGCGTAGGGGGAAATTGTTTGGCCTGACCTTAAACAGGTGCCATTCATCCTCGGACATCGCCTTAGTGTAGCTGGAAGCAGCCCATAGCCCCTCCAATCGGTCTACCCACCTGTCCCCGCTATATTCCCGGTGCCTATTCTGGCGCTGCGAGGGGAGTAACCCAGCTGTGCCCAGCAGTAGCGCCTGTAGCCGGGCAAGGCATTCCTGCTCCGATGTTCCGCCCTCGGTCAGGGACTGGAGCCTGTGGAGTGGCACCCTCCTGGCTAGCTTGAGCATGGGCGGCTTGTTTTTGGCATAGCCTAGAGCCTCCATTATCCCCTGGTAAAGGCACTGGCTTGCCTCCATTTGGCTCAACTCAGCGTGAAACTCAGCTGCCTTGGCCCAGAACCGCTCCTCCCCACCCCTATCCAGAAATTTCGTCAGGGTCTCGGTAGCCAAGCCTTTTACCGGCCTACGGCAAGGCATGGTGGAAGGAACCAGCCCTGACCAATGCTCAGTGGCATCCCCAAGGTATCTATCTAGTGCCAGGGTGGGCACTGTTTTGCCATTATGGAGACTGGTCGCTGCCTCAGTGTCGTGCCACAGAACCACCTGCAGGATTACCCGGTTATAGGCTGGGTCTTGGTAATGTCGGTGAGCTTGCCAATGGCTGGTTTTGACATGAACCTCTATATCCCCCTTGATTATCCCCCGGTCGGTGGCGATAACTGCGTCCCGGAAATCAGCCCCTCGGTCATCATTCTTTCTTCCCGGATAGATTATCCTTATTGGCTCACCGCTGGCTGTGGTCAGCTCAGCCCTATTCATTAGCTGCTGCCACATTTCCACCACTACCCTCTCTGTAATATTATTTGGTAACCCTCCCCCTTGTATCCCCCTCCCTTTATAAGGGAGGGGGAATCGGTTATGTAAGAGAGGCGAAGCCTCTCTTCAATTCTCCTTGTTTATTTAACACGGTATCGTGTATCAATAGCCCGATAAAAGCGGTTTGCTGATAAACCGCTTTTATTACTACCCCGACCTTGGTACCCAGCTCCGCTTATCATCAATAATATGGACTATCTTCCAGCCATGCCTCTCCAGCTCTAGGCTGATGAATCGGCGATGACAGCGCCACGGGAAACGTTCAGCGCAGATGACGGCTGCCCTCTTTTGTTCGGCGGCTCTCTGTAGTTGACATTATACACGGTTCCGTGTATAATGTCAAGGCTTTTTTGGCTTTTCTTCAGACGGGGTTGCCTTATATCCAAATTCGGCTCGCTCAGCGATAATAGAAAGAAGGGTAGTTGAGGCACCGCGGGGTTTATATATCCCTATCTCCCATTCGCTTATCGTTTGCTGGCGTACCCCCAGTGTCTCCGCCAGCTCACGCTGGGTTAGGCCCAGATGGTGCCTTAAGGACTGAATTTGCTCCCTATCCCATTGTGGTCGGTTTTTTCGGTATCGCTGGCTCATGTCTAGATTCTACACGATTCAGTGTAAACTGTCAAAATGAAAGCCCGGATTTGCTTTAGGAGAGAGATGGAGATAATAAGGCAATTTGCAGAGAAAAATGCCAATTTAATGCTAATGGATACCCGTAAGTTGCTGAGATTAGCCGTGAGCAGTCATTTTCTGAGTTGCTACTTATGCCTGTGTGCGCTATGATAGGCGTTAGCACTCTCACACCGAGAGTGCTAAAAACAGGGAGTTGGAATTGAGTAAGGAGGATTGAAATGGCGGTTAAACTTCAACCGTTGGGCGACCGGCTGGTAGTTAAGCCTATTGAGAGGGAGGAGGTGACCAAGGGGGGGATTGTTCTTCCCGATACTGCCAAGGAGAAACCCCAGGAGGGGAAGGTTCTGGCTGTTGGTCCGGGCAGGCTATCTGAGGATGGAAAGCGGATAGCCATGGATGTTAAGGTGGGTGATGTGGTGATTTATACTAAATATGGCGGCACTGAGATTAGGGTCGATGATGAGGAAGTTGTAATCTTGCGTGAGAGTGATATTTTGGCTAAAAGGGTTAAGTAACTAATTAAGTTAGTGTCTAAGGAGGGAACATGGCTAAACAGATTATATTTGGCGAGGAGGTCAGGCATTCTTTAAGACGAGGGATAGATGCCTTAGCCGATGCGGTTAAGGTGACCCTTGGACCCAGAGGGCGCTGTGTCGTCTTGGACAAGAAATGGGGTCCAC
>Ga0315280_10011548_pt1 | contig 10842 bp, 8 predicted proteins | sample YL17G06_40_MG_FD_203697 | JGI IMG/M metagenome (GOLD analysis project Ga0315280, IMG submission 203697) | Sediment microbial communities from Yellowstone Lake, YNP, Wyoming, USA - YL17G06_40 | ecosystem: Environmental > Aquatic > Freshwater > Lake > Sediment | place: USA: Wyoming | collected... | reverse complement strand
CGCGTCGAGACCGCCGACACGCCGTTCACGAGCGCCTGCCGCGAGGGCGAGCTGCTGCGCATCGTCGTCAAGCACAACGAGGGCAACTACACCGCCGACCCCGAGACGCTGGCGCGCATGAACGAGAACGGTCAGATCGTGCTGCGCTACGCCGACGCCCGCGGACGGCTCACGCCCGAGGCCAACCCCAACGGCGCCGTCGAGAACATCGCCGGGGTGTGCAACGAGCGGCGCAACGTGTTCGGCATGATGCCTCACCCCGAGAACTCGGTCGAGGCGCGGCTGGCTGGCGGCGCCGACGGGCGCAAGATCTTCCAAGCGATGATCGACTCGCTCGTGCTCCAGGAGGCGACGCGGTGAGCGTGCCCCTGACACGCCCGGTGTCGGTCGAGGCCGCCGTCGCCCTCGGGCTCACGCCCACGGAGTACGACAAGATCCGCGAGATCCAGGGCCGCGACCCGACCTACACCGAGCTGGCCATCTACTCGCTCATGTGGAGCGAGCACTGCGGCTATAAGCACTCGCGCCCCTTGCTCAAGCGCTTCCCCACCACGAGCGAGCGCGTGCTGCAAGGCCCCGGCGAGAACGCCGGCATCGTCGACGTGGGCGACGGCTGGGCCGTGGCCATGAAGGTCGAAAGCCACAACCACCCCTCCGCCGTCGAGCCCTTCCAGGGCGCCGCAACCGGCGTGGGCGGCATCATCCGCGACATCTTCACCATGGGCGCGCGGCCGATCGCCAGCCTCGACTCGCTGCGCTTCGGCGAGCTCGACGGCGACGAGAACGCCCGGCAGCGTTACCTCTTCGAGCACGTCGTGGCCGGCATCGGCTTCTACGGCAACTGCATCGGCATCCCCACGGTGGCCGGCGACGTGTACTTCGAGGCGCCCTACGCCGGCAACTGCCTGGTCAACGCCATGTGCGCCGGCCTCATGCGCCACGACCAGATCCTGCGCGCCGTGGCCGCCGGCATCGGCAACCACGTCGTGCTCATCGGCTCCAAGACGGGCCGCGACGGCATCGGCGGCGCCAGCGTGCTGGCCAGCCAGGAGTTCGACGAGACGCTCGAGGAGAAGCGCCCCTCGGTACAGGTCGGCGACCCCTTCACCGAGAAGAAGCTCATCGAGGCCTGCCTCGAGCTGCAAGACCGCAAGCTCGTCGTCTCGATGCAGGACCTCGGCGCGGCGGGCCTCACCAGCTCCTCGTCGGAGATGGCCAGCAAGGGCCGCGTGGGCCTCGACATCCACGCCGACCGCGTGCCGCTGCGCGAGGCCGACATGGAGCCCTGGGAGATCATGATCAGCGAGAGTCAAGAGCGCATGCTGGCCATCGTCGAGCCGGCCGCGCTCGACGACGCGCGCGAGGTCTGCACGCGCTGGGACCTCGACGCCACCGTGATCGGCGAGGTGACCGACAGCGGCATGCTGCGCGTGCTCTTCGGCGGCGAGCAGGTCGCCGAGATACCGGCGCGCCGGCTGGCCGACGAATCGCCGGTCGAGCGCACGCCGTCGTTCCGGCCCGATCACCTGAGCGACGAGCCGGTGGTCGTCGCCGACGGCGGCGATGAGAGCGACTCGGCAAACCCTGAAGCCGGCGACAGCACAGCCGCGCATGGCGCCCACCCCCGCCCGGCCGCTCACGGCGCCTATCCCCGCCCGGCCGCTCACGGCGCCTATCCCCGCCCGGCCGACCTCGGCGCGGCGCTGCGTGAGCTGCTCGCCGCGCCCAACGTGGCCGACAAGCGCTGGGCCTACGAGCAGTACGACTACATCGTGCAGGCCAACACCGTGCAGATACCCGGCTCCGACGCGGCCGTTCTGCGCATCAAGGGCGGCACGCGCGGCATCGCCTTCACGAGCGACGGCAACGGCCGGCGCTGCTACCTCGACCCGTACCGCGGCGCGCGCGAGGCGGTCGCCGAGGCGGCCCGCAACCTGAGCTGCGTGGGCGCGCTGCCGGTCGCCGTCACCGACTGCCTCAACTTCGGCAACCCCGAGAAGGGCGACATCTACTGGACCTTCGAGCAGACCATCGAGGGGATGAGCGAGGCCTGCGAGACGCTGGGCACGCCGGTCGTCTCGGGCAACGTGAGCTTCTACAACGAGAGCTTCGGGCAGGCGATCTACCCGACGCCGCTGGTGGGCATGCTCGGCGTCATCGACGACGTGACCAAGCAGGCCGACCACAGCTTCAAAGACGAGGGCGACCTCGTCGTGCTGCTCGGGCCTCTCCCGGGCGCAGAGGCGAGCGCCGGCCACCGCGTGGCCATCGACGGCTCCGAGTACCAGAAGACCGTCTTCGGCCGTGTCGAGGGGCGTATCCCCGACGTCGACCTCGCGCTCGAGGCGCGCGTCCAGCAGGTCGCGCGCGAGGGCATCAGGGTCGGCGTCGTGAAGAGCGCGCACGACTGCTCCGACGGCGGTCTGGCCGTGACCCTCGCCGAGTGCGCCATCGGCAGCGGCGCCACCGGGGGCGCCCGGTTCAGCGATCCCGAGGCCGCCCGGTTCGGCGATCCCACCGGCGATCGCCGCTTCGCGGAACCCGCGACCGCTGCGCGACCAGCCGAAGGGCCCGGCGCCGCAGGCGCGCGCTTCCTGGGCGCAGAGATCACCCTCGAGACGACGATGCGCGACGACCTGGCACTTTTCGGCGAGGGGTCGTCGCGCATCGTCGTCTCGGTCGCGCCCGACGACCTCGACAACCTCTGTTCGCTCGCCGGCGACGTGCCGCTGGCCGTGCTCGGCGCCGTCTCCGGCGAAGCCTTGCGCGTGACGGTCAACGGCGCCGAGGTGCTCCACACGCCGGTCGCCAAGCTCTTCCGGGCGTACGAGTCGCTGCCTGAGCGGCTCGCGTAGCGTCAGGGACGGGCGATGGGCGACCACAGCGCATCCGGCATCGGTCCTCCCCCCATCGGCGACGATCACCTGCGCGACGCCTGTGGCGTCTTCGGCGTTTTCGCCCCCGACCACGACGTCGCCCGCCTGACCTTCTTCGGCCTCTACGCGCTGCAGCACCGCGGCCAGGAGAGCGCCGGCATCGCCGTCGCCGACGAGGGCCAGATCACCGTGATCAAAGACATGGGGCTCGTCTCGCAGGTCTTCGACGAGCGCACACTCGCCAGCCTCACCGGCCAGCACGCCATCGGTCACGTGCGCTACTCGACCACCGGGGCCACCCACTGGCAGAACTCCCAGCCGCTCGTGCGCCAGCGTAACGGCGGCACGATCGCTCTCGGCCACAACGGCAACCTGGTCAACACCGCCGAGCTGCGCGCTGAGCTGCGCGCCGACGGCGTGCGCTTCAAGGGCTCGACCGACACCGAGGTCATCACGGCCCTGATCGCGCACGAGTCCGAGGGCGACCTGCCCGCCGCCGTGCGCACCGCCGTCGCCAAGATCCGCGGCGCCTTCTCGGCGACGGTGCTGGCGCCCGACGCCCTGTTCGGCTTCCGCGACCCCTACGGTGTGCGGCCGCTGTCGCTGGGCATGCTCGAGGGCAACCCGGTGATCGCCAGCGAGACCTGCGCCTTCGATATCATCGGCGCCACGTTCGTGCGCGAGATCGAGCCCGGCGAGATCGTCATCGTCGACGCCGACCACGGGTTGCGTAGCGAGCGTGTCGAGCTGCCCGGAGCGCGCCCGGCGATGTGCATCTTCGAGTTCATCTACTTCGCGCGGCCCGACTCCATCATGTACGGGCGCACGCTCGGCGACTGCCGCGTCGAGATGGGCCGCCACCTGGCCCGCGAAGCGCCGGTCGAGGCCGACTTCGTCATCCCCGTGCCCGACACCGGTATCTCGGCGGCCATCGGCTACGCGCGCGAGAGCGGCATCCGTTACGCCGAGGGCCTGATGAAGAACCGCTACGTCTACCGCACCTTCATCCAGCCCGACCAGCACTTGCGCCAACTCGGCATCCGCATGAAGCTCAACCCCATGCGTTCGGTGATCGAGGGCAAGCGCCTGGTCGTGGTCGACGACTCCATCGTGCGCGGCAACACGACGAGCAAGCTCGTCGAGATGCTGTACGGCGCCGGCGCGAAAGAGGTCCACCTGCGCATCAGCTCGCCGCCCATCACCTGCCCCTGCTTCTACGGCATCGACATGGCGACGAAGGCCGAGCTGATCGCCGCCAACCTCGATGTGGAAGGGATCCGCAAGCACGTCGGCGCCACCTCGCTGCACTACCTCTCGCTCGACGGCCTGCAGGCCTCGACCGGCCTGCCGGCCGACCGCTTCTGCCGCGCCTGCTTCACCTGCGAGTACCCCATCCCCGTCCGCGAGGAGCTGGCCATGAGCAAGCTGCGCTTCGAGGACGGGGTGGAGCGCAGCGCGGCGACTGCCGGCGCGGGCGCCGCGGACGCCCTAAGCACGCACACCGATGCAGGCGAAAGCTGCGGGAGCGCTGAGTCGTGAGTGCCGAGGGCGGTTTCACCTACAAGGACGCCGGCGTCGACGTGGCCGCCGGCAACCGCGCCGTGCGGCTGCTCAAGGAGCGCCTGAAGTCGACGAAGCACCCGCTCGTGCTCGAGGGCATCGGCGGCTTCGGCGGCGTGATGCGTATGCCGCCGCTCAAGGACGCCGTGCTCGTGGCGAGCACCGACGGCGTCGGCACCAAGATCATGGTGGCGCAGCGGGTCGGCCACTTCGACACGGTGGGCATCGACCTCGTGGCCATGAGCGTCAACGACGTGTCGGCCGTGGGCGCCGTGCCGCTCTTCTTCCTCGACTACCTCGTCGTCGGCAAGCTCGAGCCCGAGCGCGTGGCCGAGCTCGTCGGCGGCGTCGACGAGGGCTGCTTACGCGCCCAGTGCGTGCTGCTCGGCGGCGAGACGGCCGAGCACCCCGGGCACTTCAGGGCCGACGACGACTTCGACATGGCCGGCTTCGCCGTGGGCATCGCCGAGCGCGGCGAGCTCTGGGGACCGGCCAAGGTCGAGGAGGGCGACGCCGTCGTCGCCATCGCCTCGACCGGCGTGCACGCCAACGGCTTCAGCCTGGTGCGCAAGCTGCTCGCCGACAGAGACGTCGACTTGGCGGCGCCGTTCCCCGCACCCATACCTGCCGGTGCGCCCGCCGGCTCGTCGATCGGCGACGTACTGCTCACGCCGACGGCGATCTACAGCCCCGTGCTCCACGACCTGGGCCACGCTTGCCCGGTGCACGCCGCGGCGCACATCACCGGCGGCGGCTTCCCCGACAACGTCGGGCGGGCGCTGCCCGAGGGCCTCGCGGCCGTGCTCGACCTCGACACCTGGGAGCTGCCGGCCGCCTTCTCCTGGCTGCGCGAGCTGGGCGCCGACGACGACGACCTGCTGAGCACGTTCAACTGCGGCGTCGGCATGGCCGTGCTGTTGCCGACCGCTGAGGCGCCCAAGGCGCTCGACGTGATCGCCCGAGGCGGTCATGCGGGCTGGGTCGCGGGCGAGGTCGTTGCCCGCGGCGACCGTCCGGCGGTGCGCTACCGGGGGTCGCTCTGGTGAAGACCTATGACCTCATCGGGTGTGGCGCCCTCAACCTCGATCTCATCTACCGTCTGCCGGCGAGCTTCTCGCTTTGGGACGAGCTGCCGCCGGCCGGCTCCGAGGGACTTCTCGACGAACGCTTACGCACTACCCTCGACCAGGCACTCGCCTACCTGCAGCCGCTCCAATCGGGTGGTGGTCAGGCTGCCAACACCGTGTTCGCCCTGGGCAAGCTCGGCTTCGACGTCGCGATGCTGGGCCGCGTCGGCGAAGACGCCTCCGGCGAGTTCCTCGTCAACGAGCTGGGGAGCGTCGACACGCGCTACCTGACGCGCCATGAGGTGAGCGGACGCGTCTACGTCTTGCTTGACGAGAACGGCGAGCGGCGCAACTTCGTCTGGCCCGGCGCCAACAACGGGTTCGCCGTCGACGACCTGCCCCGGCATCTGCCCACCACACGCTGGGCCTACTTCTCGTCGTTCGTCGGCGAGCAGCCGCTCGAGACGCAGCTCAAGCTGCTCGAGCGGCTGCCCAAGAGCGTCGAGGTGGCCATCGACCCGGGCGAGATCTACGCGCGGCGCGGCGTGAAGCGGCTCTTGCCCTTCATCAAGCGCGCCTCGTTCCTCTTCTCGACCGAGCAGGAGCTGCGCCTGCTGTGCGGGCTCGACGTCGCCGAGGCCGTCGAGTTCCTGATCAAGGCGGGCGTGGGCCTGGTCGTGTGCAAGATGGGCGAGCGGGGCGCCCGCATCATGGGCAAGCGCCTCGACCTCTTCGTGCCGCCGCTGCTCACCGAGGTCGTCGACGTCACCGGCGCCGGCGACCTGTTCGCCGCCGGATTCATCGGCGGCCTCCTCGAGGGGCTCGGCCTCGAGGCGGCCGGGCGCCTGGCCGCGTGGGCAGCCTCACGCGGCATCGCCGGCGTGGGCCGCTCGACCTATCCCGACACCGAGCACTGGCGCGCGCGCGTCGACGAGGAACGCCGGTTCGCGGGAGTGTGAGCGCGTGGCGGACGGGATGAGGATCGGCTGGCTCTCCACCGGACGCGACGCGGCGGCCGCCAACCTGCTGCGCGAGGTCGTCGAGCGCGCCCGCCGCGACGGCCTGCCGCTCGAGATCGCGCCCGTGTTCTGCGATCGCGAGCCCGGCGAAGCCGAGGCGAGCGATCGCTTCCTGCGGCTCGCCGACCAGCTCGGCCTCGCGGTCGAGACCGTCTCCAGCGCGGCGAGCCGGCAGCGCTGGCAGTCGCGAGCCGCCGACCTGCCTGCCGAGGCGAGCCGCGCCATGTGGCGCGAGCAGTTCCACGACGAGGTCATGTGGCACCTGCGGCCGTACAAGCCCGACGTGCTCGTGCTGGCCGGCTACATGCTCATCGTGAGCCCGCCGATGTGCGCGCGCTACGCCATGCTCAACCTACACCCCGCGTTGCCGGGCGGGCCGACCGGCGCCTGGCAAGAGATCATCTGGGAGCTCCTGCGCGCACGCGCGACCGAGACCGGCGCCATGATGCACTTGGTCACCGCCGAGCTCGACCGCGGCCCTGCCGTCGCGTTCTTCCGCTTCCCGATCGCGGGGCCCGAATGGGACGGCCTGTGGGCCGAGTATCTGGAGCAGGAAGAGCGGCTGGGCCTCGCCGGCGTCGCGCGCGACGCCGGCGAGGCCCAGCCGCTCTTCGCCGAGATCCGCCGCCGCGGCGAGATGCGCGAGATCCCGCTCATCTACCAGACGGTGAAGCAGCTCGTCCTGGGCAACCTCCGCGTCGAGGCCGGCGGCGCTTTCGCGGCGCTGCCCGCCGACCTCACGGAGCAGGTCGAGGCCGAAGTCACGGCGCGGCGATGACGACGCGGCCATGGCGATGAGACGACGACGGCGTTCCGACGACGGCCTTCCGACGCAGCACAAACGGGGCGAGCGAGCGATGACCGGGAGCGATGTCGGCATCCGTCAGGCCGAGGCCGGCGACCTCGAGGCCGCCCTCGGCCTGCTGCGCCGCTTCTTCAGTGAAGAAGGTTTCGTCGAGACCGTTGCCGGCTGCATGCAGGACACCCTGGCCACCATTCTCGACCATCCCGACAGCGCCGTGCTGCTGGCCACCGACAGCGGCCACACCATCGGCATCGCCACGACGCGCATCGACCGCAACCTCAAGTTCGGCCGTTGCGGCCTCGTCGAGCACCTCTACGTGCTCCCCGAGTGGCGCCGGCGCGGCGTGGCGGCCGAGCTGCTGCAGGCCGCGTCCGACTGGTCGTCCGCCCAGTCCTGCCGCGGGCTGCTCGTCACCTTCCCCCAGCAAGGGAAAGAGGCCGAGAGCCTCATCGGCTACTACACCCGCCGCGGCTTCGAGCAGGTGGGCGCGCACCTGTTCGCGCGCACGATCGAGCTGGACCAGGGGTGAAGGGGGCAGTGGTGGCCGCGAACGTGACGGGCGCCGGGCCCAAGCGCCTTTTCGTCACCGATTGCGAAGGGCCGCTCTCGCGCAACGACAACGCCCAAGAGCTGGCCGCGCGCTTCATCCCCGACGGCGCCGAGTTCTTCGCCCGCCTCTCTCGCTACGACGACGTCCTCGCCGACGTCGAGCGCCGCCCCGGCTACAACGCCGGCGACACGCTGCGCCTGCTGCCGCCTTTCCTCCTGGCGTTCGAGGTCAACGACGAAGAGATCGAGGAGTTCAGCGCCGAGAACGTCGTGCTGGTGCCGCAGGCGCTGAAGGTCATCGACACGGTGCGGCCTCTCCTGCCGAGCTACGTGATCTCGACCTCGTACACGCCGTACATCCGCGCCCTCTGTGAGGTGGCGCGCTTCCCCTGCGAGCGCACCCGCTCCACCGAGCTGCGCCTCGCCGACTGGCGGATGACGGCCGACGAGAAGGCGTGGCTGCGCGACCAGCTGCCGCGCGTCCTGCGGCGGCCGGTGATCGACATCCCCGACGGTGCCGCCTCGCTCGCCGACCTCTCTCCGAGCGACCGGCACACGGTAGAAGACCTTGACCACCTGTTCTGGGACGAGACGGCGGGCAAGGTCGCCGGTCGGATCGTGGCGACGGTGCGGCCCGTGGGCGGCGGCATGAAGCTCGCGGCGCTGCGCGAGATCGCCGCGGCCGAGGTGCGCGCGGCGGCTGATGCAGCCGCGGGCGCCACAGACGAGCCGCTGGCGCACGTCATGTACGTGGGCGACTCAATCACCGACGTACCGCCCCTCCGGGCGGTGCGCGAGGCCGGGGGCGTGGCGCTCAGCTTCAACGGCAACGCGTACGCGCTGGCGGCGGCGGAGTTCGCCGCCGCCGGCGCCGACGCGTTGCCGATCGCCCACCTGGCCCGGGCGTTCGCCCGCGGCGGGCGCGAGGCGGTGCTGCACGAGATCCGCGCCTGGCCCAAGCCCAAGAAGGGCGTCAGCCCGACCGGTCGGGCGGCCGCGACCGTGGGCGTGCTCGCCGAGGCGGGCGACGCGCTCGCCGAGGCCTCGCGGAAAGCCCGTCGCGAGGTCCGCGGCGAGCGCGTCGCCCGCCTCGGCTGACCACCGACTGGCGCCGGGTTTCTCCTTCCTTTACAGGGATTTTGTCCTAATCGGCAGCCCCGTCGAGCGACCTCCGTCCTGCTTCCTACAAGACCCCTCGACCAAGCGCGCGCTTCCTAGTAGAGTAGCGACCAGTCAATCGACAAAGGAGTCGCCGTGAAGGTGCAGCGTGCCCTCATCTCTGTGTTCGACAAACGCGGTCTTGAGACGTTCGCTCGCGGACTGACCGACCTGGGCGTCGAGATCGTCTCGACGGGCGGCACGGCGCGCCTGCTCTCCGAGTCGGGCATCCCGGTCACGCAGGTCGAAGACGTCACGGGTTTCCCCGAGATGCTCGACGGCCGCGTCAAGACGATGCACCCCAAGATCCAGGCCGGCATCCTCGCCAAGCGCGACGTGCCCGAGCACATGCAGACGATCGCCCGGCACGACATCAAGCCGATCGACCTGGTCGTCGTGAGCCTCTATCCGTTCGAAGAGGTCGCCGCCCGGCGCGGCGCCACCGAAGAGATCATCATCGAGAACATCGACATCGGCGGGCCGACGATGATCCGCGCCGCGGCCAAGAACCACGCCGGCGTCGGCGTGATCACCGACCCCGAAGACTACGAGGTCGTGCTCGACGAGCTCAAGGCCAACGACGGCGAACTCAGCCGCGAGACGCGCCGCAAGCTGGCCACCAAGGCCTTCCACAAGACGGCGCACTACGACTTCGTCATCGCCGACTGGTTCAGCCAGACCGAAGGCGACTTCCCCGGGCACATCCTGCGCGACTACCAGAAGGTCATGGAGCTCAACTACGGCGAGAACCCGCACCAGCGGGCCGCCTACTACGCCGAGGTCGGCACGCGCCGGCACCTGCTGAGCCGCGTCACGCAGCTGCACGGCAAGCAGCTCTCGTTCAACAACCTCTACGACCTGCATGCGGTGCGCTCGCTGTGCAACGAGTTCACGCTGCCGTGCGCGGTCGTCGTCAAGCACAACAACCCCTGTGGCGTCGGCCTGGCCGAGAACGCGGCGGCGGCGTACCAGAAGGCCCTCGACTGCGATCCCCTGAGCGCCTTCGGCTCGGTGATCGCCGTCAACCGCGCCGTCGAGAAAGAGCTCGCCGAGCTGCTCAGCGAGAACTTCGTCGAGGTGCTCTTCGCGCCGGCCTACGACGACGACGCGCTCGAGATCCTCACGCGCAAACCCGACATCCGCATCCTCGTCAACAACGAGCGCCGCCAGGTGACGCCGGGCGAGCTCGACTACAAACGCGTGCTCGGCGGCGTCCTGATCCAAGACAAAGACTCCGATCCCGAGGAACGCGACGAGATGAAGGTGGTCACCAAGCGTCACCCGACCGAGGCCGAGTGGGGCGACCTGCTCTTCGCGCAGCGCGTGGCCAAGCACGTCAAGTCGAACGCCATCGTCATCGCCAAGAACCTGGCCACGCTGGGCATCGGCGCCGGCCAGATGAGCCGCGTCGACTCGACGCGCATCGCCATCGAGAAGGCGCGCTTCGACCTCAAGGGCGCCTCGATCGGCTCCGACGCCTTCTTCCCGTTCCCCGACGCGGTCGAGCTGGCCATCGAGAACGGCATCATGGCCTTCATGGAACCCGGTGGCTCCAAGCGCGACAGCGACGTCATCAAGACGTGCGACGAGAAGGGCGCCGCGATGGTGTTCACCAACCGCCGCCACTTCCTGCACTGAGCACCGCGCACCGAGCGCCACGCCGTCGCCTGCTCGGGCGCCGCCGACGTAGTCGAACCGCCGAGGAGACGGCTTGACCGAGACGACCGGTGAAGGGCCCGGCGCAGACCGGGCGCTCGTCGTTACCGCCCTCGTCGTTACCGCCCTCGTCGTTACGGCGCTCGTCGTTA
>Ga0315280_10011547_pt1 | contig 10842 bp, 10 predicted proteins | sample YL17G06_40_MG_FD_203697 | JGI IMG/M metagenome (GOLD analysis project Ga0315280, IMG submission 203697) | Sediment microbial communities from Yellowstone Lake, YNP, Wyoming, USA - YL17G06_40 | ecosystem: Environmental > Aquatic > Freshwater > Lake > Sediment | place: USA: Wyoming | collected... | reverse complement strand
TGTTGAGCACGAACGGGCTCATCAAGAAAACAAAATTGAGCGAATTCAAAAATGTCCGCAGAGGAGGCATCACGGCCATCACCCTCAGGCCCAAGAGCGAACTCTATTCCGCCCAGTTAACAGACGGTAAAAAAGATATCATCATCGGCACAAAATTGGGGAAGGCGATCCGGTTTAAAGAAAAAGAGATAAGGGCCATGGGGCGGCAGGCGACCGGAGTGAAGGCGATCCGATTGAAGCCGAAAGACCAAGTTATCAGCATGATTGTTGTGGGACCAGAGGATAAATATATCTTCACGGCCAGTGAAAAGGGGCATGGAAAGAAGACGCAAATCAACCAATACCCGAGGCATAGGCGGGGCGGTCAGGGCGTGATCAATATCAAAGTGAACGCCAAAATTGGGAACGCCCTGGGGATGGTGGTGATCACGGAGGATGATGAATTGCTGATCATCACAGTTGAGGGCAAGGTCATCCGGTTCAAGACATCTCAGGTCAGGGCTTCAGGCCGCGCTACCCAGGGAGTCAGGATCATTAACCTGGAAGATAAAGACAGGGTTTGCTCCATCGCCAAAGTAAGCGAGAGCTGATAACCTCATCCAGTTTTTTAAATCTCTCCTTAATCTTTACGCAAAAAATAATAAGATCGTCACGTCACTTCGTTTCTCGCGCTGATATTAGGAAGATAGCATCCCAACCCAGCTCCTTGAGCTTCCGGCGACCCGTTTCTTGATGAATGGCTCCTGCCTTGCCAGGAGTCTACCGCTTTCTGGTGACTGAGGGCGAGTGGACGAGGCAGGCGTCTTGCATCCGCTCACCCGCTTCAATGACGAGCGGATCGGCGAGGTGTTCAGCCGGGAAGTCCTGGCCATGCTTGTGGCCAAGGAACTCCTCAGCCCGGAGTGGGCGGAGCGCCTTTTCGCCTGGCGGCACACCGGCTTCAACATCCACAGCAAGGTTCGGGCCAAGACTAGCGTCGAGGCCGAGGGGGTGGGCAAGTACATGATCCGACCGCTCCTTTCCCTGGAACGCCTCTCCCTCGATGAAAAGGAAGGCAAGGTCTGCTCAAGCTGACGTTTATCGCCGACAAACCTCCCCCGCCGCGGATCGCTTATCAAGAAGTCCTGATGGCCGCCGAGGCCTCGACCGAATATTTTTCATGATCTTCTTTTTGCCCCGGGAGGAGAGGTCTGGGCGATTTCCGGCGCTAGTGAGCTTCCCTGCGCCTTCTTAGCCCTTCCCAGGCAATTTTTAGCTCAACTTGACATCCCATCATGTTATGATTTATCATTCATTATTAGGGGACCAAGTAAAACCCGACGCATGAATGCGCACTCAGCCGGCGCAGCGGAAAAGCAATTTCTTATCCCTTAAAGCGAACCTGCGATTGCAGTGATGGTGCATCTAATGAAACGACTTTGGCATCCAGTAGTTCGATTGATTCGGGCAATTGTTTATCTATTTCTTTGATAAAAGAATTTGGGGATATCCAACCAGAAAACCAGGCATCCATGAATTCTGCCTCTCCAGTAGCTCCAACCTGTAATGGTGCTGCCAGTGATATTTTCGGGTGTGGAGTAAAACCCTCCGAATATGCGATATCGAATCGAGCCCGGCGGAAAGCTCTTTCCCACAACCTCATTAAGTCCAAGTGCGAAAGGAAGTTAACCTCATCTCCGAGGCTGAATTTAACTCTTAGGCGCTGCATCCGTTTCCCTGGTGACCAGAATCCTATCTATTTTCATCCCATTCATTTCATGGATAACCATCTTCAGGTTTTTATACTTCAGATTCTCTCCCTTCTTGGGAATTCTGCCCAAATGACTAAGCACGAAACCAGCCACGGTTTCATATTCGCCTTCGGGCAGACCTAACCCTAATTCCTCGTTGGCCTCTTCAATGCGCAGCGTACCATCAAGCTCAAAGGTATTGGCATCTATGGTAACAATGTCCTCATCCTTTTCAGCAAGCTCATCACCTATTTCACCTACAATCTCTTCCAGAAGCTGGTCCATAGTGATGACACCGGCTATGCCACCAAACTCGTCAACTATAAGAGCTATTCGGTTATTACTATTTTTCATCTCTGCAAGTAAAGACCCCATAGGTTTGGTTTCAGGCACGAAGTAGGCAGTTCTGACCAGTTCATCAATAATACTGTCCATCTTCAGAATATTGTCTGCTTGTGCTTTTAAAACATCTTTGATAAATAAGATGCCGATAACATTATCCGTTGTGCCCTCGAAAACGGGGAAGCGGGAGTGAGTTGATTCGCTATATATTTCAAGGAATTTTGCCAGTGTAGTGCCCTTTTCCACCCAGGTAATCTCAGTTCTAGGCGTCATAATTTCACGGATAGGTCGGTCGGTGAAATCAATAACCTTATGCAGCATCTCTGCTTCTGCTTCTTCCACTACACCCTCCACCTCACCTACATGAATAGCGGTATGGAATTCCTCCTCACTGAGAGTAGGTTTAGGCTCGGTATTTTTGTTAGCTGCCCGCGTAAATCTAATACCTATAAGATTCATAATATAAACAAAGGGATAAAGTATGGCGGCAATGACTTGAAGAGGTTGGGCATAAAGCAAAGCTAATTTTTCACCATAGCGCGCCGCCAGGCTTTTAGGGATAAATTCAGCAAAAACAAGCGTTAATATAGTAATAATAATAGTGGCGATGGCAGTACCGAGATTCTCCTTCCAGATATGGATGGCAATTAGAGTACCCAGGGTGGCCACTGCTGTTTCAAAGAAGTTAATTCCAAGGAGAACGGTGGCCAGGAATTTCTCAGGATGTTCAAGAATTTTCGCTACGGTCTTTGCCCTGGGATGACGGCTTTGTACCAGGTGGTGTAGGCGCAGCTTCTGCATACCGATAAAGGCTGTTTCAGCGCTACAAAAGAAGGCTGCTGCAGCGAGGCAGAAGAAAAATAGAATGATATATACTAGACTAATACTTTGCATATGCTGCCCGTTTAGAAATGCGGATAGGGCTTGCAATTATCTTAACATCAGAAGACTTGAGTGTCAAAGGTTTTAACCTCTTTTTTTATAATCGGGGCACCACACAGCGTTGGGACGCTCAGGGCGGTGACAGGCGCCGCGCCAATCGTAACGGCAGGAATCGCACAGGATTTTCTCAGTATGCGTTAACCTGCGGAGTTTCAAGATAAATTCCTCCCAGAGGTTGGGTTTGACTTTACGGTTTAGCTGCATTTGATTCATTCCATTTTAATAATTAGTATAGCAAATCTTTAGGGGGGTACCGGGTGTAAAATAGGGTCTACCTTAAGATATCATGGAAAAAACTTTTAAGGAGGTAGACTCTATGAGTTTAAGTGTTTCTTGCACTGTTAATGTATCAGTTGAGGATATTTCTGTCAATTCTCTGGAGAAGGCAGCTCTCACTGGGGCAAGGGAGGCTGGCCGGAGGTTACTCCAGGCCCTTTTCGAACTTGTCGAGAGAGCGATTCCCAAGCACCGGCGTTGTGCGTGTGGGGGACGTCTTGAGAGTCGGGGGCGGGTGGAGAGGGAGTTGATGACTTTAGTTGGGGATATTCTCTTTAGCCGGCAGAAGCTGCGCTGTTTAAATTGTGGGCGAGCTATCCTCTTGATGAAGCGATTGGTCTGCGGGCGAGACGTCTGGTTACGGTGGGGCTGAGGGAAAGAGCTTTATGGTTAGCCACAGAGATGGCCTATGACCGGGCGTCTTTAGGGCTGAGGAAGCCTTGCGGGATTTTCATCTCCGATGAGACGATCAAGAACCTGGTTGAAGAGGAAGGGGCTGAAGTGGTGAAGGAGAAAGAGGAGGAACGAAGGCGGGTCTGGGAGGGAGGAGAGGAGATGGCTGGGGGTGAAGGGAAGAAGAGGGTATTTGTGGAGGTGGATGGGACAGGGATAAATGACAGGGCGACGAGAGGTTGGTTTGAGGCGAAGGTTGGGGTGATTTTTTCTGAGGCGAAAGAGGTCTCCAAGGACAGGGTGGAGATTTTGGGCAAGAGGATATACGCCACTTTGGAGGACCTTTCAGCCTTTGGGGAGAATTTTGTCATCGAAGCCCACAAGTATGGGGTCTTTAATTCTCAAGAGGTGATCTTCGTCAGTGATGGAGCGAATTGGTGTCTGAAGTTAAGAGAGGATCATTTTCCTGGGGCGACTTATGTTTTAGACTTCTGGCATTTAGCCAGGAACATAAAGGTTTGCTTGGGAGCTGAGCGTAAGGAACTGGTGGGGATGTTATTGCATCTGGCGGCAAGAGGAGAGACCGAGGAGATGATAAGACGGCTAGGGAAGCTTTTTGCCTCCAGCCGTGACCCAACATGGCGGGCTAAATTGCTGGAGCTTATCAACTATATCGGCAAGAACACAGATGGTATTAAGAATGCCTCGAAGCTGGATTTCTATGGCTCTGGACCGATAGAAAAGGCAGTAGATGTCACAATCTGCAGGAGGTTCAAAAAGAGGGGAATGAGGTGGTATGTTCATAAGGCGTACCCCCTATTAGCCTTGAGGCTTTTAAAGCTTAATGGAGAATGGGAAAGATATTGGAAAAGGAAGGGAGTGGTCACAGTATAGCCCCCCTAACGTTTTGCTACTTACATTTGATTCGTCTTTATTGAAATCTATTCATATTTTATATAAAATATTTTCTTTGTATGTTTTGATTTTCTTCTCAGTCAAGCGGAGAGGTTTGAATGCTAGCCAGAAAGTGTCGGCCGGTGGCCAAACGTAAAAGCCACATCCCGGATTCAACACCTGAAAGAATAATTCCAGAAACGCCGACCTGTCTTATTATCCTCGTCTGTGCTCTTGTAATCTGGCCGCTTCATTGCCGTCCCTCAGAAGGAAACAAAACAAGATATAGAACGATTCGAATCACTAAGCAAACTTTCGCCCCCGCTGTTACCGCCCTTGGCACAGTCAATCCACAAGTGGGTGCGGAGGTACGCTTGGGCGCTCGTATACCTGGCAAGGTAGAGCATCTTCGTGCAAATGTCGGAGACTTAGTAAAGAAAGGGCAGGTCATTGCAGAGCTGGAAAAAGATGAACTTAAGGCGATCGTTGAAAAGCAGAGAGCCGAGCTAAACAAGACCCTTATCAATCTCGCTTCCCTGGAGACCCTCGGCCCTATCGAAATCGAGAAGGCCGAAGCCGAGTGGGGTCGATTGAAAGCTACCCAAGACCTGGAAGCGGCAGAGTATGAGAGGGAAGCAGCTCTCTTCGAGAAAAATTTCACTTCCAAGCAGAATCTCGACCTGGCAAAGGAAGAACTCTTAGTGGCGCAGAAGGAATTGGAGGCGAGTTCGAAGACGCTGGAACTGACAAGAAACAGGCTCAAGGAAGACTTGAAATGGCAGAAATCGGAAGTTGAAAGCGCGAGGGCCACGCTGAGAATCGCTGAAGTAGAGTTATCATATGCAACTTTACGTGCCCCTATTTCAGGAACCATCGCCTCGGTCTCAACGCAAGAGGGAGAAACCGTTGCAGTGGGTTTGAGCACACCCACTTTTGTGACAATTATTGATCTTAACCGACTTCAAGTCGAGACTTATGTGGATGAAGTCGATATTGGCAAGATCAAGATTGGTCAGCGTGCCACCTTTACGGTAGAGGCTTTTCCTTCAATTGATATAGAAGGAGAGGTTGTGGCGATTTATCCGAAAGCGATACTCAAAGAAAATGTTGTTTTCTATAACGTCATAGTTAAGAATCTGAAACCCCCTTCAGTTGATCTTCGACCGGAAATGACGGCCAATGTCTCAATATTCCTTGAACCCCGTGAGGATGTTCTCGTAGTGCCAGCGGGATCCGTGGCGAAGTCCGGAGGCTCCAACTTTGTTTACGTGCTCAAGGATGGAAAGCCGGTGAGGCGTGAAGTTCGAATCGGCTGGAAACAAGGTCGATTCCTGGAAATCACAGAGGGTCTCGATGAAGGGGATGAGGTGCTCGAAGATCACAGTGACTGGAAAGAGGGGAAGTCATGGCCAGAATAGTTCGGATTACCAGAGAATCGGTTCGGATGATGGGGGGCAATAGGCTCCGTGTATTCATTATGATGCTTGGCATGGCAGTGGGTATTGCTTCTCTCACTATGATGATCTGTGTGAGCAAGGGCGCATATGAGGAAGTCATGGATATTGTCAACAGGCAGGGATCGGACTTATTACAGGTTCGACCAGGGACAGAAAAACATAGCGGACTTCCTTCGGGCAGCCGCGAGGTCGTGTCGCTCATAGAAGAAGACGTCGATGCCATTCTTCAACACGTAGGAAATATACGTGCTGCTGGTCCTGTCAAGGACCGCCAGGACGTCGAAGTGAAATATGGAGACAAGTTTACCCTGACCAGAATATTCGGTGTCACTCCTGTATGGTCCGAGATCCGCGATTTTGGCCCACAAAAGGGTGAGTTCATCTCTGAGGAGGATATGGTTTTTGCTTCCAGGGTATGCCTCATTGGACAGACCGTCAAGCAGAACGTGTTCGGTGACACAGATGCTATTGGTCAAACAATTCGAATCAAGGACGTTCCCTTCAGTGTTAAGGGTGAGCTTGAGTGGAAGGGGATATCATCCGAAGGTCGCGATCGAGACGACCGGATCGTTGTCCCCGTCACCACATATACCAAGAGGCTTTTCAGAGATGTTCATTTGACCCAGATAGTGATTACCGTCGCGGATACTAGTCATATGGACAAGACGGTGGAGGATGTACGAGCTGTGCTTCGTGAACGCCACAAGATTGCAGAAGGTGAGCCGGACGACTTTGCCATGAGGACTCCTCAGGACCTGATAAACTTAGCGTATGGGACTGCCAGATCCCTGATACACTTGCTCACCGGAATCGCCGGAGTATCCTTGCTGGTTGCGGGCATTGTGATTACAAACATAATGCTCGCTTCCGTTTCGGCGAGGAGAAATGAAATAGGAATCCGTCGGGCACTGGGCGCAAGGAAAGGTGATATCCTCAGCCAATTCGTGATGGAATGTCTCCTCCTATCAATGATGGGCGGCCTATTAGGAACAATCCTGGGATACAGCGGTTCTGTTGTTCTTTCGAGCATGAAAGTGGCCGCCAGCAAAATCACCCCACTTGCCCTTGCCGCCTCTATCGTGTCCTGCTGTCTCATTGCCCTTGTCTTCGGCCTATATCCTGCCAAGAAGGCGGCAAACCAGAATCCCGTAGACGCTTTGAGAGCCTAATAGGAAAGGAGAGGTGCTAAGCATGATTGAGATCAAAAACATTGAAAAATCGTATATAAAAGGTTCCGTTTCAACTCATGTGCTCCGCGGTATAACCCTTTCGATTGATCGAGGGGAATATGTGGCCATCATGGGGCCATCGGGAACCGGTAAGTCCACACTGATGAACATGATCGGTTGCCTGGACAAGCCCACGAGAGGGCAGCTTGAACTGGACGGCGTTGATATTAACAAACTAGACGACGATGCTCTTTCTGCGTTGAGGAACAGGAAGATCGGGTTCGTCTTCCAGCAGTTTTTCCTTCTGGAACGTACGTCCGCGCTCGACAACGTGCTATTACCACTCATCTACGCGGACAAATATCCGGCAGATGCCGCACAACGCGCCAAGAAAGCTCTTGCGAGTATCGGGCTTGAAGATCGGACGGAATACCTTGCTAACGAATTGTCAGCAGGCCAGCAACAGAGGGTGGCTATCGCTCGGGCACTGATAAATGACCCCGATGTTATTTTGGCAGACGAACCGACTGGCAATTTAGATTCCAAAAGTACTGCTGAAGTCATGGACATCTTCAGTCGCCTCCACCAAGAAGGAAAAACGATCGTCGTTGTTACGCATGACCGGGCAGTTGCTGAACGCGCTCAACGGATCCTGGAGCTCAAAGACGGCCAGATAATAGAAAACGACACCAACTCTAAGGCGGAAAACTCGGGTGATAATTAACCGACTGAGAGATTGGCAGGATCCGTGGATTCTCGTCGCTGCTGTCGGGGGTTACAAAAAGGGACAACGGATGTCATCCGCGAAGCTCTAGTGACTTTTTAGGGAGAGAGCGTAACGGCGAGTCGTCAAACGTAAGAATTACTTTGAAAGTTACAAAAACCATCGCTTTGTCATGTAAAATTCTCACCGCTCATAAATTGCGGACTTCCCTGTGCATATCCAGCGTAGCCGTCGGAGTTGTAGCCGTAGTCGTTATGGTATCCATGGGACGGGGAGCCCAGAAGCGCATACTTGATATGATCCACGGTATGGGCACCAATTTAATCGTCGTCAATGCGGGTCATATTACTCTTGTAGGTGGTCGCGAAAGGCAGGCGGCGATCGTGACGACTCTGCGGCCCGGGGACGCTGATGCCATACAGGACCACTGTGCTTCTGTTGCCGAGGTCGCTCTCGAGACTAGTCGCAAGATGAACGTTCAGTGGGAATCGGAAAACCTGATGACGGATGTTGTCGGAGTCACGCCTGCCGCTATTCGGGTACGCAATATTGAAATCGAAATGGGTCGCTTCTTCGATTTGGTCGAAAATGATACCGCCCAGAGAGTTGCGCTCGTGGGCTCGGTGATCGTCGAGAAACTCTTTAACGGTGAAAACCCTGTCGGTCATCAGATCCGAATCGGTCGTGCACCCTTTGAAGTAGTAGGAGTTATGAAAGCAAAAGGGGTGGATGCTAACGGAGTGGATCGGGATGACAGAGTTCTCATTCCCATAAAGACCGCGATGCACCGTCTGATACGGACGACCTACATCCAGAAGATTCACATTCAAATTGCCAAGTACGAGCAATTGCAGCGCGCGGAAACAGAGATTAGAGAGCTGTTACGGGAAAGACACAGATTGCGGGATAAGCCTGACGACTTCACCATCCAGAACCAGGTCACCCTGGCCCAAACGGAGAAAGAATCCACCCGGACCCTGATCCTTCTTATAGGAAGTGTTGCTTCAATATCGCTTCTCGTTGGGGGGATCGGTATTCTCGCAGTCATGCTTACGGCTTGCCGGGAGAGAAGAAGGGAAATTGGATTGCGCCGAGCCATCGGAGCGCGTCGCCGCGACATTCGGATCCAGTTCCTACTGGAGTCCTTGATTATTGCTGGTCTGGGCGGATTCTTCGGTGCTAGCCTCGGAATGCTTTCCACTTTCTTGGCCTCGAAGCTCGGTGGCTGGACCGCGATCGTCTCGTGGGACGCGATCGCTGCAGGTTTGACACTGTCAGCTATGGTTGGGTTGATCTTTGGGAGCTATCCGGCTTTGAAAGCGGCGGCGTTAGAGCCCATCGAGGCTCTCAGAACCGAATAAGAGCTGAGATCATTTCGAGAAGACGGGAAGGTTCCCTACAAAGCGACACCGGTCTTGATCATTCAGGGAACTATATATCCCGTCGGCCGGTTCCAGTCCGTGCTTCTCAAAGGCATTGACCCGGAGCAAAAGCCGCTTTCGTTCCCCTCATCCTTTTTGAAGAATCTGGATCACGAAATCCCCGCTCTCATCGGGAGACGAATGGCCCAGGCTACGGGGCTCAAAACTGGGGATACTGTGACCATCCGCTGGAGAGATGCTCACGGCACATTCGATGCCAGGAATCAGCATGAGAACCGAAGATGTGGTGGAAGACCTGTTTGTCTGCTCCACTCACAGCTATCTCCTATTTTTCACCAACAAGGGCCGCCTCTATTGGCTCAAGGCTTTGGAGATACCGGATGTGGGAGTCGCCGGCCGCGGCAAGTCCATCGCCAACCTCATCCAGTTTAATCCCGAGGAAAGAGTCCACTCGGTTGTTGCTGTGAAAGATTTCAGCGAAGACCTGAATGTGGTGATGTTGAGCACGAACGGGCTCATCAAGAAAACAAAATTGAGCGAATTCAAAAATGTCCGCAGAGGAGGCATCACGGCCATCACCCTCAGGCCCAAGAGCGAACTCTATTCCGCCCAGTTAACAGACGGTAAAAAGGACATCATCATCGGCACAAAATTGGGGAAGGCGATCCGGTTTAAAGAAAAAGAGATAAGGTCCATGGGGTGGCAGGCGACCGGAGTGAAGGCGATCCGATTGAAGCCGAAAGACCAAGTTATCAGCATGATTGTTGTGGGACCAGAGGATAAGTACATCTTTATGGCCAGTGAAAAGGGGTATGGAAAGAAGACGGAAATCAACCAATACCCGAGGCATAGGCGGGGCGGCCAGGGCTTCAGGCCGCGCTACCCAGGGAGTCAGGATCATTCACCTGGAAGATAAAGACAAGGTCTGCTCCATCGCCAAAGTGAGCGAGAGATGATAACCTCATCCAGTTTTTTAAATCTCTCCTTAATCTTTACGCAAAAAATAATAAGATCGTCACGTCACTTCGTTCCTCGCGCTGATATTAGGAAGATAGCATCCCAACCCAGCTCCTTGAGCTTCCGGCGACCTGGGTGAAGCTCAGGACAACGCGGATTGTTTCATCATCCTGGCGGCAGACCGGCTTCAACGTCCACAGCAAGGTTCGGGCCAAGACTAGCGTCGAGGCCGAGGGGGTGGGCAAGTACATGATCCGACCGCTGCTTTCCCTGGAACGCCTCTCCCTCGATGAAAAGGAAGGCAAGGTCTGCTCAAGCTGACGTTTATCGCTGACAAGCCTCTCCCGCCGCGGATCGCTTTTCAAGAAGTCCTGATGGCCACCGAGGCCTCGACCGAATATTTTTCATGATCTTCTTTTTGCCCCGGGAGGAGAGGTCTGGGCGATTTCCGGCGCTTTTGAGCGTCCCTGCGGCTTCTTAGCCCTTCCCAGGCAATTTTTAGCTCAACTTGACATCCCATCATGTTAGGATTTATCATCCATGATCAGGGGACGAGGTAAAACCCGACGCATGAAT
>Ga0315280_10011546_pt1 | contig 10844 bp, 12 predicted proteins | sample YL17G06_40_MG_FD_203697 | JGI IMG/M metagenome (GOLD analysis project Ga0315280, IMG submission 203697) | Sediment microbial communities from Yellowstone Lake, YNP, Wyoming, USA - YL17G06_40 | ecosystem: Environmental > Aquatic > Freshwater > Lake > Sediment | place: USA: Wyoming | collected... | reverse complement strand
ATGCGGATCGTCTCGCCGTCCGCCCGGGTAGCGAAAGCCTCGCGGACCCAGAGCAGCTCGCCGGCGTGGCGCCGGCCGTTGCGGATCGCCTTGCGGCGGACGTCCACCAGGCCGCGCTCGAGCAGCTCCCGGACCTCGCGGTTGTTCAGGATGATGTTGCCGGCGGTTGGGGTCATGGGTTCAGGGTTCAGGGTTCGGGGTTGCGCGCTCGAGCCGCCCGCATGACTTCACGCATCGACAGCGGGTTGGCCTGGGCAGCTCGGCGCATGGCGTCGTACCACTCGGGGCTGCCCTCCCGGACAGCCGGCGGCGGATCCGGGACCTCGACCGTGCGGAACTCGTCGGGCACGTGGACCCGGTTGAAGAGCTGCCAGGTGTTGCAGCCGGCCGGGGCGAAGTCTTTGGCGGCGATCATGCCGTAGCCGGCGGGGCTGGCGGGTTTCCTCTCCTCGATCTTGTCCACCAGCCGGTTGAGCCAATGGTTGTGGGCCGGATCGCCGAGGAGCACGGCCAGGCCGTAGAGGAAGTCGCGCTCCCCGGGCTCCGTCCGCTCGCCTTTGGCCCAGAGCCGGCGCTTCAGCTCCGCCAGGCGGTCCTCCAAAGAAGAAGAGGATATCTTCTCTTCTTCTTTGTGGTGGCCGCCGATGCAAGTCGCGCCGGGTGAGTGCAAGTCAGTGCATATCCCTCCGTCAATTCCTCTATTAGAGGAACTAGCTCCTCTGGCAGAGGAGTTGTTACAAAGAACTCCTCCCGCAGAGGAATTGTTGCCGGCCAATTCCTCTGGGAGAGGAGTTCGGGCGGACCAGGGATCCTCCCATTCGACGCCGGGGAGCCAGCGCCAGGCGGCCGGGCGCAGGACGCGATGGACGGGGATCGCATCGAGGTCACAAGGCCGCGCGCACCAGAGCGCGGGCCCGATAGATCTACCCGGGCCGGGCCTATCGAGGATGTCGAGCACCAGGCCGTCAAGGTGGAGCAAGACTCGCCTGACAGCTTCGACCGAGCCGCCCACAACGGCCACGATGCTCTCCAAGGTAAACGAGATCGCAACGGGCCGGCGTCCCGCCCTCCGGCGGATTTCCGTCAGGACGCACTTGGCAAGGAGCTTCTCATCCGATTCCCAGAGCACTCGCTCTAACGTCCATTCGAGGTCGCGGCGCGCCGCCGGCGCGGTGGCCTCTGCGATCCTCAGACGTTGGGCCGGCTCACCCATCGCGGTTGCCCTCCGTGGTGTTCTTGGTCCAGAGGGCCGCGGTCCGCTCTGCCCAGGCGACCAGGTCCTCCGGGCGAAACCTCAGCAGCCGGCCCGCGCGGACCACGGGGATGTCGCCGCGCTGAGTCAGCGTCACCAGGTGGCGCGGCGAGATCCCCAGGGCCTCCGCGGCCTCCGCAGGCTTGAGCAGGATCTTGTTGCTGGCCGCGGCCTCGCTCATGCGGGCCTCAGCGGCTTGTGGCGCTCGTCGCCGCTGCGGAGGACGGTCTGCTCGCGGAGCCAGGCGTCCAGGTCGCTCTGGCGGTAGCGGACACTTTTCCCGACCTTGATCAGGGGGAGGGAGTATTTACCCCTAAGGCCCCACGAGGTGAGTGTCGTGGGACTGACGCCCAGATAGGCGGCCGCCTGGTCGCGGGTCAGCAGGCGGTCCGGGGGAGAAACTGAATCGCTCGGCATGACGCCCTTTCCTTGCTGGACTGCGTTGGTGAGTGAACGTCAGGCAGTCTAGCAGGGCAGCCCTGGGCATCGGCAAGAGCGGATCGCGGAAAAGTGTGGTGAGACGTCACGTCTTACCACAAGTTTCCTGGTCAAACGTCAGATTTGACCAATTGCGGAGCGAGGAGCTTGCGGACAGTCTCCTACGAGACGTGCTCGAATCCCTCCGAGTTCATCCGCTTAGCTACTTCGCGGTATATGGGCAAACGCTTAAGCCGGCGCGATGACGCGTGGGCGTCAATCTCGCGGTACAACTGCAACGCCCTTGCTGCTTTCGCCTCCGTCCGCTTGCCTTTTGCAGCCGCGGATAGCATAGCCTGGTTGAAGCGCTCATGTCGGATTTGCATTTCCCTAAACAAGTAACCGACCTGAAAAGCCCATTCCAGGGCTGAGTCGATCCCGTCGGTGGTCGGGCGACCGGATGTAGGTCTGGTGGTGCATTTGCCGAGGAATTCTTCCAAGTCGGGTAGGAACGTCCCCATCCAGTCCATCACGTGCCAGAGAAGATAGCGCAAAGGAAACGGGCCGCACCCATCGTCCGGCAGATCGGGCTCGGCGCGCACGCCGGACTCGCCTCGGCAACTCTCGATTTGCTGGCGGACGTTCTGCAAGGTGCCGCGGAATTGCATCAAGGGGTCCGAGGCTTCCGACATCGAAGAATCCTCCTTCTGTGGCGATCGGGGCGGGGCGACACAGAAAGAGGAAGACGCCGCCCCGCCGGCGATCGCGGCCGCGCGGGAGCTACCCGCGCGGGGTCATGACAGGGGACAGCGTAGCACGTCGGGGCCGCGCTGGGAAGGGGAGAGGGGGTGAGGGGGTGACCTGAACCCCGAACCCTGAACCCTCAGAAAGAAGGGCCGGCCGGCGACCCGGGGTCTCATGGTGCGGCGGCCCTTTAGCCCCGGCGCCGGCCGGCCGCGGGGGGTAGTATAGCATCCCCCGGCCCGATCGCGGCCGCGGCCCGTGGTATACTGCCGTTTGTGGGGGACAGGGGTCGGCGGCCTTGGGGCGCCCGGGCGGGGCCGTCGGCCCCGGTGGTCGTGACCATCTCCATCAACGCCGCCGAACTTGTCACGGAGCTGCTCCGGGACGGCTTCTCACAGCGACATGTCGCCCGTGCAACGGGCCTCGGCAGGGGCACGGTCCTGAGGATCGCCAAGGGGAAATGGCGACCGTCGCGGAAGCACCGCGAAGCTTTTCACGGCCCCTCGATCTCGTCATTATGGCCGCGCGGACGATGCCCCCAGTGCGGCGTCAAGGTGGTGGACGTTCCTTGCCGGGCCTGTATCGCGCGGAGTGCCCTGGCGAAACGGCGTCCGGGTCCAGGGTTTCTCGTCGAGTTGATCGGGCAATCGTTGGGGCTGGAGCTTCGCGACGCAGAAAAGCGGCGCTATCTCGGGGTTCATCAGTGGAGGGAAGAGCATCCGGGTCAGGAGTTCACGCTAGACGCGGAGAAGGAACTGAAGACCAGCCGCGGAGGCCCTGGCACCGATCCGGGAGCGGAACTATTCGCTGCCCTCCGCGAGTGCATCCTCCTCGACTTCCGGCTGCCCTTCTGCGGGCGCTTTCAGACTGCCAGGGAGAGGTACTGGATCCAAGGCGACCCGCGCACGATGGTAGCCAAGTGGTTTACCTGCCCGCTGCCGATGCCGCGGATCCCGCTGCGGGCGCCCTTCGGCGCCTTGACCGAGAAAGACTTCCAGGAGCTGCTCGGCTACACCGGCGAGGTTTCCGACGCGGAGCTGGACCGGCTGACGGTCGAGTGCGGCATCGACCTGGCGGAGGTGTCGTGAGTGAGGGAGCGAGGGGGTGAGGCCAGTCCCCGCGGTCGCGGGCGGGCGTCGCAGTCTTTTTGTCAGCATGGCCACCATCGCCATTTCCGCCGGGGAGGACCGCACCGTCAATCTCGACGATGGCTCCGGGAGCGGGCTGCCGGCACCGCCCGAAACGGCGAGCGGATCCGCCGTCCAAAGTGCCGACGCCGTCTGAACTCTGAACCCTGAGCCCTGAACCCTGAACCCTACCGGCTCACGTGCCGAGATTTCGATACGCTCCCAGGTGATTCGATGCAACGGCCGCGAATCGCCCCTCGAACTGGAAGACCCGCGCGTTGTTTTTCGGATTCATGTAACTGCGGGTGACCATCCGCTCGAACCCGGTCTGATGCCCATAACATATTGACCGGGCCTGCGCGGGCAAGGCGAAGGCGAACCAGCACGTCGTCGAGCTGAGCATCGGCTCCACCCACCAGGTGAGTTGCCCGCGGAACACGTTAATGTCGCTCGTCGTCGTGGGCACGACGTTCAGGGTTGCCTGCAAAAGTTTTTGCGCGGTCGTCTCCAGCTCGACGGGGACCAAAATGCCGGCCGGCGGCGTCGTTGCCGTGGTTGGCGTCGAACAGGGGATAGCTGTCCGAGAGCACGACGTTTTGCTCCAGCAAGTTCACGCAGACTCGGTTCAATGTGAGGTCGTGCGCCGTCTGTTTGTCCTGGAGCGCTTGGGTGAAAGCCCCAAGGTCATCGTTGATCACCATCATCGGCGTCAGCGCGAATTCGTCGCCGTAGGAATCAACCTGGATCCAGGTGGTGGCCTCAAGCAGCCGGCTCTGCGTAAAGTCGGCCCCATCGACGTGGTACGGTAGCTCGCTGAATTCAGAAATCCGGATCACCGTGGCCGGTCTGAAATCCGGGAGCGCCGGCAATCGAAACGCCCAGTTCTGGTAGCTCGCCGCCGAATAGGGCGGCGGGGCTTCGAGGACCTGATTAGCCAGACCCGCGAGGATGTTCGGAAAATCACCGGGCGTGTGATAGGGTACGTCCGCGCCCAAAAGAGTCCCGGCGAGGTCCTCCGGGACTTGAGGCACGGTCAACCCCCGCAATTCGCACCACGCGCGGCCGATGTCTTGGAGCGAGTGGTGGACCAGCGGCTGGGCCGCTTCGGAAAGCGTGCGGCCGACACCAGCACGAAACGCGAGGGCCTCGATCGCCGCGGCGGTGAACTTGTCAAACGCCGAAGCGCCCGCGGCCAGGGGAGGCTGCCGCGAAAGGCGAGAAGAGGCAAGCACGTCAAACCGAGTCATGGTGGTTCCTTTCAAGGCAAACGAGAAGGGGCAACGATCGTGGAACGCCCGGCGGCCAAGGGCCCGTCGGGCTCTATGGGCAATCCGGCAATCAGCCGGCGCGTTTCCGGATCCAGGCCGCCGGCCAGGATCAGCCAAAGTTTCGCCGCTCCCGCGTTGTTGGTTTCGCCCGAACGATGAAGCGCCCGCAGAATGTAGGCGTACCCCGCGTGCCGGCCCTTCGTCCAAGCTGCTTCCCAGCTCGGTCTGCTGGCCAGGAGCTCGGCAAAGTCGGCGGGGTTCACCCCCAACAGGTTTGCCGCGGTCTCTTCGTCGATGCCCGCGGTGGCAGCGACGGAAAGAACGTGCTCGGGGCCGCGGTCACTCTGCCCGCAAACCTGGCCAAGGGTAGCAAAGTCGAGGTTTAGGGGCATTCCTCTATTTCCTGGGAATTCATGATGATGATGCAAGACGCAATTTCAGTTGCGCGCCGGGGCCACCCGATAACCAAGGTGCCCGCGCCGGGCGGGCCAGCCAGTAGGACCCACAGGGCCGGAATCTCCTTCATTCAAGGCGGTGAAGGCGGGAGCTGGGATCCCGACCAACCCCCGCCTCGCCGGCAGACGCAGGAGGCACGCCCACCGCCTCGCAGGTCGGCTTCCCGCACCGTTTCCCACACACTCAAGGTGCCCAGCGCATTGTTTCCGGTCGCCGCTTGGATTCCGTCAACTCGCGGATGCGATCGGCGGCCAAGTCCAACTCGCGTTGGGCCGCAGTGGTTTCTTCTTCAGCCCGCCGGTGGAACGCCTCGCGCCCTTCAAGGATCTTAATCCGTTTGCGGGCGTTGGTGAGCAGCTCGGCCAGGCGTTGCTGATCCGCCCGGGTTTGGGCCTCATCTTTCCGCTGGCGAGCCGAGGGAATCACGCCTTCCAGCAAGCGGTCGCGCGGCAGCTTGATCCGTTCCTTGTCGTGAAGTTGACCAACACCCCATCGGTCAACGTTCGCCCGGAGCTGCGTCAGCTCTTGGGCCTCCGCCAACAGCGCGCCCCAATGGACAACGCGGCGGTGGAAGGTTTCCATGCTGAACCGGATCGCGTCAATCTCCCTGTCGATCGCGGGGTCGGCCGTCTCGACCAAGAGCAAGTTGCCTTGCCGCGTTCGCCGGTCCAGCTCGGCACGAAGAGACTGGCCGGGCGGCGTCGCCTGGAATGCCGCCATCTCCCGGTGGTAGCCCGCGATCGCCTCCAACAGGTCCGCGACGTGCGTGAGGCTGTCGAGCTGGGCACCGCGGGGCGGAGGCGTCGCGGCCAGGGCCTCCGCTTTCACCAGGTCCCGTTTCCCCTGGTCGATTGCCGCCAGGGCGGCGAAACGCTTCGTGGCGGTGTCGAGGTCGATCCGCGCCTCGTGAAGCGTCCGGCCCGCAGCGGCCAGCACGTCTTCGGTGGGTATCCCCTGGCCGCCTGCCTCGGCGAGCTTGAGGATCGCGCGGCGGTACCTTTCGGTGGCCTTCCGATCGGGCGGTGGCGGCGGGTCCTCCACGTCAATCCCGGCCTTCATCAGCGGCCCGGGCGCCGGTTGGGCGACGGCCGCGGTGCCGTTTCTCTCATCCCACGTCGGGCGTCCGCCGGCTATTTCGTCGCTTGCACTGGGCATTGTTCGCTCCCTTCTTGCAGGTTCTCCAGGTAGGCTTGGACGTCGGTCTGGCGGTAACGCACGAGGCGGGCGGAAACCTTGAGGCCCCGCAAGCGGCCGGCCTTGCGGAGCCGCTTCACAGTCGAGGGCGAGACCCGCAAGACGGCCGCCACTTCTTGTAGGTCGAAAAGGATGTCGGCCGGCTCGATCATGGCGTCACCTCGCGAGGGCCATAAGGGCCCGCGAGGTTCATTATGCCGGCAAGGTGGCCCACTCGTCGGCGCCGCTTTACCAGGCAGGCCAGGAATGCCAGTGAAGGGCCCTGGCGTTGCGCCGTTTAGCTCCGAAGGGCATGCGTCGCCTATCTGGACCTTTCCGCCAGAGTGGCCTCGACGTGGGCCAAGATCGCCGTTCGCTCCTTTTCCGGCAGCTCCAACCAGGCGGCCACCAGGCGGGCCAGGTCCGGTTGTGAAACCACCGGGGCGGGGGAGTGGACGGATTTTGGCCGGGTCCTGTCAAAAACCCCGGGCAAATCCGGCTGCCGATAGGCATGGGAGGCTTCGTCAGTGCGGGGGGCGGCCGGCGGAGTACGGCTCGAATTGACAGTGAGTAGGGCGGCTTGGCTTTCCTGCCCCCGCGGCGTAGGATGGTATCGGTGGCGATGTCTCTAGAGGCATGGGCCGAGGCACAATCATGGCCATTACGTTGACGGAGTTAGCCGCGGGGGAAATCAAGCGGATCATGGAGTCGCAGAAGACCGAGCCGAACACCGTGCTGAGGATGGGGGTGGCCGGCGGCGGTTGCAGCGGGCTCCAATACTCGCTCGGCTTCGACACCGAATATGACCCCAAGGCGGACGCCCGCTACGAGGCGCACGGGCTGGCGCTGGTGACGCGGAAGAAAATCGCCTTGCACCTGGACGGGACGACGATCGATTTTGCCGACGGCCCGATGGGGCGCGGGTTCACGATCGAGAATCCGAACTATCCCCACGGGGGCGGTTGCCCGGGGTGCGGCGGACACTGACGGCGGGCGAAGACTTCGAGGGGGACAGTCCCCGGCCGACTTCAGTCCCACGTTCGCTCCGCGAAAATGGGGACAGTCTCCTGCTTACTCCTGCTCCCCGCCCCGCTCCGGGGCAGCTTCCCGGTGCCACTTGAGGCCGGCCTGCTTGTCGAGGTCGTCTTTCCAGGTCTGGAACATCGTCGCCCAGTCGTAGCGAGCGACGCCCATGTAAGCCTCGGCGGGCGTGTTGAGGAACCGGGTCCAAAGCTCGTTCTCGGGGGGCGTGTACTGCACCAGCCGCACCACGTAGACGACCGTCTTCGGCTGGTTCCAGGCCAGGCCGGTCTCACCGGGCCGGAGGCGGAAAACGCCCCGCATGAACTCGATTCCCCCGTCCACCACCCCCTTGACGTCGCTCAGCCTTGGCGGCTGGCCGTAGACCCACGCCGAAGGAAATGCCCCGAAGGTCATCCAACTGAAGGGTTCGGGCGCCAGCACGGTGAGGCCCTTTTGTGCGGCGGCCAGGTCTTTGAGCGGCTTGGACGACTGGCGGGCCTCGGCGGCCAGGCGCTCCGCCTGCTTGGCGGCCAGATCGCGGGCCTCGATCTCCTTCCATTTCTTCAGGACCCGCTCGCGCACTCCTGACTCTTCCCACGAGACGGAGTGCTCCGGGTCGTCCGCCACTTTCCAGGAGAGATAACTGTCTCCCGCGGCGTCCTGGGAAACCGTCGGCCGGTACTCCGGCAGCGCCCCGTAAACGAGGCTGACAAAGGAGTTGTTCCCAGCAACCGATTTTCCGATGTCCATTCCCTCCATCTGGTACGCCGCGACCAGCCCGGTGCGGAACGCCTGGACCCCTTTCTCCTTGGCCATCGCCGCGAAATCCAACTCGGGGGGTGGCAGGGCCGATTCCGCTTGGGTCTTGACCTTGGCCTTGTAGTCCACCCACTGGCGCTGGTAGACGGACATCTTGCCCTGGAGCGCGGTCAGCACCGAGCGCATCTTCTGCTCGGCCTGCTCGTCCGCCAGCCGGTCGCGGATCGCGTTTTGGACCTTTTCCAGTGGGATGTACTTGGGCTCTTCCTTCTTGGCCTCGGCCGGCTTGGCAGCGCCGGGTTCCGCCTTGCCGGCGCCGGGTTCGGCTTTGGCGGCGCCCGGTTCCGCTTTGGCGGCGCCCGGTTCCGCTTTGGCCGGCGCGGGCTTGGCTACCGGCGCTTCCGTCTTGAGGGCGGGCTTCTCAGTCTTCGCGGCCGGCGGCTCGAGCTTGGGTTGAGACGGCTCAGCCTTCGGAGCCGGCACGGGTTTGGCTGCCGGCTGCTCGGCCTTCGCTGCCGGCTGCTCGGCCTTCGCGGCTGGCGGCCCGGCCTTCCCCGCCAGCCAATCCGCCTCTTCCTTGTAAGAAACCAGCCGGAAAGTTGACTGGGACGGGACACCGGAGCTGCCGCCCTTCTCCTTGGCACCAGGTTTGGCGCCTTCGGGCTTGGCCCCCTCCGATTTGGCCGGTTCGCGCTTGGCCCCCTCCGGTCTTACCGCTTGCGGCTTTGCTCCTTCTGGTTTTACCGCTGGCGGCTTAGCCGCTTCTGGCTTACTGGGCGGCAACTTGGGCAGCTCGGGCAACGCCTGCTCGCGATAGCGTTCCTTGTTCTGCTCGTAGTACTTGCGGATGGCCTCTTCGCTCACCTCCTTGGGGTTGACGAAGCTCTCGCGCTGGGCCTTGAAGTATTGGACGTCAACCCGGTGCGGCTCGCGGAAGCCCGGCTCCGGCGAATCCGGACTATAGACCCTGTCTTTGTACTTCTCAAAGAACGCCCGCAGTTCGTCTCCGGAAGGGTCGGGCACCAGGTCCACGAACTTGTCCACGGCCACGGGAATGGCCTCGATCTTGGCTTGGCGGTTCAGGCGGAGGTAGTAGTCGTAGCGCTGGGCCGGCGGCATGCCGGGAAGGCCCAGCCCGAACATCTCCCGAAGCCGCATCGCCAGGATCTCCCGCCCCAGCGCGCGGAACACGATGTCGTCGGAAGTCTGTAGAAAGCGAATCGTCTTCTCGATCTGTCCTCCGGGCACCTTCCCCTCGGTGACCTCGTTGAGGAAGGCATTGACGGCCTCGTCATTGACGAGGAGGCCCAGGTCTTTGGCGCGCTGGGCCATGAGCCAAGTCTCGACGACCGCCTTCTCGCTGGTCGGATCGCTCCCCATATAGGCCAGGGCGCCCTGGACCGCTTCGCCCTGGACACGCTTTTGCATCAGGGCTTGGGCAATGTCCTGGAGGAGTCGGTGAACGATATATCGCTCGCGGGCGAGGCTTCGGATGTCGCTCTCGCGGAGTTTCCCATACCTGGCCGTGCTGACGACAACGGCATTGGCCTGGACACCACGTTGGGGGATGCGATCCAAGAGGATCGGGATGAACACGAAGGCGAACATGGTGAAAATGGTGAGGATAGCAAATGCCGGTTTGCGGTGTTTGCGGAACCATTTGACTGGACCGGCCATGAATCAATGCCTTCTTTCGGGGGATGGCCTGCGGAACTCGGCTTGACAAAGCCCGCTGCGGGGGATTATGAGTGTCGCGCGGGTGCTCCAAGGCGGATGGGAAAGATTCTAAGGGGGATCGTCGTAAATGCAATCCCAAAAAGGGGGTCGGAGAATTGGGCTGCTTCGCGGGTTAACCCGGCTAGGGGGGATTGGTTGTATGGGGAGGCTCGTGCCCTAGAATTTTTGCGCCGGCCTTGGGTCGCTTCCTCCGGATGGCCGGAATAGTCCCGAACTCACGTAGACAACATCATGCCGAAAAAAGCACCGCCTCGCCGGGAAACCTCGCTCGTGATCGTCGAGTCGCCCGCCAAAGCGCGGACGATCAGCCGGTTTCTCGGTCGGGGGTTTGCCATTGAAGCCAGTATCGGGCACGTGCGGGACTTGCCGCAAGGGGCCAAGGAAATCCCCGACAAATACAAGGGGGAGCAGTGGGCCTACCTCGGGGTGAACGTCCGCCAGGGCTTTGAGCCCGTATACGTCATTCCCCGCGACAAGCTCAAGCAGGTGCGGAAGCTCAGGGAGCTGCTCAAGGGTGCCAAGGACCTGTACCTCGCCACCGATGAGGATCGGGAAGGGGAGGCGATCAGTTGGCACCTTTGCGAGGTGCTCGCTCCGCGGGTGCCGGTTCACCGCCTCGTGTTCCACGAGATCACCAAGGAGGCGATCCTCGAGGCCCTCCGGAGCCCGCGGCAAATCGACCAGGCCCTCGTCCGTGCCCAGGAGGCGCGGCGGATCATCGACCGGCTATACGGGTACGAGGTTTCGCCGCTGTTGTGGCGGAAAGTCCGCCCGAAGCTCTCCGCCGGCAGGGTGCAGAGCGTGGCCGTGCGGCTGATCGTCGAGCGCGAGCGGCAGCGGATGGCCTTTGTCCCGGCCGCCTACTGGGACCTGGTGGGGACCTTTGCC
>Ga0315280_10011545_pt1 | contig 10844 bp, 9 predicted proteins | sample YL17G06_40_MG_FD_203697 | JGI IMG/M metagenome (GOLD analysis project Ga0315280, IMG submission 203697) | Sediment microbial communities from Yellowstone Lake, YNP, Wyoming, USA - YL17G06_40 | ecosystem: Environmental > Aquatic > Freshwater > Lake > Sediment | place: USA: Wyoming | collected... | reverse complement strand
GTTCAATGAATTTTTTTATGACTAACTCCGTATTTTTGCGTGGGTCTAACGCGCCTAATGTCAAAATATAATTGCAATCGATGCCAAATTTATTCCCAATTTTCTGCAAAGCTAAAATTTTATCAACTTGACCAAAACTTTCATTGACAGCCAAATAGACTACTTTTATCCTGTCATTATCAAGCTCCGGTATATGCTTCATGATATCTTTTTTAGAAAATTCTGAAATAGTTAACACCATAGACAGATGACTAATAGTTCTTAGGAATATTGCTTTTCTATACAATCTACCCATTCTTTGATAACGAGATGCCGACTTGGGCAATTCAGAATAGTCTTTCAGAAACATTATATCATAAATTGTAGAAACCAACTTTATTTGCTTATCTAAAAATATTGGTGCCGTGTTCCCAGTGCAATGCAAAATGTCTATTTTATCCTTTTTTGCCTGCCTTGGCAACCTTAACTGTTCCCAGATTAAATAGTTTGAAGGGAATATTTTTTTTATTTTGAAATTACTTTTTTGAGGTAAAACATTATCGGTGTCTTCTTTGTCTATATAAATGATATATTCATTTTTAGCGTCCATTTCGGCAAGATGTTGAATCAGCTTGAGGGCATAATTGCCTATACCACGGCGATTACGCACAGCAAAACGGGTATCTATCCCTATACGCATCACTTCTTTCACTAACAATAAATATTCTCTTTGTCCAAAATCTCAGACAAAATCAAACTTCTCGGAACTCTTTCACACCCAGCATTAAAATAAAATGCGCCACATTTTCACCTTTCATTCCAATATTAGCTCTGCCATGCCTTTATAATTGTCTGATATAAGATATGCAAGGCTTCCCGCGACGCCCGTTTTTTGTCTTTCCCAACACACGGGTTGATAAGATTAATGCACCACATAAATGCCGTGCCTAATACCCACGGCCCAAGACCAAAATGTTTTACAAAGGTATAAATTTTGCCCTGATAGACATTTTTCCATTGAAAGTAACTGTCGGAGCTGGAACCGCCGCCCTTATGGAAAACCACCGCCTCTGACATCGCGATTGCCACTCCGCTTTTTTGCGCACGGATGCAGTACTCGTTTTCCTCAAAATACATAAACATATTTTCATCAAAACCACCAATGTTATGCAAAGTAGAGCGATCCAACATCATGCTGACACCGAAAATAAAATCCAGATTAGAGCATCGCGAACGCGTTTCAAGCCGAGTCCGCCCAGTGATTCGGGAAATATGCCCCCCCCCATACGATTGCACCTGCTCCGGATAAGCATAATACTTAACAACAGAACCGATAATGCCAGGGTGCCTCTGGGCAGTTTCAACCATCAGCGTCAGAGTTGTCGATTCAATTACAGTATCATTATTCAACAGCCAAACATAATCGCCATCTCCCTTGGCATCAATATAGCTAAACGCCACATTATTTCCCCGGCCGAAACCCAGGTTACAGTCCGTTTTAATCAAAACCAGTGGATGCACCAATCCTTGCGGCAATTGTTGATACACCAAGTTCTCGGCAGCCGAATTCCCTCCAATGATAGCTTGCTGGCTCGAATAGCACAGGCAAGGTACGATTTTAGCAAAAGGAGGATGCGAAAGTCGACGGAGAGGATTTTCAGGCGCAACCCAGCAGGATACTCTTCCTTGTGTCCAATTCAAGATATGCTCAACAGAATGGTCGGTTGAACAGTTATCCACTATGACAATCTGATAATTTCGGAAATCACTCCGGAAAATGCTTTCCAAGCACTCAATCGTGTGTTCCCAACTATTCCAATTCAGCAATACAATGTAGACCTTAGGATGAATAGTATCCACCTACTTAACACGAACCTATTTTGCCACATAAATCGGCCGATTTGACGCGACCAGAATTAAGGGAACGCAAAGCTGGTAATGACAACACAATGCAGAATAACGCCAATGGCAACAACACCAGAATATAATTAAAGATATCTCCCCAGAAGAGCAACATATCAAAAGGAATAGCCAAAATCAGTACATTGCCAAGACAAAACGCAACCAACTGAAACAGGTTATTCTGTATCTTAAAGACGCAAGCCCAATAGCGACATATTGCGAGCAACACTCCAAGAGCAAAACAATAAAAAACACCTCCAATATTGCCAAAAAACGCCCAGCCCTCAACAAACATTGTCGGATTAGGCCCAAAAAAATCGCTACCAGTTATCAGATAGCCCAAAGCGCTTCCCAACGATTTGGATGGATAATTCACTAACCGCAACGGCGCCAAAAAAGGAACTACCAAATATCTCCAAATATATTCCGCTGGCGGAAAACGCATAAACGCCGACAAATTCTCCGTAAAGTAATATACCGGCCCGTGTCCGCTTCCAAAAATGCGTGCAACTATTTGTTGTACAGCAAACCTGCCGTGATTCTCAACTCCTACACTCGAAGCCCGCAAATATAAAATAAGGACTGAAAATCCAAGAATACTCAAGGCCGCTACCCCTGCAATTTTGAAAGAAACAAAATTCAGCGGTTTTCTTTCACGCAAGGACACAAAGACATTGGAAAAATAAAAGGCGAGAAAGAATGCAATGAACCCGCTCTTGCTGCCCATGAAAAATATATAAACCGCAGGTATCAAGAAATAAATCACCCTTAGTGAAAATGACATTCTTATTTTTGTCCGCAACACATAAAACAAAAACACCAGATTACAGTAAATCAATGGGGCGGTGATACGGCCTAAAATACCAAATCCTCCGCGATTTGCCAAAACCCGCGCCATTTCGGGATCTCTACTTAACAAACCAAGACCGAGATAATGAGCCCGGATCAGAAAAACAATCAAAACCGCTCCAGAAGACAAGAATAAGAATGTCTTAATAAAGATTTTTTCCCAGGCGCTCGGCAACAATCGACAAGTCTGGGGATTGATCGCAAGTCGGAAACGTAGAAAACGAAAAAAATACTGTCCCCATTTCGCGCCAAGGATAAAAGCCACTTGTGCGATTATCAGATATGTCATTACCTCCCCCGTCAAACTGTTTCGTATCCAAAACTCATATCCAAGCCAGGCCAACGTGGTTGTCAATCCAAGTATTACGAGCCAGAAAGGGTCAAAGAAACTAAACAACAATCCCCTGAACAGCAGGTAGTTGACGATCAGAGCACTCAAAAAGATGATAACAAACACAAGCAGTTGAAAATTGTCGGCAAATAATATATTCATCTTGATTTACGACTGAATACCCGTCATTTATCAGAACCAAACAACGATTGAATATACGCCCGCTTGTGCAGCCGTTCGCGTATCATACGCCGAATTCTGAAAGTCCACTTAGGGGGCAGACAGATCCCGCCTAAATACATCAGACGTTTAAATATAGAAGGCTTGAACGGGCTAATTGCAAATGAACGGAGAAGTCTGCAGAAGGCCTCCCGACGATTAGCGTGGTTATATGCATTTATAGCCAGAGCATATTGACACATAGCCTCTGCCGCTCTCCTCTGCCGCCAAACTACCGGCGGCAAATCCTGATTTGAATACAACCACTCGACAATACGTTGACGATCCACGTTAAACAGCTCGCCGGCTGCGACTGTTTTTGCGTTTGAGTGCAGCCGAACCTGTCCCAAAAAAGCTGGAATGCGCCACCCCGGATGCTTAATCGCCACTTTTAGCCACAGATGCCAGTCCATCATATAGTGTAAATCATTGCGCACCAGTTCAGAATCGCCCCCTAATGCCGACCGGCGGACGAACCCCTGTGCAATCCATGTTGCCAGCACCATTCGTTTCAAATCATATTCAGGAGTAATACAACTTTTAAGCAAATTTCCTTTTTCATCAATAACCTGGTAATCCCCATAAACCAAACCAACCGCCGGATCATGCATAAATGCCCGGCCAATTTTGAGTAACGCCCCCGGCAAAAGAATATCGTCAGAGTTAACCCAGGCAACAATCTCCCCTGTAGTGTGCGCAAAGCCCTTATTAATAGCGATGGATTGCCCTCGATCCAACTCACTTACCCAGTATGAAAGACATGGGGAATACCTGTCTATTATTTCCGCACTGCCATCAGTGCTGCCACCATCCACAACAACATACTCCAAATCGGGATAATCTTGCAAAAGCACCGAGCGAATAGTCTCTTCAAGAAAGTTGGCTTGATTGAACGAGGGTGTGATAATGCTCACCCGCGGCCATCGCTGACTGCCCGATAGCTCTTCACATCGCACGGGACTGCTTTCGGTCCAAGGCCAACCTATTTTGCCTGGAGGAGGAGGGGGAAGTTCATTTAGAAACGGACATCGCATACACATATACACCATCATCCGATTTACACCAACAACAGATCAACCAACAAGTGTTGACCTTATTCTGTTAGAAAGCCCCCGCAATCCGACGATAATGAGCACGGAAAATATGCGCTGTGCGCTCCCACGAAAACCATGTTGCCCGCTTGCGCCCACGCCCGATTAGTTCCTGGCGCAGTGTTTCGTCCATCCACAGCCGATAGATTGTTTCTGCGATCTCTTCAGGATCGTCTGGATCAAATAACAATGCCGCATCGCCCGCAATTTCCGGCAAACACGTTGCATTGGAACATGCCACTGGGGCGCCTTCTGAGAATGCCTCAATTATCGGAAGTCCGAAACCCTCAAATTTGGAAGGAAAAACCATAAACCTGCATGAACGGTAAAGACACCTTAATTCCAGAGGAGTAATAAATCCAAGGAAATGCATATGTGCCACCAACCCTTGCGTTCGAATCTGCCGCTCAATGGAAGGGAAAAAATCGTTCTGTTTTCCGGAGCAGACTACATGCATGGTTAAATTGTGGTGCTCGCGGAGTATCCCCAAAGCCTGCAACAAACCAAGGTGGTTTTTGTGCGCCCATGTCTGAGCCGGATAAAAAACAAAATCGTCAGGTAAAGAATACTTGTGTTGAACAGCACGGATTTCATCTATGGAAGGCGCTGAATTCGCGGATAAGACAGACGCCCCGGGCACAACGATAACCTTGTCAGGCGCAAGACCATAGTGCTTTATCAGGTCTTGCTTGCCCCAATAAGACATAACTGCAACGGCAGCAGCCTGTTTGCAAAAAGCACGGTATAAAACCTCGCGTAACATACGCGTGCGCTTGTTGAAAAAATCAGGGAAGTATATGTGTTGAAGATCATGCGGCTGGTAAATGCTGGGGATATCAGTCAGAAAACCGGACTGGTTGGTGAAGTGCACCACCGCCGCGCCGGATTTCTCAACAATTCCATCGGATTTTGGCACATTGATTGTTTGAAAAGCAGTCCCAAAACGATTCCAAAGAGCATAAATTTTCGGGAAAACGCGTACTAGGTTTTCTTTCCACTGTCGCTCTTGCGCAAACAGCGGTCCCGGCAGAAGACGACATGATCCTGACAAGTAAGGACGAAGCCAGTCGTTTGCATCAGCATAAGTCAGAAAGAGATATTCTTCATTACCGTCGGCTAACTGCGAGAGGCCGGTGGCTAATCCGATGGCTACTTGCTCCACGCCGCCATGTTGACCGGAAATAAGTCGGGCATCCAGGCAAACACGCAACGGCATCATCTCCTTGTCCTTTCGCTCAAATCTCCGAACATTAAGCGGAACTCATCACCAAGTCTTGATAGCTCTCGTCCGCAAAACTTCTGATGATCTCATACGGTTCCCATACTTATTTTAATGACTTTTTATGGCCACAGACATTCTGTGAAGCATGCCCTAGGCCCTACCTGAATTTCGATTCAATCTAACTGCTTCCCCGTCAGCGCTATATAATCGGACGGCAAAAGCGACCGGCTTACAAGCCGCTTTAGCAATAGTAAATTCGCCAACCGCGCCGCCAGCCCACGAGAGATAAACCTGAACGCCGTTTGAGATAGCTTTCTGTCCGTCAGCAGATGAAATGAATGCTGATTGGAATACAGATTAAGATTTAACTTCTGAGCAAGGACTTTCAACGACTGAAGAGTATAGAGCGCCACATGCTGTCCGTGGTCAAGGCTATAATACCACCACGATTCCAAAGCTGGCGGCGGCACGGGAACCAAAAAAGTAGTGAACAGAATACTGCGCGAAAAACGCAGCATTTGCCTGATCTCATCCAGCGGGTTGGGCAGATGTTCAAACACCTCAAACGCCGTCAGCAATTCGTATTGATGATTTCCTTCCTTATCCGCCTCAAATCCTTGCGCGAACAGATTTGGCGCATATCTGTCATAGCGATAAAAATCCAGGCCACGATCGCGCATCAACCGCACCAGCAAGCCGTACCCGCCTCCATAATCAATAAAGCGAGCATTACAGTCAAAAAAGCTCAGAATTATTGCACATGTCAGCCTGGTCATAGCGATGTTCCTGCTCGCCATTCCAATGTCATTGCGCGCTACGGCATCTGCATACGACTCATTTAGCCAGTATGGTTCTTCGGTCTGAATAAAACTACACTGTTCGCAACAAAAGTATTGAACCACGTATTTCTTTAAAATCCGAGCTTTAGACCAGGCAGAACTGGGGCGACCACAGATTTTACAAAGCATTACACCAGCCTCCTATGCATCCAATGAGCGTAATTCGTCCGTTGAAAAAAAACCGCTTGATTCGCCCTGCCACGCGCCTGATTAAACTTGGCATCCTAAAAAATAGCTTACTGAGACGTTCATCGGCCTTATCATCCCGTATAAACACACGCGGATGAACAAGAGGAAACTCCATGGCGGCAGTCGTCATATCAGCCACCATGGAAACACCGGCTGTATGGGTGGAATCCGAGCCAAAGCCAATATTGGAAACAAGATTAACATTAGGAAGAACAGTTAAACAATTTTGTATCCAACAGGTAAAAGTCCACTGATAGTCCCAAGTATCTATTTCTCCCTGATAGACCCTCTCAAATATCCGCATCCAGTATTGAACCACCTTTTTATTTCCAAGCCAATCCTGCAACCATCCATTATCACGTATCTCCGGCCACGACTTCATATCAACATCATAATTCTTCCAGGTGCGACGCCAAGATGCCCAGCCCCATATATGATTATAGCGAGAAAAATAATAACTGTACTCCGTGCGTTTTTTGCCGAATTGAAAATTATCTCCACTTATTTGTCCAATACGCTCATCATCTCGATACTTATTCAGCAATTCCTCACAAAATCTAAAAAATGTCGGATGGGGTAAACAATCATCTTCAAGTATTATTCCCTCCTCTATATGTTCAAAAAACCAATCAATCGCTCGGCTTACTGCAACTTTACATCCCAGATTTTTGTCTCTGAAAAGTGTTTTAACTTCACAATCCCAGTCAATCCCCTCATGAACAATTCTGCGCACATCTGCACACTTTTCCGCCTCACCAGACTTGCCTTCTCGTGGACCATCCGCTGCTATAAAAAGTTGTGAAGGTTGAGCTTGTCGGATAGCTTCAAATACCCGTCTTGTTGTATCTGGACGGTTGAAAACCAAGAACAAAACAGGACTCTTCAGCGGCTCTGGAGTAACGAACACTTTGTTGTTCACGCTAATAGTTCTCCTTTACTCAAAAGTAGCTCGAAGTAATCAATTGTTTTCTTGAGACCCTCTTCCAACGCTACTTTTGGTTGCCAGCCCAGTTTCTTCTGCGCCAGTGTAATATCAGGACAGCGCCGCTGGGGATCATCGGAAGGCAGGGGCTTATACTCTAATTTGGAACTTGAACTTGCCAGGGTAATGATGTCCTTAGCCAGTTCAAGAATCGTAATCTCATCAGGATTACCGAGGTTTACTGGGCCAACAAAATCATCCGGCGAATCCATAAGGCGAACGAAAGCTTCTATCTGATCGTCAACATAACAAAAAGAACGGGTTTGGCTGCCGTCACCATAAATGGTTATAGGCCTGTTCTTAAGTGACTGAATTATAAAGTTAGACACTACCCGACCGTCATTAGGATGCATCCGAGGACCGTAGGTATTGAAAATGCGGGCTACCTTTATACGCAATTTGTGTTGTCGATAATAATCAAAGAACAGGGTTTCAGCACAGCGTTTTCCTTCATCATAACACGAACGTACACCGATAGGATTGGCATGTCCCCAGTAACTTTCCGATTGTGGATGTACTTTTGGATCTCCATATATCTCGCTTGTTGAGGCTTGAAATATTTTGGCCTTCAGCCTTTTTGCCAGCCCCAGCATATTGATAGCACCGTGAACGCTGGTTTTGGTCGTCTGAACAGGGTCGAACTGATAATGAATCGGAGAAGCAGGACAAGCCAGGTTGTATATTTCGTCTACTTCCACATAAAGCGGAAAAGTTACATCGTGGCGTATGGCTTCAAAATTGGGGTTCGAAATGAGATGGGCAATATTGCTTCTTGTTCCAGTGAAGTAATTGTCAACACAAAGTACTTCATGTCCTTTTTGCAAAAGCCTTTCGCAAAGATGGGACCCAAGAAATCCTGCTCCGCCTGTGACTAAAATCTTTTCCATCGTCTTATTCCTAAACACTTGCGTTAAGGTAACAAATAAAAAACGCTATTAGCTGTTTTTGCGTACAACAAATATCCTTGGTCCCTCATAAATTGTCTTATCTTGCTCCTTTCCGCCTCTTCGAAAGAAGTCATAAGCTGTTCAACAAGCACTATTTTCGGCTTGTATTTGTTCCAGTCATTAGATTGCAAAACCTGCAATTCCATGCCCTCTACATCAGCAGATAAAAAACATATTTGAGTGCCTTGAGGGACATATCGACTCAAAACCTCTTTTAATGGCACTGTTTCCAGTTCCTTAGTGAAAACGATCTTGTTACCACCTTCTCTATCACGCCGTAGCGACAAATCCTTAGAGAAACTATTAAGAGCAGAGTCGCTAAATGCATAGTAAACAAGCTTTTCCTTTTTTGAAGAAATTGCCATCTCAAGATTTATATCTCTCGGTCTGACCTTGTTGAAGATACTCATACTCCCTGGCATGGCATCAATGTTAATTCCCCTCCACCCACTTTTGTAGAAATGGTAAGTGTTTGAAAATCTTTTCGGATGATGGGCGCCAACATCTACATAGAATCCTTTTTTCTGCTTCTCAAAAATTCTTCTCAGAATCATATCCTCGCCTTCCTGAGCATATGATTTCGTAAAATAGGGGATGCCTAACCAATCTTTCATTCTCGTCAGGGCAGGATGATACTTTAGAGGTATAACGGCCTTTATAATATCTTTTATATTTTTACTCATATATGCCACGCTTCAGTACCTGTGCAACTCTTAAAATGTTAAAAGCCCGGCTTAGCCTGTAAAAATTATTTCTTGTCTTTGGATAAACAAAATTCAGAAGATAAGCCGCACATCCATATGAAATTACTGTCGCCCATGCTGCCCCTATAATTCCGTACTTTTTTATCAAAATAAGATTTAGTGCTATGTTCACAACAGCCCCTATAACACTGTTGATAAAAGAAAAAAACTGCAGGTTTTCCACCAAGTACCATTTACCGCTTGCAACTCCCAAGAAAACAAATATGCTGGCCCAACTATAAACTGCCAGCACGGAACCTGCTTCGGAAAACTCCATTCCATATAAGAAGTGAACTATGTTGCTCGCCAAAAGAGTCATAACAACCGTTATTGGAATGGCAATCCACAGCATTAGACTATAAAGCTTTTGCAACCTCGCGTTGTACAGCTCTTCGCTTTGCTTTTTAGCGTTAACAACGGCAGGAAACAGCGAACTGCATACAATCACCGGTATGAAGTACCACGATTCCGATAGTTTCACGGCCGCAGCGTATTGACCCACGGCCTTCGTATCAAGCATTTGCTTAATCATCACCTGGTCAATTCTCATGTATATTGAAATGGCAAGGCCTGCCAACATCAGTGGCCAAGAGTCCTTTAATAGTCTGACTGCCAACTTAACCCTGAGGTTCCACTCAAATATATTCAGTCTTTGCCTGCTATAAATAATCAACAACCCTATCGCTAAGATCATACTCTCCATCAGAGAAACAGCTGCAAAATATAATAATGGCGCCTGGGTCCATACTAAAAACAGCTTTACAAACGACGATACCGTCAATGACGCAACGTTCGCATAGACAACATATTTTGAAAGGACTTTGGATTGGAGATAAAAGTCTATAACATTAAATGATTGAAACACGGTAGATAAGGCAATTATAAAAATCAATAAATTAGTAAAGCTGTCGCCTGAAGTAAGATGTACGGCAACATATAAAACGGCTAATGCAAAAAAAGCTCCTGTTAGTTTAAGAAAAAACGCTGTCCCTAAAAGCTCATTTCTTCTGGTTCCATCTTTTACCAGTTCCCGTACGACAATTTCATCCATTCCCAACATAGCGATAGGCAGGAACAATGCAACAAAGCTCGCCGCATAACTTAACAGGCCAAACCGATCAGGTCCCAAGTAACGCACTACATACACACTAACTACAAGCAATATGACGCTGCGGAAAATCTTTTCCGCCATAAGCCATGAAGTATTAGTAAAATATTTTCTGAAACCTGGCATAGATAAGAAATTACTCCAACACCCTGCCTTATTTGTATGTAGCTTTAATTCAAGCATGTCTTTCATACTATGAAAACGACACAGTTAAATAAGTACCGGCTAATAAAAAAATACCGGAGGCGCAAAGTGTTTTCTCTGCACCCTCGGTATCCATAGGTTTACAGCACGACCATAGCCGTATTCGACGGCTCGCCATCTCACGGTTTAAGGTACTGCTTAATCCCATATCTAAAAGGCCAAACATTATCTGGAGCGTGGCAAAAATACCAATTAGCCCCCAGGATTCAATCCCCATGAATTTGATATAAAACGGGATA
>Ga0315280_10011544_pt1 | contig 10844 bp, 8 predicted proteins | sample YL17G06_40_MG_FD_203697 | JGI IMG/M metagenome (GOLD analysis project Ga0315280, IMG submission 203697) | Sediment microbial communities from Yellowstone Lake, YNP, Wyoming, USA - YL17G06_40 | ecosystem: Environmental > Aquatic > Freshwater > Lake > Sediment | place: USA: Wyoming | collected... | reverse complement strand
CAATCCAGCGCTTCATGTTACTGAATTTGCCGCTGTGCAGTCTCATCGGAATGCGCTGCTTCTTGCGCAACCCCATGCCTTTTGCCAGGGCGTCCTGCTGCCCAGCCCCGTAGAGAATTAGTCCCACTCCGGTTGCGTGAATGGGGGAGTGAACCACCTCTTTCAATCCGTCGAGACCCTGCGGTTTCGCCAGACGCACCGGCAAATTGAAAATCTCTTCCGCCGTTTCTACGGTGCCGGGAATGAGCGCTCCTCCGCCGGTCAAGACCACGCCGGCCGTGAGCCGCTGGTAGCAGCCGGCCTGGCGCAGATCCCGGACCACCAGGTCGAAGATCTCTTCCATGCGCGGCTGGATGATGGCGCACAGGATCTCCTGCGTCACCTGCCGGTCAGGTCGGTCGTCTCCGCTGGGGAGGGCGATGGGTTCACTCTGGACAATCCTGTTGCGGTGAGCGCAGCCATGCTCCAGTTTGATCTTCTCGGCCATATTCATTGGCGTGCGCAGACCATGGGCCAGATCCCGCGTGACGTTTTCTCCTCCCAGACCGATCACCGCCGTGTGCCTGATGGAACCATCGAAATACACGGCAATATCGGCAGTGCCGCCGCCCAAGTCTATCAGCGCCACGCCCAGCTCTTTATCATCGTGGCTCAGCGCCGCCAGGCTGGAAGCCAGGGATTGCAGCACCAGATCCTCCAGTTGGATGTTGGCTTCCTGGAGGCAATACAGGATAGTTTGCGCCGCCGATAAAGCCGCCGTGACAATGTGCACGTTCGCCTCCAGCCGCGTGCCCACGATGCCCACCGGATCTTTGAATCCATCACGGTCGTCAACCAGAAAATCCTGCGGCACGACGTGAATGATCTCCCGATCCGCCGGAAAGGTCACCGTCTGCGCCGTCTCGATCACGCGCTGAATGTCTTCGCGCGATATCTTGTTCCCCATTCCGTTTTTGGACCGGCCTACCGCGATCATCCCCCGCGAATTGATGGAGCGAATATGATCTCCGGCGACTCCAGCGTAGACCGATGCCACGCTGATGTTGGCCATGCGTTCGGCCGCTTCCACCGCCTGGACGATGCCTTCCACCGTGTGCTCGATGTTGACCACCACGCCCTGTTTCATGCCCAGCGAAGGGCTGCTTCCGAATCCGACGACGGTCAGGCTGGCGTCGCCCTTCTGGGCGATGATCACGCTGGTCTTCGTCGTGCCCAAATCCAGCCCCACGATCACTTCGCGGTCGTCTTTGCCTGCGGATTTTTTTCTGCCCAACATACTGGCCTCGAGATCTCTTAGAATCCGACTAGATTATGCGCTTTGATGTCGAATCAAATGCCGCACTGTTACGCCGTACCACCACCTGGCCCCAGAAACGCAGGTCCAGGCTCTGAATGCCTTCAAGGCCGAATCGCTGGCCCTGGTAAATCAGGAAAGTATAAAGATTGCGCATCTGCCGCCAGCTAACGTCCTTGCCCAAGAGCACGCGCAGGGGCTGATCCAGCGCCAGCAGCTCGATCTGTTCTTGTTCATCCCAGGAGACCTCGGAGATGACCCGCCAGAGATCCGGTAATCTCTTTCGCAGCGCCTCCAATCCCGGCAGTACGGCAAGCATGCGATTTTCAGCCAGAGTCACTCCCGGTGCCGGCGCCTGCCCGGGACCAATATTCAACAGCGGCAAATCCAATTCCCCGCGCGCCGCATCTAACGGCAAGACCACGCCATGGCTGTCCACTGCCCACAACCCTTCCCGCGAAATCAGCGCTGCCGGTGTCCGCTCTCTGATTTTGATGAGCAACCTATCGGGCAACTGGCGGTGCAGCGAAGCGCCCTCCACCCAGGGGTGGCATTCCAACTTCGCCTTGAGAGTCTCAAAATCCAGCGAAAAAAGATTCTCGCCCCCAATCTGCGGCAATATGGCGCGCAGTTCCTTTTCGCTGATCCGCTGCAGCCCGGCAAAGGTTATGCGCGTTACTTTGAAATAACTCAGGTTGCACAGGGAATTCCAAAGGTAAGGATATCCGATCCAACCTCCGATCGCCAATAACGCGACCAGGACCAGTGCCATGACTATGTTGAACATCCGCCTGCGCCGGCGCGCTTGCGGAGTAATCCGGCGTCGGATGATCTGCCGCTGCAACTTCTGTTTGCGCCTACGCCCCTTCAAGTTCTGCCTCGTCAAATCCGATCAGAATGACTTCGCGCTCCAGCCTGACGCCTTGCTCCTCCCAAACCCGGTTCTTCACCATCTTGATTAAAGTCAGCACGTCGTCCGCTGTTGCATGGCCTAAATTGGTGATGAAATTGGCGTGCTTGGATGAGATTTGAGCCCCGCCGTAAGTCAATCCTTTCAACCCCGAAACCTCAATGAGTCTGCCGGCGAAATCTCCTGGCGGCCGTTTGAAAACCGATCCGCAGGACGGCCATTTCAGCGGCTGTTGGTTGCGTCTCATGGCAATCGCTTCGCGCACCTGCTTCAGTATTTTCTCCTTATCCCCGGGCGTGAGTTTGAAGCGCGCGCTCAGAATGACCGTGTTTTCCAGTCCAGGCGCCTCGCGGTAGCCGAACCTGGCGGTTTCAGGCGCGACGGTTTTAAGCTCATAAGTTGCCGTTGTTCTATCCGCCGGCAGGTAGATTATCTCGGCGTTCACCAAAAGCTGTCCGATTTCAACCGCAAAAGCACCCGCGTTCATCCGCAGCGCTCCGCCCACCGTCCCCGGAATGCCGATCAGCGCCTCGGCTCCGGAAAAACCCCTGGAGATGCTGCGCCGCACCCAGTGCATGAGCATTGTCCCCGATCCCACCTCCCAGATTCCCTCCTTGCCGGGCTCTCTTAATTCTCCCCGAAATCCCTGCAGGTGGAGGATGACGCCGTCAAAGCCGCGATCTGATACCAGCACGTTGCTGCCCGCCCCCAAAACGAATAGCGGCCATCCTTCTTCTTGCGCCCAGCGCAGGATTTGCTGCAATTCTGCGACGCTCTTGGGCCGGGCGTAAAACCGCGCTGGCCCGCCAATTCGGTAAGTGGTCAGCGGAGCCAGGATGACCTTCTCCTGAATCTGCGCCGGACGTTTCACCGTTACGTTTGCTCTTTTAGGTGTTGATAGAAATCCCGCGCCGTTTTCCAGATATCTCCCGCGCCCAGCGTGATGACCATGTCTCCTGACTGGCACAGGCGCTGCAACTCCGGGATGATTTGGGTTTTGTCGGCAATATAGGTGACTTCGGGATGACCGGCTTTATGCGCCGCCGCTACAATCAACTCCCCGCTGACCCCCGCAATGGGCTGTTCGCGGGCTCCGTATATGTCCGTCACGATGAGCACATCCGCATCCTTGAAGCTGACGCCGAAATCCACGGCAAAATCGCGCGTCCGGGTGTAAAGATGTGGCTGAAAGACGGCGATCACGCGCCGATCCCAGCCTTGCCGCGCCGCCGCCAGCGTCGCCTTGATCTCCGTGGGGTGATGAGCGTAATCGTCCACCACCATAATCCCCTGTGCTTCCCCCTTGATCTCGAAGCGCCGCTCCACGCCGAGAAACTTCAGCAATCCCTTCTGCACGGCTTCAAAAGGAATGCTCAGCTCTTCGGCTACCCCTACCGCCGCCAGAGCGTTCTTGACGTTGTGCATGCCGGGCAGATTCAGCTCGATTGGACCGCGCTGCTGTCCTCGCACCTGCACGCGAAACTTCGTCTGGGTGGTGGAGAAAGTTGGATCCAGAGCCCGTATTTGCGCCTTCTGGGAAAGTCCGTAAGTCACGACTGTGCGGCGTATCCTGGGGATCAGCTCCGCCACTCCGGATTCATCGCAGCAGGCGATCACTGATCCGTAAAAGGGCACGTGCTCGGCAAATTGCAGGAAGGCGCCCTTGATTTCGTCCAGATCTTTATAGCAATCCAGGTGCTCCGTTTCCAGCGTCGTAATGACGGCGATTGCTGGCGTAAGCTGCAGAAAGGAGCGGTCAAATTCGTCCGCCTCTGCCACTAAGAACTCCCCCGATCCCAGCTTCGCGTTCGTGGCCAATGACTTAACCCGCCCGCCGACGATGATTGTAGGGTCCATCTCCGCTTCGGTCATTACCGCACCGATCATCGAGGTCGTGGTCGTCTTGCCGTGCGTACCGGCCACGGCGATGCCGTACTTCATGCGCATCAACTCGCCCAGGATTTCCGCTCGCGGGATGATGGGCAGCTTCAGCCTTCTGGCTTCCTGCAGCTCGGCGTTATCCGGCTTGACCGCCGCAGAATAGACGACCACCTGCGCTCCCTGAACGTGCTTCCCCCGGTGGCCGATGCTGATTTCGGCGCCCAGTTCCCGCAGGTGAGCCACCACGTCTGAATCCAGCAGATCCGATCCGGTAATGCGGAAGCCCTGGTTCAGCAGCACCTCGGCGATGCCGGACATCCCGATCCCGCCGATTCCCACAAAATGCAGATGCTTCAGACGAAAAAACATTTTGGATTTCAGGTAGCGCCGAAGCTTGCTTCGGCCCTCCATATTTTCATAGTTGGGGTCGGCTCTGACCTCACACTGCAAATTTTAGCGCTTCTTCAGCAATCACCCTCGCCGCATCCTGCTCTGGCTGCTTCGCCAACGCTTCCCGCATCTGCCCCAATCGCTCCCGATTTCCCAGGAGATCTTTCACCACCGTGAGCAGCCTTTGTCCATCCCATTCTCGATCTTCAATCACCAGCGCGCCGCCCGATTTGGCATAGGCCAGCGCATTATGTTTTTGATGATTTGCCGCCGCATAAGGGAATGGCACCAAAATCGCCGGCAGCGCCGCCGCCTGCAACTCCGAGAGCGTCATCGCTCCGCTGCGGCAGATAGCCAGATCGGAGGCGGCATAAGCCGCGGGCATATCATCAATAAAGGATTTGACGACCAGCCTCCCTGGTCCCGTCCAGCCGGCGACCTCAGACGTATCCCTTGCTCCCCGCCCCCAGATTAAATTGCAAAATTGCCCTAAGTCCGGCAGCGCTTGCGCCGTCGCACGGTTCAGGCTCATGGCCCCTTGCGATCCCCCAAAGACCAGCAGCGTCGGCAGTTCCGGATTCAAATTCCAGCGCTGCATGGCTTCCTTTTTTTCCAACAGCGCAAATCCCGATCTGACGGGATTGCCGACGTGCTGCCAGTGGGATCGGGGTGGCAAATGCCTGGCGGCTTCCGCGAAGTTTAGAAAGACTCTGCGCGCAAATCTCGCCAGCAAGCGCGTGGTGACGCCGGGATAGCTGTTCTGCTCCTGCAAGATCATCGGCACGCCGCAGATGAACGCCGCCAGCAGAACCGGTCCGCAGACGTATCCGCCCGTGCCCAGCGCCGCCTGTGGTTGAAACCGTCGAATGATCCTGAGAGATTGAATGAAGGACGTGATCACCTGGAAGGGAAACGATAGATTGGCAAGAATCCTTTTGCGCCTGAATCCCGTCACCGGAATAAATTCCAGTGCAAATCCTCGTTGCGGCGCAATCTTCGCTTCCATCCCTGCTTTTGTTCCCACAAAAAGAATCTCGGCGCCTCTCTCGCGCAGCGCCTCAGCCACGGCCAGTGCCGGAAATAGATGTCCTCCTGTGCCGCCTCCGGCGATGAGCACTCGCGCCGTCATCAGATGGACTCGGGCGATTGCGCGTGGCGGGAAATATTCATGATGATCCCGCAGGAAATCAAATTCGCGATCAGAGCGCTGCCGCCGTAGGACACGAAGGGCAGCGGCAAGCCGGTCACCGGCATTAATCCCAAGGTCACGGAAATGTTCGCCAGGATGAAGAGAGCCATGGAGAACATGAGCCCCGAAGCCAGCAGAAAGCCGAACTGGTCGGGCGCTTTGCGGGCGATCTTGAAGCCTCGCCAGGTGAAAAAGAGGAAAATGAACAGGAGCAAGGCGCCGCCGATCAGACCGACCTCCTCGCACAGAATTGAGAAGATGAAATCACAATGCGCCTCCGGCAGGAAGCCCTGCTTCTGCAGGCTGTTTCCCGGACCCAGTCCCCAGAGCTGTCCGCTGCCCACCGCAATCAGCGATTGAAGAATATGGTATCCCGAGCCCTGCGGATCCGCCTCGGGATTGAAGAAGGCCGGAATGCGATTCACTCGGTAGTGCTTCAATAAGGCAACGACAATTCCCACCGGTATGCCGGCAGCCGCCGTCAACGCCAATCGCTTGATTTGTGCACCGGCCAGAAACAGGATGAGCCCTCCCGACGCTGCAATCATCAGAGATTCCGAGTAGCTCGGCTCGATCACCACCAGGCCCGTTGGAAGCAGGATGACCGCGAGAGCCAGAAGATAAGTCTCCCAGGTCTTCTCCAACCGGTTAGCGTGTCGCGAACACCAGTCTGCCAAATAAATCACCAGGGCGACCCGGGCAAATTCCGCCGGCTGGATGCTGACCCCGAAAATGGTCAGCCAGCGGTGCGTTCCATTCCTGGCGGGCAGGACGAGCAGCAGGCCCAGCACCGCCGCCCAGATAATAAGATTCCAGCGGCTCCAGCGGCGTAAACGGTGATAGTCAAGTCGGTAAGCGATCAGGAAGAGCAGAGCGCCGAAGATCAGCCGCAGGCCGTGTTCCACCAGGAAATGGAAAGGATCGCCGAAAGCCTTTTCCGCCTTGTGGGATGAGGCGCTGAAGACCATAAGCAGACCGACGGTGCAGAGCACGAGCAGCGCGATCAGGAATAAGGCGTCGCCATGCCGATACGGCAGGCCAATTTCATCAATGCCCAGGATGGGATTCTTCTGAATCCTGCGCAGCATACTCCCTGACCCACTTTTTGAACTTTTCGCCGCGATCCTCATAATTCTTGAATTCGTCAAATGAAGCGCACATCGGCGATAACAACACCACATCGCCGGATTGAGCCTCCGCCGCTGCCGCCTTGACAGCGTCTCGCAGAGATCCCACGCGCGTCGCCGGCAAAGTCTTCGCCCAGGCTTTCTCCATTAGCAGCGCGGCTTCGCCGAACAGGATCACCCGGCGCGTTTTGTTCGCCACCGGCTGAGCCACGGCCGCAAAATCGCTCCCTTTGTCTCTGCCGCCGGCCAGCAAAATGATGGGCCGGTCAAAGCTCTCCAGCGCCACTAATCCCGACGCTATATTCGTCGCTTTCGAATCATTGATCCAGAGAACGCCGCCGCGCTCCAGCACTTTCTCCAGGCGATGAGCCACGCCTCTGAAGCTGCGCAGCGATTCGGCGATTATCGCATCGTCCATTCCCATGTCGGTCGCCGCGCAAGCTACCGCCAGAGCGTTTTCCAGGTTGTGCGCCCCGGGCAGAGAAAGAGAATATTTAGAGAGAAGCCTCCTGCGGTTCAAACCGTCAAGAATTTCGATGTGATCGCTCTGCAAACCAGCGCCCATATCTTTCACGGTGTCACGCCCGAAAGAGAGCTTCCTCCCCGGCGCTCCTTGAATCCGCCGTCTGAGCTCCACATCGCTGCGGTTGAAAACCAGCGCAGCATCGGGCTTCAGGCGCTCGAAGATGCGGCACTTGGCCTTGAGATAAGCATCGTAATCATCGTATCGGTCGAGATGATCCGGCGAGAAGTTGGTGATCAGAGCCAGGCGTGGGCTGAAGAGCAGGGTATTTTCCAATTGAAAACTGGAGACCTCGACCACTGCTACACCGCCGGGCGGCAAATCCGACACCGCGGCGGAGAATGGATGGCCCACGTTTCCGCAGACGGCCACAGGCCGCTTCGCTCGCCTGAACACGTCTCCTAACCATTCCACAGTCGTCGTCTTGCCATTAGAACCGGTTACCGCCACGATCGGCGCGTGGCAAAGCCAGAAGGCCACTTCGATTTCGGAAACGACCAGCACGCCCCTTTGCCGCGCTTCGATCAGAATTGGATTCGTCGCCGGCACGCCGGGGCTGCGGACCAGAAAGTCACATTTCAACGTTTTCGCGCTGTGCCGGCCGATTTCTGTTTTGATGCCTGCCGCATGCAATTGGGTGGCGGCAGCTTGCAGACTTTCGCTTTGCGCGGAATCGCTGACCAAAACCTGACTTCCGTGCTGGTGCAGTAGCCGGGCGACAGCCATTCCGCTGCGAGCCAGTCCCAGAACGGTTGCCTTTCTGCCTGCCAGTTCTGGCGGCCTGCCCGAGGTCAAAATGTCTTGGGCTCTCAGCATCCCTTTTCTAACGAATCTTGAACGTCGTCAGCGAAATGAGCACCAGCAAGATTTCGATAATCCAGAAGCGTACCACCACTTTAGATTCCGGCCAGCCCGACAGCTCAAAATGATGATGGATGGGAGCCATCAGGAAAACCCGCCTCCCCTCACCGAAACGCCGCTTGGTGTACTTAAAATATCCCGTCTGGATCATCACCGACAGCGCTTCAGCCACAAAGATGCCGCCAATGATCACGAGCAGGAACTCTTTCTTGATCAAGATCGCCAGGGTTCCCAGCGCTCCGCCAATGGCCAGGCTGCCGGTGTCACCCATGAACACCTGTGCCGGAAAGGCGTTGAACCAGAGAAAACCGAGGGCTGCGCCCATCAGAGCAAAACAGTAGATGGCCAATTCGCCGCAGCCGTCGAGATAAATAATATTGAGGTAATTGCTGAATTGGACGTGGCCGGAAACGTAGCTGATTGCCGCGAAGGCCGCGGCGGCAATGCCTACGATGCCGATGGCCAAGCCGTCCAGCCCGTCCGTGAGATTTACCCCGTTCGACGTGCCGGTGACGACAATCATGATCATGGGAACGTATAGCATCCCGAAGTTGAAGAGCAGATTCTTGAAAAAGGGCACGGTGGTTGCGGTGACGTTCAGTCGAAAGTTGGCGCCCAGAGCTCGCGAAGATGTCAGCAGAATAAGGCCGATTACCAATCCCAGGCCGATCTGTCCGACCAGCTTGTAGCGCGCCACCAGTCCCTTTTTCTTCTTCTTGACAACCTTCAGATAATCGTCGCAAAACCCCACCAGGCCCATCCAAACCGTAGCGAGGAGAATGACACCGACATAGAGGTTGTCAAGTCTGGCCCACAACAACGTGGGGATAATGACTGCCGCCAGAATGATCAATCCTCCCATGGTCGGCGTACCGGCCTTGCTCAGGTGCGTCTGCGGGCCATCGCTGCGGATCTCCTCTTTGATTTGCCGCTGTTTGAGGTAGCGGATGATGCAAGGCCCCACAATGAAGCTGATCAGCAGCGCCGTGATCGCCGCCCCCGCCGACCGGAAGGTAATGTAGCGGAAGAGGTTCAGCCACGAAACGTATTCGTGGAGAGGGTAGAGGAGGTGGTAAAACATCTTAGGCCATTACCTCATGTTCGGATGGGCGGTGATTCAAATGCCGGACTAATCCGTCCACAATTCTTTCCAATCGCAAGCCCCGAGAAGCCTTCACCAGAATGGCGTCGCCCGGACGAATGATCCTGAGCAGCAGATCAACAATGTCCTCGTAATCCTCAGTATAATCGTAATAAACGGCCATCTTGCCGCAGGCGGAATATTCCGCCCAGGCATAGCGCATCAGGTCGCCGATCAACAGCGCTCCGTTCACCGACGGATCCAGGAGCATCTTGCCGATCTTGCGGTGTTCTTCCTCGCTGGCCGCGCCCAACTCTAAATGATCACCCAACACGGCGATCCGGCGGCCTGTGACTTTAAGAGACCCCAGAAAGTTCAGCGCTGCCCGGGTCGAAGCCGGGTTGGCGTTGTAGCTGTCGTCAATAATCGTAATGTCGCCTATCTGATGCACGTTCAGCCGCCCCTTCACCAGCGGCAGGGCAGCGAAAGCCGCGGCAATGGCCGCCAACGGGACATCGAAGTATTGCGCCACCGCCGTCGCCGCCAGCGCATTGGATATATGATGCAAACCCGGCCAACTGAGGCGAAGAGTCGTGTTCCCGATTTTGAATCCCGGGCGTCCATCGGCCGTTAACCGCAGCTTTTTTGCCGAGAGCACTTGATCGCATCTGCGGGCAGAAGGAGCCGGCTCCAGGCCGTAGCAAACCTGCACTTGCGCGGGTGAATCCATCTTTCCGACCCATGGATCATCAATATTGAAGAATGCCGCCCCCGAAGAGGGAAGCGATTGATACAAAGCCTCTTTCTCCCTGGCGACGTTTTCGAGACTCCCGAAACCTTCTAAATGCGCAGGCCCCACATTAAGGACCAGCCCCACCGTCGGTTCCGCAAAGGAACATAACGCTGCAATTTCCCCCGGATGATTCGTGCCCATCTCGATCAACGCGATTCTTGTCTCGCAGTCCATCTGCAGCAGCGTCAGCGGCACGCCGATGTGATTATTGAAATTGCCCTGCGGTTTCAGCACTGGGTAGCGGATGCCCAGCGCTGCCGCCAGCATCTCTTTGGTTGAGGTTTTGCCGTTCGATCCGGTCAGCGCAATAACTGGGATCTGAAACCGCCGCCGGTGAGCCCGCGCCAGATCCTGCAGCGCCGTCAGAGGATCCTGGACGATGACCAAGGCGGCGCCCGCAAATTGCTGTCCGAATCTTGCGAACCAATCCTCTCTGACCACGGCCGCCCCAGCTTCGCGCTGCAGCGCCTGGGCGATGTACGCATGTCCATCGGCCTCTTCGCCCTTCAGCGCCCAGAAGAGATCGCCGGACTGTAGTTGCCTCGTGTCTATGCACGAAGGTCCCAGTAGCCCACGAAGCGAAGGCGGCGATAACCGGCAGGAGATAAGCTGCGGCAGTTCCTCAAATCGAAGCTTCATCACTTGTCAGGGGACAGGTAACGGCGTACTTCTTGCGAATCATCAAAGGGATATTTGATTCCGCGAATTTCTTGATACTCCTCGTGCCCCTTTCCGGCGATCAGCAAGACGCCGCTTTCGGGCAATTCTTCCAGAGCTTTATGAATCGCGGCGCGC
>Ga0315280_10011542_pt1 | contig 10844 bp, 8 predicted proteins | sample YL17G06_40_MG_FD_203697 | JGI IMG/M metagenome (GOLD analysis project Ga0315280, IMG submission 203697) | Sediment microbial communities from Yellowstone Lake, YNP, Wyoming, USA - YL17G06_40 | ecosystem: Environmental > Aquatic > Freshwater > Lake > Sediment | place: USA: Wyoming | collected... | reverse complement strand
TTCACCTCCAGGGTCGGCCGGGCGCTGGCCCGCTCGACCGGGGTGTAACCTTGCTCGCCCCACAGCTCGGCCACTCCGGCATTTTTCAAATAAAAGTCCTCGTCCATGGGCAGCCGGGCCAGCTCCCGGCGCTCCCCCTCGTCCAGGGGGCGCACTGGGTCATAGAAGCCGGGCAGGGCCACCCGGCCCCGCCCATCGTGCATCCCGGCAATCAGCTCGCAGAGCACCTGGGCCGGGTTGAGCACCACTCCGCCGTACATGCCGGAGTGCAGGTCCCGCTCGGGGCCGCGCAGGCGCAGCTCGAAGTAGGCCAGCCCCCGCAGGCCGTAGGTGATGGTCGGCAGCTCGGCAGCGATCATGCCCGCATCCGGGTTCAGGCACAGGTCGCAGGCCAGGAGCTCGGCGTGGGTGCGGATGAACTCCGGCAGGTTGTTCGAACCGGTCTCCTCCTCCCCCTCGAACAGGAACTTGAATACGGGCGGCCGCTCCGCCTCCCGGAGCAGGGCCTCGCAGGCCGCCAGCACGGCCACGATCTGGCCCTTCATGTCCGAGGCTCCGCGGCCGTGCAGGTATTCCCCGCGCGCCGTGGCCCGGAAGGGTTCAGTTTCCCAAAGCTTCACGGGGTCCGCCGGCTGCACGTCGTAGTGCCCGTAGATCAGCACGGTGGGCCTACGCGGGCCCGCGCCGGGCTCCGCGCCCGCCTGAGCGAATACTATCGGGGCGCCGGGAGTCGGCAGCAGCTCGACCCGGGCCGAGCCGAGCGCCCGCAGCGCCCCGGCCGTCCACTCGGCGGCCTGCAGCACGTCCGGGCGGTGCGCCGCTTCTGCGGAGACCGAGGGGATCGCCAGGAACTCCTCCAGGCGCCGCTGAAAGCGCGCCGTGTTCGCGCTCAGGTAGCGCAGGATCGCGGAATGGGTCTTGTCCATTGGCTATACTTTAGCGAAAATCGGCGAGGAAGTAAATTTCGGCTGTTCGGCCGGTCTAAAGCTGCACCTGGCGGGCGCGCTCCTTGAGCAGCCGGCTGAAGGCGATGCGCGGGACCGCCTGCTCCGGGCGTGCCTTGATCGTAATCTTTTCCCTGGTGAGCGGGTTGATCCCGACCCTGGCTTTCCGGGCGGGCAGCTTCCTCAGGTGCAGGGTGCCGATGCGGCCGAGGCGAACCCGTTCACCGAGGAGCAGGCCCGCCTCCAGGCTAAAGTGGTAGTCGGCCAGGATCTGGCGGATCCGCTTCTGGCTCAGGCGGTTTCTGCGGGCCAGGTAGGTGACCAGGCTGCGGGAGTTGAACTGCTCCGGGGTTCCCGGCGCCGGCGCGGCGAGGGTCCGGTTGAGCTTGACGAACCTGTTGGTCAGGAAAATCGTGGCCTCCCGGAGCCGCTTTTCCTGCTCCTCCGGGCCCACCTCCGGGGCGCAGACCGCGATCTTCAACAAGGGCGAGGTGCTTTGGATCGGGCCCGCGCTGAAGCGCGCCTCCCGGTCCAGCGCCAGATCCTCCGCTAGGCTGGCCCCCTCCAGCACCAGCAGGTGCGGAACGTCGGCACGCAGCTGGATGCTGGCGTAGTCCACGCGGCGGCGCCTCTCCTCCAGGGGGCCGACCGTTACCAGGGAGGCGGAGGAGCTCAGCAGCAGGGCTCCCCGGGGGTCGCTGGCGGACAGGCTCGCCACCTCCTGCATGTCCAGGGCGCGGACCTGCTCTTCGAACATCCGCTTCTTCTCCAGCCAGACCCGCGCCAGCGTCTCCAGGGAGTCCTCAGTGTCCGGCAGGCCGGAACTGCGCACCAGTCCGGCCAGATGGGCCCGAATTCTCTCGGGAAGCTGAGCAATGTGTTCCCCCATTAGCGCCTCCGGGGGTATATTAGAGCTTTGGCGGTGCTTTGGCAATGCGAATGGGCCGTAATTTTTCCTTCGGAAGGGCTATACTAGACTAGCACAGGAGGAGGTTACCATGGGAATGTATTTGGAGCAGGTCCCCCAGGAGATCCAGGAGCACCTTCGCCAGATCACCAAGACATCCGGACTGCCGGACACCGAGGACTCGGTGGAGCTGATCGCCCAGGGCTGGCTGGAGAAGAAGGAGCTGTTCGAGAAACAGGTCTCCGGGATGCGCATGGAGGAGGTGGAGACTCTGGCCAAAGACGAGGAGCGCGGCTGCCTGGTCATGACCTATTCCGGCTCCCTGCTGAACATCGGGCCCCTGCGCGAGGATGGCAGGCACGTGGAATACGCCAGCGTAGGCCTGCGCCAGGACGTTCCGGAGGCGGCGAGCAAGGACGGCTCGCAGCTTTCCGCCGACGTGGTCGCCGGAGCCTCCGTTGCCTTCAGCCAGGGACCGATCCAGAGCTCCTCGCCGGCTTTCAAGATCGCCGCGGCCAACCCCGACCTGGACCTGGACGCTCAGGAGAAACAGATCACCAAGGCCACCCGGATTCTGACCAAGGAGTTCGTCGAGGTCAACAAGGATCTGGACATCGGGTAAGTGCGCGCGCTGCAAAACAGGCTGGAGGAGATCTTCCGCCGGCCCGACCCTCCCGACCCGCAGCCCTTCGCCTCGCTCGCCCTGCGGACCACCGAGGTGCTCGCCTCAGAGCCCGCCGAGGTGCGGCCGGCGGACCGCCAGGGTCTGCCCGGGGGGCTGGTGCAGCTCCGGCCGGACCTGCCGACGATCATCGTGCCGGACCTGCACGCCCGGATGGATTTCCTGCTGGGCGTGCTGCGCTGGCCTCTGGCCGACGGCGCGCCGGCGCTGGAGCGCCTGGCCTCCGGGGAGCTGCAGCTCGCCTGCCTGGGGGACGGCTTGCACGCCGAAGGCCGGGCGATCCAGCGCTGGAAAGCCGCCTACCGGGAGTTCCTCGGCGGGTTCCAGGAGCACGACAACATGGATGAGGAGATGCGGGAGAGCCTGGGGCTGATGGAGATGGTGATGGAGCTGAAATGCGCCCTGCCCGGCCTCTTCCATTTCCTGAAGGGCAACCATGAGAACATCGCCAACGAGGAAGGGGAGGGCAACCATCCCTTCATCAAGTTCGTGCTGGAAGGCTTCATGGTCGCTTCCTACGTCGAGCAGTTCTACGGTCTGGAGTTCCTGCAGGCCTATTCCCGCTTCGAGAAGGCGCTGCCGCTCCTGGCGGTCGGGCGGGGCTTCCTGGCCTCGCACGCCGAGCCGGCCGAGTTCTTCCCGCGCGAGCAGCTCATCGGCTACCGGGAGTTCCCCGAGGTGGTCTACGGGCTGACCTGGACCGAAAACGACGAGGCCGAGCAGGGGAGCGTGCGGCGCATGCTGGAGCACTACCTGGGAGAGGAGGCCGCTGGCGAGGCGTTCTACTTCGGGGGCCACCGCCCCGTGCGGGAGCGCTACCGGCTGCGGGCCGACGGGCGCTACGTGCAGATCCACGATCCGGAGCGCTGGGCCGTGGCCCTGATTCCCGCCCAGGGGCGGATTGAGCTGGAGAGGGACATCGTGGAGCTGAGCGGCGCCCCCTGGCCCGCGGCGCGTGAGGCCGATCCGTGAACGAAAAGAAGCCGGTCCGCCGTATCGGCAAGTACGAGCTGATCGCCAAGGTGGCCCAGGGCGGGATGGGGGCCCTGTACAAGGCCAAGCACCCCACCCTCGACCGGGTGGTGCTGCTGAAGAAGCTCACCTTGAGGGGGGCCGGCCAGTTCGTGGAGCGCTTCAAGCGCGAAGCCCGCTTGATGATGGAGTTCAAGCACGAGCACATCGTGCACGTCTACGACCACTTCAAGGAGGGCTCCTCCTACTTCATCGTCGAGGAGTTCGTCGACGGGATCTCGCTGGACGCGCTGATCCGCAAGGAGCGCTTCCTGGGCAACGACGCGGCCATGCTCATCCTCTACGAGGTGGCCAAGGCCCTGAAGTACGCCCACGACAAGGGAGTGATCCACCGGGACATCAAGCCGGGCAACATCCTGATCTCCAACCAGGGGGAGGTTAAGCTGGTGGACTTCGGCATCGCCACCTCCAGGGAGGAGACGGATGAAGGGCTGACCCGGGACGGAATGGTGCTGGGCACTCCCTGCTACATCCCTCCGGAGCAGATCTCCGACGCCAAGAACGTGGACCGGCGGGCCGACATCTACTCCCTGGGGGTCGTGCTGTACGAGATGCTCACCGGCAAAACCCCGTTCCCGGGCAGCTTCACCGCCGAGACCCTCTCCCTGATCACCAAGGGGCGCTATACCGCGCCCGGCCGCCTGAACCCGAAGATCAGCCGGGTGCTGAGGAAGATGGTCCGCAAGGCAATGCGCGTGCGCCCGCGCCGGCGCTACCAGGACCTGAAGGCGGTGATCCAGATCCTGGAGCGGCGCATCCGCCGGCGCGATCCGGCCTCGATCCGCCAGGCCATAAAACGGCTGCTGCAGGGCCAGCCGGTCCGGGAAATCTTCCGCAAGCGGCAGCCTTGGGTGGCCCCTCTGGTGGCGGCGCTCGTCGCGGCGGCGGCTCTGGGAGCGGCGGGCTACTACCTGCACCTGCAGGGCGTCTTCTACGATTTTTTCGCCCCCGAGCGCTACGGGGCCCTGGTCGCTTCGGCCCAGGTCTCAAGGCGCTACAAGGAGCCGTCGGAGGTCTTCATCAAGGCCGCGTTGTACCGGGAAGGGGACGGAGAGCTGGTGCTGCTTTCGGGCATCGAGTGGGACTTCCGCGAGAACCGCGCCCGGGCGACCGGCAGCGACTTCGTGCTGGAATCCCGAAAGCTGTACCTGCCGCCCGGCCCATACCGCCTCAAGCTCAGCCTGGAGGGGGAGCTGTACTGGCGATCCTTCTTCCTGAACCCGCGAACGGTCCAGCGCCGCTTCCTGGCCAGCTCCGAGGCCCAGCAGGTCACGGTCCGGCTCGGCGGGAACGAGCGCCTGCCCCTGCAGGTCGAGCATGCCGTATTCGACCTCGACACCGGCGAGGATTTGACCGCTTCCACCAGCTTCGAGGTTTTCCTCGGGGGCCGCTGGCAGGCCTGGAGTCCCGCGGTGGCGGAGGCCCTGGTCTCCGGAGCAAGCTACCGTTTCCGCTTCCAGCATGAAGGCTACGCCCCGCGGAGCTACAGCCTGGCCATCCAGCCCTACCAGAGGCTGTTGCGGCTGGAGGCCCAGCTCATTCCCAATCCGGGGACCCTGCGGCTGCGCAGCAACGCCGGAGGCCTCAAGGTGAGCCTGGACGGCTCGCAGTACTACTTCACCGGCGGCAAGGAAAGGGCCTACCGCAGGCTGGAGCCGCTGGGGCCCGGGACCCGGGAGCTGCGCCTGAATCCGGGGCGGTATCGGCTCTCCATCGAACGGGACTCAAGCCTCCGGCGCAGCCTGGACCTCCGCCTGCAGGCCGGAAAGACGCTCACCGTGGAGATCAAACTGGACCCGAATCGGCGGACGCTCGCAGTCACCGCCGGCGAATAGGAGGTGCTCATGTCCACAATGGTGCGCAGGCTCATCCTGCTCGGCCTGGGCTTCCTGGCCGGAGCGGCCGTATGGCCCGTGGCGGAGCTGACCCTTTTCTTCCAGGCCCGTTTCCCCACCTACCTTCTGTTCCTCGCCCTGCTCGGCGCGGTCACCGGGGCCTTGATGGGCGGCTTTCTCGGGCTGGCGGAAGGGATCACCTCCCGGGTGAAGGCCCGGATTCCGTCCGGGCTGGCCTGGGGAGCGCTGGCCGGCTGCCTCGGCGGCGCCGTCGGCCTGCTCGCCGGCCAGGCGGCCTTGTGGCTGATCGCCGGGCTGGCGCTGCGCTCCTACCGCAGCTTCCAGACAGTGGTGCTGCCCGTGTCCCGGGCCATCGGCTGGGCGGTGCTCGGGATCTTCGTCGGCTGCGGCGAGGGCCTGCGCGCCGGCTCCCCGCGCAAGGCGGGCGTAGGCATGCTCGGAGGGCTTTTGGGAGGGCTGGCCGGAGGCTTCGTGCTGGAGTACACCCGGCTGCTGTTTCCCAGCCTGGCCTTCCCCAGGCTGGCAGGTTTCGTGATCCTGGGACTGGCCATCGGAGCTTTTTACGGGCTGATCGAACGGGGCCTGGCCCATGGAGTGCTCCGGGTGCTGGCCGGAGCCCTCAAGGGCAAGGAGTTCCTTCTGAACCAGAACCGCATGCGCATCGGCTCATCCCGGCGCAACGAAATCGCCCTGGCCGCCTACGAGGGCCTGGCCGAGCGGCAGGCCCAGCTTCGGGTGAGGCGGGGCGAGGTATACCTGATCAACCTGGAGCCCAAGCTGCCCGTCCTGGTCAACGAGCGCAAGATCCAGGAGCACAAGCTGAAGTACGGGGACGTGATCAGGATCGGCCCGGCCAGGCTGTTCTACAAGTACGAGTGAGAGGAGCGAGCCATGGTCAATAGAGCTTTCGTCCTGTTGCTGATGCTGGGGCTGGCAGGATCGGCCTCGGCCGTGAACGTCAGCCTGGCCCAAATCGATGCCTCCCGGCTGCTGCTCACCCAGAAGGTCGATCTGTATGTCAGCGTGACGGATGAGGAAGGCCGGCCCGTCCGGGGCCTGGACCGCGGGGCCTTTCGTATTTCCGAGTCCGTAGACGGCAGGCGATTCAGCGAGGCGAGGCGCCTGGAAGGCTTCAAGCCTCAGGCCGGCGCCGAGGAAGGAATCACCTTCGTGCTGTTGATCGACAACTCCGGCAGCATGTACGACGCCCTGGACGGCCGGCCCACCCAGGAGCCTTCCAGGATGCGCATCACCCAGGCCAAGGAGGCCGTGCGCTCCTTCCTGCGCAGCATGACCAGCCCCCGGGACAGGGTGGGCCTGGCGGCCTACAACACCTTTTACCAGCCCCTTTCCCGCCCCGGCCAGGACCGGGAGCGGATCGCCGGCCTGCTCGAAGACATCCAGCGGCCCCAACCCGATCAGGCCTACACCGAGCTGTACGCCAGCCTCACGCTGGGAGCGCGCGAGTTCGCCGGAGCCGAAGGGCGCAAGGCCGTCGTCGTTCTCTCCGATGGGGAGAACTACCCATACGCCCGATACGCGGGCAAGCCGCATCCGGTCTTCAAATCCAAGATCTACCAATACACCGAGCCGATCCGGCTCTGCCAGGAAGAAGGGATCACGGTCTACCCCATCAACTACGGGCGGGAGAAGGACCGGCGGCTTCAGAATATCGCCCTGGAGACCGGCGGGCAGGTGTTCGACGCCCGGGACCGCGAGGAGCTGGCCGGGGTCTACCGCCGGATCCACGAACAGGTGGCGGGGGAATACCGGCTCACCTACCGGGCGACCATGGAGCCGGCGGAGAGGAAATACGTGAGGGTGGAAGTCCAGTCTCCGGGCGGGCGGGCCTCGGCCGCCCGCTTCTACTTCGCCAGCACCGTTTTCGGCCTGCCGCTCGCGGCGCTCGGCTGGTGGCTGCTCGCGCCCCTGCTCGCGGCCTGCCTGCTGGCCTGGCTGGCCACGCGCCTGAGGCTGGAAAGCCGCAAGGGTCCGGCCCGCCTGCAGGTGCTGCAGACCCGCATCGGTTACGCCTCCACCCGGGCCATCCCCCTGGGCAGCTCCAAGACCGTGATCGGAGGCAGCCCCAAGGCTGACCTGACCATAGCCGGCGCTCCGAGCGTCCGCGGCGAGCACGCCACCGTGCTCTACGATCCCAAGAGCCGGAGCTACACCATCGTGGCCGGAGGGGATCTGCTGGTCAACAACCAGCCGGTCAAGACGCGCAAGCTGGAGCCCGGAGACGTGATCGATGTGGGCGGGGCCACCATCGTGTTCGACGACGGGGAGGTCTGAGCGTTCTTCCCGCGATCCGCCCTTGACATCGATCGCCGCCTGCCGATATGGTACGGGTGCTTTTTATGGAAGACCGCGCGGAAAGGCTGCTGAAAATCCGTCACTCCACGGCCCATGTGATGGCTGAGGCTGTCCGGGAGCTTTTCCCGGGCACCCGGATCGCCATTGGGCCGGCCATCGAAGACGGCTTCTACTACGACTTCGAGCTGCCCAAGCCGTTGAAAACCGAAGACCTGCCGCGGATCGAGGAGCGGATGCGCCAGATCATCGCCGGAGGCCACCGCTTCGAGCGCCGGGTGGCGAGCCGCGAGGAGGCCAGCCGGCTGTTCCGCGAGGAGCCGTTCAAGCTGGAGCTGATCCGGGACCTGCCGGAGGGGGAGGAGATCTCCCTGTACTCCCAGAACACCTTCACCGATCTGTGCCGCGGCCCGCACGTCGAGAGCACCAGCGAGCTGCCCGCCGACGCCTTCAAGCTGCTGTCGATCGCCGGCGCCTACTGGCGGGGCGACGAGCACAAGCCCATGCTCACCCGCATCTACGGCACCGCCTGGGAGAGCGCGGCGGAGCTCGAGAGCCACCTCACCAGGCTGCAGGAGATCGAGAAGAGGGACCACCGCCGCCTGGGCCGGGAGCTGGACCTGTTCTCCACCCACGAGGAGGCGGGCGCCGGGCTGATCTACTGGCACCCCAAGGGGGCGCGCATCCGGGCCATCGTCGAGGAGTACTGGCGGCGCAAGCATTTCCGCAACGGCTACGAGGTGGTCAACACCCCGCACATCGGCAAGAGCTGGCTCTGGGAGACCTCGGGGCACCTGGGCTTCTACAAGCAGAACATGTACGCTCCGCTCCAGATCGACGAGGTGGACTACTACCTCAAACCCATGAACTGCCCCTTCCACATCATGATCTACAAGACCGCCCTGCGCTCCTACCGCGAGCTGCCCCTGCGCTGGGCCGAGATGGGCACCGTGTACCGCTACGAGCGCTCCGGAGTTCTTCACGGCCTGCTGCGCGTGCGGGGCTTCACCCAGGACGACGCCCACATCTTCTGCACCCCGGAGCAGATCGAGGAGGAGATCCACGGGGTCTTGAGGTTTTCCCTGGACATGTGGAAGGACTTCGGCTTCAAGGAGGTCCAGCCCTACCTGGCCACGCGCCCGCCCGGAGCGGTGGGCGAGGAGGAGCGCTGGGACCGGGCCACGGAATCGCTTAAGAAGGCCCTCGCCCGGGAAAAGCTGGAATACACCCTGGACGAGGGCGGCGGGGCCTTCTACGGGCCCAAGATCGACCTCAAGATCAAGGACTCCCTGGGGCGGGAGTGGCAAATGACCACCATTCAGTTCGATTTCAACATGCCCGAGCGCTTCGCCATGACCTTCGTCGCCAAGGACGGCAGCCTGCAGCGCCCTTTCATGGTGCATCGGGCCCTGCTGGGCTCCCTGGAGCGGTTCTTAGGGGTGCTGACCGAACACTACGGCGGAGCCTTCCCGGTGTGGCTGGCCCCGGTGCAGGTCGTGGTCATCCCCGTGGCTCCAGCCTTCAATGACTACGCCCGCAGCGTCGCCGAAAGCCTGCGGGCCCGCGACATCCGGGCCGAGGGCGATCTGAGCGAGCAGCGGATGAACGCCAAGATCCGCCAGGCCCAGGAGCAGAAGGTTCCGTACATGCTGATCCTGGGCCAGAAGGAGCGCTCCGCGGGAACGCTGTCCGTGCGCACCCGGGCCGGGGAACAGATTCCCTCGATAAGCGTTGATAGGTTCGTCGGGATGGTCCATGATCAAGTCCAGAACCTGGCATGATCGACCGGATCGTGAAGCGGGACGGCCGGATCGTTCCCTTCAACCGCGATAAGATCACCTTCGCCGTCCTTTCGGCGGCCGTCGCCGTGGGCGGGCGGGACCGCGCCGCGGCCGAACGGGTAACCGACGACGTAATCCGGCTGCTCGAGCGCCGCGCCCACCCCGACTCCATCCCTACCGTGGAGGAGGTCCAGGACCTGGTGGAGAAGGCGCTGATCGAGCGCGGCCATGCGAGGACCGCCAAGGCCTACATCGTCTACCGCTATGAGCACGCCCTGAAGCGCGCCGGCAGGCGCAGCCTGACCTACTCGGAGGACAACATCCCCTACGAGAAGCTCTGGGAGGCCCTGTCCTGGGCGGTGGATCACGGCTGCGTGAGCCTGGCCCAGATCGCCGCGAGCGTTCAGGAGGGACGCTACCCGCAGCTGGTTCGGGCCAGCGAGGAGTTCTACCGCCAGGAGCTGGACGGCGCGCTGGAGCGCATCCAGGAGCGCCTGGAAGGCCTGAAGCTGGTGATCGTGGCCGGGCCCTCCTCTTCCGGCAAGACCACGACGACCATCAAGGTGGAGGAGCGCCTGCGGGCGAAAAACTACAGCTTCGTGCCGGTCAACATCGACAACTTCTTCCTCGACCTGGCCAACCACCCCAAAGACGCCCGCGGTGACTACGACTTCGAAACCCCCCAGGCGCTGGACATGGGTCTGATCGGCCACACCCTGAGCCGCCTCCTGGCCGGCAAGCGCGTGGAGCTGCCGTTCTACAACTTCAAGACCGGCCGGCGGGAGGGCTCGAGCGGGCAGCTGGAGCTAGCTGCGGGCCAGATCCTGCTGATCGACTCGCTGCACGGACTGTATCCAGAGATGACCGAAGCCGTTCCGGAGGAAAAGAAGTTCAGGCTGTACATCGAGACCCTCTCCCAGGTGAAGGACTCGAGCCGGCAGTTCGTGCGCTGGGCGGATATACGGCTTCTGCGCCGGATGGTCCGGGACATGCAGTTCCGCGCCTACAGCCCCAGGCAGACCATCGAGCACTGGCATTTCGTGCGCCGCTCCGAGCTGCGCTACATCGTGCCCCGGTTGCGCGAAGCCGACGCCATCGTGAACAGCTTCCTGCCCTATGAGCTGCCGATCATGCGGCGCCGCCTGGGGCCGCTGTTTCCGGGTTTCATCGAGGAGCTGGCCGCCGACCCGGATCGCTCCGACGCCCTGGATCGGGCCCGGCGCGTGCAGGGGTTCTTCCAGGAGCTCCCGGACTGGAGCGATGAGAGCGTGGTGCCCGCCGATTCGCTGCTGCGCGAGTTCATCGGGGGCAGCGCGTACCGCTACTGAG
>Ga0315280_10011541_pt1 | contig 10844 bp, 8 predicted proteins | sample YL17G06_40_MG_FD_203697 | JGI IMG/M metagenome (GOLD analysis project Ga0315280, IMG submission 203697) | Sediment microbial communities from Yellowstone Lake, YNP, Wyoming, USA - YL17G06_40 | ecosystem: Environmental > Aquatic > Freshwater > Lake > Sediment | place: USA: Wyoming | collected... | reverse complement strand
GACGTGCTGGAGGCGCAGACGCTGGCCCGGCTGGCGCAGTGGGTCGAGAGCGGAGGCGTGCTCGTCCGGTACGGCGGCAACGCGCCCGAGACCGTCGAGGGCGACCGCTCGCCCGGCGCGAAGCTCCTAGGCCTGACCGACGAGGCGGAAGTGCGTGAGGCCAAGCAGACGTCGCTGATCCTCCGTGACCAACCCTTCCTTCGCCACCTCAGGGCACACGACGGTGGTGTGGCGGACGCGACCGTGAGCGCTCTCGCCCCTGGCGCGACGGTCCTGGCGAGCGCCGACGGCCAGCCGGCGGCGTGGGCGATCAGGCACGGGAAGGGCTGGGTCGTCGTCTGGGCCGGGGCCGGGGACGACCATCCGGGGCGCCAGTCGTTCTACGAACTGGTGCGCGACGCGGTCTACAACCTCGCCGCGCTCGACAAGACGAAGGCCAACGCCCGGGAGGTTGACACCGCCTGGGATGGGGTCTACGCCACGCTGCTCCCAAGCGGCGAGGTGCTGCTGCACAACGCCGGCGCCGAGGAGCGGACGGTGACGGTGGACGGGCGGGCAATGGTTCTGCCACCGAAGTCGCTAAGGAGTGTGGTGATGCGGTAGCGGGATCGGGGACAGGCACTGTTTCCGGTCGAAGGAGATCGCCGTGCTCGTTGCTCTGATGCTGCTGGGCGTGGCACCGGTTCAGGTCGACCACGGGCCCGTTGAGCGCAGGCCAGAAAGGCCGGGTCTGGAGGGCACTCGGGGAGCCCGCAATCCACGAATCCGAGCTCTAGGCGGCGCTTGGCGATCCCACCACGGACTCCGCAAGCCAACGACAAGGGGCCGAATGGAGTATATGCGAGCGACCGGGCTTCCCAGAAGGGCTGCCCTCCCAGAGTCACCAGCGCCGGTGGGATGGTGCGGTCGTACATGACGCCGCCGAAGCTCGGGACGTAGAAGGCGTGGTCGGGATGGAGATTGGCGATGGGAACCTGGACCCCGTAGACCCCGCCATCGGGGCTCGTTGCCGAAGCCCGGAAGAGGACCTGGCCCGTCTGCGGATCGGACTCACACTCGACCGTCAGCGTCTCCTCCGCAAAGGCCGTCTGCCCGTTGGTGAGTCCGGTCCACGTGGCGTGGACCCCGGTCGCGGTGCGTTGGGCTTCGTAACGTGAACCTTCGTGGAAATGGTGCATCATCGGGAATGCAGTGCCAGCCGCGATCGCCTGGTCCATCGAGTGGTTCCCCCAGGGGACGTGCAGCCGAGCCGCCGCAGCGGAGTCGTCGCCCAAGTGACCCAGGCCACGAGGCATGGCGTAATCTGCCAGGCTGCCGTCGGCGTGAACCTCGCCGCTGGTTCGGCTCCTGAGCGACACGATCATGCCGTTGGCAACCGTGACTTCGAGCCTGGGGCTCCTGATCGGGAAGGATCGGGACGCCATCTGACATCGGCTACGAACTCGGCAGCCCCAAGAGGAGCTGCGACCCCATAGCACAGTGTCGACAGACAGGCTGCCCTACGAAGGGCGTCTCCCAACAGATTCCCCTCCTCTCGTCCGAGCAGGTGGTGGCGTGCCCCTTGGCTTCACCACGCCAGCAGGTTCAGGAGGATCCGCTCCGCGACGGGGTCGGAGGCGGTAGGGCCGGGGGACACATGGTTCCGGGGGTCGAGTTGGCAGAAGAGCAGCTTCCCGCCCCCCTCGGCGGCAGGCACTTCCGCGACCACGGTCGTCTTCGGCTCAACGGCCCACAGGAAGGGAGTGCCAGCCTCGACCGGGGGGCCCTCGATCTTGGCGACCGCGACGGTGCCCGGCACCCCGTTCCAGCGCTGCAGCCACTCGGGAGCAATGCCGGCGAGCATCGGGTGGTCCGCGCCGACGTGCGGGAACACGCGCGAGAACGTGCTCGATTCCGGCACGTTGACATCGCACAAGCTCTTCCAGTCCCACTTCCGCGTGCCGAGCACGATGACGTGGCCGCCGCGGGCGGCGAAGTCGCAGAGCGCGGAGGCTGCCTGGCGCTCGCCGGCGGTCAGGCGCGACGCATCCCAGACGAGCACCGTGTGCTTGGCGGGATCGAGGCCCTCGGTACTCGTCGACACTAGCAGACCCTTGGCAGCGAACCAGGCTGTCGCCCGGTCGTCCCCGCCCAGGAGCACGAACGTGCGTTGCCTCGCTGGATCCGGTACGGGCGTCGGCGCGACCGCGCGGACGAAGCGCTGACTTAGCACCGGTCGCCCCTCGATGCCCGTTGTCTTGGCGGTGAGCCAGTAGCTGCCCTCTTCGTCGGGGAGCTTCCACGTGATCGGTGTGTGGCGAACCGAGTCCGCGGGTAGCGCGAAGCCGAAGCTCCACTTCGCGACCGGCCGGTCGAGGCACTCGGCTTCCGGGATGAACTCCGGGCAGTCCTTGGTCAGCAGCAGGTCGACGTGCATGTTCGCATCATGCCAGGAGTCGTTGATGAGGTAGAGGTCGGTGGTGACCTCCTGTCCTGTCCGGTAGCTCGGGTCGAACAGGTCGAGGCTCGCGAGCACGGGCGACAGCGAGCTGTGCCAGCAGGCAGAGGCCGGCGCGGCGTAGTTGGCCTTCCAGACGGCACTTCCCTTACCGGTCTCCCTCACGCGAGCTGCCAGCCGCGTGCGCGTCCAACCGGCGTACATGTACGGCCAGATGCCATCCAGCCGCGCCCGCCGCATGGCCTCCGTATGCTCGGCGCCGATCTGGGCGACGGCGATCTGGTCGGCCCTCTCATCATCGACGCCCGCCCACTGCGTTTCCGGGTGCCCGAAGTAGTTCATGTACTCGGTGTTCGTGGTCGTGCGGTCGCCGGCGGTCTCAAACCACCCCGGAATCCCAGGGAATAGATTCCCCTCGGCCGTGTCGGTGATGTTGCCGCAGGTGTGCACGTCGTAGTTGTCGCGCGTGCCCGTGGTGCCCGTGCGCAGCGTGGGCCGAGTCGGATCGAGGGCGTTGACGAAGTCCTGGAACGCCCCCTCCTCCCACTCGTTGTCCCGCCTCGATTCGTTGCTCAGGACCCACATGATGACTGCGGGGTGGTTCCATAGTCGGCTCATCCACCCCGCGGCGTCCGTCATGCAGTTGCGGTGCCAGATCTCCAGTTCCTCCGGTGTGAACTGGTAGTCCTGGTAGTTGTAGAGCACGGGGAACTCCGCCAGGATCATCGTTCCATGCTCGTCGCAGATGTCGGCCCAGAGCCTCGGCGGCGGACGCGTGTGGGTGCGGAAGGAGTTCATGCTCATCTCCCGCGCCTCGGTGACCAGGTAGTCGATCTCATGCCCCGTGATCGTGTCACCCCAGTCCCACTCGAAGACCAGGTTCGAGCCCCGCAGCCACAGGTTCTTCCCGTTGAGCTTGTAGTTCCGGTCGCCGACGCCGATCTCGCGCATCCCGAACCGCAAGGTCACCTCGTCGAGCAGCGAGTCGCCCCGAAGCAGGAAGACGTCAGCCAGGTACAGGTTGCACTCCTCGTAGGTCCAGGGCTTGACGCCCGCCATCGGGACTTCAGCGTAGAAGTGCTCGCCGCCCAGAGGGTCGGGGTCCGGCACCAGGCGCGCTGCGGCCTGTCCCTCGCCCACAGAGCCGCCCTCGGGCCACGGGCGAACCCGCGCACGCACCGTAAGGCCATCGAGGGGCTGCAGGCCGGTCGGTGTGACGCGGATAGTGACCTTGCTGTGGGCCAAGTGGGGAAGGGCGAGGACCCACTTCATGTAGGCGCGGTCGGCGAAGTCGATCCAGACGTCGTCGGTCACCGACGGCAGGCCGCGTGTGTTGGCGAAGCCGGCCGGGATGAGGCAGAAGCCGCTCTTGGCCTTCGGCACCGCGCGCGTGCCCGCGACCTTGAGCACGATCTCGTTCTCGCCGGCGCGCAGAACGCCCTGAGGGACGATTGCCTGGTACGGGCCGGTCGGGTCGTTCTGCCCCACCTTCTGCCCGTTGACGAACGCCGCAGCCCCGAGCGAGATGTAGTTCCAGCGCAGCACGGCCAGGCTGTTCGCCTGCTCGGCGGTCAGTTCGAACGCGCGCCGCGCCCATACGAACGCGGTACTGGCGACTGCCTCCTCACTCCACGGCATGAACGGCCCGGGAAGCTGAACCTGCTGCCAGGTCAGCCTCCCCTGCCCCTCCGGCGTTTCTGCGTGTTCGTCTCCCTCGCCCACCGCGAACTGCCACGTCCCGTTCAAGGGGACCGACCGTGTCCGCTGGCCCTCCTGCCCTAAGGCGCACGAGCAGAGCAACAGCGGCAGGACTGCGGCAATGAGCAGAGCCTTCACCGGCAGCGCTCCCTTCCGTGCCGCCGAGTGTTCGCCCGGAGGTCGGAGGCGCCCTGCGTTGGCCGACCACCGTCCCTGCCCCCATGGGCGCCCGCCGCTCGGCGTGCAGGCTGCCAGGGCCCAGGTGACGAAGCGTCTCTCGGGATTGCCGGCCGCTCAGTCACCGACATGACGACTCGGCCGGAGGTGACCTGACGGACGGAGGCCAGCGATGGTGCTGCTGGCGGGTCGCTGGTCCTCCCATTGTGACCGCGGAGGAGCGTTCGGTATGAGCCGATGGGTCATGACCCTCCTGGTCGTTGCGCCGGCGGGCCCGGTGGCCGCCCAGCACAAGGTGGCCCGAGCCCCGGAGGTGTGGCTCTGCGCCGGGGACGGCGTGACGGAACTGCTTCGCGAGGATGCCGAATGGCCCCTCGTCAAGCAGAACCTATCCGGGGTCAAGCTGTACATCGACCAGATCGACCGGGCCTCGCCCGAACGTCTCGCCGCCCTTGTCAAGCTGGTGCAGGAGCAGCATTGCCAAGTCGCCGTCGAGTGCGGTTGCTGCCTGGACTTCGGTCCCATGGACGACACCAACGGCGAGTGGTCGGCTCGGCTCGAGCTGGGCAAGATCGACAAGTGGTATGCCGCCGGCGGGAAGGTCGGCTATCTGGACCTCGATGGCCCCATTCGCCGCTTGATGTTCCCGGATGGCCGGCGGGATGGCCGGCGGTTCGACTCAATGGAAAAGGCGGCCAACGAGGTCGTGGATGCCGTCCGCGTCTTCCACGAGGCTCACCCGGAGATCCGCTTCTGGCACCTGACGAACTTCCCCAACTGGGGCTACCTGGGCGACGTCTCCTACCACGCGCGCGGACCGCAGCGGAAGGACTACGGCGAGTACGACGACGCCCATCGGCTCGTCTACGAGAAGCTCAAAGCCGCCGGCATCCTGCTCTCCGGCGTCACCATCGACAACCCATACGACTACCTCATCGGCGAGCACTTCCCCGTCAACCTGGCCGATCCGAAGACGGTGGACTGGCTGGGTCGGGTGCGCGCGTACGAGGATCGCTGCCGGGGTGAGGGGCTCGAGGTCAACCTGATCGTGAACTCGGAACGTGGCGGGCAGGAGTCTGATGAACGCTTCTGCCGCGAGACGCTGCAGATGGTGGAGACCTACCTCCACGCCGGCGGACGCCCGACCCGCTGGTTCGTGCAGACGTGGTACCCGCATCCGAAGCAGATCGTCCCCGAGTCCGCGCCGAACACGATGACCGGTCTGGTGAAGGCAGTGATCGAGCGGGTGCGCGCCAACTCTGAGGCACCTGGCACCGGACGCGCGAACGGGGGCCTGATCGAGGGCGTCGTCTCCGGTCTTGGTGGCAGCCTGCTGACCCATCGTGCCATCCTGCGTGTGCCGCCGGCGGAGGAGTGGCGCAACTGGCCCCGCATTGGGGCGTCGCTGCCGGGCGAGGGGGAGCTGCTGACCGAACTGCCGGAGTTCGTCCTGGGGACCGCCGAGCGCGTGGGGCCGGGCGGCCTGATCCTCTCAGGGCGCAGCACCATGACCGGGATGTGTGCGCCGCTTCAGCCACCCGTGTAGCAAGCGACAGACGCCGGTCTCGTGCTGGACGTTCCGTGCACTGGAGGCCTCACCTGCCGGTACACGATTGCCGCCAAGCCTGGTCGGGTTGACATCGGGTGCGACCTGACGAACCGCACCGGAGACCCCTTGACGGGCGTCGAGAGGTTTCTGTGTGCGAGCGTCACGGCGGACTCGGGCTTCTACAACCCGGACTTCGGCTCTTCACGCTTCTTCGTGGGCGGGGAGTACGTCTCGTGGGACGCCCTGACCGACACGAACGCACTGTGGCGACCGGGGATGAAGGAAGACCGGGGCGCACAGTGGCTCAAGGCGCCGGTGGCGGGGACCGAGTCCGAGGTGCCAGTCCATCCGCTACAGGCCGTCGTCCGAGGCGAGGCGGATTGCGCGGTGATCGTGCAGGACCACCGACAGGAGGCCAATCTGAAGATGACCCTGGTCGCCGAGCCGGGCGGGTCCGTCTTCAAGAACGCCCGGACGGGCTGCCTCCATGCCAACCCCTGGCCCGGAACCGTGCCAGACGGTGCGACGAGTCACTCGACCTGCACCATTCTGCTCTGTGAGGGGAGCGACGTACCACAACTCCTCCGGGGGGCCGTCCGGGCACAAGCTGAGGGGCGGCGTGGTCGCGTGGGAGGTTGATCGCGGGTGCGCCGAAGGACCCAGGGGCCGAGTTCGCCGACGAGCGTGGACGCCACGGCTCGAAGGCCAGTAGATAGAGGGTGAGTGTGAAGCAACCACTGGGTATCCCCTTGCGCGTAGTGCTTGCCGCGGCGGCTCTCGCCCCGTTGGCGGGCGCTGAGGCCCGGGTGTTCCATGTGCGTGATTTCGGGGCCGTGCCGGATCGCGCAACCGAGTGCGGCGACGCGCGGCGCGCGGCGATCCGCTCTGCCATGGAGGCCGGACCGGGGTCGGAGGTCGTCCTGGAAGCACGCACCTACCGCGTATCGCCCGCGGGTGAGCGCGGCTACTGCTTCCCCATCCAACGCGCAGCGGGCCTCACCGTGCGCGGTGTCGGCGTAGACACCAAGGTCGTCGTGGCCGACCCCGCTGCCGGCGCCTTTCCGCTCGGCCTCGGTCGAGCCATCGTCCTCCGCGACCTCACCATCGACTACGACCCGGTGCCCTTCTGTCAGGGAACGGTCCTGGCCATGGACCCCGAAGCCGGCTCCTTCGACCTCGAGATCGAGGCGGGCTACCCCACGCCGGATGCCACCAACTTCGTCGATGCCATCGAGCCCTACGGCAAGTGGGGGATGATCATCGATCGCCAGACGCGCCGCATTCGTGCGGGCACGCCGGATCACTACATGACACCGCGCTGAGAGCCTCGTGGGGACCGTGTCTGGCGGCTCTTCACGGCTGAGGAGCACTATCGGCGCAACCTGGTCCACATGCGTCCCGGGGACGCCTATGTGCATCTGGCACGCGGCTACGGCGGAGCGGTGCTGGCGCAAGGCTGTGACGGCGTGCGGATCCAGAATGTCCGAGTCCACGCCTCCCCCGGGCTCGCCGTCGGCCTGGTCGGCAACAGCGGCGAGGTCGTGGTCCGGGGCCTCGAAGTGCGCTTCGCGCCCAACACTACGCGTCTGCTGAGCACGAACGCCGACGGCGTTCACTGCCAGCAGAACCGCGCAGGGCCCGTCATCGATGACTGCTACTTCGAGGGCATGGCCGACGACGCCATCAACATCTACGCCCCGCCCAATGTGCTCCTCGAAGCGCGGTCGCCGACGCAGTGGCTGGTGTCGCCCGGGTGCGTGGTGCTACCCGGGGACCGGCTGCAGGTGCTCGACCCTCAGACGGGCCGCGTGTGGGGGGAGGTCAAGGCGGTGGAGGTGAGGCCCAAGAACCGCGCCTTCCTGTTCACGCTGGCGGAGCCGTTCGAGGGCGCCGTAGCCGGCGCCGACCATCGCACGGGCGACACGCTCTACAACCTGGACGCCTGCGGAGCCGGCTTTCGGATCCGCAACAACCACATGAACGGCAACCGCCGGTACGGGTGCCTGCTCCGGGCCGGCGGGGGCCTCGTAGAGGGGAACCGGTTCGACGACACTACCGGCGGGGGCGTCGTGCTGACCAACGAGCCCGACTGGCCCGAAGGGCCCATCCCGTGGGGCATCACGATCCGGGGCAACCGGTTCGTCCGGGGCGGCACGTGCCTGGGCTACGCCGACTCGCCCAACGGCGCCACCCTCGTGGTGCGAGCTACGCGGCTGGGACACGGCCTGGCAGATGCCACGCCCATTGCGGGGGTCGTGATCGCAGACAACGAGTTCGTGGACTGCCTCGGAGCGGCCCTGTAGCTTGGCGCAGCAAGCGGGGTCTCCGTCCGTCGGAACCACATTCAGGCCTCCGCCGACGCCCCACTACTGCGATCCACGGGCGCCATGGTGATCGCGCGCAGCCGTGGCGTCGAGTTGACCGACAACGCGGTCGCCGATCCTCGGCCGGGCGTTACTGCGGCTGTGACGGTGATGAGCGACGTCGAGGCCGGGGAGGCCGGCGTGCGGATCGTGGATCTGGAAGCGGCTCTGGCGCCGGGGTCCGTCCCGGTAGACGACGAGCGTGCTCGCTGAGACCACTTCCTTGAGGTACATCCATCGTGGGGATCGTCGCCGCGGTGTTCGCGCTCGTCGCTGTGCACGCCCCGCTTTCGGCAGACGCACTGCAAGCAGGTGGTCCGTTCCGCATCGTCCGCTCCTTCCCCGTCAGCGAGGCGGCGTGGGCAATGAAGGTGGGTGACCTCTACCTGGTTGCCGCCGAGCGGTCGGTCCTCGTCTACCGTAAGACGGGACCTGGAGTCGCCGACTATGCCGAAGTGAACCGGATCCTCCCGGGGCTGGACGGCCGCATCGAGAACTGCGCCGTCGTGGGCGACTTCCTGTACGTCCCGGCGACCGCGCAGGGGCTCCTCGCCTATCGCCTCGCGGAACTCGGTCGATCGGGGGTCGAGTCGGCCACGCGGCGCACCGTCGCTCGACGCATCGGCAGCATCAGCGTTGTGGCGGGCCGAGCCTACGCGGCCTATCGCGACGGCGGACTGGGCGTCTTCGACGCCGCCTCGCTCACGCTACTCGGCGAAGGGCTGCTCGACACTAAGCTCTTCGGCCTGTCGGCAGCCGAGCACGGCGTGGTCTACACGAGCGCGATCACCAGCTACGGGGAGCTGCTCGTCGTTGATGCCCGCGACCCCTCGGCACTGAAGATCGCCGGACGCGTCACGAACCCCGACTACCCGACGATGCTCCGCTACCCCGCCCCGGTGGTCGGCGACACGCTCTACTTCCCGGAAGGCAACGGCGGGGTAGGCGTCTACGACATCACCAACCCGCTCGCGCCGGCTCTGCGCTTTCGGTATGGGGCCGTCGGGGCGTCTCCGGCCCGCGGACCCCGGGCGCGACCGGGCCAGGTGCGCGCCTTCGCCGTGGGGGGCGAGACCGGCTACCCCGTGTCAGACCGCGCGGTCAAGGCCGTGCGAATCCGTGCGGACAGCATGGAGGAGATAGGGAGCATCTCCACCTGCGACCTGAGCGGGGGCGGGCTACTCGACCCGCAGGGCGTCTTCGTGCGCGCTGGCGTAGCGGCGATCCCCACCACCATGGGGGGCGTGCGGTTCATTGATGTCGCCGACCCGTCGAGCCCGGCCCCCCTACTCACCGTTGATCTCCCGAGCCGTATCGAAGGCCTCGCGAAGGTGCAGCGCATGGTCTACGCGACCTCCGACCTGGACGGCATCTGGCAGATCGACTGGGAGGCAGCAGGCGGTCCACATGCGGCCAGGCGCATCCCGCTGAAGGGCCTGTCTGAGGACCTCGTGCACCATGGCCGCTACCTCTACGTGGCGAACGGAGTTGGTCTCGCGGTGATCGACGTCTCCGACGAGGCGGACCCGCACGAGGTGTCCTACTGGGACTTCCCCTACACGGCTGCGCCGGACGTCAAGGAAGGCTGGGTGGAGGGTGTCGAACTGGCTGGAGACGCCCTGTATGCCGCGGTCGGCCCGGCCGGTCTTGCGACCTTCGACCTCACAGCCCCGGCGAGGCCCCGACAGCTCACCGTGTGCCGCACGGGAACCAGCCCCTGGGGGCACGACATCAGCGTCGACCCGGCCCGGCATCTATTGGCCTTCTCCGGCGCCGGTCGAGTCGTGCTCATGGACGTGGAGGACCCGGCCAACCCGCGGCTGCTCGCCGACATCGACGCTCCCCAGGGGAAGGTCACGCAAGGGAGTACCTTCAGCCCCGACGGCGCCCATCTGGTCGTCTGCCAGGCAGGGGTCTTCTCGGTGTTCGACGTCGTCGACTCGCGGAGCCCGAAGCTTCTGAAGACGTCTGAGGGCTGCGGGTCCGAGGGAGCGCTGTTCTACCAGGGCTACCTCCTCGTCTCGGGGCGAGGCGCCGGAGTGAGCGTCTGGCGAATCGGCAAGACGCCGGCGGACCTGACGAGGGTGCAGACGCTCCCCCGCTTCCCCTACAACAGCAAGTTCTTCGTGGAGGGAGATCGCGTCTTCACGAACTCCGAGGGGATCGACGAGTTGCTGCTAACGGCGCCCCCCGGCGGCGACCCGACGGGAGCCCCGACTCCCTGAGAGGACACTGCCCCATGGCGCGCGCGATCGGGCCTTGCGAACTCGTAGGCCACTGGCCCCTGCAAGGGGACTGCCTGGATCGGTCGGGCAAAGGCCACCACGGCGTCAACCGGGGCGTGCGGCTCGAAGAGGGGGCTTTCGATGGCAGGGGCGGGTGTGTGGAGGTACCGACTACCCGCGGGCTCCGCCTGGGAACGGACGACTTCACGCTTGCCGCGTGGGTGTTGGCAGGTACCGATCTGGACGACGCTCGGGGCGATATCCTGTCGATGTTCGCCCCGGCGGCTCGCCGTGGCTTCACCCTCGGCCTCGGGGCCAGCGCCGGCGGATACAACTCCTGCGGCGACGCGCGCCACGCGCACTTCGGCATCGACAACGGGGCGGTCGGCGAGTGG
>Ga0315280_10011540_pt1 | contig 10845 bp, 6 predicted proteins | sample YL17G06_40_MG_FD_203697 | JGI IMG/M metagenome (GOLD analysis project Ga0315280, IMG submission 203697) | Sediment microbial communities from Yellowstone Lake, YNP, Wyoming, USA - YL17G06_40 | ecosystem: Environmental > Aquatic > Freshwater > Lake > Sediment | place: USA: Wyoming | collected... | reverse complement strand
CCATTTCGGGTTCCACTGGATCACGCCCTTCCATAACATCGCCGGCATGCTGACCGAGTCGGCCAGCGCCAAGCTGGCCACGCCGATTTACATTCATCCCGACCAGCTCCGCGGCGACACGCGCAACCTGCCCGACTACGAGGAGCAGACCACCTTCCCCAATCCCTGGCCGGGCGGCTGGTGGCGGCTCCGCGATATCGTCGAGCGGCAGAAAATTGCCGCCTGGGCCCTGCTGGACCTGGCGGCGCGCAACAGGGAAACGGTGCTGTGGAATGCCTACCAGAAGGCCAGTAGGCAGACCGAACGGGGCGTGGCCGGGAAGCCTGCGGCCTATGTGGTTCCCCCGCTCCAGCATGATCCGCTGACCGCCGTGAAGCTGGTCAACAAGCTGCTGCTGCAGGGCATCGAGATCCAGCAAGCAACCAAGGGCTTCACCACGGCCGGCGGCATGACCTATGCGGCCGGGTCCTATGTGGTGTTGCTGGCGCAGCCCAAGATGGGCGTGATCCGCTACCTGCTCGGGCGCACCCTGTATCCCGACAACGACTGGACCAGGGCCAGGGACGGCTCCCCGATGAGGCCCTACGACATGGCCACCGACACCATGTATGAGTTCATGGGCGTGCGCGTCGATCCCCTCGACGAGGAAGTCAAAACCGGTCTGGTGAAACTCACCGGCGCGATCCAGGTGGCGGGAAAGGTGGCGCCGGGCGCCGTGGCCTACGCGCTCGATGGCAGGCTGAACGACAGCTTCCGGGCGGTGAACATGCTGCTGGACAAAGGCCTCGCCGTGCGCCGCGTCGATCGGGCCGGCCAGGGCCTGCGCCCCGGCGACTTCCTGGTGGCCGCGGCGCCGGAAGCGGTGTTCGCCCCCATTGCCAAGGAGACGGGCGTCGATTTCACGGCGCTCAAGCAGGATCCGCAGCAGGGCACGCACCAAGTTAAGCGGCTGCGCGTCGCCATGTACCAGCGCTACTATGGCGGCAACATCGACGAAGGATGGACCCGCTGGCTGCTGGAGCAGTTCGGATTCCCGTATGCCTCCCTGATGGATGCCGAGATCAAGAAGGCCGAGAAGGGCGGCCTCAACGAGAAATACGACCTCATCATCCTGCCCGACGATTCCACGGCCACCATCACCGGCGAGCGGTCCGCGGCTGCCGGCGGCCGCGGTGGACGCTCGGAGATGTTCGGCCGGCTGGAAGAGACCTATCCGCCGGAGTACCGCAGCGGCATCGACAGTGAAGGAGTGAACGCGCTGAAAGCGTTTGTGCAGAAGGGCGGCGCCCTGGTGACACTTGGCGGGGCCGGCGGCTTCGCCATCGAGAAGCTCGGGTTGAGCCTCCGCAACGTGGTCGCCAACACGAGTTCAAAGGAGTTTTGGTGCCCGGGCTCGACGCTCAAAGTGAAGTTTGACAATGCGCATCCGCTGGCCTACGGGATGCCGGAAGAGGGCCTGGCGCTCTACCTCAGCGGCAATCCCGTGTTTGAGATCGTTCCCAGCCAGCACAACGAGCGCTACGAGGTAGTGGTGCGTTACGCGGACCGCGATCTTCTCCAGAGCGGGTGGCTGGTCGGGGAGCAGACGCTGGCCAAGAAGGCGGCCGTGGTGGCGGCCGCGTACGGCAGCGGCCGCGTCGTCCTGTTCGGCCTGCGGCCGCAGCACCGCGCTCAGACGCACGCCACCTTCAAGCTGCTGTTCAACGCATTGATCCGCTAACTCCGAGTCCGCCGGTGTATACTCCACGGCAGGTCGGGCCCTGAGAAAGACAGTGTGGTATGGAGGAATGTGGCGATGAAACTTCTGACTGCTGCTGCTGTGATTTTCTTTTTCCTGCTGGCGGGGACCTGCTTCGCCGCTGACATCGATGGCAAATGGGTATCCGAGCGCAAGATGGAGCGCGACGGCCAGGCGTTCACCATAAAGCAGACCCTCGAGCTGAAGGCGGAGGGGAGCAAACTTACCGGTACCGTCACCGTTGTTTTCGGCGACATGGAGCCGATGAAATCCGCCATCCGGGACGGGAAGGTTGATGGCAACAAGTTCTCCTTTGTGACCGTCGCTTCCACGCCCAACGGGGAGTTCAAGATGGCTTACGAAGGGACGGTCGAAGGCGACACGTTGAAGGGGTCGTCGACTCGCGAAGGCGGGCAGAGCCGTCCGTTTGAGGCCAAGCGCAGCAAGTAAAGGGTCATTGAAAATCGGAGGCGCGGCCACAGGGTTCAGCCTGATGAGGCAGAAGTGGCTCGCCTTGGAGGAGACGGCAATGAAGAGAATGCTGGCTGTCGTGCTCGTACTGGCGCTGTGCGCGGCTGTGTCCCCGTTGCTGGCGGGGGCGGCGCCGGGGGCACAAAAGGGCAAAGCCAAGAAGGAAGGCAGGCTGAAAACGAAGTTCGGACAGCTCGACACCAACAAGGACGGGAACATTTCCCGCGACGAATTCAAGGGCAAGCAGAAGGCGTTCGGCCGGATGGATGCCAACGGCGACGGCAAGATCAGCTTCGACGAGTACAAGGCCGCGAGCGAAAACGCGGCAAAGGGCGGCAAGCGCGGCAAAGGGCGGAAAGGACAATAGCCCGCCGCAGCGTGCGGGTGGCGCAACCGCCCTCGCTCAACGCGGGAACGGCCGGACGGGGGAAGTTCTCGTCAGCAAGAAACCTCATGCCGTTGTCAGCGGGTAGACCCTCTCCGAATGAAGCACCTCGCTCGCATAGGCAAGGCAGGCGCGGATATCCTCGGCCGTGAGATTGGGATAGCTGTCAAGGATTTGCTCCTGTGTCCAGCCTTTGGCCATCAGGTCCACGACAAGCTCGACGGCTATGCGCGTGCCTTTGACCACCGGCTTCCCCACGAGGATCCTTGGATCAACGTTGATACGGTCCTGCCAACTCATCAACAGCAAGGATACCAGACAACGAGACCCTTCGTCGCAGGCAATTCACCTGCAACGCCCGGCTGAAGCAGGGGCGCATCCGCAGGTGCGCCACGCACCGCTACTCGCTCATGGGCGGCGGAAGGAAGTCGTAATCGAGGATCATCTTCTCCTGCAGCGCCATCAGATGCTGGCGCTCCACGTCGCGCACCTCGGGGCGTCCCGCCAGATTGTTCAGCTCGCCGGGGTCGTTCTGCAGGTCGAACAATTCGAGCACCGGGCGCGGATTCTGGAAGTAGGCGCGTTCGTGCTCGGGATTCAGCTTGCCTTCGCGGTGCGCCGTTAGGATCTGCTGCCAGCTCGGGTCGCGCGCGCTGTCCACGGGCTGGTATTCCATCGCGGGTGTGCAGTTGTAGATGAGCTTCCAGCGGTCGCTGCGCGCGCAGCGCGACAAATCGAACGTCGAGGACTTGATCTGCGGCGTGAACGGCGCATTGCCGTGCGGCAGGCGGAAGCCGAAGATATACTCGCGCGGCTGGTAGGAGCCGCCCGTCAGCAGGCCCAGGAAGCTGCGGCCCGACATCTCCTTGGGCGGCTTCCCTCCGCCGGCCTCGATGAACGTGGGCGTGACGTCCTCGCCCGAAATCAGCGAGCGCGTCGCGGCGCCCGCCTTCACGCGCCCGGGCCAGCGGACCATCAGCGGGGTATTCAGCCCCGGATCGTACAGCGAGCCTTTGCCGTGCGGGAAGGCCATGCCGTTGTCGCCGATGAACATCACCAGCGTGTTTTCCTCCAGGCCGTTGCGGCGCAGCACCTCCATGGACTCGCCGAAGAGGCCGTCCATGCGCTCCACCTCGCCGCAGTAGGCGGCCAGGTCCTCGCGCACGCCGGGCAGATCGGGCAGGTGCGCCGGCAACTGGATCTTGGCCGGATCCACCTTGCCGGCGTTCTTGTCCCACACGTGGTGCGGGTCGCTGTAGTTCATCCAGAAGAACCACGGGCGGCCTTTCGGCACTTTGCCCAGGAACTCGGTGAGCTTGGCGGGCGTCTGCGTCTGGGCGGAGACATCCAGGTAATCCACCCGGTTCTTCCAGGTTTGCAGGCCATACTTGTCATAGACGGCCTGGGTGACGGGGCCGGCCTTGATCACGCCGTTGAGGTGGAAGTAGCGTCCGCAGACGCCGGTGTAATAGCCCAGCGGCCGCAGCACCTCGGGCAGCGTGATGATGTCGGGAGGCAGCGGCGAGTTGAAGCGCCCCATGCGCACCGCCACCGGCGAGCGGCCCGTCAGGAAGGCCGTGCGCGACGGAACGCACTGCGGCGCGGAGCAGAAAAAGCGGTCGGAGCGCATGCCGGCGCGGGCGAAGGCGTCCAGTACCGGCGTGGCCATGTAAGTCGCCCCGTACGCGCCCAGGTACGGCACGCTGTGATCGTCGGACAGGACCAGCAGAAGATTGGGCGCGGCGCTACGCGATTGGGCCAGGGCCGGCGCCGCGGCCAGCCCCTGCATCAGAGTGCGGCGAGTGAGTTTCATAGCGGTCAAATCTTATCAGGGAGAGAGGTGCCATCCGCGGATTTCGCCGACGTGCGCAGATTCAGGCTGTCTCCGAATCCGCCTAATCCGCAAAATCCGCGGATGGTCATTGCGCCTCGTTAAAACACATACTTCAGGGCGAACTGGACCTGCCGCGCCGGAAACGTGGAGCGGATGGTGCCAAAGGCCGAGCTGGTGCGGGTGTTGTTCGGGATCCCGAAGTTCGTGTGGTTGAGCAGGTTGAAAAACTCGCTGCGGAATTCGATCTGTCGGCTCTCCTTCCACAGCGGGAACGCTTTGTGCAGGCCCAGGTCGGTCTGGTAGAAGGCATAGCCGCGCGCGATGTTGCGCCCGGCATTGCCGAACGGGTAGCGCGGGTCGGTGGGCGATACCACGTTGTTCTTGTCGAAGTAGTTGTCGATGGTGCGCTGGCCCTCCGGGGCCATGAAATCGCCGAGCAGGTTCGGGCGATAGGTCGGCGCGCCGCCGGTGGCCACGGAGAGCTGCGTGGTGGGGGCGTAGTTCAGGTTGACCGGCTGCCCGCTGGTCATGGTGTTGATCATGGTCAGGCGCCAGCCGCCGGCAATGCCGTTGATGACGGGGTGCGCCGAGGCGCCGAATCTCCGGCCCTTGCCGTAGGGCAGGTCGTAGACCAGCGTGGTGGTGTTGTTGAACGGCTGGTTGTAGCTGCCGACACCCTTCTCGTTCTTCAGATCGCGGTAGTTCACCCGCGAGTTGTCCCCGTTGAAGACTTCCAGGTGGCCGGCGGCATTGTCGATGGACTTGGACCAGGTGAAGGAGTTCAGCACATACAGCCCGCCGGAGAACTTCTTCTCGATCTTCATCTGCAGGCCGTTGTAGTCGGAGAAGCCGCCGCCCCAGGAGATCTGAACCTGGCCGAACGTCGAAATGGGCCGGCGGGGCTGCACCGCCAGGTTTTCACCCAAATTGTTGGGCCGCGCCTGGTTGTAATCGCCCAGAATCATCAACTTCACTCCCCGGTTGCCGACGTAAGCGACATCGAACACCAGGTCGCGCCTGATTTCGTGCTGGATCGTGAAGTGCCAGCTCTGCACGTAGCCGGTGCGGTTGTCGGCCGGGGTGTAGTTGACGCGCGAGGTGAGCGTGCTGAAGCGGTCGGCAGTGACCATGGCGGGCACATACCCCATCATGGTCGTCCGGAAGCAGGTGGGCGCGGCCTGGTCGGCGGCGCAGGTCGGATTGGTGGGCACCTGGTCGATGGTGGTGGTGACTACCGTCGGCCCGTTGTAGGAGAGCATATTCTCCCCGCCCATGCGGTTGAAGTGGATGTAGCTGACGCCATAGCCGCTGCGAATCACCGTCTTCTTCATCAGGTTGTAAGCCAGGCCGATACGCGGCGCCCAGTTGTTGCGGTCGGGCTTGACCAGCGCGCGGCCGTAGATGCCGCCGCCGCCGGCCTGGATCAGCTTCAGCCCCGCCGGGTCGAAATTGCTCAGGAGATTATCGGCTTCCCACTGCGGCGTCGCGTACTCGTAGCGCGCGCCCACGTTCAGCGTCAGCTTGGGCGACACCTTAAAGTCGTCCTGGAAATAGAAGAAGTTCATCCGCTGGCGGTAGTTGACCACCACGAAGTTCGTAAAGGCGTAGGAGCTGCGCGCGCCGAGCAGGAAGTCGGCGATGTTGTAAATATTGTTGGACGAGCGCCCCGACGGCCGGCTGAACTGCCCGGCATAAGTATCGTTGCCATATTGCGGGGAGAAGTCGTTGATCTCGGTGTGGATGGTCTGAAACTCCCAACCGAACTTCATGGAGTGCCGACCACGGATCTTCGAGTAGTTCACCTTGGGATCGATGGCCAGGGGGTTCTGGAACTGCGGGACGCTGTTGCGTCGTCCCATGGCCTGGTAGCCGGAGATGCTCTGGGTGTTGAGGCCGCCGGCGATGGAGGGATCGGTGGGCAGCCCTTTGATCCCGTAGTCCTGCTCCATATTGGGCATGCCGAGCTGCAGCGGCCATTTTCCGGCGATGCTTCGGGTAATGCCCAGCCGGAACTCCAGCAGCGAGGTGGGGCTGATGGTGTAGGTCAGGCCGCCCGCCCACTGCTTGTTCACAATGTGCACGTTGCCCTGGCTGTTGTCGGCCCCCAGCGGCAGCGGAATCACCGGGTTATCGATCTGGTTGAACTCCCGGTGGCTGTAACGGAGAAAGGCGTTGACCTTGCTGTTGAAGTAGTGATCCAGGCGCCCGTCGCCCTTGTCATCGACGAAGGGCACGCGCGGCGTGTTGTCGTAGTTGTTGGCCGTGCCCGGGCGGGTGGTTGCCGGAAGCCGGCTGAACACCTTCTGCGCGAAGGGGGTGATGGCCGAGGCCGGGATCACTCCGTCGGCGTAGGTGGCCCCGGTGAACGGGTTGTAGATGGGCGTCCCGAAGATGCCGCTCCGCTGATCCATGGTGGGGACGGTGATAATGCTCAACTGCTTCTGCACCTTCCGCAGGCCTTCGTAGTCGGCGAAGAAGAAGGTCTTGTTGCGGCGTATGGGGCCGCCCAGCGCCCCGCCGAACTGGTTCTGGACCAGCACCGGCTTGCCGAGGGTGGGCTTGAAAAAGCCCACGGCGTTCAGGTTGGTGTTCCGCAGGTATTCCCAGACCGCGCCGTGGAACTCGTTGGTCCCGCCGCGGACCGACACGTTGACGATCGCGCCGCCGGCCCGGCCGTACTCGGCGCTGTAGTTGTTGGTCTGCACCTTGAACTCGGTGACCGCATCCGGGGCGAGCTGCACCACCTGGTTCGAGTAGCCCTGGTTGCTGGTGCCGTAGGCGTTGTTGTCGACGCCGTCCACCATGAAGTTGTTGAGCGAGCTGCGCAGGCCATTCACGTTATAAGACGACTCGCGGTCGCTAATCGCCGAGCGCCGTGCGCCCGGGCTGAGCAGCGTCAGGTCGGCATAAACCCGGCCGTTCAGCGGCAGATTGATGATGGTCTGCCGCCCGATCAACTGGCTTCGGTCGCTCGAATCGGTCTCCAGCACCGCGGCGGCCCCGGTGACCTCGATGGTCTGGGTGGTGTCCCCGACCTCCAGCCTCAAATCCACTCTCTGGCGCGCGCCGACCGCCACCGTGAACTCCTGGGCCAGGGCGGTCTTGAAGCCGGCCGCCTCCGCCCTAATGCGGTAGCTGCCGACACGCACGTTGAGAAACTCGTAGTTGCCGACGGAATCGGTGACCGCAGTCACCGAAATGCCGGTCTTGGTGTTCTCCAGGGTTATCTTGCTTTGCGGGACGACGGCTCCGGAGGGGTCCTGGACCGTGCCCAGCACCGTTGCCGTTTCGAATTGAGCAAAAGCCGCGCCGGCCAGCAGCAACACCAGGGCTGCCACCAGGGGAAGGGTAAACATCGCCCGTTTCATAGACTTGAGGTCTCCTTTCGAGGTTACCAACCACATGGCCTTTCCTTTGTGGATAACCGTTTTCCGCCCGAAAGTCAAGCGCACGCTCCCCCGGCTCCGCGGCCGCTGCGCCGGCGGTGCAACTGCGGGGCTCTCGTCGGACTTGACACGGCCGCGATTATTTGACTTGATTCTCGGATTGCACCTGGAAGCGATCATGAAGACGCGGCTTAAATGGTTCGGGTTGCTGGCCCTGGTCACCATGCTGTTCTTTTGGAAGATTGTGCTCAGCGGCCAGTTCTCGATGATCCTGGAGTACGAAGGAGCCAACCAGGGCTACTCCTGGTATCACTTTTCGGCCGCGTCGCTGCAAAAGGGCGTGCTGCCGCTCTGGGATCCCTACACCCACTCGGGCCGCAGCTTCAGCGGGGAGATGCAAACCGGGCTGTTCTATCCCCTCAAGCTGCCGCTCTACTTCTGGCCGCTCGAAGAGGGGAAGCCGCTTTCGGAGCGCGGGTTTCACATCCTGTACGTGTTCGCCCACCTGCTGGCGGCCGGCTTCATGTTCCTGCTGGCCGAGGAGCTGGGCCTCGAGCGCTTCCCGGCGTTTGTTTCCGCCATCTGCTTCGGCCTGGGCGGCTTTGTGGGCAAGACTATGTGGCCCGACATGGTGGACAGCGCCATCTGGCTGCCGCTGATTTTTCTGTTCCTGCTGCGCGCCTTGAACGCGGGGTTGACGGCCAAAGGCGCGGCGCATGCCGCTCTGGCCGGCGCGGCCATGGGGATGTCGGTGCTGGGCGGCCGTTTGCACGTACCGCTAATGGAGGGCCTGGTGGTGGTGAGCGCCGCCGCCTTTTTCGCCTGTGCGCCATGTTCCCAACCGAGCCGCGAGGGTGTAGCGGCGACCTTCAGGTCGCCATCTCCGGATGGCGGTCTAAAGACCGCCGCTACAGCAACTATCTGGGCCGCCATCGCCGTGGCCATCGTCGCCGTCATCGCCTGTGCCGTCAGCGCCGTGCAATTGTTTCCCTCCATGGAATACAGCCAGATGGCCATCCGCTCGCTGGGCGGCGACCTGGCTATGCCCGCGCGGCAGAAGATCCCATATGCCCACTTGAACGACGGTTTCCTGCCCAACGCCATCTTCGCTTTCTTTCTGGCCTATCCCTTCGGCGGCAACATCGGGCACGGCGAGGTGAGCCCTTACCTCGGCGTGCTGCCGTCGCTGCTGGCTGGCATCGGCATCTGGCGCGGCTGGAAACAGCCCTGGGTGCGCTACCTGGCGGGCCTGGCGGTGCTGTCGTTTTTTTACTCGCTGGGCTTCTTCACGCTGCTGCACGGCCTGCTGTACGCGCTCGTGCCCTACCTCTGGATGGGCAGGGAGCCGGGGCGCTTCATTTACCTGACGCACTTCGCGTTGGCCTTGCTGGCCGGCTTCGGCGTGCGGGCCGTCTTGTCGGAACAGGCCCCGGAGTTTTTGCCGCGCCTGCTGAAGCCGCTCAGATGGGTGGTGGGGCTGGTGGCGGCCGGCTTGGCTGTCCAGGCCATGCTGAACTACCCCCCGGTGAACGAATGGAGCTATTTCGCGCTGACCTTCCTTCTGGCGGCCCTGATCTTCGTCACCTGCGCGGCGCATGGGCGCCGGGGCAGGGAAATGCAGGCCATCGCGGTGCTCCTGATTCTGTTCGACTTCGGCCCCACGCACTGGATCATCCACAGCAAGGCGGAGGAATCGAGCAAGGGAACCAACCATCTGGCCTTGCTCCTGAATTGCCGGGGAATGGCCGACTTCCTGAAAGCCCAGCCCGGGCTGTTCCGCGTGGACATTACCGGCAAGTGGGAGCCCAATATCGGCGACCTGTACGGCATCCAGACGACCGGCGGCATGTCGGCCACCGAACTGGACTATTACGGGCGCTTTTTCGCGCTCGATCGCCGCGCCTTCGATCTGCTCAACGTGTGCTACCTGGTGCGCAAACAGCCGCTGCCCAACGACAAGCTGGTGTTCCAGGACGGCACCTGGAGCATCTACGAGAATGCCAGTTGTTATCCGCGCGCCTGGGTGGTGCACCAGGCCGAGGTCGAGCCCTCCGCCGGGGCATTGTTGCAGCGCGTTGGTTCCGCCTCGTTTGACCCGCGCCAGGCGGCCCTGCTGGCGCGGCCGCTCGAGACCCAACTGGAGCCCGCCGCCGCCGGACAGGCCGACACCGCGGAGGTGACGGACTACGGCGCCAACCGCATTCAGGTGCGGGTGCGCGCGCGGTCGCGCGGCCTGTTGGTGCTGAGCGAAGTGGATTACCCGGGATGGCGGGCCACCGTAAACGGAGCGCCGGCTGTCATCCACCGCGTGGATAGCGTGTTGCGGGGCGTGGTCGTGCCGCCCGGCGAAAGCATCATCGTGTTTCGCTATGTGCCACGCTCGGTGCTGGCCGGCGCGTTTTTGTCATGTGTCTCGCTGTTGGCGATTGCGGGATTCGCCGTCGTGGTTTTCCGAAAGCGAGCAGTAGACTGTAGGCTGTAGGTTGTGGGCAGGGCGCTTCAGCCTACAGCCTAAGCTCATATGACCCGACCGACGACAAAGTGGCTGCTGCTTCTGCTGCTGGCAGTCAGTGTTTTTTACTGGAAGATTGCCTTCACCAGGCAGTTCTCGGTCCTCACCGAGTACGAAGGGGCAAACCAAAGCTATGCCTGGGCGCATCACACGGTGGCCAGCCTGAAGCACGGCAGCCTGCCGCTATGGGACCCGTACGCGCGCGGAGGCGTCAGCTTCATCGGAGAAATGCAGACCGGACTGTTCTACCCGCTCAAGGCGGTCCTGGCGCTGGTTCCGTTTAATCGTGCCGGTGTTCTGTCCCCGCGGGGCTTCGAGCTGTTCTTCGTGTTGCTCCATTTTGTGATTGCCTGCGCCATGTTCGCGCTGGTTCGGGCCCTGGGTCTGAGCCGTTACGCGGCGCTGGTGGCCGGCGCCTGCTTCAGTCTGGGCGGCATGGTGGGACGCGTGGGCTGGCCGGACATGCTGGATTCGGCCGCCTGGCTGCCGGTGATCGTTTTGTTCCTGCTGCGCGCCATC
>Ga0315280_10011537_pt1 | contig 10847 bp, 9 predicted proteins | sample YL17G06_40_MG_FD_203697 | JGI IMG/M metagenome (GOLD analysis project Ga0315280, IMG submission 203697) | Sediment microbial communities from Yellowstone Lake, YNP, Wyoming, USA - YL17G06_40 | ecosystem: Environmental > Aquatic > Freshwater > Lake > Sediment | place: USA: Wyoming | collected... | reverse complement strand
GGCCACAAATTTTTCTATACCTACTTGTCGACCTACTTCCAACATCTGAACACCCATCATGAGGTTATCGTAGAAAAACTTCCCTGGGTTTACACGACTTGCACCAATGCCCCCAACCCGAGCAGCCAAATGGATAACAATATCGGGCCTGGCATCTTGATAGAGTCTTTTGACTGCATCCATCTTGATCAGATCATAATCCTTGCTTCTTGGAATAAAAATGTTCTTGCAGCCGCAACCCTGAAGTTTCTCTACTACAAAAGAGCCAAGAAAGCCAGCACCGCCAGTTACTAAAATACGCCTATTTTGAAAGAAAGACATATTTATACCACTAAACAGTAAGCACTAAGCAGTAGGCAGCAAGCACTGGAGACTACCCATTTGTGATTTTAATTGGTTTTGGACAGAATTTTTCAGGTTTTTCGGCCATGCCATATAACATACGGTTAACTTCATCATAACCATCCATCATTTCTTTATGTTCCTCAATGGATATATAATTTGCATCCTTGGCTATATCCAACCACACTTCTGTTTCACCAGCTTCTCCGGCTGCATCTATGATCTTATTAACAAACATTTTAGGATATAATCGTTTCTTCCAGGCCTCAGAAATATTCGCTGGGACACTTCTGGATGATCGCCTTATCTGGTCGGTTAGTGAAAATTTCTCTTCCTTAGGGAATGTTTTCGTAATCTCAAAAATATTCATTTACAGCAAACATTCCATAGCCTTCTCTATAGTTCCTGACCATCCAATAGGCATACACCTTAGCTACTGCATAAGGACTTCTCGGTTTGAACGGCGTCTCTTCGTTCTGTGGCGCTGGGGCGTCTCCAAACATCTCGCTGCTTGACGCCTGATAAAACTTAGTTCTAATTCCACTCCTCCTGATGGCTTCTAATAATCGGGTTGTTCCAATAGCCGTAACATCTCCGGTGAACTCCGGCATGCCAAAGCTAACTCGGACATGACTTTGAGCAGCTAAATGACAGATCTCATCAGGTTGAATATTATAAATAAGGTTAGTCAATTGCCCGGAATCGGTTATATCCCCATAGTGGAGAAAAAGCCTCAGATTTTGGGCATGTGGATCCACATAAATATGATCGATCCTTTCAGTATTGAAAGTACTCGATCTCCTGATAAGCCCATGAACCTCATAACCTTTTGATAATAACAGCTCAGCCAAATACGATCCGTCTTGTCCAGTAATGCCTGTAATCAAGGCCTTTTTCATCTTTAACCTCAAGCTGATCTTATAATATATGCCTCCTGACGTTTAATCCTTTTTCTTAACCTCAACCTTATCCTTAACCTTATCCTTTTATCCTCTACCTGGTAAGAACTGAGGTATTTTTAATATGTTTTTTAAAGGAATGGTATAAAAACTACTATTTAGATGATTTACTCTCCATGCCTTGTAATCTTCGCAACTTTTCAAGACCATGTTTCTTAAACTCTTATTGCTCACTCCCCCTACCCTCATCTTGATCAGGACATCGGGTATATAGTGAGTAGAAATTTTATACTTTTCCAGAAATCTGAGGATTAATTCGTAATCGGCAGCGATCCGAAAATTTGTATTAAAGTAACCAAATTTCTCATATACCTCTCTCTTCACAAAAAATGTAGGGTGAGGTGGCATCCAGCCATACTTAAATTTTCCATGTCTATATTGAGAGGACTTCCAATGCCTTATCACCCTATTTATGTTTTTCTTATCAACATACTGGAGATCTCCATAACAGCTATCAACATTTCGTTTCTCGAAGACGTTCGCAACTGTCTCTAAGACCTTATCATGAGCATAAAAGTCATCGCCATGCAACAATCCAACGACATCGCCTGAAGCCAACTTAATGCCGTTATTCAAGGCATCGTATATGCCGTTATCCGGTTCCGATATTATCTTTGCTATCCTGTTCTTATATCCTTTTACTACTTCAGGGGTCCCATCTGTTGAACCACCGTCGATAATGATGTGTTCAATATTTTTATAGTTTTGGGTTAAAACACTTTCTATGGTATGGTCTACCGTGTCTCTCCCATTAAAAACGGCGGTAATTATGGAAAGTTTCATAATGTTAGGTTGCAGGTCTTGGGCTATAGGTCATAGGTGCTAATTTTTTGGTTTAAATTTTCAAGATGTTAAAGATTTTTCAAGGGCTTTAAGCATACGTCCACATTGATCATATCCACTTATTAAATCTGCATATTTCGGCTGTCCGATGTATCCTTTCTTAAATGGCATTTTTGAGATGGTGCTTAGTTTCAGGACCTACTACCCACGACGTAACATCCCTCTAATTCCGCCCACCACCTATTACCTATCACCCATCACCTTTTCTCTTTATAAAATAATTCCGAAGAACTAAAACATCCATTTTAGTTCACAAAAAGCAGTCCAACGCTTCTTGACGGGTGCAGACGATAGGCTCTTTTTCATTGAAGGATGTGTTTAAGACCACTGAGACACTTGTGACCTCAATTTATCCAACAATATTCTAAAGGCTGTTATTGCGGAAATAATTACTACTTTCAAGTCATCTAAGGACCGTATTCTAAAAATTCGATTTAAAATATAGGTTGGTCTATAATAGAACTTTTTCAGAGCAATTTGTGCATATAGATTTATTTTCTCGGAACTAATTGTTGGTAGTTCCAAAATACACTCGGAGGATTCTAAAAGCCCATAATCTTCCGTCTTTAAATAACCATTTTCTTTTGCCCATCTGCGTAATTCTGTCCCTGGATAAGGCGTCGTAATGTTGAAACTTGCAATAGTGGGGTTTAGTTTTAAGGCAAAGTTAATTGTCTTTTTTAATGTTTCTTCTGTTTCCCCAGGATTTCCCATCATAAAAGAGGTTCTGACATCAACTTCCACCTTTTTTGCTAAGGCCACTGCTTTTTTTACCTGCTCCAATGAAATCTTTTTCTGAATGTTCTTAAGGATTTGTTCATCAGCAGACTCAACCCCAAAACATATTTGATGGCAACCGGCGGCCTTCATCAATTTTAAAATATCTTCGTCAATTGCATCAACACGGGACATACATACCCAAGTAATGTCAATACCTTCACTGATTATCTTTTCACACAAAGTTGAAACCAAAGATCTTTTTGCAGTAAACATATCATCGTGAAAAAATATTTCTTTCATTTTATAATCCCGAATGAGCAATTTTATCTCTTCTAGTATATTTTCTGCTGATCTAAATCTTACCTTTTTTCCACCAGCCCATATACTTTGTGAAGCACAATATGTGCATTTAAAAGGGCATCCCCGAGAACCAATAATTCCTATCCCTGGAAGCCTTTTATATAATCCTGGTGTTGGATGATATCTATTTATAGGCATGAGGTGATAAGCGGGAAAGGGTAGGGTGTTGAGATCTTCGATCGGGGGCCTAGGGGGGGTATGTATAATATTGCCATTCATCTTGTACGATAGCCCAAGAATTTCATTCACCTTTTTGCCATGAGCCAACTGAAGAAAGGTGTATTCCCCTTCTCCTCTAATAACGTAGTCCACAAATTCACTGGCTAAAACCTCTTCTGGTAAAACAGTTGGATGAACTCCTCCTAAAACAATTTTACTCTTTGTAAAGACTTGTTTGCAAATTCTTGCCATTTCTAATGCCGTATTAAGAGTAGAAGATACAACAGTGATGCCAATGAATTCATAAGGATTATTATCGTTTCTTAATCTTTTGGGGAATTCTTCCAAAGATATTCCTTCCGCTTGAGTATCCACAATTTTTACCCTTATTCCTTCCTTCTCAAGTACTGATGCAATATAGCCCAAGCCAAGTGATGGCAGACAACTTTGGGTCCTTTTCCTAAAAGACCCCTGAGGTCTTATTAAATACGGATTAACAAGCAAGATATTCATGGGTGTAAACCTTCTCGTCCAACTCTTGCAAAGATAGAAAAAGCCTACTGAGCATTCAGAAGTGGACTTTGCCACCTGAAAGATAACTATCCTTTTTGCTGTACCTTAGCCATTTAATACAGCCATGATTTGCCCCTTAAATCAAGTGTCCTTCTTTTCGCAACGCAGTTAGCAGATAGGCGAAGCCGGGCAGAAAATAACGGTTTTAATGGCCGATGAAACGGTAGAAAGGGGGGTCAATTGGGAGGATTTTCATTTGTTTCCCTCAATCAATCCATGAGACCACAAAATTACCTCTATAGCAACGCTCATGAGTGTCCATAACATATCCTTATACTATTCCTTATACTATCAAATCTAAAAGAAGGGTATCCTTCTTTAAATGATTCATCAAATATATTGGCTTCTTCATCTTTTACTTATTCTCCTATAGCGCTCTCATGCCTCACGCTTTAGGAAATAGTTCCCCAATACCAAGACATCCATTTTTGTCCGGAGAAAACAGTCTAATGCTTCCTGAGGGGTACAAACAATGGGTTCGTTCTCATTGAAGGAGGTATTTAAGACTACTGGGACACCCGTAAGATTCTCAAACTCTTTTATAAGTTGCCAGTAGAGGGGGTTGTCCTCCTTCCTCACGGTTTGAAGCCTCCCCGTTCCATCTACATGGGTTACAGCAGGAATGACGGCTCGCTTTTCGGGACGAATAGGATAGACTTTTATCATGAAAGGATCAGGATAATCTTTTTCGAAATATTCCCCAGTTTTTTCCAATAATATCGATGGAGCAAACGGACGGAATGGTTCCCTACGTTTAATTCTCGCATTGAGAACATCTTTCATCTCTGCACGTCTGGGATCTACTACAATACTTCGGTTTCCGAGCGCTCTCGGACCCCACTCCATCCTTCCTTGAAACCATCCGACTACTTTCCCATCAGAAATTTCTTTAGCTGTCCTCTTGCAAAGTTCTTTTTGATCCTCTATTCTTGCGATGTTGCAGACAATCTTTTCCAATTCCTTTCTGTTCTCTTCAATCTTAGCCTTAACCTCAACCTCTGAAAACTCCGGTCCCCAGTAAGCAGTATTCATTCCAAAATTGCGTTCATGACCCAGAATTTGATGCCAAAGATAAAAAGCCACACCCAAGGCACCTCCCGCGTCCCCTGCCGCCGGTTGAATGTAGACTTCCTTGAAGGGAGTCTTATCGAAGATCTTACCATTCGCAACGCTGTTCATTGCACAGCCACCTGCTAAACAAAGAATTGGTGTTTTGGTCTTTTTGTAAACATGATTCAATAAATGAAAAAATGCCTCTTCATACATGGCTTGCAAAGAAGCTGCAATATTCTCATACTCTTTTGTTATAGGATTATCTTTCTTACGTGCCTTTCCCAGGGAACCCTCCATCTCTCTGGAATAGATAGGCCCCATATTGGGTTCTCCGCCCTCCCATGTCATGGTTACTCCTTCGGAATGATGGATGAAATAATCGAGATTTAGTCTAAATTTGCCCCTGCTATCCAACTGGACAATCTGTCTCATCTTATCCAGATAGGTAGGGCCACCATAAGAAGACAATCCCATGACTTTGTACTCGTCACCATATTTTGGAAAACCGAGAAATTGGGTGAGTGACAAATAAAACAAACCTAAAGAGTGTGGGAAAAATATTCTGTCTCTAACCTCAATCTTATTCCCCTCTCCATATCCCCACATGGCCCCAACAAAATCTCCAAAACCATCTACTGAAACTACGGCTGCTTTATCAAATGGAGAAACAAAGAATGTGCTTCCCAGATGTGCTATATGGTGCTCCACATATTGTACTCTTGCTTTCAGTTTTGATGCGTCAATCCCAAGTCCTTCGGCCAGTTTCGATTTTATGTCTCTTACTTGGGTTGCATTTTTTAGTCTATCTTTGATTAAATGCAATAAGGGATGCTTCCCGAAGGAAAATACAGCTTTTCTAAATAGATTGGCGGTTGGATTTCTATTAACTACAATATAATCTAAGTCCTCGCCCTTTACCTTAGTCACATCCAAGCAGTATTTAATTGCCTCAGATGGAAATCCAGCCCAATGCTTAATGCGCCGGAACCGTTCCTCCTCTGCCGCAGCGGCCAGATTGCCGTCCACAACCAGACATGCCGAAGAGTCGCCATGATAGGCGTTGAGACCGAGAATCATCATTTTGCCTCCATGAAATTAACACTGCAGTTCCTACTTCTTAGCAATTATGATAAAACCTGAACAAAATGTATACCAATTGAATTTTTTACAAATATTCTCCCATAACGTAATCAGAAAAAAGAAAGGGAAAAATATTTCAAAGTAAAAGTTAGCTCTGTAATAAGGAATAATTTTAATGGCTTTAAAACCAATCTTATTACATAGACGTTGCATATCGTTAACTGAACATTGATTAAAAAACGAAGGATAGCCAGATATACCAATGATCTGCGGATGGGTTATTTCTAATAGTTTAATTGCTAACTTTGATCCTAACACTCTTAAGATTATGGAATAAGGATGATATTTACTTGGTAAATAATGTATCATCATTCCATCATTGATCAAGGCATCAAGCATTACTTGAAAAGATTTATTGTTATCTCGAACATGTTCTAGTAAAGCAAAAGAACATATTAAATCGTATTTATTTTGTAATGGCTCTTCAATTGATTGCACATAATAATTATCGTAAATTTCCAGACATTTCTCTTTATTTTCTATATCAAGTCCATCATATTTTATTTCTTCTGACCTGCATAACAATGGCCTATCTATTCCCCCAACTTCTAGCACAAAACTGTAATTTCTAAATTTAAGAAAAGTATTTATTTCGTATAATAAAGTTTGTTTATAATCGCCACTCCTAACAAACTCTATATACCTTTCGGAAAATATTCTTGATAACTTTCGGTTTAAGTCTATCAATCCTTTAATCAATCGAGTTATCCTTTTAACTTTGCTTGAGGTTTTTGGCAGAGATATGAATAGAATGGTTGGTTAAAGTGAACGTCAAACGCTGCTACTCCTCCGCGGCACCCAGTTCCGCATTCGCGAACAAAGCATGCTGAAGAATGGCCCTTATAGGCCTTGGGACGTGAGATAACATTTAGGAATTTCCTCTTCTACTATTTATTTTTATATATTCGTTCAAAACAATTTCAGCTATTTTGTCCCAATTGCAGTTTTCCTTCGCCCATTTCCGGCCCCTTTCTCCTATTATCCCCCACTCACCCTTTCTCATAATCATTCTATTTAATGCTGCTATCATATCATCGAAACCCAACTTTGCAACTTCTCCTAGATCAAATTTCTTTACTTCATGCCAGATATCGACTTGGTCTGAGACCAATACTGGCTTCCCGCAGGCCATTGCCTCCACAGAGGCAATCCCGAAGTTTTCATGAAATGAGGGTAAGATAATAACATCTGAATCCACGATAGCTTGAATTCGATCTGCCCCGTATAGTGGGCCAGCGAGGAGGATAGTGTCGTTGGAATTAAGGTCAATAATGAGATTCTCCAATTTTTTTCGATAACCACCTTCGTTGGGACCTGCAATCACACAACGCATACGATGCGATTGAGATCTACGCCATTGGATAAATGCAGGTAAAAAAATTTCCAAACCTTTGATGGGCTGCAATCTTCCCAGAAACAGGAAAACTATTTCATGTTTGCTGATATTAAATTTTTCTCTGAACTTTCCTTGTGTTGGCAACTGTCTGAATTCTATCCAATCCAATCCATTCCCAGCTACAAATCCATATCGTGCGTGAAAGTTGAATTTGAAACGTTGATATTCTGCCTCTGAAGTAAATTTTATAGCCGCTGCATTTTCGATGTTTTTCAACTCCCCTAAAGCCAAACTTACTTTCTTAATAAAACCGCTTTTCGCGAGACAATAGGGAGAAAGGGTTCCTAAAGGCTCCAGAATATAGGGAATGTTTAGACTCCTCGCCACACGGCAAACGGCAGAGCTAATACCGTTAAATAGACCATACACATGAAAGAGGTCGAAATCTTGTAGGCGTTTTGCTATTTTAACCATAAGAAACGGGCGCCAGTAATATCTCCGTACTAGTGGATTAACCCATACAATATCCGCGCCAGTAAAGGCAAGGGCATTAGTTTTGTCACGTGCCGAGTCGCCCGTCGAGCATGTAAGAATGGTTGATGTTACACCCAAACTTTTCAAACCATGGTACAGTCCTTTTATAACCCCTACAGGCCCCCCATAAGAAGGATCAATTGATGCTATAATATGTAATATTTGTATGTTCATTTCCGTTGTTATTTCGTTTTACTTATAATGTGTCTTTTTGTTAAGCTATTAGAAATAAAAATAACCACCATCATAATTATTATACCCCTAACGATCCAGCCTATAATCTCCCAGAGCCCCTCTGAGGTTTTAATCGCATAAAATCCTAAGAAGGGCCCCCAAGCCCACCAAACCGGATTTTCAAGTGCTTTTTTGTGGAGACGTCTATACAGTAAAGCAATCAGATACCCAAAAATGCCTACTCCTATTATTCCCCCGTATGGCCCGAAATTCGCGTACATTTCGCCTGCTACGGATATTGTCATAGCGGTATACTCGCCTAAGATTATCCCAGTAAACTTTTGAATATTTTCCCTCCCGCCTGCTAAAGGTTTATTGGGATCTATAAAACGCGGCACGATTATGGCGTAAAGGCCTCTTAGGAGGGTAGTTCCCTTGGCGTACGGTTCAACGTCAGGCACAAATTCCATTACTCGATTCACAATCCAACCTTGATTAAACCTGGCGAAGGTATTGCTTATATTCTCCCTAAAAAAAAGATTGTTTTCAGCAATGTGGCTAGTAGCCACATCACCAAATATGGATATTTTATCAAAGATCGAAATGTCTATATTCCAAATACTTTGCCGGTAATCTTTTTTTATGGTTTGAATAATAAACAATAAGAAAAACCCTAGCAAAAGAATAACTGGCACTCTCTTTTTCCAACTGTAACGATAACTTATGACGAACAAGGTGCCCAACCCCCATAAAACAAGGTCATGTATAAAACCGGCCGAGAGGAAAATAATAATTTCAACTCCAAAGATTAGCAGTCCGTAAATCCACCAATTTTTTTTACCAGTCAAAATAAGTGTATAAAAGCCAACATATCTAAGGGAAGAGAGTAAAACGATGATGGCAGTTAAACTCATTGGAATTGATCGACGCATTGTTATTAGTACTAAAGTGAAGAAGAGCCCAAGCCATACAAAATGTTTTGCATACCCTGCCCAGGCGGGAAAATCTTTTTTCAGAGATAAGTGTTTAAAAGGAATCCAATGCGCCTTTTTCATTGCCAGGACTACCCCAAGATATAGAGCTATACAGCAGGGGACAACGTATGAAAGATAAACCGGATATTGGTCATGACCTATATCATAAATCGGATCGGGTGGGTAGAAATAGAGTATAAAAGAACAAACGACTAATTCCATAAAATAATTTAAGACCATCAGGTGAACGAGGGGAACCTGGCTACCTGCCAAAAAACTTATTTTGATTAAAACAATAAGCAAAAAAAACAGACCTACTCCAACCCAAATCCCCGTCACATCCCAAAGTAGAAAACCAACCGTCAACAAAGAAGCGAGAAGAATCCAAAACAGTAGAAAACGTATGTTGATAGGTTTATAACTGTTATAGTTAATGGGATAAAGCACCACTTGCTTACTATTCATTTGGTAGCTACTGTCAGAAAATTCTGCGAAAAAATACACGATCGATCATAATTACCAGTTTCAACCATAGTATAAATCAGGAGAATGGTGTGAATCCACTTCCAGAGAATAAACCGGATAGCACTTTTAAAACCATGCGGTATTGGTACGTTCTCGTTACATATTACCGTGTTAAAACCAGAGGATTTTAACAGCTGTTGAATACTATTCCGTGTATAGGCTTGCTCGTGTGTAAAATCCCAGTAGAACATCTTAGCTCCAAAAGGGGATTCTCCGTTTGGAGTATTAATTATCCATCTGCCCGCTGGCTTTAGGACCCGATATACCTCGTCTACAACTTGCACAATCTCATCTTTTGTGAAATGTTCAATTACATCAATCGCAATAACAACATCCTGTGAGGCACTTGCTAAAGATTTCAGCATTGTCGCAATGTCACCCTTAATTACCCCTTCAATACCGAGACGATGTGACTCAGCAACCTGTTCCGACGAAAGGTCAATCCCTTGCACGTTCCTAAAGCCCGCTTGCTTCATAAAATGGAGAAAAGCTCCATGACCACTCCCTATTTCTAAGATGGCTGCATCACGATCTTGAGGAAAATAATCCTGAATAATTTTTCTAAACCATGGCGACCTCGGCCGGAGCCCGTCCGACGTATCAGGGGTGAGCGGCCGCTCCCTCGCCCTAACATACTGCTGGTAAATTCGCGCTCGATAATCTAACCTTTTTCAAATTTCCCACAGACTAACTAGATTTTTCGGTTGATTCAAAATATTTCACTATCGTTTTAGCCGCCTCGGAATAATCATAAGGTACTCTAATACAACGCTCATAGCCCTTTTGACTTATGGTATTCCTCAGATCTTCATTACTCAAGACTTTATCCAGTTTGATTAACAGATCCTCTTCGCTGTCAAATAACATTATCTCTTTGTTTGGTTGAAAATAGGATCGCACTTCCGGGGTATCTTCGTGTATCATGAATGCTTTCGACGCAGGAATCTGGAAAGTACGTGTCGTTGTTTGATCGCGTATAGACGGATTATTGGCAGCCCTACTCAATAAACCGAGATTAACCTTAGACGTGCAGTAAACAATGGCCAATTCATCCCCATATACACCAGATCTAAGATCTTGACCAAGTGCATTCTTAAACTCGGCGGAAGCATATTCCCAACCAATCCCATAAACAACAACCTTCAGGTCCTTGCG
>Ga0315280_10011536_pt1 | contig 10847 bp, 10 predicted proteins | sample YL17G06_40_MG_FD_203697 | JGI IMG/M metagenome (GOLD analysis project Ga0315280, IMG submission 203697) | Sediment microbial communities from Yellowstone Lake, YNP, Wyoming, USA - YL17G06_40 | ecosystem: Environmental > Aquatic > Freshwater > Lake > Sediment | place: USA: Wyoming | collected... | reverse complement strand
TGGCCAGCACAATGCTGATGAGATTCCTCAGTTATTAGCCCCAATTCTAAATGAGAAAGCCGACCTGGTCATCGGCTCTCGCTTCCTCCACCCCAATCTCCACAACATGCCAAAATACCGTAGATTCGGCATTGGTGTCATTACCTTTCTCTACAACTTCGGCTCAAGGGTAAGGGTATCTGACTCTCAGTGTTGTTTTCGTGTCTACAATCGCAAGCTAATTGAGGCTATTAGCATCACCGAGGCTGGCTTTGGATTTAGTGTTCAAGTGCTAATCCAAGCCAGAAAAAAGGGCTTTATCATTAAGGAAGTGCCTATCTCCTGCATTTATCATTCCCAGAGTTCCACCATTAACCCCGTAGCTCATGGCCTTGCCGTTGCCTTCGATGTCATTAAGCATCGCCTCTTGGGTCGCTAGTGTCGTTTCTCAGGTTAATTGCCCACCCCGGGTGCACTGTTAAGCATAGTATCACATAGTTACCACCTCCTATCTTCGGGAGATTAACCCTCTGGGTGCGCCGGAACCAGTAAACATGCCATCATAGGCTCAGCATTAGAGGCAAGGAGGTTGAGCCTATGGCAAGAAGGAGGTTCATGGTGCGAGATATCGCTGAAATTCTAGGACACTGGCAAGCGGGAAGAAGCATCTGCGCTATTTCCCGGAGTCTCGGGGCATGGAGTTTAAAAGTAGTTAATGCTAATGTGCCGTCAATGTAGGTTAAGGGGTTCCACACGACCTGCGCATACGCCCGCCCCACGCTCTGTGCGGCTTAAACACTTCGTCAGAAGGCGCAATTGCTGCGAGGCGAGCGCCGTAGTCCTATGACTAGCAGAGTAAAGGTTACTTCTCCTGGTAGGGTAGCACCAGTATTTTACCTCCAGCTGCAACAAGCATAACCTTCGTGCTGGGGGCAGCTTGTATGTCACCAGCTAGCCTGCTGACTTCTTCATCTGATAACGCAGGAAAATCCTCAGGCATCTGCCCGAGATAGCGTAGCGTGCGAACCTTATAGCCGAGCTTCTCTTCAATCTGGGAAACTAGGCCGGCTGTCCTGTCGCTGACGAGCACAGTGACTGTTTTTCGTACTGCCGCTGCCTCTGCGCCAAGGCGTTGGTCCTGCCTCACAATTTGCCAGTGATACATCAGCACCGGAACCGCCACAACCAGAGTCTGTAAGCTCCACTTAGAATGGCGAAGGACATCTGCCCCGAATGTCCCTTGAAGTATACCATTCAGTAGCTGGTACACGATGTTTACTAGGTCTGCCGCCAGCGTTACTATGGCTGCCCCCACAACTATATACAGGAAGATGCGCCGTGACCTCGCTCTCCGCTCTGCCACTCCTCCAGCCGTCATCTGAAGCACTCTATTCCAGTAATATAGCCAGATGGGCGTGGCTACCACCAACAGCGCTAGACAGACACTAAGCTGATTACGCCACCACCCCGGTGTAACCACCATTGGTTTAATGCTAACTGCATGGATTGGTACCTCCAGCAGGATTCCAAACAGTATTATCAGACCGGCGATTAAGGTGCCTAGACCAATAAACGACATGAGATAGGAATGAACCCGCCGTGCTGAAAGCCGCTCCTGCACCTGGACTGCCTCCTCCTGCGTCACGCGCTGGTGATAAGCCCATACGGCAGCGGCAACAAGCATCAAGGGCACTGTCCACCCCAAAAACTGGAAGTATGTGTTAGTGGGTGTGCTCAGAGTGCCAAGGGCGAATCTGAAGACCTTAAAAAGAGAGGTGGTTAGAGCCACAAGTCCGGCGATTGACCCACCGAGTATGGCAAGAAGATATAGATACACCTGGCGGAGGGTAGAGTCAGAATCTCCCCTTGCCATACGAAACCAGTGAAATGCCCAGACGGCTCCCCCGAGCAATATCCAGCCTAAATTGCTATGGACGCTGCTATTCCAGAACTTGCCAGAGACTATTGCCTCTCCCCAGACAGGTAGATGCAAGACGGCGGTATTGACCAATCCTACCAGGTTAACAGATAGCGCTACTAAGCCCCAGCCTGAAAGCAGGTAAACATACCAGCGTCTCAATGTCTTGGCTTCAGGTGAGGGCTGCCCCTCTTTCTCTGTCACTCGCCAGTGGTAGTACCATATGACGCCAGTTACTATCAGCCTAGCTAGTCCTCCCGACGGGAACTGGTTCAGCAAGGCACCAGCCATCAGCCATTTCAAGAAGCCCACAGCGGCAAAAAGTCCCACCAGCGCTGATGCTGCCAGAATCAAGTTCATGAATAGCTTTCGTATAGCCGACTCTATCTCGGCGGGGTTCCCGGAAACATTTCTCTGGATTGCTCTCCAGAACAGGAACCATAGCACTCCACCTATGACCAGCATAGCCAGACCAAGGCTGAGCATTTCTCTGGAAAAAGTTTGCGCTCCAATCTGTGCCAGGGCAGGATATTTGGTGATTATATCGAAGCAAACGCCCAATAGGATGCTCACACCAGCGGAGAACATACCCAGGGCGATAAAGTACACCAAGTAGAAATAGACACGCTTAGCCGTGCTCATTTATTTAACCTCCTCAGCCAGTCTAATAGAAAAACCACCCCACATAGGTGGGCGAAGTAATTTTCCACGAGGTCCCCTCTTGCTTGAGGAAGAAGGTGATATGCTGAGTATACACTGGATTCTCGAAAGGAGGATTCTCGAAAGGCTCACTGGCCCTGAAGATATCGACCACAACATATACGGTAGCTTCGTTGCCTGTTACTGTCGATTTCTCAAGCGTAACCTTCACCCCGTGCTTTTCCTCGTACCTAACGACTGATCTTGTCCACTTGTCGTAAGAGCATTTCTCAGTGGCTTGAGGAGATAAGTAACTATATGCCGTCAAATAGTTCTCATCCTGGAGAGCTAGGAGGTATCTCTGCACTGTCCCCTCGGGTGTATCTTCGGGCAATAGGGGGGCACCTCCTGGCTTGGCCATAGTGAAAACCAGCACTATAGCAACTATAACCAGAACCCCAATAGTAGCTCCAAAAGCAAGCAGCCAGCGGCTGGATGACTTCACCTATTTGTAACTCCTAACATTAATAGATACATTCAAAGTGGCGTTTAAAGGTTGGTTATTCTCTGGCCAATCTGGAAGAAAGATTAGCGCATTACCTCTACCCTGTCAAGTAGTCAGAGCTGGTCCTGTTTAATTAAAGCCGTATTGCACCAAACGCTAGATTGTGCAATGTCTCCTCTTTGTGGCAGAGTAGCCTCTAATTCTTCGCACCGGCTTAGACCTTAACCGTCTTCACGTATTCGATAATCCCACTTGGTTTGAAATCATTATTCTCCAAGAAAGTCTTTAGCTGCCAATTCTTTTCGTCAAGGAAGGCACGCACTGTGCTAACTCCTTCAACATAGCAGCGTTCTACTACAGCATCAACTAACCTGGAGCCAATATGTTGCCGGTGATAGTCAGGGTCAACAACCATAACTTGAACAGAACACACTTCGGCAACCGGTATGCCCAGAAAGGTGAACCGCGCCAAAACAAAGCCGACTATCTGCCCACCAATTTCAGCGACAAAACTCGCGTCCCGTTGCTGCCCCAAACTCCAGCTAACCAAATCCCTATGGGTCAGTGCGCCTCGCGAATCGGGCATTTTCTTAAAGATGGCTAAGACAGGGAAAATATCTTTGCGTTCCATAGGTCGAACCTTAACATCACCCTTTTCTACCGCGCTCATGATAGCCCCTCCTTTGCCGTGCGGATTAGAGTGCCTCAAAGCTGGCACTGCATCTAACGTTCAAAGGTCTTGTCGTAATTAACAATACGGCTACGACAGAAGCCCAGCCGATCGACGAACTGCCGTAACTCCTCATTACGTTCTTCAACGAGGGCACGTATTGTGCCAATCCCTTGAGAGTGGCAATGTTCGAAAAGCTTCTCAAATAGTTTGGTGCCGATACCGCGTCCCTGATAGTCGGGGTCAACAAGCATACCCTGAACGATGCACACTTCAGTAAATGGTATCATTAGATAGGCCAACCGGGTTATGACAAAGCCGACTATCTTACCGCTAACCTCAGCGACAAAGCTCACGTTAAGTGACTCTCCAAGGTTAAGAGCAACCATGTCTTTGTAGCTAAGAAGACTACCCGTCCTTCTGGCTTTCCAGTCAAGCGCCAGAACCGCATGAATATCGTCTTTCGTCATGGGCCGAATATTTACCGCCGCTTGTTCCGTCTTACTCATTTTAAGCCTCCTAAGACTACTGTTATCCGCTCGGGCTACTGATTAGTTTCCCTTGGCTATCGTAGACGTATATAGGCACCAGCGAGCGGCTGCCTAACGTGTGACTCGCGCAAGCAAGGCACAGGTCATAGGGGCGCCATGCCATTTCAATACGATTAAGCAGCCCTTCAGTTATTTCTCTGCCCGGCTTAATTAAGGCCCTAGCCGCTTTGTTAACCGACATATTGACCGCGGCAGCATTATTAACCGTGGCCACAATCAGGTTTGCCTTCTTGATTACGCCCTTTTCGTCGGTGATGTAATGATGTGTCAGAGTACCTCGTGGCGCCTCTACGATGCCCACACCTTCATCTGGAGTAGCCGTCGGGATAATGCGGATATTGGGGCTGGTGATTTCTTTGTCCTGGCTGAGTTCGAGCAATCTCTCCGCAGCGTACATAGTCTCCACCAGTCGTGCCCAGTGCATGGCCAATGTATGATGGACTGGCTTGCCGCCGAGGGTAGCGTACATCTTCTCGTAGGCCTCCTGGGCTAGCGGAGTAGCCATGCCATCGGCCGCGTTTAGCCGGGCTAACGGGGCAACACGAAAAACACCGCTGCTCTTGCCATCAACAAAACCCTTCCAGCCGACATTCTTGAGGAAGGGAAACTTGACATAGGTCCATGGTTCAACATGTTCGGCAACATGGTCGAGATACTGCCGGGGCGAATACTTGGCAAACTCCTTACCTTCTGGGTCAACCACTCTGACTTTACCGTCATAGAAGTTGACCTTATTCTTCTCGTCAACGAGGCCCATGTAGTAAGTGCGATGAGTGTAGGCATCGCTGGTAATCATATCTACATATTCCTTGTTCTTGAGGACAATATCATCAAAGACCTTAAGCGAGAGTTTGGCAAATTCCACAGAGTCCTTGGCTATTTGCTCAACTTCTTTTCTTTCCTCTTCACTAAGTCCTTTACTGACACCACCCGGCTGACCAAATACGGGATGAACAGCTCTACCGCCGAGCATGTGGATAATGTGGTGGTTCTGCTTGCGGGTATTAATGACAGCGCCACCAAGCTCTAACCCTACCTTAGCGATAACGCCCAGAATATTGCGCTCAGCGACAGGTGCTTCTGGACCAATAATAAAGTCAGGACCACCGAGAATATAGAAATGGGTGATATGGTCAGTAACATAGAAAGCGCTGTACATAAGCTCCCGCAGTTTCTTCGCCGGGTTCGGGGGCTCAACATGAAATAGGTCATCTAGAGCTTTGGTTGATGCCATGTGGTGGGCTTCAGGACAGACACCGCAGATTCTCTGGGTTATCTGGGGCATATCCTCAGCCAACCGACCTTCAGCGAACTTCTCAAATCCCCTCAGCTCCGGAACTTGAAAGTAACTGTTTTCCACTTCGCCAGCATCGTTGAGGAAAATCTCTATCTTGCCATGACCTTCCAGACGGGTGACGGGGTCTATGGTTATCCTTCTCATTTTATTCTTGCCCTCCTTAATAGCGAATCAGGCAGGCTGTAGCGATAGAAAGTACCTACTGGGTCATGGATATCATCAATAATTCTCTGGATTTCCCCAGGGTCATTGGAGTCAATCACTGAAGCCACTGCACTTAAGAAATGAGCCCCCTGGTCAATGACTCCGTCTACCGGGCCATAGCAACCAGTGCATGGCATGTTAGCCTGCGGACATGGAGCGCCGCAACCGCCACGGGTAGCAATACCAGCGCAGACGAGCCCTTGTTCCAGAAGACATATTTCCGGCTCGGGAATAATCTCAAAGGTACGGTAGAACTTCTTGATCTTTTTTACATCCCTCTTACGGGGGCAATCATCACATACTGCCTTGGCATTATGGGTAATCACGGTGCCCTTGGGTGGTAGTTTCCCCTCAAGCAAGGCCTCCAAAGCCAGCCACGTTGTTCTTTCTTCGGGAGGACACCCGGGGATGATATAATCAACATCCACAGTCTGACGGAGAGTCTTCACGTTATCGTAAAACTCGGGGATAACAAGTTCACCCTCAGGTGCCTGATACCTTGTTTGTGGCATGACCTTGTCCTTATTGTCGGTTGACGGCGTTTCTAGGTAAACCCGTTCAAAAATCGCCTGGCGGTTGTAAAGATTGGCCAGACCGGGGATGCCACCTTCATAGGCGCAGGAACCGTAGGCAATCATTATCCTAGACTTTTCACGGAGCATCTTGGCCATGTGCTCCTGCTCTGAATTCCTGATAGCACCGTTGAACAGGCAAACATCGATGCTCTGATCGGGCATGGCTTCAACATCTTTGTATTTGACATCAATGGCCACCGGCCAGAAAATAATATCAGCGGCTTCAACCAGTTTGAGTATTTTGTCGCCAATCTCCAGCTGAGCGATTTCACAGCCGCCACAACTAGCTGCCCAGTAGAGAGCCAACTTTAACTTAGCCATTATTGCCTCCGTTCCTAGGGAAAGGACCTAACTTTCTGACTTGCTCCGTCATCTCACCCACAATAGTGGCAAAGCGGTCGCCTTCGGACGCCGAGACCCATTCCAGACGTACCCGCTCTTCCTCAACCCCCATTTGAGCCAGCATCTTCTTCAGTAGCAGGAAACGCCGAAGAGTCTTGTAATTCCCCTCAACATAGTGACAATCACCAGGGTGGCAACCGGCGATAAGAACACCGTCTGCCCCTTTCTCAAGGGCCTTGAGGACAAAGGTAGGCTCTACCCTTCCCGTACACATAACTCGCACCACTCTTACGTTTGGGGGATATTTCTTTCGCGAAGTCCCGGCAAGATCAGCTCCAGCGTAGGAACACCACCGGCACAGAAGGCCCACTATCTTTGGTTCAAAACTCATACCAGTACCCCCTCAATCTCAGCTACAATTTGGTCGGTGGTAAAGTGCTTACCAGTAATAGCACCGCTAGCACATGCAGCGACACAGACACCACAACCCTTGCACAATACCTCGTTGATGCGGGAGACTTTCTTATCCTCATCAAAGGTAATAGCACTAAACGGGCAAAGGATATTGCATACTCTGCAGCCGGAGCAAAGCTCTTCGTTGATTTCGGCGGTGGCGGCTTCAATCTCAACCTTGCCCCGGCTGATCATCGCCAGAGCTCGGGCGGCAGCCGCCGATGCTTGGGCTACAGTGTCCGGGATGTCTTTTGGCCCCTGGCAGCAACCGGCGACGAAGATGCCGTCGGTCATTGTGGCTATCGGGTCAAGCTTGGGATGTCTCTCCAGGAAGAAACCATCGGCGCTGCGGCTGATGTTGAATAGCCGGGCAACAGCTTCGGCATCGGGTTGCGGCTCCAGGGCAACGCACAAGATAACCATATCCACCGGTAACCTTACTATGTTGACCATCAGTGTATTCTCGGCGACAACGACTAGCTTCCCCTTTTCCTCCTCGGTTACGGCACGGTCGGTGATTTCAGCTACTTTGCCCCGTATGAAGTGTACTTCTTCCTCAGCAAGACGTTTATAGAATTCTTCATAGCCTTTACCGAAGCAGCGCATATCAATATACATCTGGTATACTTCAGCCCCGATTTTCTCCTTTATAAGGTGGGAATACTTGAGAGCATACATACAGCAAACCCGTGAGCAGTACCGATGATAGTTATCATCACGGCTACCGACACAGTGAAGAATGGCGATGCTCCTCGGAGTAGAGCCGTCCTTAAGCACAATATTTCCCCCAGTTGGCCCCGAGGCGCTAACCATCCGTTCAAACTCAAGGCTAGTGATGACGTTATCCAGCCGCTTATAGCCATAATGGTAAATAGGTGTCGGATCAAAAGTATTAAAACCAGTGGTGACGATTACAGAGCCCACCTCCACCTCAACAATTTCATCCTGTTGTTCGAAATCAATAGCTCCGGTCTCACAGAATTTCTCACAGGCACGGCATTTGCCCTTTAAGAAATAGACACAATGCTCAGTATCGATGACAGGGACATTAGGTACTGCCTGTGGGAAAGGAGAGTAGATAGCCTTTCTCTTGCCAATACCAGCCTCAAACTCGCTATCTACTTTGTAAGGGCACTTCGTCTGGCAGACACCACAGCCGGTGCATTTCTCTTCGTCAACATACCGCGCCTTCTTCCTGATCTTAACCTTGAAATTGCCAATGTATCCCGAAACCTCCTCTACCTCGCTGTAGGTCATCAGCTTGATATAGGAATGAGAGCCAACCAGTGTCATCTTCGGGGTGAGAATACACGAAGAACAATCCAGCGTCGGGAAGGTTTTATCCAGCTGGGACATATGTCCGCCGATGCTCGGCGTTCTCTCAACTAGATAGACCTGGTGGTGGGCATCGGCAATCTCCAAAGCCGCCTGGATACCGGCAATGCCACCACCAACAACCAAGGTATTAGGATTAACTGGCACCTCCCTGGTCTCCAAGGGTTGCTGGTAATAGACTCGCCGTACTGCGGCACTGACCAGCGCCTTGGCCTTATTGGTAGCCATGTCACCATCTTCAGTTACCCAGGAGCACTGTTCCCTGATGTTAGCCTGCTCGAAAAGGTAAGGGTTAAGCCCAGCTTCCTGGCAAGCGCGGCGAAAGGTAGGCTCATGAAGTGTGGGTGAACAGGAGGCAACAACCACGCGATTCAGCCCGAGGTTCTTGATATCCTCCTTGATCATACTCTGTCCCGGCTCTGAACACATGTAGATATAATCCTTAGCTACCACCACCGAAGGTAACTGCTGAGCGAACTGCATCAGTTCTTCTATGTCTACCGTCCCGGCGATATTGCTGCCGCAGTGGCAGATATAAACTCCTATTCTGACTTTTTTATCTTCCATAGCTAGATCGCCTCCTGAACTAGTTCGACAATGTCCCTAATTTCGATGACGTCACTCTTGTCCTGGGTTAATATGCTATCTTGAAAGTTCGCCATACAGTAAGGACAGGCAATGGCTAACAAACTGGCTCCTGTCTTAACAGCCTGCTCTATTCGAAGGTCAGAGAGTCTTTCCCCCTTTTTGGTTTCCATCCACAGTCTCCCGGCACAACCACCGCAGCAGAGAGCGTATTGGCGAGAGTCCTCCATCTCGACCAGCTCGGCACCAAGGCTTTCCAGAACCTGCCGCGGTTCATCATATATTCCGGCATAACGGCCCAAACAACAGGAATCATGATAGGTAACCTTCTTATTCAGTTTCTTAGTGTACTTTAGCCTCCCATTTCTAACGAGTTCGCTTAAATATTGAACAAAATGAACCACCTCAAAATTGCCGCCAAACTCTGGGTATTCGTCCTTGAAGGTATGATAGCAGTGGGGAGAGGTGACAACTATCTTCTTAACCCCGGCCTCTTTGAAGACATTAATGTTGGTTTGGGCCAGGTTCTTGAACAGGCTCTCAGCACCTGCCTTGCGTATGCTTTCACCACAACAGACTAGACTTCCATCCAGGATACCAAAGTCCACGTCAGCTTTTTGCAGGATATTGGCGGCAGCCCGGGCGACTCTCTGCTGAGATGGGTCGTATACTTGATAACAGCACGGGAAGTATAATATCTCGGTTCCTTTGGTAAAGGTCTTGACCTTGAGGTCCTTTGCCCAAGCTGCCCGTTTCTCCGGTGGCTCTCCCATGGGATTACCGACTGCAGAGATATTTTTGACCGTGATTCGGAGTGCGTGGGGAACTACACCGGCGCCAACTTCTATGACGACCCTGCGTAAGGCTCTCATGATGTATGGCACTTCCACGCCGCGAGGGCAACGCTGAACGCATAGTCTACAGCCGACGCACCTCCATACATCTTCGTCTTCAAAGTCAACCAAACCCAGCTGCCCCTGGTGAATAAACTTGCGCAGCATGAAACTCCTCACCAGATTCCAGGGGCAGGTGGCAGTGCACATCCCGCACTGGTAACATAGTTTGAGGATGTCGCCCCCCTGCTCTTTTATGATATCAAGTACTTCTGTGGACGGCGTTACTGCTTGCATGACAAACTGTACCTCCTGTCTGCTTAATCGGCTATGACTCCTTCAAAACAAAAGAAGGCTACAGCCCCCCTATTGTCCGTCTTTGCATTTAGCGAGAGTTTCCCGGATAAGCCTCTGCAGGTTATCAGGCGCAACAGGCTTGATTAGATAATCAACGGCACCCAGTTTCATCGCCTCAACTGCCAGCTCTACTGAGGGATAGGCGGTTATAACGATGGACTCAATGTACGGCTTTACCTTCTTCACCTCTCTGAGTACCTGAATCCCGCTTTTTCTCGGCAGTTTCACATCCACGATTAAAACATCGTAGTCCTGCTTCTCTATCAGCTCCAGTGCTTCTTCACCCGTCTCAGCCGTTGCTACCTGGTAGGTGTCCTTGAGCCAATCCCCGAGCGACTCTCTAACAATTGCCTCGTCATCTACAATTAGAACTGTCTTCTCTTCAGCAGGATTCTCCCCTAGGCTTTGCGCTATGAGCTTGGCTAAGTACTCCTGCATAGAGGTATCTTCGGATACACATCTCACCTTTAGCTTTTTGTAGGCCCCCTCTGGTATTCTCACGTGAAGCTGTTTTGCTTTCATTGTCTAATCTCGCTTGTCAGGTTTGGGATTAATGTACCAAAGTACCATCTTATTGTCAATAGTTTATTTAAGGTTGAACAAA
>Ga0315280_10011535_pt1 | contig 10847 bp, 7 predicted proteins | sample YL17G06_40_MG_FD_203697 | JGI IMG/M metagenome (GOLD analysis project Ga0315280, IMG submission 203697) | Sediment microbial communities from Yellowstone Lake, YNP, Wyoming, USA - YL17G06_40 | ecosystem: Environmental > Aquatic > Freshwater > Lake > Sediment | place: USA: Wyoming | collected... | reverse complement strand
AAAAGAGATGAAAATTGCCAAAAACGCTGTTGATTGCAACGAACTCATAAAAGGATTCTGGAAAAAAGCCGCGTGCACTAAGACCTAATTAGAAAAGAAAGTGAGTTTGCGGGAGATTTGAGACGTTAGAAGTCCCTTATCTCTGCTGCTGATTTTGCTTTGGGGCTCCGCACTCCTTAGGAATAGGTTTACTTGTTGCTTTACGAGTAGCTTATACTCGTCTTGCTGTTGGTTAACACTGCATTGTTGGAAATGGAATGTTAAGCAGAATGTTTGTGGGCTTAAATAAAATGCTTACTCGATTATCAGATGATTAAAGAAGCTGGTTGAATGTGCATAGAAGATTTCTCCATAAAACCTAAATTGTCCGAAGAGTATACTTGTGGTTGTACAGGAGAAGGGAGAACACTGTTTATGAAGAAGAAGACAGCTTCAGCAATAATGCTCACGCTACTGTTAACAAGCATATTAACACTGGCATTTAACATTCAACCAGTTAAGTCAGAGCCTAAAGGTATGGACATTACAATGGATGATGCTTCGATTCTGGTAAGTGTTTTAATTGACTATAGAAACGGAAGTAGAAGCTGGTATGGGAGAGTATTGTTACCGTATGGTGCAACGGCTTTTAATGCCACATTGGCTGTAGCCACCGTAAACTATAGCTTTTACGTGGATTTGGGCGTCCTTGTAGAAGCCATAAACGGTGTTTGTAATAGCCACCCATGTTATTGGAATTGGTTGTATTGGAATTCCACAGAATCCGTATGGATTTACGGTCCAGTGGCATGCGATAAATACCTTCTAACCAAAGGCGATATTATAGCTTGGCTCTATGAAAACATCGAATTTCCAACAGGACCAACCACACCACCTCCACCTCGAACAATCATAGTTCCAGACGATTATCCAACGATACAAGAAGCCATAAACGCAGCGAATCCAGGAGACACTATTTCTGTGGGAAGTGGAACATACTATGAACATGTCATTGTGAATAAGACCGTATCGCTTATTGGAGAAAACAGAAACAGCGTCATTATTGACGGAAACTCGACGGGAACAGTAGTCCACGTATCTGCAGACAACGTAATAATCACCGAGTTCACGATACAAAATGGAGGAACTGAGGAAGGAAATGGAATTGAGCTCGGTTCAGATTTCAATTTTATCAACAGCAGCATTATAACGGGAAATGCTATCGGAATATATGTTTACAATTCACATAAGAATGTGGTGCAAAACACCGAACTTACAGACAATGTTTGTGGTATTGTTTTCGACTGGGCTAATCATAACATATTCAAGGAAAACGAAGTGATAAACAATGTTTATGGCATCGCCCTCACTGACCGTTCGGATTATATCATAGTTGAAGAAAACCATGTTTCTTTGAATTATCATGGTATTTACTTAGAGAATTCTTGGGACAACAACTTGACTAGAAATGTAATAGCCAATAACACAAATACCGGTATCTACGCATTAAAATCCTACGAAAATAGGATTGGCGAGAACATTGTAATAAACAATCTTTATGGCCTCTACTTGCACAACGCAAGTGGCAATATTCTTTATGGCAACTACATAACAAATGAAATAACTGGAATTACTATTGACCGTTCTGATAGAAACACCCTTACTGAGAACAATATCTTAAACAACCAGGAAGGAATCTGGCTCTCCGGTTCCAGCGGCAATATCCTCTTCAGCAATACCGCTTCATACAACGATTATGGAATCTGGCTCCTAAATTCCGACAACAACATTCTTTCAGGTAACACTGCCTCAAACAACCGTAAAGGAATCGAACTATTTGATGATTCCGACAGCAATACACTAACCAGCAACAATTTCCTGAGCAACCAGAATGGAATCGGACTCTTATTCACCGACAGTAACAGGATTTTCCACAACAACTTCATCAACAACACCCGGCAGGCGTATAGCTATGCTTCGACGAGCGTTTGGGATGATGGTTATCCTTTTGGCGGAAACTACTGGAGCGACTATACAGGTATTGACGCCGATGGTGATGGAATTGGTGACGCTCCATACGTTATTGATGCAGATAATCAAGACCGTTACCCGCTTGTGCATCCTTGGAGTTCCCTTCCAGTTCACAACATAAACACTGGATTAGGCTACGCAACAATACAAGAAGCCATAAACGCAAACGAAACCTTAGACGGACACACAATTTTCGTTGAAGCAGGAACATACTACGAAAACGTAGTTATAAACAAGACAGTATCCCTAATTGGAGAACAAAGTGATATAACTATAATTGGTGCACGCACGTTTGGAGTCGTTGTTAGTATAATCGCTGACTTCGTTGTTGTAAGTAACTTCACAATACAAAACAGTGGTGGTTTGCCTGAGGACGCCGGCATCCGCCTTGACAATTCTGAGGGGTCCATTATTCTAAACAATAATATTAGGAACAGCATCCGTGGCATTTCACAGGTAAATTCCTGTAACTGTACTATAAGAGGCAATACTGTATCTGACACTGTTTATGGTATTGTTTTAATAAGTTCAGTTAACAACATTGTTGTTAACAACATAGTCGTTTCAAGTATGTCGCAAATCCATAGTTTTATGCTTTGGGAATCTAATAGCAACATGTTGAGCAACAACATAGTCTACGGGTCAGGTACTGATTACGGCATCGGTTTAACATATGCTGATCACAATACTGTCAATGGCAACTCGTTTCTAAACAATGACATTGGCATTAACCTGGGCGCAAGTTCTAACTACAACAAATTTAGTGACAACACCATAAAATCAAGTGGTTACTATGGCATCCTTGCAGGTGCTAGCAACAACACCATTTACCATAATAACTTCATCAACAATGCAAGACAGGTGTGGACTGATTCTATAAATACTTGGGATGACGGTTATCCTTCTGGCGGCAACTACTGGAGTGATTATACTGGTGTTGACGTTAAGAGTGGGCCTGGTCAAGATTTGCATGGAAGCGATAGTATAGGCGATGTACCCTATATTATTGATGCTGATAATGTAGATCATTATCCCTTGATGAATGCTTATGGTGCTCCTCCACTTCAAACATATAGCTTGGCAATTATTTCAACGGTTGGCGGAATAACAGACCCAGCTCCCGGAACATACAGCTACACAGCAAACTCACCAGTCCAAGTCACTGCAATTCCAGAGACAAACTACCTCTTCGAGTATTGGGAGCTTGACGACGTCAACGTAGGCTCAGCCAACCCCTACACAGTCACTATGGATAAGAATCGCACGTTAAAGGCTGTTTTCTCGCCTATTCCGCCGCCTCTTTCAGCATTTATAAGCCCGCTTTCAGCCTCAATCCTCGTAGGTAAATCAGTAACCTTCACGTCAACCGTTTCTGGCGGATATACTCCTTACAGCTATCAATGGTACCTTAATGGCAATCCAGTTTCAGGAGCCACCTCAGCTTCATGGACATTTACACCAACAACAAGTGGCATATACTACGTACACCTCAAAGTCACAGACGATAAAGGCAACACGGCACAATCAGACACTGCTCGCATAACATTTCCACCACCGCCTCCAGTCGGAGGCTACTCATTCCCAATACAACTTCAAACAAAAGCAGAACCAATCATACCCTACATCGCCTTAATAGCAACCCTGACAGCAATCTTCACAAAACTGAGACCAAAAACCAAAAGAAAACGCTAAAAAACCATTCAATCCTATCTTTCAGCAAAGATTCCAGACGCACAAGCAGATGCCAAACCATCAGCATTTATAACCCTGTTCAAGCTCATGTAATGTTTGGAGAAAACAGACCTTAAAAGTCCCACATCGGGAGATGTCGCCACCTGATTACGATGCAAACCTGGTCCCAGCACCATCACTAACCCGAGAGTTTGAAGCTATCCCGGGCTACCATGAACCCAGGTCAGGGAACTGTTCAAATTATCGGTTTTGAACGATTTTCTTCCTCCCATTTTGTGCAAACGTTGTATTAATATAACTGATTTCGTTTTTTTCTTTTGGATAAGTGCATGAACAGGCGTAGACTCGCAATCCTTTCATTTGTCGTTGTATGCATTGTTTTAATAATTGGGACGCTTTGGTATTGGGAATCCGAACGATGGGCAGAGCAAAAACTTCAAGATTATATAGGATGGCTTGAGGATTCAGGCTTTACTGTGCAGGAACATTCTCTGGCAGATTTTCATGTGGATGGCACAGTGAGAATTCATTTCTTTAGTGATTTCCGTAGCTTAGCTGAACAGGAAGGCATAAAACACATCTATTATGACACAAAAATACACGCCCTCTATTTCCTACGTTCCACAGGGGTAGGAACAGAGGCAAACATTTTCTATTACAAATGAGAATCCAGATTGCCATATGAAACAAGATATTTATCTCTGATAATCAACGATTCTCTGTGGTACAATGCCCTTTACTCCATTCCATTTGGGTCCTGCGCTGTTTTTTGGTCTGCTCTTATTCGCGTTTATAGATTTTCCAACTTTTTTGGTCGCAAATGTCATAGTAGACCTAGAACCTCTTCTTGTAGTTTTCTTGGGTCTTGATTATCCCCTACACGGTTTTTTTCACTCATTCGCTGGTGGCACAATAATTGCCATTATTCTAGCCTTCCTTATGTTTCGATTAAATAGCGTCACCAAGAAAGCGATGAAGTTTTTTCGACTTGAACAAGAAGTTACGCTGAAGAGGGTCATGACAGCATCTCTCGCAGGCGTCTATTTTCACATACTGCTTGATTCTCCGTTGTATCCGGACATTAAGCCGTTGTATCCACTCGAATTAAACCCTTTCTTCTCCAGTGATATGGCCATTAGCATCTACATCTTTATGTTCTGCATCTTCAGCCTCCTTTTAGGCCTCATGATATACATCATTAGGCTATCAGTTCAAGCTATGAAAAAACCAAAAAGTTAGGATACAATCGTATTTTAAGCTCATTTTATAGGCATTTCCTAAAAAGGATACAGAAATGCGCCTTAACCCCGATATTTTAAACCGATATTTGAAGCTATCCCGGGCTACCATCAAACCCTAGTCAGGACGACGTTCAGACTCTCGGGTCAATGATGGAACGGCAGAGATTAGTGTTTTCATCCGTAGTCAGTTGGCGATGTCTCCCGCCTAATCATCTTTTTTCTATTTTGCGTTTAAGAAGAGGCAAGCTAAGGCTTGCGAGTCTCTGGGCTGCAAGAGACAGGAATATTCCGCCGACAACATCTGTCAAATAATGTGCCCCCAGAATGATTCTGCTTAAAGAGACCAAGGATATGGCCATTATTGCTAATGATTCCTTGGTTCTGCTTCCTCGGGACAGAATCGCGAATGCGCCTGCTGCTCTGGAGACATGACCAGAAGGATATGAAAACGAGGAAATTACGTCATCATCATAGGCACTGATCCCTGGACAGCTTGGTCTCGGACGAGCGAAAACCATTTTTGTGAAGTAGATGAGGGCCGTGGTAATGATCAAGAAAATTGCAAATTCGATCGCCGTATCAAGATGTTTTCTTGACTTAATGTACGCGTAAATAGAGTAGATTGAAGTAAAAATGACCCACATATAGAAGTCACCTAAATATGTCACAATTCGGAAGACCTGTAGTCCGATTGTTTTCCGAGCGAGATCTTGAAGATTAGACACAATATTGCATTCTGTCTCGTTGGCGCCCGCGACAGCAACAAGCACGCCTATAACAAGTGTCACGATCAGACAGACAGCCGTTAGGAAATGAGATCTTTTCAAGGGGCAACCGTTCATATAACCTGACTCTTGGCAGAATCGCATACTTGACTTTAAACCTTCTCTTGCAGGGCTAGTTGTGTGGATATCAGGACGCGTTTCATCTGTTCACAGATCGTTCATCTGGTCTCAGCCATTTACTTCTCCACAACCACAGCAACGGCAAGACTATGGACAGTATTATTGCAGCGTAGATTATCACATAGTCCGTGTTTCCGAATTGTGATATGCCAAAGAATGTAGCGACTGTGTTCGGGAATGAGGTTATTGTGGTTACTACTGTCAAGTAGAATATAACGACTGTCAAGGCCTTTATTGCTGAGTTGATCTTATTTGATATGGTTGAAAGATACACATTAATTGCGTCTGTCATTATTTCTCTGTATGATTCAACTATGTCTATTTGCCTCGTCAGAAATTCATGCGCTGTATCAAAGAGACCTCTGGCCTTTGCAGTCATGCATGCAGCCTGAGTCTTTCTGAGGTTAAAGATGACCCCTCTTTCGTACCATAGGATTTTGTTGAAGCTCACCATTCTGGACTTCAATGTGAACAGTTTTCTGATCGCATTTGTGTCTGTTTTTTCCATTATTTCTTCTTCCAAGTTGGCGGTGAGTTCTTCAAGTTGTTGAAGATGAGAGAAGTTGTTGTCAATCATTTCATCCAAGATGTAATATGCCACGATCGATGGAGGATCGTTTTTTGTTTTGATCATTCTTGCTTTTGCCAATTCCACTATTTTCTGGCATTCCTTCATTTCAACAGTTATCAAGAAGTCTTTTGAGAATGCTATAGTTATGGGGTAGATTTTCTTTGAAGCGATGATTTCGGAAATGACGACAAAGTTGATTATTCCATAGTCTTGTTCCCATCTCAAACTAATGCTCTGACTGATCTCTTTAATCTCCAGGAGATCGATTGGTATGCTGGTTTTCTCTGAAACAGCTTCTAGTTCCTCCCTTGTGGGTTCCACTAGTTCAAGCCAAACATTCGCCAGTTTCAGGTTTCCCAAATCCTTTGGCCTTAATTCCTTTTGCGAATCGCTAACGAGATCGACGGAGTTTATCATACCTTTAACTCATTTAGCGTCTTCGGATATTAGTGTTCCTAGAGTTCGGCTCACAGGAGCGCGCGCTCTGTTTGGCGTGACGGACTTGCCTATCTAATTGGCTTCACGCTTTGAGGAATTCTTAATAGACTGACTGTGAAGCCTTTGGCATGGATTTGCTGCCTCTCATCTCCTCATTTGGCATTATCGCATTAGCTGAGCTCGGAGACAAAACACAACTTACAGTGATGTGTCTGAGCGCAAACAAACGAGCTAAAACAGTGTTCATCGGGGCGGTCCTAGCGTTTGCTCTGGTTGATGGCGTAAGTGCCTTGATAGGTGGAACAATCGCAGCTTTCATCCCAGCCCAGTGGATTGGGATCGGAGCTGGCGTTGCGTTCTTGGTTTTCGGCGTCTATTCACTCATCCCTAAGACGGAGGAATTCAAGACAGACAGTCGTTCTTTGAACGTGGTTCATAGCTTCTCGCTGATAGCCATGATGGAATTGGGAGACAAGACGCAACTATCCGTTATAGCATTAGCAGCTGAATATGATGCGCCACTCATGGTTTTTGTCGGAGTAATGCTCGCACTTGTGTTATTGACTGCAATCGGAATAGCAGCGGGAACAGTGATTTCCAGGTTCATTCCATTGAAATATGTGAAGATTGGTTCAAGCCTTGTTTTCATTGTCTTTGGTATTCTGTTCTTGTGGGGAGCAACAACTGGAATAAAACTACTATAGATCCTGCGAGTACCTCTGCGATGCCAGCTTCGACTATGAGCAGCGAATAGCTAGTTGCGCGCGCTTAACATGTCTTGTTTTCGACTTGTAAAATGTTTTCCTATTTCCAGAGAAGCAAACGCAACGGCCATAGAAGCTATCGCTGTGATCCAGTTCATGACTTGCGGGTAAGTTACGTCGAACACGCTTTGGAGTTGGGGGGTATAGAGCACGACTAGCTGTGAGCCCAGTGAAGAAAGCACCGCCAACCACAAGAACTTGTTCTTGAAAATGCCGACTTTGAAGACTGGATACTTGAGAGAACGGCAACTAATAGCAATGGCCAACTCAACCAAAACCACGGAAGTGAATAGCTGAGTGCGCGCTTCGACCAAGTTACGATTCCCTAGCCAAGGCTGATAGTAGAAGTATCCACATAAGAGAAGAACAGTGGTTATGATTGGACTCAACACTAAATAGGTCTTAACTTCACGCGAAAAGACGCTCTCTTTGGGGTCTCTGGGCCTGTTTTTCATCAAATCCGGATCGCCCGGGTCTACGCCTAGCGCTATCGCGGGCAGCCCATCCGTGGCAAGGTTCACCCAAAGAATTTGGATCGTTGTAAGTGCAACTGCCGAACGAGGCTCAGGACTGACAAGCATAACGACAGACAATACAAGGATTTCCATGATGTTGCATTGAAGAAGATAGGTTAGGTATTTCTTGATGTTGCCGTATATTTCGCGCCCTTCTCTGACGGCCTTGACGATTGTCGCAAAATTGTCGTCTGCCAAGACCATGTCAGAAGCCTCTTTCGTGACTTCGGTTCCAGTGATTCCCATGGCGACTCCGATGTCTGCAGTTTTGAGTGCTGGCGCGTCGTTTACCCCATCACCGGTCATGGCGACTACATGGCCTTTCGCTTTCCAAGCCTTTACGATCCTCATCTTATGTTCTGGCGAAACTCGAGCATAGACCACAACATTTTCAACCGTCTCGATCAACTGCTCATTGCTGATCTTTTCAAGTTCTTCACCAGTAAGAACTCTGCCCTCTGTTTCGTTTTCCCTTAGCAGATTCAGTGCCTGGGCCACCGCTACTGCAGTCAGTTTGTGATCTCCTGTAATCATGACGACTTTGATCCCTGCCTTTGCGCATGAGCTAATTGCATCTTTAACCTCTTCACGCGGGGGATCAATCATTCCCATTATGCCAACGAAGACGAAGTCCTTCTCGATTTCCTCATCAAATGAGCGTGTGTTCTCTGGCAACTCCTTGTAAGCAAAACCCAGATTTCTCAAAGCCTGAGTCGCCATCCCTTCTGTTGCTTTCAAAAGCTCTTCACGGTCTTTAACAGTCAGCTTTTTGACTTTTCCGTCTTGTAGAATATCGTTGCAGTGCTGCAATACTATTTCTGGAGCTCCTTTCATGTAGGCCACTTTGCTGTTTCCTGATGTTTCATGAATGGTAGTCATGCATTTTCTTTCGGAAGAAAATGGAATCTCTCCGATGCGTGGTTCTTTATTCTCAAGGTCTTCTTTCTGTAAGCCGGCTTTTGCCGCAGCCACGATCAATGCTCCTTCCGTTGGGTCGCCTTTCACGGTCCACTTTGCTTCCTTCTTCTCTAGTCCAGCGTCATTGCACAATGTCGCAATTGTGAGCAGTGTTTGCAGGTCTTTTAATTTGATTGGATTTGATGCTTTGCCTTCAATGAGGAATTTGCCTGTTGGCTCATAGCCTACGCCTGTAACCTTCACTGTTATTTGATCGATGAATATGCTCTGGACGGTCATTTCGCCCTTTGTCATGGTTCCAGTTTTGTCAGAGCATATGACGCTGGTGCACCCGAGGGTTTCAACTGCAGGAAGTTTCCTTACTATCGAATGTTGCTTTGCCATTCGATACATGCCAACAGCAAGTGCTCCTGTTACAACTGCAGGTAATGCTTCTGGAACTGCAGCTACTGCGAGGCTTACACCCCACAAAATCATCTCAAGAATTTCATGTTGCTTAATTACACCCAACACGGACACGGCAGCGCAGACAGTAATGGCTAGGATTCCAAGCCATTTCCCAACATTTGCCATTCTCTTTTCAAGCGGCGTCTCCTCCTCATCTGCTGCCTGAACCATTTTGGCAATTTTCCCAAATTCAGTATTCATGCCAGTCGACGTTACAACGGCTTTGCCTCGACCATAGGTAGCAGTCGTGCCAGTGAAAACAGTGTTTGTTCTTTCGGAGACAGGTGTTTCTGCAGCCAAAGGCTTGGCATCCTTGCTCACGGGCATCGACTCGCCCGTTAAGGCTGCTTCATCCATTTTCAGGTTCATGGCTTCGATGAGTCTAGCGTCAGCAGAAACCTTATCTCCAGTATGCAGCAAAAGAATGTCTCCGGGGACGACGTCACTTGTTCTTATCTTGATCTCTTTTCCGTCTCGCAAAACCGATGCTGTTGGAGCAGTCATTTTCTTCAGTGCCTCTAGAGCCCTTTCTGCCCTGTATTCTTGAGTAAAACCCAAGATCGCCACTGCTATAACAATCGCAATTATGACTATTGCATCATAAGGTTCGCCCACCGCGAATGATAATGCCGTCGCCACCAGCAATATGATAACTAGTATGTTTTTGAACTGCTCAAGGAGAAGCCTTAGCGGGGATTTTCCTTTCTCCTTTTTCAGTTCGTTAGGGCCGAATTCGGCAAGGCGCCTAATCGCTTCTTCTTGTCCTAGACCAGTTCTCTTCGAGTTGAGATCACTCAAAGACTCTTCAATTTCCATTGCATGCCAAGGTTTTGACGTATTATTCACCACATCGGATGCGCGTTGGCGCGCCATTCATTTCGGCTTTCTTAACTCTTTCATGTTTAATCAATGTTTAGTAAGACTTGTCGAGATCCTCCGTTTCTATACGATCCTCACGGCACGCGCTAGGAGTTTTGATTGTGATTATCTGACGTATGAGAATTTCCATTTTCTTTCTCGGCGATAGAGCTCAGACCGGGGAAAATGGCAGATATCTAGCGTGCGCGATTGTTGAAGGCATTCAAGTCCGAATAAACCACTTCTCTCAAGAATGTAGGCTTGCCAGCTATCGTTTACCGCGCGCTGAGAATAGAACCTATATACAACGGTTGTGGACAATTAGGTGAGTGGTTTTGTTGTCAGATCAGAACGAAGAGGAGCAGAGAGAAGACTCACTGCCATTGAAAGTCAGAGACGTAATGGTGAGAGAAGTAATAACTGTGGATGAAAATTCCACGGTTAAAGAGGCTGTCGACATTATGAACGAATTTCAGATAGGCAGCCTC
>Ga0315280_10011534_pt1 | contig 10848 bp, 6 predicted proteins | sample YL17G06_40_MG_FD_203697 | JGI IMG/M metagenome (GOLD analysis project Ga0315280, IMG submission 203697) | Sediment microbial communities from Yellowstone Lake, YNP, Wyoming, USA - YL17G06_40 | ecosystem: Environmental > Aquatic > Freshwater > Lake > Sediment | place: USA: Wyoming | collected... | reverse complement strand
GATTTTCAACGTGCGAATCAATTTGCCGGAAACGGTGAAGATCTTGATGGAGACCTCGGCGGGCTGGGTCAAGTTGAAAGTGAAGGAGGTTTCCTTCGCGAAGGGATTCGGATAATTAAGAGGCTGCCCGATGAATTCGAACTTATCATAGCCGATTTTGAAGTCCACTGAATCAGCAGCTCCATTTAAGAAGAAGTCCTGAATCTCGATTTTGAACTGCCAGTCGCCGTTCGCCAGCGTGTCATTAAAGGAGACGACAAAGGTATCCGGCGCGGCGAAATCGAAGTTGAAGTTGTAATCTACCGGCTCGCTGGAATCGGGCGGCATGGTCCAGGACCAGGTCAGACTCGAATCCGGAAGAAAGCCTTTCAACTCCAGAACCAGAGAGGACACGTCAATCGGGCTCAACGAGTCCGAGATCGTGCAAGAAAACAGAACCGGGTTGTTGACGTAATCGCCATGATGGAAACCGGTTCCCTCGGCGCCCACGGCGAATTCGATCTGGGGCGGCGTATTGTCCAGGGTGTCCAGCGGATTGGGCTCTTCGAAGATGAAGAGCGAGCCGGGGTCGCCTAAGAGGGTGAAGGTGTTGATCACATTGCCCGGATTGCTGGGATAGGCGGCATAGTACGCCCACTTCGCCGCCGTGACGGCCTCACCGATCGTAGGAACCTGCTCTTCAAAGAGCTTCTGAAAGAGGAAATCATTGATATAGTAATTGAAGTTCATCACACCGATGCCGCAATTAGACCAATAGGCGATGCCGCCGCCGTCAGGCTCCAGGATCATGGACTCGCCGAAGCCTTTGGTATTGGAAAAAATCCCCGTGAAGCAGGAGTAACTGCCGACGAAGGGAAGCCTGGCCCCATTGTTCAATTGCGTAATTTCGGACTGGTTCAGGGTCTCCCACATCTGGTTGCCGGCGTGGCCGATGTAATTGACATAGCAGGATCCCAGGTTGAAATACTCGATCAGATTCTGGCTGGTGCCGGAGTACTGTTCGTTGCCGGCAGACGGCCTATAATAAACTCGCGGCGGATCATACCAGGCCGGAAAATAAGCATCGAGAAGAGCCTGCGCGGTAGAGTCGAAATAGGGCGCATCCACGGTATCACTGGAAGCCCCGTTGGTCATGATGATCTGGGAGCGCCAATACCCCGGCGGGGCCTGGGCGTAAGACAGCGTTTTTTGGACCAGGACGTTCAATTCGTCTATGTTATTGACCGGCAACCGCCCCAGAAAACAGTCCGGTTGCGGATCCGCCCCGGAAACGCTCACCAGCCAGTTGTCGGACGCCGTTTCGCCCCACTTATAGCTCATGAAGTGGTGGGTGGGGACGAAATCCTGGTAGGGCAGGTTGTCTTGATCCTTGTAATCCCAGGAGGCATCACCCACCAGGAGGACGTAAGTCGGCGGCGGATCCGCATAATTATAGAAGGCGTATTGGATGAAATCGAAAATGGCTTGTGGATCCTTCATGCCGAAGTTGAACTCGTCGTAGATATCGCCGACCTTAGCTCGTTCCACGCGCAAGCCGCGATCCTGATAATGCTCCACCAGAGGCTGCAGCCCATCGTAGAAATCCTCGTGAGTGATGATCAGATAATCAGCGCCGTGATTAGGATTCTTCCAATCGCTGGGGACTTCCGGGACGATTTGCGGCGTCAGCCAGCGACTCTGGCCGGCAAGGTAGTAATAGGTCGTGTCCGTCGAGAAACTCTGAAAGGAGAGGGTATCCTGACTGCGGCTGAAATCCACCAGCCTCTCCCCGGTGGTCAGATTCCAGAGTTCACCCGCCGAATCCTGCACCCCCGTTAGCCGGAAGCGCATCTGGCCGGGAGCCAGATTCTGGGGCTTCTGGAAAAGCAAGGTGTCGTTCAGGACGTGATAATTGCGCCAGTAGTCAACCTTAATCCAATCGAGATAGAAGGAGTTGGCCATCACGTTCGGCACCTCGGGCGCCTCAATGATGATCTCATTGGGATTGGATGGCGAAACATAGCTTGGGGGTACCGATGCGGAGATGACCAGCGCGTTCTGCATATCAAAGGTGGCATTGATGACCGGCGGGCCGGTGTTGTTCCAGTAGGCATAGACGCGGTGGTCGGGATTGATGGTATCTTCGAGGGAGTCGAAGGTATAGCCGCGCAGTGAGAGGGTCAGGGTGTAGTTCCATCCCGGCGGCGGCACCACATGCTCAGGCAGGTTCATCAGCGTTGAAAACTGCGGATTATAGTTGTCATCCAGGCGGAACCACGTCCAGTGGTCAATATTGTCGGTTAAGGGAGCAAAACCAAATTTCTCGTACAGGGTGTCCACCTCGATACGGGTGCCGGCCAGGAATTTTTCGGCCAAAAGGGCGGAGCCGGGCGCCACGGAGCGCGTCTGCAAGCGCAATCCGGGATTGCCGCCCCAGTCCAGCCAGTAGACATTAGTCAGCGTGTAGAGATTATAATAGGTGTAGTCGCCGCGTGCCGCCATGCCGAAAAAGAGCGCATAATCGTCCGGATCAAATTCGCCGTCCATTTCGTTCTGGCCCTCGACCCAGAGAGGAACCTCGACGATGGTATCCACCGCGCCCCGCTCAAGCTTGATCTTCAGTTTCAGGGTCTGCGGATCTATTTCGGCTGGGTCAATGCCGGCTTCCATCAGGTCGCTGTAAGTGATGGAGTAGATGCCATCGTGGTCCACCAGGACCTTGTATTGACCGTAAACCTGCGCCACCTGAGCTGGTGGCCCGCCAGACTTTTCCTGCCAGCCCCGCGCCTGTTGGAAATTGAGAATGGTCTGCCGGGCCAGAGCTTCGCCCTGCGGATCAGGGATGAAGCGGCCGGGGCGTCCGCCCCTGAAGGTGAGGCGAAGTCTGAGCTTGTCGGCGACCAGGGCTTCACCGCCGGCGCTGGAGAGCTGAATCCGCACCGGATTAATGCGCAGGGGCGCCGCCCAATAGGTGCGCTGCCAGACAGGTTCGCCTATTGAAGCCCAATTTTCGGGGAAAATGCCAGAGGAGGCATAGACCGACCGATCCTGGCGATAATATTCCTTAATATAGGTAGCCTTCAAGTCCATTTCCTGAGTAGGGGCAGGCAAGAGGGCGTTTTTCAGGGGGATGCTGTGAGACTGAAGAACTTCGACGGTTAGAGACGGCCGGGCTCCCGGCGGCAGGGCGATGAGCACTCCGGCCTGCGGAAGCGCCGGCTCGCCTTCCTCGACGATTCTGCCCCACCCCGCAATCCCAACCTCAGAGAAAGTCTTCCCGTCGGCGGTCACAGAGCCAGTGGCAACGCCGGGAATCTGCACCTCGAGCAGCGCCCCATGGCGGTCGCAGGAGATCAGCTTGACGCCGGGCGGCGCCTGCGCCTCGTGCGCTGGAGGGGCGGCAATTGCTGGCCATGCCGGGAAAAGAATGCCCCAGCACAAAGTCAGAAGCATGAGAGACTTAGCCATATAAGTTCCCTATTACTATAAACTTAGATTAACATCCGAGGTCATGATACAAAAAGACCACTATCCGATTATACCGGATAGTGGTCTCCAAGTTTCCTGTAGGAATCCGTGCTGTCTGCTGGTCGTCTTTACTTCACGAAGACCATCTTGCCGCTGGCGGTCAATTCGCCAGAGTTCAAGCGGTAGATGTACACACCGCTGGGCAGCACGTTACCCGCATTGTCGGTGGCGTTCCAGGTCACCTGATGGTTGCCGGCTGGCACCACGCCGTTCACCAGAGTCCGCACCAGGCGGCCGCTCATGTCGTACACGTTCAGCCGAGTCTGCGCTGAAGTCGGGACGGCATAGCGAATGGTGGTCTCGGGGTTGAACGGATTCGGGTAATTCTGCGCCAGGACAAAATCACCGACGACAAAATCACCGACGAGGCTGACGCTGACCACATTCTCATACAGCGTCTCGTAGCCGTAAATGCTCACGTCCTTAAGCATGTAGTAGTAGGTATTCCCTACCTGGACGTTGTTGTCGGTGAAGGTGTAGTCCCTGGTGTTGGCAGTATTGCCAGCGCTGGGAACCTCGGCGATCACCTCAAACTCACCATTCTCGCTGTTGCTGCGAAGAATGACGAAGTTGTAGTTCTGCACCTCGGAACCAGTACTCCAGTGCAGCCGGACCGCGCCGTCCACCGCCTCACCGCTAAACCCAATCATGGACACCGGCGTGCAGGTGTAGGAACACGACACCACGCAGGTGGATTCGCAGGTTGGCTGCGAACAGGTGTTGGCGCAGGTGCTCGCACAGGTTGCAACGCAGGTCGAGCTACAGGTCGTCTGGTTGCAGGTGTTGGCGCAGGTCAGCACGCACGTGGAGACGCAGGTGACCCCGCAGGTGGTCTGGTTGCAGGTTGGACCGCAGGTAACTTCGCAGGTCTGGAAATTAGCTTCGCCGCCACCCTTGCTGTCAACACCGCGGCCCTCATCCTTACCAGAGAGCTGGTCCGTGGTGCTGTTCAGAGACGCGGCATACAGCGGCGAGTTTCCGGTGTCGCTGTTGACCTGTCCGGAAGGCAGGAAGTATAAGCCCGCCAGCAGACCAAGCACGAACACACCGATGGCCAAAAATCTTAGAGTTCTCAGCATAAGCCACTCCTCCCGTTAGCGGCAGGTTTTGTTATTTATTTCTTTTACTTTCTTATGAACAGCTTTTGTCGCACCATAAATTTAATATATAGGAACCCCAAAAACAAGCTTTTTTTCATTTTTTTTTATCTTTTTTTGAGCCAACCTGTATGTATTTTTAACATCCCATAGAGCGCCCAAGGTCAGCAAAAAACTCCTCTTTCCGAACTCCTTGCGCATAAACTTCGATTCGACCTTGATTTTAGTCTCAAATTCACGTGAGTCCCATCACAAATTCAGAGTCTCGGCAGACCGAAATGTTTTTTTGTTAACATATGCCTGAGACCCCCAGCTTCAGACAGAGGCCCTCAGTCGCCAGAAGAATTTCGAGAGCCGAGTTCGGGAAGTGCATTCGCCGGTAGGCGGCCGCCTCCTCGCAGAGGTCATAGAGTACCTGATCCGAGTAATCCGTGGAATGATGAAAAAGAGCCAGCTTTTGCACCCCGGCTTGCTGAGCCAGATTGACTCCCAACACGGCTGAAGCGTGCCCCCAATCGCGGTGCGTGAGCGCCTCGCGGAAGGAGAATTGCGCGTCGAAGATCAGCAAGTCAGCGCGCTGGAAAAATGCCCGGTAGCGATTCAGATATTCGCCGTTCATGCCGCCGTAATCGCCGTCGGCGGCATAGACCAGAGCGGCATTGTCGGCTTCCAAACGATAACCAAAAGCCCCGCCCGGATGGTTGAGTTGCTGGGCCATCATGAGCGTGCCGGCGGGAAATTGATTCTCGCGGTGCAGATCGAGAATGCCGTCGCGCGGGAAAGAATGGTAGGTTACTTTCGCCCCCAGCGCCGAAACCGGCACGGGGAAGAATTCCTCGCGCTGCTGCTGCGAGAGTCTATCCGCGATATCGCCAAAACCCGAAAAAATTTCGACCTGATTGCCGGGGACATAAAGCGGCGCAAAATAGGGCAAGCCCTGAATGTGATCCCAGTGAGTGTGCGACAGAAAGATTTTCACGCAGCCCTGGCCCTGCCCGCAGGGGCCGGCCATCAAACGATGCCCCAACAGGCGGATCCCGCTGCCCGCATCGAAAATCAGCGTCTGGCCGCGAATCCCAATTTCCACGCAGGAGGTGTTGCCGCCCACCAGGCTGCACATGGCCGGAGGCAAGCTGTCCAGAAAACGATCCTCGTCGTCGGGCGCCGGGACGCCTTTCTGCCGCACTTCGCGCAGCAGGGTGCGTTGCAGATGTCGCATGTCCGCCGGAGTGAGCGGGCACGGCAGTGATCCCCGCACACCCCAGAAGGTCACTTTCATGGGTTTTAAGCCGCTTTCATCCTTGTTGCCAGGTCGCCGGTAATAATTTACTGATTTTCATCTGCCAAGTCAAGGACTATTTTCCGCACAACTCGTTTTACGCAAGCGGCCCGGAGCACATCTTCGGCATTTCCATTTCAGCTTGAAAAAACTTGCCTGAGAGCCTGTTTTTTGCTATATTTCAGTGAAACACGCTGATCCATCGGCGGAGTGCATCCATCCGGCTGGACGCCGCATCACAGGAGGATCTCATGTACCTGGTTGACCTGCGCACAAACACCATCCACGATCTGAGCTGCCCGCGCTACGAATGCCACATCCAGAAGATCCCCGCAGACCAGATCAAAAAGATTTACACGTTGGACACGGTCAAGCGCATGTGCGACACCAGCCACATCCCGCGCTACCAGGGCTGCCGGTGGTGCATGCCGGATTACTATATTTTCGACATGAACAAGATTTTTTAGTTCCCGCCAGGAGATGCTGACAAACCCATGCATCTAAAGGCTCAGTTGCCCGCCGACCCCCCCATCCCTGCAAAAAAATTCCGATCTTCTTGCCTTTTTGCGCCTACGGCATTAACTTTAAGGATAAAGCGGCGGGTTCTACGGCCTGAAATGAACAGTGACCCCATCATAACATCCGCCCCTGCCAGGGCCGCTCAAATTCAGGGAATCGAGATTATTCCCCTGAGCGACCGCCTCTGGAAGGTGCGCATCGTCCTTCCCAGCGCTGATGTCGGCGACCCCCAACTGGTGACGCAGATGCGGCAGGCGAAGCAGATGATCGCCGCCCAGTTCACTGTCCCCCTCGAGCTCATGGAGTTCCGCGAAATCCTGAGCAAAGAGGAGACCGCTGCGGGGATCATTCTCAGCATTACCGTCGGGCTGTTGGAGGTGGGCAAAGGCCGGACGACCGTGCGCCTGAAGCCTCTGGAAGCGCCGAGCGGCGCAGTCTTTGAAGATATGATCGCCGAAGTGGATTTTTACTATCTGGATGAATTCGACCGGATTATCTCGCGCGATGGCTTGCTGGCCGCCTTTGAAAAAAAGGGGCTGGCACCCGACTTGATCAACTACCACGCGGCAGAACGCGCTCTGCAGAAAGTCATTCACGAACGCAGCGGCGTAACCCACCTCGAGGTGGCTCGGGGTAAGCTGCCCGATCAGGGCACGGATGCACAGCTTGAATATACCTTTTTTGCCGAGCCCCGTGCGGCATTGGATCTCTCCGAATACCACGCCAGCCGCAAGGTCAAGGCTGGCGACCTGCTCTGCCAGAAAATTCCTCCCAAAGACGGCCGCTATGCAGGGATCAGCGTTCTGGGAGCGTCCGTGCCGCCGCTGCGCGGACTGGATTTTCAATTAATCGCCGGCGATGGCGCTCGGATCTCGCTGGACGGCACGCGAGTCACGGCCACGCGCGACGGCCTGGCGGTGATGAATCGTACCCTGAAGAAGGTCTGCACCCCGGCAGGAACCCGAGTCGTACCGACGCAAATCATGGTCACAGTCAAGGAACTGCTGACCATCACAGGCGACCAGGCGACCAACGTCAACGCGGACAGCTCCGTCGAAATCAGAGGCAACGTCAAAGAGGGCAGTTCCATCAGCGCACGGGGAGAAATCATCTTAAGCGGCAATGTGGAACATGGCGCGCAGATCTCGGCGACCTCCGACGTCCTGATTCAGGGAAGAGTCAGCGGCGCGCAGATCGTCTCCGAGGCCTCGGTGATCGGGAATCAAAAAGTGGAGAATTCCACCATCAGCGCCGAGTCGAGCATCGAGCTGCACGGCGCGGCAGAAAACTCCGATTTGACCGCCGATTACATCAGCGTCCTGGAATCGCTGGGCAGCCGTTTGCAGGCGCACAAGAAAGTCCTGCTGCGGCGCGCCTCCAGCGATGCCTCCGGACGCCGAACCACCATCCGCCTGAATAAAAACCATTTCTACGCCAGCAAGCTGGAAGCGGAAATGCAGGAGATTGATGCCATCAGCGCCAGCCTGGCGAAATTAAAAGAGTTCTTCGGCGCGGAGACATGGATTCGGACAGCGCGCGAGAATCCACAGCGCCTGATGCTGGCGGAACTGAAACGCCTGAGAAATACGGGACACCAGAGGCTCACAGCCCCGCAGGTCCATGCCCTGAAGATGCTGCTGGAAGCCATCAATCCGCTGCGCCTTGTGCTCGCGGAAAAGAACGAGGAATACAGAACCCTGCTGCAAAAAGCCGATGAAGAGGACGCGGAAAGGCCGGTGGTCCTGATCCACGAAAAGATCTGCGACCCCGTGGATATCGCCGTCGCAGACGCTACTCACACGCTGAACCCCACCGAAACAGGCCTGGTGGTCACCGCCACGAATGACGGTCAAATCGAAACCCAGCCTTTGCCCGCCGATTCGCCTCCGCTCACGCAAAAGCCTTAGCACCCAACTCGGCTACCCCAATTAATACCTGCCGGCCATTCTTACGTCTTTTCTTGCCTGTTTTCTTGCGTAGCTTCTATTGGGCATCCGAACAGCTTCGGGCTATGCAATTCGCCCGGATCTTTACGCGGCAAGCCGCAATCCGGCGAGGAACGAATTGATTCTTCCGACATCGGCCAAATGGAAAAGCTGCTTAAAAGGCATGGATTAGGCTTGATGAATTCTTTATATTATCGAAGCGGTCGGGCCGTGAGGCCTAACCATACGGAAGATCAGGGTTGCTAAACCACAAAAAAGCTGAACATGGCCATGGAAATGGATCGCAAGACGCTGGGCCTGTTGACGCTGACTCCACCGCAATCGAAGAAACTGATCGCCGAGGCGGTGGCGATTCACCCGGCGGTGCGTCGGGCTCTGGAAGCAGGAACCATCATCATCGGCCTGGGGACGACCAACGCCCATGTGGCGGCTCGGTTGCTGGGCCGGGAGGTTGACGAGCTGCACTACGCCGCGGGAATCATTCGCAACGGCGAATTGGACGTCATTCCCGGCGAGCAGCGGCTGGCGGCGGTGATTTTGCGCAGGGGCAAGGAAATTCCAGCCGAGATAGACTCGGTGCTGACGGAATTCGGGCACGAAGACGTCTTGATCAAGGGGGGCAACGCCGTGGATCCGGACGGCGTGGTGGGCGTTCTAATGTCGTCGCGGGAAGGGGGCACCATCGGACGCTGCCTGGGGATCATCAAGGCTCGGGGAGCGCATTTGCTCATGCCGGTGGGCCTGGAAAAGCTCATTCCTTCGGTCACCGAGGCGGCGCGCTACCTGGGACAGGATCGCATCGGCGTGGCCACCGGCGAAAAGGCCGGCTTAATGCCCGTGGTCGGGGCCGAAGTCATCAGCGAACTGCAGGCTTTATGGCTGCTGGCCGGTGTGAAGGCCATCATGGTTGCTTCGGGCGGCTGGGGAGACTCGCAAGGAGCGGTGACGCTCTCGGTCTCCGGTCAGCCGCCGCAGGTGGAAAGAGCCATCCAATGGGCGCAGTACGTCAAGGGGCGCCGTTCCGGCAGACCGGTGTGAGATCGGGCTGCCCTTAAGAGCAACCTTGCGGCGCTCGGGCGCGTCCAATAGGCGAAGGTTTATATCAGGGCGAGATTGATGAGTGCCAATTCCGAAGCTCTCAGAATTCTGCAGGAACACAGCATTCCTGTTCACGCCGGCGTGAACGGCCTGGCCACGCTGCTGCGGCGCAGCGATGCCGATTTAAACTTGCTGCGCAGCCTGGGATTCCGCATCAGCCGGCACATCGGCAGGCAGATGGTGATCAGCTACAAGGGCAGCCGGGTCGGGCTGATCATGTGAGATTTGACCGGCGCGGGGCGGCGAGGCCTATTCGGTTCGCATCGAGGAGTTCCGATTTGAGAGATGCTTGGAGGTTTGCGCTTAAGACAGCACAAGCCGGACGATGTCGTCCGGCTTTTGTTTATCTATCGGGAGATTAAGCGATGCGAATGGGGATCATCAGGTGCGATTAAAAACCTCGAGGGGAGGGAAAGTTTCGCAAAAGCGGAGGTGGAGGACCCCGCCCCGGGGATCGTAGCGACTCTTTCACCTCCCACTCGACTGGATGACCCGCATCCGAACCCCAAGCAAAACCGATGCCGGAATTTGCAGCGATCATTAAAGCAATATTATCAAAGAATTATAATATTCCGAATGGGAAAAGCACACCGCTAAACTGCCTAAGAAATGAGGCAGTGCATCGCTATTTATGCGGTCTGAGGCGCCTTTTAAGGCGGCAGCACCGCTGCCGAACTCCATATCAGCAAGCTTTATCAACAACAAAAAATGCATCTGCCCAAGATTTTGCTTGACTCCGGGAGAAGACTTCATTATATTATGATCTGCAATCTGCAAATGGTCTTAAGAACGGAGGTAATTATGCGCACGGAAACCTCACTTCATTTGGCTTTAGCCCTTATTTTTATTGGGCTTGCCTTGCCGGTCGGGGCGCAGAATGTCACCATTGAGCTGACCCCTATCACCTACCCCATCGTCCTTCCCGATTCAGGCGGCTCCTTTGATTATCTGCTGTTCGTGACCAACCAGGGCAGCACACCCGTCACCGCCACCGTCTGGTGCATGGCCACGCTGCCTAACGGCAGCCTCTGGGGGCCGGCTGTGGGACCGGCGACGCAAACGTTGGGTGCCGGGCAGACGCAAGGCCATTACCGTGCTCAGACCGTTCCACCAAGAGCGCCTTATGGCTATTTTATGCTGCACGCCTATGTCGGCATCTATCCCGATACCGTCTGGGCGCAAGATCAATTTGAGTTTCAAAAGCAGGCGGTGAGCGGCACTGAACAACTCTGGGCCGAGCGCTACAACGGGCCGGAGAATTGGGGTGATTATGCTAATTCCCTCGCCGTGGACGGCGGCGGCAACGTCTACGTGACGGGTCAGAGCTACGGCAGCGGAACTTATGATGACTATGCCACCATCAAATACGACGCCTCCGGCAATCAGCTCTGGGCCGCGCGCT
>Ga0315280_10011533_pt1 | contig 10848 bp, 10 predicted proteins | sample YL17G06_40_MG_FD_203697 | JGI IMG/M metagenome (GOLD analysis project Ga0315280, IMG submission 203697) | Sediment microbial communities from Yellowstone Lake, YNP, Wyoming, USA - YL17G06_40 | ecosystem: Environmental > Aquatic > Freshwater > Lake > Sediment | place: USA: Wyoming | collected... | reverse complement strand
CCGGAATAATCCCTCGTGTGCCTCTGAACTCGTTCGCGAGCCGCTGAATACCGTCCATTCGCTGTTCTCTGCTCCTCGGGCATCCCACAGCGATCACGCAAGTCACCTGGACGTATAGTCGGCTACACGGACATGTGGCTGCGGACCTGGCGGCAAAGCCTGCATGCCCATGATAATTTCCGAGTGGGCGACTACCCGGAAGATATCTGATTCTGTCAACAGTGCGGGATTGTCTTCCTCAAGCCTTAGTTTATGAGAAGGGGTGATTTCAACAGCTAAGCGAGCTCGGCTGGGAATATTTCCGAGAGCCGGACTTCAGGGGAGTCGGGGGTTGCACTTCAACGAATCGGGGGTTTCCCAGGCGGAATCTAGCCGAACAGGCGCCATCATCCGTAATCATATGCCGACAAGGCAGGAGCGATCTGCCCAATCCGAGGCCAATCCTGCAAATTTCAAAGCTTTGCTTTGGCGGCGACGCTCGACTACTTGATGGGCGAGTTCAACGGTGGTTGCACCGCCGCCGATGGTTGTCGGGAACAGCCGCTTTTGGCAGTGATCCTCCAGGGGGGTAACGGCTCCAAGCTCAGCCGCGCCGCGTTGCGGCGTCGGCTGGAGCGCCTTGTTAGGCGACCGGATGTTCAATTCACGATCTGGAAATCCAGAATCCGAAACTCAACTGCTGAGCCTTTCCACTGGGTCAGAACTCCGACGCTCTGATGAACTTGGCTGGTTGTTCTCTTTGCGAGACTAGGCGGAATTACACCCGTGTATCGAACAGTGTCTATATCGATCGGATTACCATTTGAATTACGAAACACTAGAAGACAATAGACATTCGTAACGCTTTCTCTGAGCTGGTTACGCAGCGAGAAGGAATATGAGCCGGAAAACTCGTTCCCTGGAAGATCCCAAGTCAACTGGCCACCCACGACTCCCTCTGTGCTCCGGCCGCCGAGGTCTGCAAGGATTGAGCGTTGAGCCTTGGCTCCCTTGTCTTGCGCGAGTGGTTTTGCAGGGCCTGCCTTGGTCAGCAATATCTTCAAGTAGTTTGATGGAATTGCAAAGTTCAGGTTCTGTCCGCCCCTGAAGGTGGCGACTGAAACACCAATGACTTCTCCCCTACCGTTCAGAACAGGACCGCCGCTACTGCCTGGCGAAATTGGGGCAGTGATCTGGAGGAGTTTGTCGGTGCCAACGTCTCGGATGCTGCTGACGATGCCCTGTGAGAACGTGCCTTCCAATCCCTGCGGGTTCCCCACAGCATAGACAGAGTCGCCGACCTGAACGGCGTCGCTGTTGCCAAGAGGAAGGGTCTGCGAGCGTCCAGGCGAGATCTTGAGAACTACCAGATCCCGCTCTGGGTCAACCGCAGTGATGCCTTCGAGGTCATACTTCGTTTTCTCGCCAACCAACTTTGCGTAGCCCCTCGCGGCACGCTCCACAACATGGACATTGCTGGCAATCTCTCCATCGCGGACAAAGAAGCCGCTGCCAAGAGAGAGAGGCTGGCCGTTGGAATCTTCCATCACCAAGAGCACGGTCGAGTCGAACGCTTTCTTGGCGATTTCCTGAGGGGTTTGGGCATATCCCGAACTGGCCCCGAAGAACAGGGCAATTACCCCGCACAGGGGCCACCGCGAAGTCGTTTTCATTCTTCCCATCGTATGATCCTTCCTGTCGCCTAACGACTCCCGGTTCAGCCGCCCGCGCTTCTTATGGGTCGGCTGCAAGCGCTGTTAGACGCCTTTGACACCATGGGACAATTCTTCGTACCGTAGATGCCACAACTCCTTTGGCTCATCGTGTGCGTTTCGCAGGTAGGTCCACAGTTCGGCGAGCTTGGCATGATGAGTGTACCCGCCGGCGGATTCGATTTCCGACAGAATGCAAGCCATGAAGAGAAGCGCAGTACAGACGATGTCGCTCTCACCGTAACCCGGGTTCCATTGCTGCGATGGATCGTCTACCAACATAGCCACCGCCATGGAAGCCACGCGCCCGTGAGCCTGCGCTGATTGATGCGGGTAGTGGAATTCGTAAAGTTCCTTCAGCACCGCGTGGCGCGTCCCCGAGACGAAAGGCGGAATCTTGCGGTTGGGTCGTCCGTACACCATCACTCCGGGTGTAGGCCATTCATCCTGAATGGCAGATGGGTTCTGCTCAAGCTCCGGCGCAAGACTAAGCTCCTTTGCGATGATGGCGAGGCCTTTTCGGCAGACCTCCAGGTACTCGGTCCATTTAGGATCGGACCCAAAACGCGCGGCCCAGCGCGCGTAGCGTAGGGCGTGGCTCTTATAGGATTCCCTAGCCAGAACCTGCGTGCGAGCTACCAGATCTTCTGTAAGCGCCACGACGCTCGCAAGGATCTCGAACAGGGCTCTGTTCAGGATTCCCGCCTGAAGCATCAGCGGCTTCGGACGCTTGTCCTCCAACAGGATGCAGATCGAAGCATATGTTTGCATAGCGGCCACAAGGAAACCGCGCAACATGATCCATGAATCGGGGGGCGTCAACCGACGTGCATCAATGTCCCGCCTGATGTGCTCCTTATAGAACTCGGCGAGGAGATTCAGAGCCTCATTGAAAAGCTTGTGTGGAATCGGTGGAAGCTCACGCTTCCACTGCGGAAGTTCTTCCATATCCATAGCGCCTAACGACTGGGGCATCACCCGCCGCCCGGTTTTTGGGCGGCCGGGTGCATGCCCTGGTTAGACAGCCTAATCGAACTGCTTGAGCTCAGCTATCTGAGGCGGCAACGCCTCGTACCACCCGTGATTGAATACTCTCTCCCGATCCGTGTGCAGTTCCTTGATTGTCTTGAGACCCTTCCCTGGTCGCCCAGTGGTTTTGTTGACTACAAGTACAGTTAACGGAGGTAGGGCGTTGGCCTCGCAGTATCGCATAATGACTCCAAGTGGGTGTGCCAATGTTCCGGCGCCTTTGCCGGGCGGCCCCATTCCAATTATGTCCGCGAGAACCTCATAAGTGAGTACTTGGCGGTTGTGGGCTCCGGCGACAAGAACGGTCCAAATTTGGGCAGCGCGCTCAACTTTCGTCATGCCAGTTTTCCCTCCCGCCGTCTAACGTCATGGCCTTCACCCGCGGCGCTCGCGACTCTCGTGTGCCTTCGGCTCAAGCGCGTGGCTAGGCGGCGCGTCAGTCGGAGCCGACTGAGTCGGCGCCGGATGTGTGTTCTGGTCGGTCTTGGCCGGTACCTGTTGGTCGTTCATTTTTTCCCCGAGGGCTCGATCAAGAAGCTCAGCCCAGGACAATCCGTCCGGTAAGGCGAGGGGGATGGTAACCGGAATGGTGACCGAAACGGCACCGGGCGCGACAAAGGTCTTTCTCGATAACGATTGGCGCTGAACGCTGACAAGCTGTCTGATCACCGGACGCCATTCGTCGCGCTGCGTCTTATTGAGCACCATCGTCCGCCACGGTCTTTTTGCTATCTTGATCCAGGGGTAGAGCTTGTCACCGGTCAGCTGCCGTATGCCGCCGACAATGCAAGAGACACCGTTCATTGTTTTGTAGTGCTTGGGTGCCCGAATCGCGTGGAACCTAATCTCGCCTTTCTGCGGCTCGAGCCGGAGCAGCAGATGGCGCTTGGGCGTCTTCCAGCCGACAAGGACCTCGTGCGGCGTTGCCTCAAGGAGTTTCTCCGTAGCCATGAGGAGAAGTTTCGAAACATCGACTGCTTCTGTCACGCGCTGCTTGGTCGGCGTGGTGTACTCATGCTCAAGGAGGTTTCGCTCGACGTTGAGGTTCGTCATGATGCCGATTGGAAGCAACCCGATCTCGTCGAGCAGCTGCAACTTCGCCGGAAAGTTTGCTGTCCGAAAGTGCACAAACAGGCCGTACTGGTTCAGCAGTGCGTCGATGAGCAGATGAATAGCCCGCTTGACGTTGCCCAGAGCATTGATCAGCCCTCGGGGCCCACCGCTCGCTAGATCCTCGATGGCAAATTCAACGTACGCGCTCGGACTCATCGTCGTTTGATACGGGAGAGGCAACTGCCCCACCTGTCTCGTTGGCGACAAGTACCGAAACGGAACGTGTTCCGATTCGTCGTAAAAGTGATAAACAGCCATGAAATCAAGTGCTCGCGCCGTCTAACTCTTGTTTAGGTTGACCTGCATAAAACCCTTCCCGGTCGGCATAACGAGAAGGCGGGTAGCCACGACAAGTTCTTTTTGCCGTGGGTTCTTCGTTGGAGAGAACAAAAGGCCACGGCACAAGAGCGGTGCCGTGGCTACCAGCTTTGTTCGGCATTATCCTTTTATATCAATCCCAAGTTCCGATGCCTTAGTCCAGATGAAATTCACAAACGCCGAAGATGCCACCAGCATAAACTTTGCATCGGAATATAAGGGGGCAACACTGTCTTCGGTCAGAGCGTGCCGTATACCTCCCTCGTCGCTCGTGTATCCATAAAGCTTTAGAAGTGCTTGCTCAAATGCTGGATGAACGGTTCCTCTGTCCTTGATTACCTTGATGCAATCTCCAAGGGTCGCCTTGGGCATTCCGGCAAGAACTTGGCAAGCGGCCTCAACGGCAGAAACCGATTCTTTGATGGAATTCCTATAATCGGGCTGCTTCCGGTCAGACAACAAATCAAGTGCTCGGGAGAGATGGGAACGCGACGCCTTGATACCTTTATCGAGTGCCGACTCAATTGCTTCGATTTCATGTTCATCCGTGATTTCGACTATTTCGTCACCGACAATCCGATAGGCAGAATTCTCAGCCTGCATGAAACTGTTTAGGATTTCTTTAAGCCGCTCCCTCCACTGCTCAGGTATCATCTTAATGAGGAATTCAATCAGATCGTATGACTCCCACCATTCCCCTTCAAAGAAATGCGAACGGATGATTTCATACGCTGACCGTGGCTGATCTCGGTCAAAGGCTGGCATCGTATCAACTGGCAGCTTGAAGTAGTGTAGCCAAATCAGTTTAACAACAGACTCAACATTCTTGCCGTCATCAGACTGGAATCCCATGTAGTGACGCGGTGACCAGTGGTCCCAAACGGCGATTTTTAGACCGCTCCATAGGCGGTTGCGGAGGTCATCGTCAATTGACTCCCTCTGAAGTGCCTTTGCTGCAGGTCGGATTCCTTTACGTTGTGAAAACAGTGCCATCGTTATTTCCCTGCCGAACTCTTGTTTAGGCTGACCTGCATAAGACCCTTCCCGGTTGGCATAACGAGAAAGCGCTAATGCCGCGTGGCGACCGTAACCGCCTGCTGTGTAACGACTTCCAAGGCGTGCGCCAATTCGCCTCCGGAATTTTATGCCGAAGCCTCGGCCCGCATAATCCCCCGGCTCTCGACGGAGAGCCCCTTTCGCAGCCGGTCGAGGGGACTGTGCACCCCCTGCCCGCCGCGGGTCAACACATGCGTGTAGACCATCGTCGCCTTGATGTCCTTGTGACCCAGCAGTTCTTGCACCGTCCGGATGTCGTAACCGTCCTGCAAACGGCCGTGAAAGCGGATGAAACGGCGAATCCAGTGGATGTAGGCCTGCTCGGTCCGGCGGCTGTAATGCCGAGTGCGCAGGACTTCTACCAGGCGGTTGTAGAGCCTCGGAGTCAGCTCACCAGGGAACAGCCCCAACGGTGATAGACGACCGGCCGGGGAGTTATTCATGACGCCTAGCCTCCCAGGGATCCTCGGGCTGGCGAAAGGCTGACTTAATTAGACAACTACTTTACCTGCGATGCAAGTCCAAAATCTCCCGCACCGGGGCCACTTATTTCCTCATCCTTGGACATTGCGAGGCCCCACTTTGTCACCAGCAATGCCACAACAGATCCTCCTAAAGGTCGGCATGTCCACTGAGTAGGCTGCACTTGGACGTAAAGTCGGCAAACCGGAAACTGTCCCACTACCGCCAAGGCGGGACAGGGTCAGTTTCCGGTTAGGGCGTTATCCGGCCCAGTGGCGCCCCGCTGCTCAGAAAGTGGCAAGATTTCTTCCGAGCGCGCCGTCATCCCACCGGAATCCACTGGGGTGCCATCAAGGTGGCTACCAACGCGGCCTACGCGACCATTGAGCGGACACGCAGACGGGCGGCGCCTAAATGTGGACCTTACCGTATGTACCACACCGCGTTGTGTTCTCGAGGCCGATGGTGTACGATATGGTGCTTGCTAAGTGCGGCGCGCTCAACGGACCGCAGCGGGCGCTACGGCGTAACCCGCCAAAGCCCAGCGTTCGAAGGAGACGGCGTATGGGCAGAACGAATCCAGAGAATCTGTTCAGCAGTCGACCGGACTCAAATATGCCCCCGGCGCCCACAACTGCCGATCGAGCCGGCCCTTCCGAGAACGGTACTCACACCCTAGAGAGATCCGAATCAGAGACCCCGATAGCCGCTCAAGGGCAGGCCGCTTCCAGAAAGATCCCCGGCCGAAAGCTCTATCAGGACGAGGTTTACGGGACCAAGGAGCTAAGCCCGCTCGCCGTGGCTGTGATCGACACACCCGAGTTTCAACGTTTGGCCTATATTTATCAGCTTGGATTTACCCACACCGTGTTTCGTAGTGCCACACATCGGCGCTTCGACCACTCGGTGGGCACATATTTCGTGGTCCGAACGCTGCTGAGGCGGATAGTCCAGAACCATGCGCGGTTTTATCACAGCGACCCTCAGCAGTTTTGCCATCCTGGTCTTTGGCTGTCGCCGAGGCTATTCTTGGAGGCACCAGCTACTCCACACAGTTGTCAGTCGCACTACTCGCCGATGGGCCGATGGCGCGGTTTACTAGAGTTCGTCTCTGTGGCAGGCCTCCTGCACGACCTGGGACATGTCCCAGTGGGCCATACGGTGGAGGACGAATTTAGCCTCTTTCGGAAGCACGACAGCCTTGGAGGTCCAAGACTCTTCGAGATGTTGTACGGGCCTAGAACGCCGAGCGAGTCGGCGAGCCCGGGCCCCGATGCGGTGCCTCGCGTCGACCACTATTTCACGGCGATTGACACTAGCGAACTTCCTCGTCCTGAGCTGTGGCAACGGGTTCCCCTACCCTGGGTTTTTGAGGACGGGATTTACGATCGATTCTTTCCAGACGTTAGTTGGGAAGGAATCACGCCAGTCGCCGCGCTGAGCAATTGGGAGATCAGAGACCTGATCTATCTTGTTTTGAGTTTCAAAGAGACTATTGAGGGTGAAACCGGTCACGTCGTTTATACGACCTTTGAGCAAGAGCTGAACGAGGTTGAAGGAAAGGCTAAGGCTGGGGATGATTTGCCTTCGAGCCAGCGGCTTGCATTCATCCGCGCACTATTCGATTTCTATTCTCGTCCGATCACGCTCAGCTCAGAGCACGAAGCACGCCCCCTCTTCCACCCTTTCATGTCCGACGTCGTTGGCAACACGATTTGTGCAGATCTATTGGATTACCTTGTTCGTGACGGTAAGAGGCTCAAGCTCGACACCAGGGACAATCCCCGGCTTCAGCGATACCTCGTGATCCGCCCGGCGTCGTCATTCGTCCGGCCAGTCGGACGCACGGGTGATGACCCACCCAGGAGGTTGACGATTAACGCGGTCCATCGAAACGGACTGAAGAGGCGTGACACCGTGTCAGACCTCATGGACTTAATGAGGGAGAGATATCGCTTCGCCGAAGTAGTCCACTACCACCCGAAGAAGGCTGCTTTCTCGGCGATGATCGCAAAGGCGATCGAAATCCTCATGGTGTCAAGTGACCGTGTGCGGCAACTGGATGAAGGCAGCATATATCCAGCACCGTGGGCGCAGCGTGAGGGTCTCCCGCCTGAGGCTCGACATGCCTGCCATTTCGGGGACGAGAGCCTCTTGGCCTTTCTTTCGAAGGAGGCTGACGAAGCCGGTTCAGCCTCCGCCGCGTCGCTGGTTAGGGGCATTCTCTCCCGAAGTGAGTATCGACTCGCGTTTACTCTGGACTACGAAGCAGCTCAGGACGCAGGCGGCCCCCGCAAGTTTATCGCAGACCTTCGTGGGGAGAACGATGCTGGGAGGAAGCGACTGGAGGGCGTGCTCAAAGCGCTCGTCGCTCGATCTCACACTAAAGAGGAGGTGCCAGTTCTCACCTACTGCCCGAACATTCGAATGCAGGCCAAAGAAGTGGCCGCCCACGTTGAGCTTACCCCAAATAAGGTGATCCCGCTCAACCTGGAGGGCGAAGACCCGCAGGTGGCTGAGGAAATCAGGGTTCTCAATGGGAAATACCAGCAACTTTGGCGACTCTACTTGTTCGTTCATCCGAAGCTCGCTTTCGGGGGGGAATCACAATTTGAGCGGACCACACTGTTGGGCGCGATCGTGGACACATTTTGCACGCGCTTCGGAGTACCGGAGCTGGCACGAGTTCGAGGGTCTAGATTTGACTACATTCCGTTCGAGAGGAGGATCGCTGAGCACTTTCGAAAGTGGCTGGATTCTGCACCCCTTACCTTTCGCTTCGATGAGAATATTGAGGCCAGTCTTCGAAAGCACGTGAACGACCCCAACTTTTGGACGGAGGTGCTTGGGGGGGACGCACCGTTTCCGGTCACTTCGGAAGAGCACAACATGGGATTTGTTCGTGCAACCGTAATCGCTGCTGCGGACCATGTGTCACCACGTCAGAAAGAGCAATGGCCAGAAGAGCTGAGACCTATGCAGGGTGAACAGTGGTACACCGCTTCGTGCGTACCCAAGATCGAGACGGCCCGCCACTTGGGCGCGGCCAAGCTTGCCGAGGTAGCCGAGGCACTGCGTGCCGGTGTGCCGACTCGCAAGCAGGCCGAGAGGTGGGAACAATTCGTGGACTTTGTCGCCCTGGCTCTGACTCTAAGACCCTGAGACGCTCTCTATGTATCCCACCGAATTATTTGTGCAGCTATGCGGCGCCGATAAGCCTGACTCGGCTGCGAGAACTCTTGCGGCTCGCTGGCGAGCACGGCTGCGCGGAGGGTCTCTCTGGCCCGGGTCGGACCCGGAACCGCTTACGACCGATGTTCTGAAGACCATCGGGAAGCTGAGCGGTATCGTCGACTACAAGTTTAGAGCCCCCCTGGCCTCAGAAGGGGAGATAACCCCATTGATCAGAGGCGGATTCACTGTGTCGGTGGCGCGGTCTGATTGCAGCAACAGGGCGCGCTATACTTTGGCGCATGAAATCGGCCACACATTTTTCTATGATCTCAACCGCAAACCGCCCGAACGCCTCACTCCATTCAGCCGAAGTCAGACGGCTAGTGACCAGGTGCGCAGCGCAACGCGGCTGGAGGAGCGCTTCTGTGATGCTTTTGCTGCAGAGCTTCTGTTTCCTTGGGAGGCGGCGAAGCTTGAACTGGAGACCTGTACCCGCATCGAGGACCCATCAGAATTGCTGGTGTTTGTCGAAAAGGCAAGCAAGCGCTGGGGAGTCAGCGTCGAGTTGGCCCTCCGACGTTTGAACCAAACCTACGGCGTCGGTGCGAATAGAGACAGGGTCGTGAGTGTTATGCGATGGAGGCCCAACAGCAAGACTGGTAGGGACCCGAGCGTGCGCGTGACGCAGTCCTTCCCCCGGCCTTCCGGAGACTGGTTCCTCCCTACGAATACGAGGGCTAGCTCAGTTGGTCTCTCTGGTGCCTCCCTTCTTTTTGATTGGTGGCAGCGGTTTGACGGCAGAAAAGCTGAACGGTCCTACAGGCGTTCGGGCGTGTTTAACCTGAAATACGAGTCCGGAAAACCGACTGTACTCGAGAATGAAGCCTCACCTGGCGCGCCGTGCGTGGAGAGCCTGCTGTTGTGGAGACGGGGCCCGGCCGATGCTCGGTGGCGGCGCGTGTCCGTTGAAGCTCCTGTTACCTATCGATTCTATGCGGTCAATCCGACCGAAGCCTACTCAGTAGCCCTCATCAATCTATCTCGGACGTACGGCTGCGCAACTTGTGCAAACCCGACCGGGCTGACGTCAAGTCGGCAGGCGTGAACCCCCCCCCCGCGAACGGGTCGACAGATGCGCGCCCTTGGCGTGGGAATCCTTAGCAGTGCGCGTCATCGGGTTGAGGCGCTTCCCCATTCAACCCTCTGAGCATTAGGCGTTTGACCCCAAAACCGGAAGAACCGCTCGACCTAACAGGTGCGAGTTGTGCTGACCATTCTATGGGGACGCCCGCTCAAGCGACCACAGGGCCTCGTTAGCCATCGCTACGTCACGCGTTGGACCGCTTCTGGGCGAATCGTCGGCATACCGTCCTTGTGATTCTCCCCCCTTCGATAGAGCGCTCACGTCAGCGATTTGGGCGTAATACGGCCAACTGGAAGGCGCCGGCAGGAGATGTGCCTCTGAGCCCGCAGGTAGCACCGGTGAGGTAGAGGCTACTTAGCGCGAAGCCCACTTCTCATTCCCAATCCGATGTGAGGGCTAGCCGCAAGTTTCGAAGTAATGGTGCGAAGGGGACTTTACGACGGCGGTCTTGGTAGCGCGAGGGTTCCGCCCAATATGGCCGTTTCCCGATGTCGAAGCCTAATGTTTAACGGATAAGCTTGCGTGGTGGGAAGCGGACCGTAAGCTTCATCTGCCGGTTAGCCGATCCTCGACGGCTCGCGCGTCTTTGGCGTCGAGAGAGAACAGGATCGAGTTCATGCCCATGATTATGTCGCGCCGCTCAATGCGGAACCTCAACTTTTCTAGGATGTCCATACCAAAAACCTCGTTCGCGTTGAATTTATGGAAGTTAGCGGCTTTGACGAGCGAGACAAGCAGAGACCCGTCCGCTGCCCAACCTGCGGAGGTGTAGCCGTTAGTGTCCGACTTCAGCGGAAATGAGACAGCCCAGCGAGGTTCGATAAGCTAGACTTTCTGCCTGCCCGGCTTCGGAACCTTTGA
>Ga0315280_10011532_pt1 | contig 10848 bp, 7 predicted proteins | sample YL17G06_40_MG_FD_203697 | JGI IMG/M metagenome (GOLD analysis project Ga0315280, IMG submission 203697) | Sediment microbial communities from Yellowstone Lake, YNP, Wyoming, USA - YL17G06_40 | ecosystem: Environmental > Aquatic > Freshwater > Lake > Sediment | place: USA: Wyoming | collected... | reverse complement strand
CGTTTTGCACCCTGCGGGCGGCGATCCGCCTTTTCTTGCGCGGCCATGTCGCTTCCTCAGCCCCCCGGCCTTCATCAGCCATACGCCCGCAGTTGAGAAGCCTTTTTGCGATAGACTCTGTAGGGCGCGGGTTCCCGTGGCCGTGGCCCGGCTCGGGCAGGCACCCCGCGCCGAAACCCGTCCGGCCCCGTCACGTCGGGGCCCAGGGAGCCTTCTCGGGCGCACAGCCGGAGGAAACGCTGCTCGCAGCCGCGAACACGCATGACATCGAGACGCATCTTTTGACGCGGAGGATTGCTTGTGCTCACCGCCCGGAAGTGTTGCGAGGTTTTCTCGATTGCGGCCGCGCTCATGGCATGGCTCTGGGAGCCCGCAGGCGCAGGCCCGCTGCCCGGCGAGTTCAGATTTGATATGGGCCTGCCGAACTCGCCCGTGAAGCAGGGATGGATCCAGGTCACTGCGGCTGCTCTGTTCGACGCCTCCAGGGGATATGGGTGGGAGGTCCCACCGCAGCGGGGCTTCGACGAGTCCCAGACTTTCCATATGACTCACGAGCGCATTCCCATTGACGACATGACACGCGACGGCGTCGAGAGCAAGGAAGACGTGGTCTTCAAAGTGGCGGCGGCGCCCGGCGACTACTTCGTCCGCCTGTCCACGGGCCAGATCTACGCACGCCGCCGCTACATGAGCGCGTGGGCCAACGAGACGCCCGTGTACGACAATGTGACCACCGACTACGGGATGTCGCTTGTGGACATGACTTTTCGCGCCAGGGTCTCAGCCCCCGAAGGCGTGATCGTCTTTCGCTGGCATCACGGGCACAATCCTGAGGAGCATTATGAGCCGGCCGAGCTGAACTCGATCCTGGGAATCGAGGTAACGCCGGCCGAGCTGCTTCCCTTCAGGCTGTGGAAGGGCAAGCTCGAGAACCGAGACGAACCTTCGCCTTCCATGGTCGCCGCCGCTGCCGCCCAGGCCTGCGGCGACCTTGACATCGCGGCGGGCGCTGCGCGCCAGGTGAAAGATCCCGCGGAACGCGCGCTGGCTTTGCTCTGGCTCGCCGGCGACTTGCGCGCGCCTGAACTCCAGGCCGAGGCGTTGGCCCGCGAAGCCATTTCGCTTCTTGGCGACCACACGCATGGGTGGGCGGCGGAAATGCGCCGCACGGCTCGCGACTATCTCACCGCGCGCCACTACCTGGGGCTGCTCAGCTACAGCGATGCGGTGGAAAAAACCGGCATGAGTTCGATGCTGCGGTTTCGGCGGGCCGCCGAGATGTGCTCGCAGATTCTGCGGGGCGAACCACTCTACTACCGGGCGCAGATGAACCTGGGCCGCATTAGCTATTGGAAATGGCGTGAGGACGGCGACCGAGAAGACGCTGCGAAAGCGCGCGGCTACTTCGCCGCAGTCGCCGAGGAGTTCCCGGACGACCGTCTCGTGCGCATGTACTTGGGCGAGCAAGTGGCCTGGGGGGCTGAATACATCGAAGGGCCTGCCGGCGCGCCCGCGTGGGCCTGCGCTGCGCGGGAGGCGCTTGGCCGCGCCATCGAAGTCTATCGGTGGTGGATCGAGCATCGGCAGCGACCGGACGGCCAGATGGGCGGCGGCTGGGGTGATGACGTGGAGATGCTGCGCTCCTGGCCGGTGGCGCTGGCTGCGGCGGATGATCCGGTGGTGCGGCGGGGCTGGCTGCGCCTGGCCGACGGGACATGGACTCAGAGCGGCACCGTCGCCGACGGCTTCAGCCGGGAGGTCCGCGATGTGCAGCACTCGGCTGAGCCGACCTCCGATACCCAGCCCACGCTGATTGGCCTGCAATACGGCGATCCCCTTTATGTCGAACGCTGCATGAGGACGATGCGCCTCATGCGCGACCTGTGGACCGCCGAGAATGCGCACGGCCATCGGCACTTCAGGTCGTCCGAGATCGGCGCGTTCTCGGTCGGCGCCAGGCAGAAAGAGGCGGTGGATTTGCCCTACCACGCCCGCGCCGTCGTGCCCGGCCTCTGGGCGGCCTGGTATAACGGCAACCCGACCATCAAGGGCCTTTTCCGCGAATGGGGCAATGCCTGGGTCGAAGACGCGATGCGCACCGACCGCGGCAAGCCGCGCGGCGTTCTGCCTGCGGCCATCGCCTACGAGACAGAGCAGCTTGGCGGCTATGGGCCGACCTGGTATGACCCGGGCCTCTACTGGAGCTACTTCAAGACCCCCGGCGGCACGCAGCTCATGTTTGAGCACCTGCTCGGCCAGTGGCGGATCTCGGGCGATCCGAAGTATCTGGAGCCGATGATGGCGACGCTCGACCTCATCGTGCGCGAGACCGAACACCCGTCATCCGAGGCGCCGGCGGGCAGCGCCGCGTGGGCGGCCCGTGTGTTCGCCAGGCCCGTGGCTGACGCCGCTGGCAAGTGGCGCGCGCTCAGCGGCGACACTCGCTGCGATGCGCACCTCGCCAAGCACGGCGACGCCTACACCCGCTGGCTGGTCACAGGCGACAAGCGCCATCTCGTGGATGGGTGCTGGGAATCGGTCGTTTCCACGAAACACAACTTCGAGCTGCTGACCAGCGAAGTGCTCTACACCGATCGCATTGGCGTCCGGGGCGCCGACCTGCTCTTCGCAATGTACACGGGCGGCGCCGGCCTGGCCACCTACTACCCGGCCTATCAAGTCACCTGGCAGACCCCAACCAGGAACTTCGCCGCCCTGGTGCTGGGCGGCGATACCAGGCGGCTTCAGGTGCTCCTCTACAACTTCGAGGCCGATCCCGTGGGAATGGCGATGCGGGTCTGGCATTTGCGACCGGGCCTGTACCGCTTCACTATGGGTCCCGACGCTGACCAGGACGACAAGATGGACCGCATTGCGGCATCCCGGCAGGTGCGAATCGCCGAGCGCGGGTGGGCAATCCCGGTGACCGTGCCCTCCCGCTCGCTTCAGGTTCTCGCGCTGGAGCAGTTGCGCGAATCAAAGGAACCGGTCTCCCCGAGAGCTGATTTGGCTGTCGCGCCGCGCGACATTGAAGTTTCGAATGCCGACAGCGACGGACAACTTGTGGCCTCCGCGATCGTCCACAATATCGGCGCGGCCGACGCGCGAGATGTTCGGGTAGATCTCTACGACGCCGACCATCTCATTGGGCGGTGCATCTTGCGCAAGCTGGAGGCGCCCAACGACCTGAGGCCGCGCTTGCTTCCGGCGCGATTCCGCTGGCGGGCGGCCAAAGGCCGCCACACGCTGACCGCCTCCGTTGACCCTGGCGGCCAGATACCGGAAATCACCGAGTCGAACAACCGGGCCGAGCGGACTCTGTCAATCCCGCCGTGAAGCGCCCCGGCGCGCCGCGTTTGCCCGCGCCGCTGGCGCAGCCCATCGCAGGCTTTCCAGCGTGGTCGCAATCGCTGCCGCCTCAAGGTGATGTCTCAACTCTTTGCGGTGTCGCTTGCGAACCCGTGTTTCGCCGCCGCCGACGACCAGTCCGGATGGGGTTCGCCGGGGCCGCGCAGGTCCCAGCGCCAGGGAACCTGATCGCCGGTCTCTATGAACCAGGTGGCAATGGCAGCGAGCAATTGATCGCGCACGGAAGACAGCGAGGGATCGCCGATCAAATTGTTCACCTCGTCCGGATCGTTCCTCAGATCGTACAACTCGTCGGTATCGTAAAGGCGCCGGACGTATTTCCAGCGCTTCGAGCGGATCATCACAGCCTTGCCGTGCACTTCTGGCTGCCTCCCCTGAAGCGCAACCCGAGACCAGTAAATGTTTTCTCTGGGGCGGTCTGTCTCATGGGTATGAACCTCCATCGGGAGCGCCCCGCCCTCGCTGAAGACATACTCGCGGTGCTCCGTCGCCTCTCCGCGCAGCAGCGGCAGCAGCGAACGGCCGAAATGCGTATGTCCGAGTTCGACTCCGCACGCCTCCACAAGCGTGGGGAGCAGGTCGGTCATCTCGACCAGCGCGTCGCTCGGCGCCGGCAGAGGCGCGCACCCGGGAACCCGCATCGCGAACGGGACATTCACCAGCACGTCCTCGAAGGTGTTCTGCATCTTCTCGGTGAGGTGATAGTCGCCAGCAAAGTCGCCGTGATCGGAAGTCGCCACCACGATCGTATTGTCCCACGCGCCGCTCTCTTTCAAGGCCGCGATGACTCTGCCCAGGTTTCGATCGGTCTTCGTGATCATGCCGTAATACACGGCCACGATCTCGCGCAGGTCATCGTCGGTGATCTCGTTCATGCGCATGCGCTCGTGCACCATGCGAATGATCCTGGGCTTGCCTTTGAAGCCCTCCGGAGGCGGTGTCGGGAGAGGCGCCCGGGACCGATCGTACATGGAGAAATAGGGCTCGGGAACCGCGTAGGGCGGGTGGGGATAAGTCTGGTTGACGAGCATGAAGAAAGGCTTCGCAGGAGGGCTGGCGATGAACTCGACAGCTTTCTCGGCGACGTAGTCGTCTGCGGCCGAGAACGCGTAGTTGTCCGGGACCCTGCCCCAGAGAAATGTGTGGTATAGGCGGTCGCCCAGCTTCCAGGGGCTCACGGCGCTGGTCTCGCGGCCCCCGGCTCCTTGGACGCGGTCGTGGCAGGACTCGGGGATCACCTCCTCGGCTATCATGTCGTTCTTGCCGCCCCACCACACATGGTAGCCGGCCTCCTTGAAGTAGCGCAGCATGTTGGGCTCGTGCCGGCGCAGCATGTGATGCATCGTGCGGTGACCGTTCGTGTGGCAATACCAGCCAGTGGCCATGCACGCCCGGCTCGGCGTGCTGACCGGGTTCTGCACGAAGCACCGGCGGAATCCCACTCCTTCAGACGCCAGCCGGTCAATGTGAGGGGTCTCGATAACCGCGTTCCCGCAATAGCCGGTGTCCTTCGCGCGCCACTGGTCCGCCACGAAGAGCACGACATTCGGCCGTTTCCCACAGTTCATCTGCTGACTCCTGTTATTGTCGGCCAATCCTGATACTGTTCTGCAGTCTTACTTCACCACTGCCGTCGTTCCTGTCTGGAGCTTCAAGCCGTAGGAACACCGCCGCGCCTCCGTGGAGAGACGCCGCGCAGGAGTCAGGGCCCGGTCAGGCGAGTTGGAGGAGACAATATCGAGCATCGCAAAATAGCGTCACAACCGTCATTGCGAGCGAAGCGAAGCAATCCCATTGTAGGCCTGAGATTGCCACGGGCTTCGCCCTCGCAATGACATAGCGGGTGTCACTCAATTATGCGAGGTTCAATAGGCTGTGACTCCGCGTGCGCGGTTCGGAACCGCCGAGACCATTGAATGCTCAGCAAAGAAGAAGGGCCTCAGCGGGGCTCGTATGCGTCTGAGCCCTTGGGCGGCAGATGCACCAGCCAGATGTTCCCATATTGCACCGGGCTGCCGTGGGCTTGCAGCAAGAGAGGGCCCGGCTCGCCAACATTCTCGTCGAGCGCGCCGGCCGTGGCGCCCGGCAGTTCGACATTGTTCTGGATTACGATACCGTTTTGCAGCACTGTCATCCTCGCCCGCTCTGTCACTTTTCCCGACTCATCCACACGGGGCGCGCGGAAAATAATGTCGTAGGTCTGCCACGCGAGCGGTGGCCTGCAGGCGTTAACCAGCGGAGCGTATTGACCATATATGGCTCCACAATCGCCCTTGCCGGGAATGTTGATGCCGTAGGAGTCCAACACCTGAATCTCGTATCGGCCCTGCACATAGACCCCGCTGTTGCCCTTTCCCTGGCCGCTGACCCCTGGCATATTCGGTGTTCTGAACTCGACATGAATGAACGCATCCGCGAAGGTCTCGGCGGTCACAATGTTACCCTTCGTGACAGTCATGGCGCCGCCCTCGACCTTCCAGGCCGCTGGGCGGCCGTCAGGCTGACGCCACTTGCTCAAGTCCTTTCCGTCGAATAGAACGACGGCGTTCTCAGGGGGCTTGCTCGTCAGTGAGTAGCCCACCAGCGCCCGCTTGTCCGGCGCTGCCGCTGACGCCTGCGGCGCCATGCATTGCAGCGTCAGAGCGAGTAAACATGCGCTCAACAACACCGTTGACAAATACCGCATTCGTGTATCCACCGCCCACCTCTTGGCATCCGATTGTCTGGGCTTGCGGGCGACGGGCCTGATCTTGCTCCTGCCCCCGCTCGTGCGCCCACCTGTCATACCAGCATTATATTCTGTGCGCGCATGGCGCGCCCTGCTCAATTGAGGGTCGCATAATTGGGCGACTCGCCCTGTTGTCATTGCGAGTCCGCCAGCCGGCGGACGTGGCAATCTCATCTGTGGCCCGGGGCCCGCCCGGGCAAGGCTTGCAATGACGGCTCTCACTGTGTTGTGCGACCCTCGATAATCAGGGAGCTGCGCAAGACAGGGCCAGCGCGGGGCCCGGCAGCAGCTATTGCGCGCCGGGCGCCGGGCGCGGCCGAACCTCGAACTCGTCAATCGTCTTGCCGTCAATGTCAATGACGCGCGCCGCCGCCCGCTCCGGCCCCACCTCCACGCGCACGTGGGTGACCGCGCTCGCGTATTTCACGCTCTCCGGTTGCGGCGCGTCCGCTGGGCGAGCCGATCCTCCCGAAACGCCGGCCACCACGAACTGGACTCCACCGGCCACCGCGCGGTGGTAGTTGTGATCGTGGCCGTTGAACACGGCGGATACTTTGTAGTCCTGGAAAATGGGGCCGAATCTCTCGCGCACCTGCCGTGCACTATCAACCCTGCTCGCCAGCGCGCTGTAAAGCGGGTAATGGAAGAATACGAAGACATACTTGGCTTCCCGATAAGACTCGAGATCCTGCTTCAGCCACTCCATCTGGCGCTGCCAGTATTCCTCCCGCGCCTGCGCGAAGCGCGCTTTATCTTCTTTTATGGGCGCCTGGTTGGTCTCGGGCATGTACGGGCCTGGGCTGTCGAGCACGACGAAGTGCGCGGCCCCCCGATTGAAGGAGTAGTATCGCTCGTTGTTCGGTAAGGCGAAGAAATCGAAGTAGAGCCGCGAATCGCTCTCGTGATTGCCCAGCGCCGGGTAATAGGGGATGGAACGCATGAGGTCGGCATTGACCTGGAAAAAGCGCTCCCAGTCGAGGATCTCCCGCCCGTTAGAGACGAGGTCGCCGGTATTGAACACCATGTCAGGCTTCTGGGCGATGATGCGCTCCACGATGGGGCCGTGCGCTGGGTTCGCGCGGTTCTGGGTGTCGCCCAGCACGGCGAAAGAGAAAGGTTGCTCGCCTTCAGGGACCGTGGTGAAGGCGCCCTTTCCGGCGTCACTTCCATTCCCGAGCACATCGTAGGTGTAGGTTGTGCCCGGCTTCAGACCGCGCAGCAGCATCGAATGATAGTCGTAGCTGCGCACGGTCTGCGACTCACCCCCTGTCGGCGCGTAAGTCACTTGCCCGGAGACCGTGGCCCAGCAGATTGTGGCCAGGTTTGTTGAGACATTCTGCACATATGGCCCGATGGCGATGGGCTGCTGCGCGGCGGCGCAACTGGCCGCCGCCAGCGCGGCGACAACTGCCAACAATGTGCGGAAGCGGATCGGTCTGCTCGTCATGCGCTCATCTCCTCGATGAATACTTTTTCACGCGTCGAGCAGGCACTTCCGCGTTGAAGAGAAGGCTTCCTTCACATTGGAGGCTGCCAGACCCCAAGCATCCCCGGGCCCTGCGGATGCCGCAAGCGCAGCAGGCAAATCGCCTGGCGCTCACTGCGCAAGGATTCGCGGAGTTGACAGCAAAGCTACTATAGGCGCGGAGCAGGCCGGCCCAGTCCTGGGCCACCGCGACGCGGCCGGCCTTGCGCATCTGCGCTTGCGACTGCGCTCGATGGGCGCATGAGGGAAACCGGCTTGCCTCCAGCCGTGGCTTCGTCGCTTGGTAAGCTGTAGGCGCGCTCAGCGCCGAGGAGTGAGTAAATGAGATTTGGCGGACCGCTGTTCGATAGCTGCCCTGGCCCTGGTAGCTGGCTCTCGGCTTTGCAGCGAGAGGGCTATACAGCAGCATATTGCCCTCTCGACGCCGACGCTCCAGATGACATCGTTCGAGCCTACGCACGTGCAGCAGAGAGGGCGAATGTGGTCATCGCGGAAGTAGGAACATGGAGCAATCCATTGAGCCAGAACGAAGAGGAGCGCCGCGAGGCCGTTGCCAAATGCCAACAAGGGCTTGCGCTGGCCGAGGCGATCGGCGCGAGGTGCTGCGTCAATGTTTCCGGCTCGCGCGGCGAACAGTGGCACGGCCCTCACCCCGAAAACCTGACCGAGGAGACATTCGACCTCATCGTCGAATCGGTTCGCGCCATCATTGACGCCGTCAAGCCGTCGCGCACTTTCTACACGCTCGAGACCATGCCCTGGATGTATCCTGATTCTGCCGATTCCTACCTCAGGCTGCTGCGGGCGGTTGATCGCAGGCAATTCGGCGTACATTTCGATCCCGTCAATCTGATTTGCAGCCCGCAGCGATATTCCAACAGCGGCGCGGTCATCCGGGAGTTTTGCGCTGCGCTGGGGCCGCACATTCGAAGCTGCCACGCGAAGGACATAGCCCTGTCCGGGCGCCTGACTGTGCACCTCGACGAAGTTCGTCCCGGCACGGGAGGGCTCGACTACGCGGCTTTCCTGCGCGAGCTCAACCGGCTCGACCCCGACACGCCGCTCATGATGGAGCATCTGCAAAGCCGCGAGGAATACGCCCTGGCCGCGGCCTACATTCGATCCGCCGCGGCCAGCGTTGGAGCGAGGCCGTTATGAACGCGAGAAAAGAATACGCAGTGACCGTCACCGCGCGCGAGCAGGCTGAACTGCTGCCCTTCGACGCAGAAACTGCGCCTTTGGGCGCACGCGAAGTCGCAGGCCGAACGCTCGCGACTCTCATCAGCCCTGGCACCGAACTCGCGGGCTGCTACCAGGGCGGCTCGTTTCCAAGCGTCCCGGGTTACGCGGCGGTATTCGAGGTCGAGGAAGTCGGCGCCGAAATCGAGGACATCAAGCCGGGCGACCGGGTTTTCTGCATGGGCCCGCATCGCTCTTATCAGCGCTGCCAGCGCGACGCCCTCCTTCCAGTCCCCGACGCGCTTTCGCCCGAAGTGGCCGTCTTCTGCCGCATGATGGGCATCAGCATGACCACGCTCAGCACCACCGCCGCGCGCCCGCCCGAAAAGGTGCTTGTCACCGGCCTGGGTCTTGTGGGTCATCTTGCCGCCAAAATCTTCGCCTCCTGCGGCTATGAAGTAACGGCGTGCGATCCATTGCAGCCAAGGCGCGAGATCGCAATTCGCAGTGGAATTGCTCGGGTGCTGCCGGCAGTCCCTCTGGACGATCCTGAATTCGCCAGCCAGGTCGGCCTCGTGCTGGAATGTTCAGGCCACGAACAGGCCGCCCTCGACGGCTGCCGCGTCGTGAAAAAGCGGGGCGAAGTTGTGCTGGTCGGGACTCCCTGGCGGCGACAGACCGAACTCTTTGCTCACGACCTGCTCAGGGCTGTCTTCCACAACTATGTCGTGCTTCGCAGCGGCTGGGAATGGGAGCTGCCGATGCAGGCGACCGACTTTCGAGTGAACAGCTTGTTCGGCAATTTCGCCTCAGCCTTGCAGTGGCTGGCCCAGGGCCGCATTCGCGTGGACGGCCTTTATGAGCTGGCCCCTCCCCGCGAGGCCCAGCGCGTCTATCAGGACCTCCTGCACCACAGCTCGAGCCACCTGACCGCGGTCTTCGATTGGACGAATTGCCCGTAGCCTGTGCAGGGGCAGGCGCTCACTTCTCGCGGCTCTGCCACACGATTTCGCGGCGGTATGTGCCGCGCAGCGCTCAGTGAGACTGCGGAGCGCGGATCGCGGCACGGCGCGATAGCACGATAGCGCTGATGCCAAGTCTTCTGACAACCTTCCCCTGCACAGTCACCTGCTTGCCCATTTTCCTCGCGAGAGCCGCGACATCAGCCGGCATCTCCCCAACGATCGGGTGTTCGGAGGGGAGAATCAGATAGACCTTAGCCGTCCTTTTTTCCAGGATTCCCACGGGCACATGACCCATCGCGCAAATCTGGCCGCATTTTGCGTGGTAAGGGCGCTTCATGCCCATCGTCGAAACGCAATATAGGCACACGACCTGGCCCGTCACCCTCGCGGCCTGAGCAGGCAGCTGGACAGTGACGGACACGACAAGCGCGGCGAGCAGAAACAGCGGCACAAGAGTCTTCAACGCGATCTTCTCCTTTCCCTGATCCAGGTTCGCAGGGCAGTCCGCCAGCCGGCGGATCGCCTTCTGCCCCCTCTGCCTTCAGGCCTTGGCAGCGTGGCGCTGCTGCGCCGCAGCCTCTCCCTCGATGGGAGGGGATAAAGGGGAGGGCGAAGAGGCTCTATAGGAGTATCTCCGGGGTCTGCAAGATGGCCGACACGATTCCGCCGCTTTATTGCTTCGCGGCTCTCACGCAGCTTGCGCTCTCCCCGGCCGCCTCCATCCTGCGGCGAGCGTTACAGGAATCTGGGCTCTCCTCCACTGCATCCCCTGCGGGCGAAGCTCAACCTCCAGCCACCAGTTCACCTCGAAAATCTTGCCAGCAAAAGTAATGGGGCCATCCAGGGGGCCTATCTCGAAAGGCCGTTCGAGCCGCTCGCCAGGAGTCAGGGCGCCCTCATAGATTCTGCTGCTGTAAGGAACTCGCTCGTCGGTGTGGCCGGAGCTGAGCACAACGCAGCGAAGCCGGACAAAAATGGCCGCCCGGGGCGCATCCACATTCGACACCACAATCGCTTTGCCGCGCGTCCTCTCCGAGGTTCGAAGCACGGGGTGGCCTCTCGCATCTCTTTCTGCGGCCAGAGAAACCGACGCCCGAAAGTCGCGCCCTCCTTCAAGCGAG
>Ga0315280_10011531_pt1 | contig 10849 bp, 12 predicted proteins | sample YL17G06_40_MG_FD_203697 | JGI IMG/M metagenome (GOLD analysis project Ga0315280, IMG submission 203697) | Sediment microbial communities from Yellowstone Lake, YNP, Wyoming, USA - YL17G06_40 | ecosystem: Environmental > Aquatic > Freshwater > Lake > Sediment | place: USA: Wyoming | collected... | reverse complement strand
GGCGATTTTGCCGCCGCAGTGTCCGAGGCCGATGGTTAGGAACCTCATTGGGTTTCGTTTTATTCTTTTGTTGTGGTGGGATATAAGTTCGTGTTTGAATATGTTTAATGAACCTTAAAGGTTGAATTTGCTTCATTTGGTGACTTAGATTATTTGCTTTCTCTTCTAGCCAGCACATCTTTTCTTCTACGTTTTTCCATTTCCTCGAAAAGCTTCTGAGCTTCAAGCGTTTCTACGACAATTCCTCTAATGTAGAGTCTTGTTCCACATCCCGCTGTTAACTATCGGGTCATAACTTGCATTTTGCATTAATGTTAGGATCGATTGATGAACTGACTTTCAGGCAACCTTCAAGCAGGTTGCCATGAAAACTATGCCAGATAGTCCGATTGCGAACTCCTTCAGACTCGATTGCTTTCCAACTTTAGCGCCAAACAATTGGTATTTCTTTACAAACTCAACAAGTTTGCCACTATCTATCATAGTTACGTTGTGGCGTGAAGCAAATTCGGCGGCTGGGGCGGTGAAGTGGGAGGTTGTCACGAAAACGCCGTTTGTTGCTTCAAAATCTTTCATTACTCCCACAAGCTCTCTTAAGGGTTCAACACTTACGGCCTTGTCATAGCGTTTCACTTGGATTGCATAGATCGTTTTGCCGAGGTCTGTTTCAAGCGTCGCTTTGACATCGATTCCCCCATCGCCTGAGAATTTTTGCTGGTTGGAATGAAATCCCATCTGATCTACCATATTGGCTACAAAACTCTGGAAATCCTTCGGGCTCATTTTCTTGAGGCGACCGATCAATTCCTCATCTCCCATTAATCCTATTCTTGGTAGCCCCAAATAACCTGTCAGATCGGCAGTGTATTTGGCACCCTTTTTCAGATAGATGAAATTATTCTGCAGAATATCGATTACATCTCGCTTGGTCACATCATATGGGATCTCCTTTTTTCCAGCGAGTTCCTTAATAGATTCGTAAACTTCGTCAACTGTGGCCTTTCCCTTCTTACCTAGCAACTTGCGGACACGTAGTTTGAGGTCTTCGACATATTTGTCAGACAGTTTCTTCCTCCATTTCGTATTGTCTTCGGTAACGGTTGCAAAATGCTTCAGGACATCCAAGACATCTCCTTCATCCAATGGTGTCTTCTCGTCTTTGATCAGAGAGTATAATCCTTTGTTCACTACGTCATCGAGGGTGAACTCTCCCTGTTCCTTATGCAATCGATTTACAATACTTGGAATATAGACCTTGAGTCTTGACTTGAATGGGATAGCTGCAGAGAGTCGCCCTTCATCAATGTCACTCTTCCTGATGCTCCAAAGTCCACCTTGTTCGTTATAATCAAGGTACTTCTTCAGTATGGGTACAACAGTGTCGTACTGCCTCACCAACTCGTCAAGCACGTCGTTCTCGTAGAGTGCCTTGGTTATACCTTCGTCCATAAGCTGTGGGGTAGTAGCACTGCCATCATGGTCAGCTATGATTCTCTGAGCTGTTGAAACTATGAGTTCATCAATGTTAACACCAGAAATCACCAAGGGTTTCTGGGATTTTTCAAGTTTTATGAAGAAGATGAGAACATGCCCAGCCAACGTTCCTGCTGGATTATTTGCCACTTTGAAAGTTGGCACATCGTCCTCAATATGAATTTGGTCAATATACGCAAACCCCGCGTCTTTCATGGCTTTAATAAGTAAATTGAGATACTTCAGTTTCAAGTCGTGAAAATAGACACAAGCATATCTGCCAGTTTTCAGGACTCTGCCAACTTCAGAGAAAGCGGCTGCTATGTCGGATGCATATTGTTCATCTCCTTGCTTCTCTGGCCTCTCAGGACTGTTTGAGATTACAATCTCTTCAGCCCAGTTGACTTCCTGTCCAGCATAGTCATTCCAAAGCTGACAATAATCTAAATACTGCACTTGGTCACTATAGGGTGGATCGGTAAGGACAAAATCAACATAGGGCTCATCCTTGGGAAAGGTGTCTCTCAAATTCTTCGTTGAACCGAGTTTCAAAAGGAAAGTTCCCTGTCCATTGACTAGTTTCTCAACACTTTCGGCTTCCTTACACTTTCCCTTCAACTCCGCCTCATATTCTGCCCTTGCGTCAAGTACGAGGTTAACCCGATCAAGGAAAACTTCCAATACATTTCTCTCGACAAGTCTCTCTTTGGGTCTGTAATATGTGGCTTGACTATTGGACTTGTAGTCTGTATACTTCATCAAATGTATCCCAGAGAGAAAGGTGAATCTAACGAGTTCAGCTTCAGGAGACTCTTTCAACCCCCAAATTGCATCATAGAGAAGAGATGTCGCAACCAGATTGCGCTTAGAAAAGAGATCGCTGATACGCTCTCCTTCCCTCAGGTTGAGGCGACCATTTTGCACTAGCCTAGTTTCTCCTATGCGTCGAGCGGCCTCCGACACTTCATACTTCGTTGATTCGGCAATTTTTATCGACTGAATATCGTACTTGTTTGCTGGTTTGCGAGTGATAATCTTAGGTCTATCTTCGCTTCTTTTCCGATGCATGTGGCCTCCACAGAATTTACAATAATACCTTACATAATCTGGTTTCCAATTGTTATATTCGGCTTTGGTAATAACCGCAGCCTTTCTTCCACACTTGTCGCACATAGTCAAATACAGCGAATTTATTTTCTCTTCAGTTTTCTGAATTACCTCATCGATTAGTTTTAGGTATTTCTCGGTGTCGAAACTCTTGACACTTGCACGGGTAATGAGTATGGAGTATGGATTGATGTCCACTCCAATCGTTTTTCTGTTAAGTCGAAGAGCCTCTACTACTGTAACACCTGAACCGAGAAATGGATCAAAGACGATTTCTCCTTTTTTAGTCATATGTTCGATGACGATCTGAGCAATATTGTACGGTTTGTTTGCTAAGTAAACTGCCATATCATAGATGGCAGAAGATTTTTCTGGTCGAACGGATAAAATTTCCTTCTTAAGTGTGGAAAAGCTTAACTCAGTCAAGCCATCTTTACCTTATTGGACTGATTACCATCGATCGATTTTCAGATAAATTCGTATTGCTTATTTGTGAAACTAACATTTGAGGCAAATGGGGAGTTCATCATCAGAAAAGAATAGGAAAGATCGACTTAAGAGTTTAGTTTCGAGAGGAAGAGATCACGTCCCGAAGACCCGACAGAACCTATTTTCTTTAACAATATAAGCTCTTTCGGTCAAATACATTGACTTACGACAAACAAGTTTGCGGCTCAAGCTTTTCTCATTAGCCACTTATTAACTCCGATGGATTGACAGTCATAACCTTGTTGCGCAAGCTTTAGGATATCTTCTTCTAAGGTTACTATCTTAACTTCACAATTGTTAAGGTTAGCTTTTGTTTCTTCTACTTCCTTTATCCTTTTCTCAAGTTCCTGAATTTTGGATTTTATGTCTTCCAGTTTATTTAAGTCAAATTCCCTTTTTTGGTTTACTGGATTAAGGTGTTGTTGCCGCTCCGCATAGATTTTCCTGAGCTCCTCATCTCTCCTGACCCAATAAACCCTGTCCACCTCTGGAATCTTATGGCCTATGAAGAAGTTGACGATCTTATCTTCGGCTCCGTGATTGGTCAGTTGCGTAACGAAAAATTTCCGCAGAGAATGTGCTCTTAAAACACCATATTTGCCATTTCCGTTGAGACCCGCTTTCATCGCCGCATTCTTCAACATCTTATTAAATTTCTGTTGACTCAGTGGTTTGGAACCCCTTTTAGTTCGGCTAGCGAAGAGTGGAGATTCAAGGGTCAGTTTCTCTCCGATTTGTTTTCTCCATTCAAGATACCTTTTTAGAAGCTCTACACCGTCGCTTGCTAGGAAAGTTATCCTTTCCCCCACAGTCTCCTTTTCTTTCTCAGGAAGGTACATTATTGCTAAAGGGATATTTCCTAGCTCCAGCTCTCTTTGAACATCTCCAACCTTTAGCTTTAGGGCATCGGAGATCCTCATTCCTGTTTGGGCTAGGAACGTGATCCTAAATTTTTCCTCTAGGTTGCAAACATCTAACATTCTCTTCAGTTCCTCAAGTGTAGGCACAAGATCCTTCTTTATGCATACTTGATGATTCCTGTAATTCTTCACATTAACCATTCCTGCCCTTCCTAACACGGACGTAAAGAACCCTCTTACTGCTCCATCCCATGCGTTGATGCTCTTCGGAGCATATCCTTCCCTTTCTAAATATTCACGGAAATCAAGAACTAGATCTCTTATTCCAGTCCTTGAATTTGGTTCAGGATTTTTTAATTCTGCATCTCTTTCCAAGATCAGTTGTCTCGGATCTTTGCCAGAAAATCCACAGAACTTTCTTAAAGCAATCAAGTAGCCCATTCGGGTGGAAGGCGAAATCGTCTTAAGCCAAGTCTGTACTTCAGGAGACTCCTCTATGCCCAAAGTCGGGATGTTGACACCCTCCTTTCCGAAGCATTTTCTCCGAACTTCCTCGTATGCCATTGTAGTATCTCCTACAAGTAGTAATACTACTTGTATTATTTAAGGCTTACTACTAAACAACATGAAAGAAAGTCTTATATAATACAAAAGAGAATGTAAATTAGATAGCTATGGCTAAAGATGTCGTAACAAGCTTTCGAGTAGATGAAGAATTGTGGACAAAGGCAAGAATATATGCTATAGAAAACGGCCTAACCATGAAGAAGCTCTTAGAAGCCCTCATAAAAATGGAGCTGGAAGAAAACAAAATTAAGGAGAAGTTGAAAGAGGTGAAAGCGTGATGGAGTTGAAAGTGAAAGGCGACATCTTTTATCTTCTAGACGCAGGTGATGAGAAGTTGATTTATGACAGCGAAAGTGAAGCGGTAGAGGCATTAAAAGCCCGAGTATCTCAAAAGAATATGGACCCCGAGTCTGTAAACATATGGGAAGTAAATACCGCAGAAGAAAACTGGGAGATTAAATCTGTTCCTTGGTCAAGGATAGCCATAGGGCTAATGAGGGGGAAGTGAAACGATGGAAGCAAGAACAGAAGTAAGAATGATACCTGTCGACAAAGTAATACCAAGTCCATTCCAACCAAGGGAGTCTTTCCCGAAAGAAAGCCTCGAAGAACTTAGTTCCTCTATAAAAGAGTCTGGCCTTGTTCAACCAATCTTGGTTCGTAAGAAAGGAAGCAATTTTCAGATAGTGGCTGGGGAGAGGAGATGGAGAGCCTACCAACTCGGTGGTTTAAAGCTTATTCCAGCTATAATCCGTGATGTCGATGACCTAGAAGCAAGAGAACTGAGCTTGATAGAAAACTGGCATAGAGAGGATTTGACGGATGCAGAGAGAGAAAAAATGGTTTACTCCTTGTGGGTCGAAGGTAAAAAATCTGGGAGATATCTCCAAATAGAAGACATGGCGAAAAAATTTGGAGTTAGCCGAAGATTAATTGAGGGTTTCATAAAATCATGGGAAGATAAAAAAGCCGTAGGCTATCCTATAGAAACCCCAACTTTCGTTATGAGAGAAACGAAAGGGCTAGAAAAAGAGGTTAGAAAAGAACTTATCTCTAAAATAGAAAGGGGTGACGTGAGAAAGGAAACGTACGCAGTTCGCGAATACGTCAATGTGCTTAAGGAAGCGCCCAAGCCTATTCAAAAAGCCATCCTTAAGCCAAAATCTAGAGTAACTCCGACTGTAGCAAAGAGAGTGCTAAAGCTTCCAGAGGAAAGACAAATCGAGGCTATAAAACAGATTGAGGCTCTTAGGCTTGAAGAGGAGGAGGCTATATCTCATATCGAAGCCATGAGGGTAGAGGTCCCTCTGCCACCTCCAGAGGAACTGGAGAAAATCCGAGAGAGATATGAAGAACTCCAAAAGGAGATTAAAGCAAAACTGGAGACTCCTGAGGCAAAAGAGCGTGGAGAACTTTTCAGGAATTGGTCAGGCCATATTGCAATCGCTGGAATAATTGATTCCATATCATGTCCAATCTGTAGATCGAAACAATTAGGTTGGATGTGTCATAAGATGACAATACAGGATGCCCTTGAAGAAGCTGAGAAAGAATATCAAAAAAATGTGAAGGCGGATTAAAGTGATAGAAGCTTATCCGTTCAATTGGCATAGAAAACTTGACTTTATGCCTCCTATGGGCTTACAGGTTATCTCAGGAGCCAAAGATTTAGAATTATACTATTGTCTAACACGTGTATCTATCAAAGAGTCCGCTACTCAGCAGATGCGTAGAGAAACCCCAACAGAATATGGGACATTAAGAGTCAACCCAGCCTTCAGAAACAACGTAGAATACAGTATGGGGGTTCCAAATCCCAGAAATGGCATCGTTCCAGTTCCACAAAAAGAGATATTGGACGACATACAAAAAAATCTTGGTGGTGCAGTTAGAATTGTTGGAAACCTGCCTGATGTTGTGATAAAAAGCAGAGGGGTAGTTGAGGATATACCTAAGACGGTTGAGAATCTTGGTGCGTTTCAAGGATCACAGTACGTCTTCACTCACCAAAATGCTTACGGAAACTTCATCCATAGGGTGAGAAAGTCACTGGGAATACGCAGTATTGAAAATCCATATTATTTCATAAGGAGCACCCTCTTACGCTATGGCATCATTAGGTCGCCCCGTGACCCTGTTCTGAGAAAACTGAGAAGCACACTCAAAACCGAATATGTTGTGACTGATGCTTCAGGTTGGTCAGACTTAGGAGACGCTAACATCCTAGCTCTAGAACAGGCTCGAATGAGATGGTGGACGGACATCGGGAGACCAACCGCCTTCCAGATCCCCATAAACCATACTGGAGTTCAAGGACAGATCTACAGACTGTTGAGAAGAAACTGTCTCGTCGTGGTATAAGGAATGAATGGTAAAAACATCAAACCAAAAGTAAAATGGACTGGTTTAATCGATACATTTATGGTTAAAGGTGTTGGAGAGTACAAAGTAGTTAGAGAGGCAAAGGGTATTGCGCCTTGGGGCTCCATTATAAAAGCGGAACTATCTGAATCGGAAATCGATCGATCGATTTTGATATCACTTCCAGAACAGAATGGTTTTCTTTTGGCGATCCTCGATGGTCTAATGTGGGAAATATGGATCACGCCAAGAGATGAAATTCATATTGTCCGTCCAATGACTGAGACAAGATATCCGCCCGAAGAATATTTAACCCTCACACGAATGGGTCCTGTCAAGTCTTCGTCTGATCGGCGAGGCTGCAAAAATCGTCTGACGCTCTGAGTTTCAAGAACTTTAGGAAGTATGCAGGGTTTTCACGTACCATGCCCTCAAATAATCGGGGTGTTCCTGATCAAGCTTTAGAGAAGCTTGAGAAGGTTAAAGAAGAAATCTAGCTCTTCTGGCGTTTTTTGGGCATTGCACATAGAGTTACGAATTTGTCATTTGAACTTTATCCGTGGAAGATATCGCGAAGTCTCTCTTGTGTGACTTACTCTTTTTTATAGTTCAAGGCAGAAACCATCCTTCATTATTTGAGGAGGGTCCTTCAGCATGACTATTGATGAGCTTATTACTAAGTACATCAACCAGATTAAGAACTGGGTGGTTTCTGTTCTAACAACTTTGTCAGACACTGGTGTTGCTGTTGCCTTTGATCTTGAGTGTGCAGTGTGCACGGAGAAGGAGAGAGCCAGTGAATGCTTTGTTCCTTTCTTGACATGGTTCTGTCCAACATAGGGTCGTCGAAACGGGGTTGTCCAAAACGGGTCGGCGCCTTCGCTGACAGTATGGTGCTTAATTTTTTTAAATAGTGCCTGTTAGCAGTTGGTAAACTGAGAGGACACGACTGGGTTATTTGTAGTCTTTTCCTGTTAGGATCTCAAGCTTCTTTCTTATTACATCGTACTCCTTTTTCGCATAAGCAGCATCTTTAGCATCCGATTCTTGATCACCAATTATGAGCTTAGCAGCGTTAAATTGATTCTCTAGATGTCTTAGGGTTTCGTCCTTTAGAGCGAATTTTCTGAGCATATATCCTGCAACGAATGGCCATGAGAATATGGAGAATTTAGCACAAATGTCAAGGTACTCCCCGTAGATCATCCCGCTTAGAAATAAGAACAAAATTGAGAAAAAGATGAAAACCGAGAGAGCAAACTTCTTGTTCCGTGGGCTTTCAGTGATGGCATCTCTATTGTCAAGAAAAATGATTATCCAACTAAAAATATAGACTACTAATGACCAAAAAATTATGCCTAAGGTCAATGGTAATGCTTCCTCCTTCAAGAAGTTTGTAACTTCTTTTTAATAAAAATCTTAAATAAGGGTTGTTCACAACTACGTTATTGTACTAACTTTTTAACGCAAAGAGGAAAAATATATGCCGTCAGCTAGGAGGGAGGCACTAGACGCACTGGCCACGATTTCCGTCAGCCCAAAGCGAATGGTTATCGTGGACTATCTTGCGGAAAATCCCCAGCCCCAGCGAAGGGGCTTCACCGAGATAAGACGCCGAGTAGAAGATGTGCTAGGCAGAGAGATCACCGATGGAAGCTTGACCCACCACCTCAATACACTGGCAAGATACAAAGTCCTAGGGAACAATCCGAACGAAGGGTGGTATATAACCAAACTAGGCCTCAGAATTTCTGGCACCGTCAAGAAGCTCTTAGAAGATCTGGAAACCGAATCTGCTAGGTAATGATCCTTGAGTATAGTAGTCGATACTCTAAAGGAGACTTTCAGAATAAGGGAAGTCGGCATCTGTAAATGTTGAAGCCATTATCACAATTATTGTGTTTGTCGCTTTCGGGATCACGATTGTTGGCGAAGCTTTCAATCTCGCTCGTACGCCACCATACTTGCAAAGGGTAGTTGATATTATGCTCGGCTGGTTTCTAAGAGGCGGCTATAACAAAGCATCATCAAAGAGAAAAACCAAAACCACATAACCCCCTTCTTTTTTTGTTTCTGAAGGTTAGACGCTCTTCCGCTATTCAACTTGTCTTTTGCTTATGTCTTTTCATGTATTCTTTGGGTGCTTTTTCTAGTTCTTCGCTCACCTTTCTTGTGGAACCCATCTTGTCTAATACGAAGTGATTCCAATCAGTCCAAGTTTGTTTGTCTATATTGATTGAGGTTTTATGTTTTTGTGACATGCTTCTATTGTAAAGTTCAAAAGGAAGGTCAAGCGTGGAGTTGCGAGTGCCCAGACCACACTTTTCGAGATGTCAAATGCAAGCACCTCTGGGCCGTAGAGTTCAGCCTCGCCCTAAGAAACGAGGTTTCAAGTCAGGTCGTAATTCAGCCCATTAGTGTTCAAACTTGTCCGTATTGCCGATCCGATCAAATAGCGAGGCGTGGAGTAAGACGCAACAAGTACGGAGACATTGAACGCTTCTCCTGTAAGACTTGCGACAGATGGTTTGTCGTTAATCTAGGCTTCGAGAAGATGAGGGCTTCTCCGCAGGTAATCACTTCGGCTATGCAACTGTACTTCACGGGTGAGTCTTTGAGAAATGTCCAGAAGTTCCTAAGGCTTCAAGGCGTTAACGTGAGCCACATTGCTGTCTACAAGTGGATCAGGAAATATGTCGGGTTGATGCAGAAGTACCTTGAACAGATAAAGCCTAAGGTCTCGGATACTTGGAGAGCAGATGAATTATATGTCAAGATTAAGGGCAATATGAAGTATCTATTCGCTCTTATGGACGATGAAACAAGGTTCTGGATAGCTCAAGAAGTTGCAGACTCAAAATACACTCACAACGCAGAAAGATTGTTTCAACTAGGAAAACAGATTTCGGGCAAGAAACCAAAGACCCTTATAACTGATGGCCTGCAAGCCTACCACGATGCCTATTTCAAAGAGTTCTGGACGAGGAAAAAGGAGACGAGGACGGAACACATCCAACATATTAGCATTAGAGGAGATCATAATAACAACAAAATGGAGAGGATGAACGGAGAAGTCAGAGACAGAGAGAAGGTGATACGTGGACTAAAGAAAAACGACACGCCGATACTGACAGGCTACCAGCTATTCCACAACTACATAAGACCGCATGAAGGATTAAACGGAAAGACACCAGCAGAAGCCTGCGGAATAGAAGTCAAAGGAAGCAATAAGTGGATTACTCTAATTCAAAACGCAAGCAAATAAAAAGGGGGGAAGCTACTTTTTCTTTATTTCTTCTAGTTTTCCCTCGGTACTCGCAACTCTTTCTCCTAGTGCCGAAACTTTATCATCGATTTTGTGGAGTCTAGTGAGAACATAGATAAACAGTCCCGCTGAAGTCAAATATCCTACATCGAACGATACGGTTACTCCATTCGAATCGATCTTAAACCAGAGTTGTAAAAGCCCAAACCCCTTCAGGATCAATAGAAGAACCAAAAGATAAACGGCCATTGTAAGCAGAAAGATTGCGATGTTAGGTGTCTTTTTGTATGGTTTGCGTGGCATGGTTTTCTCCTCATCTGAATCTTTTTCTTCGCCATTTATCAATTTAACCGCTCTCCATTGGAAAAATGTGCCGATGGTTAACAGGCAGATTTATGTGCTGACAAGTTAACAGAACCTGTGGTAACACCCCTTAAATATCTTGCTTGGGATTAGACTCCAAGGTTCCGTCCCCAAGTAATGCGGTAGAGTGCTTTCTAGGGAGAAGCCACTGATCGTGTTCAACAATTGAATGAAATACTAATGATGCCACGGAGCTAGAATATTGACCTTGAAGGTTCATTAAATATGTTTATTTAGTGGGTTGTGTGTAGGGGGTTTTTGATAGGGGTTGGATCTTCTCAGTCCGATTGTGGCGCAGATTGGTTTGGGTGGTGTTGGGGGTTTTCTGGTGGGTTTTGCGTTTAAGAAGTTTGCGAAGGTTGTG
>Ga0315280_10011529_pt1 | contig 10851 bp, 17 predicted proteins | sample YL17G06_40_MG_FD_203697 | JGI IMG/M metagenome (GOLD analysis project Ga0315280, IMG submission 203697) | Sediment microbial communities from Yellowstone Lake, YNP, Wyoming, USA - YL17G06_40 | ecosystem: Environmental > Aquatic > Freshwater > Lake > Sediment | place: USA: Wyoming | collected... | reverse complement strand
CTACGGCTACTCAAGCATGATCGCACTAGGCAAAGTAATACCGAAAGAATGGACATACGTGCGAGTACACAAGATAAGCGAAACAGACAAAACAATAACCTTAACCATTGAAAGGCTCAGAGGAGTGAAAGATGATGCACTCATTACAAAAAACCATAAAACAGATAGACGGGACACATAAGGGGCTGGGAGCAATGATCGCAATGAATCTAGTATGTGCAAAAGCTAAAATGTGCATACTGAACGTAGCACCAGCAGGCTGTGGAAAGTCTGTCTCTACAGATACCATAACAGGCATACTAACAGGAATGGCACAGAAGTACACCTCACTAACCCTTGCAGGTCTTAAACACTTAGCAGAAGAACTAAACCAGTTCACAGGGCACATAACAATAGATGATCTTGGAGGCGAAAAGAGTGAATGGAGCCGAGTATCAACCGTCACAGTCCTTGCTAATCTAGTACACACACATTACGTCAAAAAGATAACACAGGGATACGTACTGGAGATAGCTAACTTCTACGGTTCAGCAAGTCTAAACATACAACCAATCCTCATGCAAAGCATAATAGGTGATAATGACTGGATAGCAGTCATACGAGACAAAGTAATGAGATACTACCACCTCATAAGACCGATTAAACCGCAGACGTTCCTTAATAACCCGACAATAAACTATAGCATACCGATACAAGAGGTACTACTGCCTAAGTACAATGGCAGTCTCTACTACCAACTTGTGGCTATCGCTCTTACCCAGTGGTCATACTCTCGCATACTTGAACACTTGCCTAAACTTCTTAAGTCATGCGCAGCTCTTGACGGAAGAACCCACGTTGAACTTGAGGACTATCGCCTATTAGCGAAACTTATGAAGCCGATGCAGCTAGAACGATACCTAGTACAGTCATACGGCTTTGAATCGGGAAGAACATTTGATAACAACACATACTGCATACTCGTAGAACTAGCCTCACATGGTAAACCAAGCATAGAGACAATATGCGAAGATTACAAGGTAAGTCCAGAAACAGTGACTCGCCTAATTCAAAGCTCACCTGAATACTGCTGGATAAAGCAGAATAGCCCAAGACATGTTATGCCGACTGAGCATACTGATAAGATACTGAGGCTGGCAGGGGTGAACCAAAAATGGTAGTTGAGATAAGATATACAATACCTGACAAGCATGGCAACTATAAAGTTATCATTACGATAGATGAAGGCGTTGATTACGCTTACTTCAAAGCTTTATTTGATGCTCTACTTGAGAAAGGAATAGAATTTCACTTAACTTTACCGCCTACAGGTGATAGAGTATGAGTGCGCTTGAAACGTACACAAAACAAGTAAGACAAATGAAAGGCACAGAACACATGCACGCCCTAGACAGCCTAAGACGATACATGAATCTAACACCCGAAGAAGAGCTGATACAGCAGATAAACATGTGGACAGATCAAGATATGCTACGAACACTCATAGAGGCTGGTGTAAGAGGCGACGTGTGGAGAGCCCTAGTTCGAAGAACAGAAGTGTTAAGGAAAGAAAGAGCAGGAGGTGAATAGAATATGAGATGTGAAATATTCCTTGGAAAAACACCGCAGGCTGTTGTCACGGAATTCAATGAATGGGCAAAAGGTAAACGACTAGCAAAAGATATGATAATCCAGTCGGTGATGTCGCATAGTTCTCCAGATATGTGTCCAGACTTGGCTATACTTATCTTTCACGCAGATGAAAAGGAAGCCGATGTACCAAAACCAGAAGTAAAGAATGAGAGTGCTGAAAGATGTTTGAAAGATATTATAAGACTAGAGCAGGGGCTACCATAATGATGATAAAGATAAGGATAGGAAACTTCCGCTTCACATGGACATTCACGCAAGTAACAGAAGTCATAGGCGTAGACAGCACACTACCAGAAGGCGACCATATTATCATGTGGGACTTAGACGATGTACCATTTAACCTAGTGCATGATGTACTACAACAAGTGCAATGGATTTACGGATTGCCAAACATATACATACTCAACACTGGCAAACCAGACAACTACATAGCATACTGCTTCAAAGCTGTATATTGGAGAGACTCAGTAAAAATAGTCGCAGCAACACCATACGTAGATTACAAATTCTTCAAATACGGCGTATATCGTGAACACTGGACACTGAGAGTCACACCGAAAGAAGGCAGAAAACCACGACTGGCTACGATATTACACTCAACAGTACCCGAAGATTGCAGCATAAGTGAGCTGAACAAATGGGTAAAGGATATGCCAAACTCGCGGGGAGTTTCCTTTCTTTCTCCCTACGCGTATCGGATTGAATGCAACTATCCCTTGACATGTCCGCCTGTAATATGAAGCACTCACAAACGCTGCAATAAGAAGGAAGTGGGAGCTAAATGTCACCAAAAAAAACAGATGAAGAGTACGGTGAAACACTCGTAAGGCTAGATATAGATATAGAAAACTTCGCAGATATAGCGACATTCAAGAAATATCTGTCTGATGAGCTAGGTATAACTAATCCAGACTTTCAAGAAGCACTATGGGCAGAAACACCTAGATACCTAGACTATGAAAAGTATGATATACATGGCGTAACCATTACGTATCCTTGGGGTCGTGAAGTTCGCTACGGAGTGCAGGGTCTTCCCGGTCTTTGGGGATGGGATGCTGTACAGGAGATTAGAGCAAGTGAGGGATGGTAATGACTAAGTGCAGACTTCATCCAAAGCTACAATGTGGATACAATGAGTGTACGCCTAAATGTGAAGTGCTAAGACAGACTGGGCAGAGAACATTGTTTGAGGCTCCTTTGCAGGTCATTGAGAAGAAGAAGCGGAAAGGACACACAGTCACATACTATAAGGTGCCAAAGAGGTGAACAAGAAATGATGAAATGTCCAAAATGCGGATGCAGTATGGAGGCATCAGCATATAATTGGTATCTTATAGAGCAACGCTTTGATTGGTGCAATGTTACTATGGAAAGACAATGGTGCTGTAAGAAATGCTATGTTACAGTTAAAGAAAAGATATATAGGACAGTTAATGCTTAACTGGAGGCTACAAGAGATGATTCTTGATGCGACGGCTGGAAACAGAACAATGTGGCACGACAAGAAAGCAGAGCACACTATCTACATTGACATAGAGAAGAAGCTAACAGTAAAACCGACAATATTCGCAGACAACACCAACACCCCTTTTTCTGATAAACAGTTTAGCATAATCTTCTACGACCCGCCTCACGGCTGGGGAGAAGGACACCCATTCTACAAGTATCCAGATGCTGAAAGCTTTAAGAAGAAATGGCCGGGCTACGGAGACATACCACGATACTATGGATGGGATAAGTGCAAAAATCAGCAGGAGCTTATAGTTCATATATGGAGAGCGCAGAAAGAATTTCATAGAATACTACAGGATGATGGCTTACTATGGCTTAAATGGAACACTCAGCTAATCTCGATACATCGTGTACTAGCACTATTTGACCTATGGATTAAGATGCTGGAACTACCTATAAAAGCGCCAACACAAACAGCAGGCAGATCACAGACATACTGGATATGTTTAGCTAAAAAAAGAATAGAGTTTGTGCAAAACACGCTATGTTAAGTGTTTCTCTGTCATCAGGTTTCGTGTCAAAGTTTCCAGTCGGCCCAGTTCCAAGACGAGTTTAGCTATCGTGTCCTCATCAGCTCCCATCTTTTTCGCTTCTTCAATGGCTAGCTTTTGACTCTTTATTTGCTTCTCAAATGTTATGAGAGCTTCTGGTATTTCAATGTACTTTTCGCCTCTTGCCCTTTTCAAGTTCTCAGTTACTCTGCGCATGTCCCAATAGCCTTCTGGATCACCAGCTTGTACGATCTTGTTTATAGCTAGTATGTATGTTGCCTCAGCTTCATCATAGCCTATGTCCTCTAGTAGTGATATTCCCTGTGGTACTGTTAGCACTTGATTCTTGACTCCTTTGATTATCTCTGCTTTAGTTAGGTCTTTCTCAAGTGTCAGCCGACTAATCTGGTACTGGTCAGTTATCTTATTAACAAGTAGTCTAGCATTGTATTCTGGAACTTCTATCTTCTTTAGCTCTGTAACGACATCTTCGCCTGTTATCAGTCCTTTCTCGTACTGATCTTGTAATGATGGCAGCTCTTGTGTCATTATCGTGTACATTGTCAATAGTCCAGACTGCGCTGCATCATATCCTTCTTCTAGGTAATTATTGTATAGGTCTTCATCATCGAATATCATTAGGTTATATAGGTTGGCTGCTACTGTTGTTGTGAAGGCTTTAGGTTGTGGTGTGACTTCTGGTACTGTAGCATACACTTCTGCTAAGACAGCTGCATCATCTGCGCTATAACCTATGTTTATAAGTTCTACTTCCATCTGCTCTTTGCTCATCAATTTCAGGTTGTAGAAGTTCCTTATCTGTGCTACTGTGAACTTTCGTTCTTTCACTACTGCTGCTTTGGCTGCTTCCTCAGCTATGTCAATCTTGGCTTTCTCTATCGCAACATCTATTCGGTCAGAAGTCCAGTCAAGGTCTAATAGTTTAGCTCTTGTCCATGCTTCATCTCGTATGCCCATCTTGAACGCTGTTAAGGCTTCACTACTGCTTACTATTCTTCCCTCAGTATCCATAGTTGGCTTTGCTATGCGTTCACGATATAGAAATCCTCTCTGCACCCAAAGCTCAATAGCCTGTGGATTAGTCCTCAATGCTAAGAGTGAACTGCGAAACTCATCCTCTGACATCTTTTCCCTAGCGAACAAGTACATGCTTTCCATTCGCACACCATTGCGCTCAGTATCAACCCGATAGTCAACAAGTGCCTGCGCTGCTTTTGCTGCATCCTCTGGACTAAGACCGCCAAAGCGTCTGTATCTAGTTATGTCTGCTTGTGAGTAAACTCCTGTGTCGAAGCCATATCCTAGTTCTCTTGTGTTTGGCGGTTGATACGCTACGTTAATAATGTCTTGCCTATCGTCAGGGTGCATGTCAACTATCTTTAGCATACGTTCCAGCTTTGTTGTATCCCATAAGCCTCTATGATAGTTAGCAAACATTAGGTTCACTGGTATTCTGTCCCAGTGTGCGTACCAGTACCATTCTGATGCTTGCGGAGTTAGACCCATCTTACTAGCTATCTCAACCATTGCTGGATACTGAGCTTCTGAGCTGTGATCTCCATAAGCCTCTCTTACTGCGAAACGTATCAAGTCCTGTATCGGCGGAATAACGTCTTTCAGCTTAAGTATAGCTTCTGTTTCAGAGGGTTGTACCTGTGACATTTGCAGCCAGAAGTAGAAAGTCTTTTCGTCTATGTCTCCACGCCTCAGTAGTGCCATAGATGTTGCTAAATCAGGGTATCTCACTTGTCCTTCTACCCACATGTTAGCCCACTTATCTTCTAGCCCAAACTTACGGGTAACGTCTAGGTATTCATCACTTGTTGTTAGTCCTTTACTAGCCATCTCTGCAAGTCTGTACGGTTCAGGGTACTGCACAACTAAGTCCATTACGCTCTCAATCTTATTCTCGTCAAATCGTGCCAGCAGCATTTCCCATATAAAGTCTCCAGCGGTTATTAGTCCTCTGCGCACTAGATCAAGCATTATACCTATGGGTAATGGTTGCATCCATGCTGGATTAAGCTGAGTTAGCCAATCAGTATTCCAACCATTCTGCGCTGCTATATCAGTGTATTGCTCTTCTGTTATGCCTCCTATTCTGTGCATTAGCCATGCTGTTTGAGCATCTGGAATGTTAGGCTGAATCCTTTTATTAACCCATCTGCTTATGAAAGGATTTATCCCAGTGTTTTGTATTATGCCGTTATAACCAGTTAGTAGTGAGTCCACGCCTGCTAACGCACTATATATGTTACTATGAAGTGAACCTACTCCTTGCCCAAGACCAGCTTTGATTGCAGTAATCATAAACTGATAGTCATTGTGTATCTGATTCTCAATGGTTGAAGGTATGCCATCTATCGGTTCAGAGTTAAGTGTCTCAGCTAGTGATATGTTTTTGCCTATGTAGTCAATGATTAGTGGTCTTAATGTTTCAAGGTCAAGACCAGCCTTTAGTAGTAGTACCTGTCCTATTGCGTCTGTTGCTGTTGCACCAATGTTCCAGACTAAAGCCGTTGTCACTTGAGCTGCAGCAGCTTTAGCTTGCCAGTAACTCGTTACTTCATAGTATGGTTCTTGTGGCATACTACTTCACAGCCTTCTTTCCTTCTGGATATGTTAATAGCGGAGTTTCAGGTATCTTCACTGTTTGTGTTTCAGTCTGCTTAGTAATCAGCTTTGTCACTATATCAATTAAGTTATCTATCTTGGCTGTGAGTGCGTCAAGTTTCTCGTCAAGATCAAGCACTGACGTTGCCACTACATATAAAGCGTTGTTTGCACCATTCAGTTCGTCTGCTATTATTCTAAGCCCTTCGTCGAATTTTTCAAACACGTTTAGTTCTTTTTCTGCCATTTTGTTAGCCTCCTTATCTAAATAAAAAAGGGGGGATGCTTAGATTTTATGCGCTTATGGTGTTGCTTTAGCTGTTGCTATCTGTGGTGTCAAATTGGGCGTTGGTACTGCATGAACTTCTGCGGTTTCTTCTGCAAGACTACCTGTAACGCTTAGGGTTGTCATAGCTACTATACTCTGTATTCCAAGAGCTGTTTGGCTTTTGACTGCTTCGCTATCTTGCCTGTGCTGAATCAAACTACCGATAGCGCAAACTGCGAATACTCCAGCTAGAGCTAGAGCAATCTCAATGAACGGTGTCATATCCATTTACTCTTTCACCTCCTCTCACGGCTTCCAAATTGTGAGTATGAACTGTACTATGACTATTATTGCTGTTATGGCTGCTGCACTAACGTAAATTGTCTGCTTCAATCCATCTATCTCCTTGTTAATTGTTTCCCTTCTTGACTCACAGAGCTTATCTGTTACTGGGTCGTTATCCATTTGTATCATGCCTCCATTCAAGTTTAATATTGCTCTAGTCCTGTGATGATTTCTTCTGCTGTTGGCAGAGCCTCTCCTCCTAAACCACTTGTGCCAATGTAACTATGATTATGTGTTACTGTATTGCTTGGCGGGTTTTGTGCATGATTATGGTCATAGCCCTGTGCACATATTGTTGTTATTACTGTAATAGTATAAGTATGGCTATGTCCTCCAGCTTGCGCAACAGTTATAGTGTAATTATGTGTGTGCTGTAGAGGGGTTCCTCCAGCGTTAGCTGTTCCACTATTAACGGCATCTGATGTATGAGTATGTGCTGCTCCTCCTGCATCAGTATTATCAGGGTCAGTTACTAAATCTCTCCTATCGTGATAATGAGTGTCAGGTCGGCAATATATGCAGTAAACATTAGATGAAGTGAGAGGTATAGAATGAGAATGCGCTCCACCACCACTAGCCATACCAGCTAAGTAAGTGTTATGGACATGATTATCCCAAGGGCTGCCTAAGTTTGCAGCGTCAAAATATATATCTGCTGTATGGGTATGACTATTCGCAGCAGGCGCAGAGAAATTGCTTCTATGAAAAATTGAGCCATAACCACAATTCACGTTAGTAACGTATAAAACGTGAGTATGACTTGTTGAAGAACTCGTTATGTTAGCTGTTGGATGTGTATGGCTATGATGCTTAAGTTCTCTCATCATAGCTCTAGGAATGTTGGGACTGAAAAAGTACCGGTGGAAACTTAGCAGTTTTCTCGATACGTCAAGGATTATTATGCTTCCAAGGTCAAGGTTCATATTCTATAGTCTCCTATCATTCCTGTACGTAGTTGACATCATACGGTATATTAGGGTCGTTTACTGCTGAGAATAAGTATAGCCCATCTGCTGCGTTACTTACTCTCGGATTTGGAAAACTCTGCGCTCTTACTCCAACTGTCTGTCTTGTGCAGAATCTTCTTGTTGTTGCTGTTGTGCTTGTGCCAAAGTAGAAGTAGTGAAGTCCAGCCGTGACAGCTTCATATCCTGCGTCAAATACTTTTACCTTTAATTGCCCAGACGGAGCAACTATCTGTACACCAGCATTGTTAGGACTTACTACGCCTCCCAGATTAATTAAGTCTTCTCTTTCAGGCTTAACAGTCATGTTTGCTCTTGTTGTCTGCTGTGCTGTTACTACATCACTTGACGTTAAGGCTCTAATAGCTGTTGGATCTTTAGCAACTCCAGCGTGACTTATCTGTACAAACAGCTCCTTAGTTGTAGCTTGCTGTTGAAGTTTATCAAGGCTTCCGTAAACTGTTATAGCATCACTTGACGTTAAGGCTCTGATAGCTGTTGGGTCTATTTCAACTCCATTATGCCTTAACTGCACTATAGTGTCGTATGTTGATGCTCGTTGAAGTAGCTTCTGTGTTTGACTACCATAAACTGTAACTGCATCACCATTTGTTAATGCTCTTATCTGTGTTGGGTCTAACCATGTTGTTCCAGTTGTCAAGCGCACTATTACAGGGTTAGCATGAGCCATTGTTGCGCCTAGAACACGGTATAAGTCAACCTGTCCTAACTGTCTAGCCCAAAGATCAGCAAGAGTAATAGCCAAGTCTCCAGCAGTCCACGCCTCAACCTTAACTTTAAAGCGATCTGTAGCATCCTCATAAGCTAAAGCGTCGTTCTCAATACTTGTTGGTACACAGTTTGCGAAGGTTGGAGTTTTAAGTGCCTCTCCAAGTATCTGCCAATGGTTCATCTTAACAATATGTTCTATGCTTACTGGTAAACAATGAGCAATACTAGGAGTCACTATGGTTTCACTAAGCAGCTTGATAATGTCAACTTTCATCTCGGCTGGATAATCACCCGGTACCGTTACTACTACAACTTTTTTCTCGTAGTCTGGTAAATCTCCGCCCATATTATTCAGCTCCTTTAATCATGGGTATGTTATGTCTGGATACTCAAGTACGCTGCTTGCTCGCCAGAAGTCGAATAGTTGTGTTCCAACATTTGCAGTCCACAACTGGTTTAACTGAACTTTACAGCGTGTTCCTATATGATAAGCTGGCTCTGAAACTGCTAAAGATACACCATTAACTCGCCAAATGACCTTATTTAGAGTTTCATAGTTTGCCAGCTCTATCCAGAACCACACATTGTTATACCACACTGTCTTAAACAAGGCTTGGAATATCATCCAAAAGTCTCCAGCTGTATAGCCAAAGTTTAAGGCATGTACTCTAGTAAGATCAGTAGCATCAGGATAGAAAAGTATGGCAAATATAGTGCCTGCATTTTTAGCAAGGCTCTTATGCCAGAATCCTAGCACTAAAGTATCTGTAATGTTAATCAGGTCTTTATTGTTTATTTCTTCTGTTGGCAATACGTTATACGCATTCGGGTAAGTACCACCTTCAAAAGAGTCAACTTTTAACGCTCCTGAACCTTGCTTGATGTCAACTGTCTCAATGCTAGGGTTAAGTTCTGCTGCTACATCTACGCCGATGAGGTCTTCCCAAGGCTCATAAAGCCAAGGATAGGGTGTTGGTCGTGATATGAACCACCAGAATGGCTGCATCTTTTTAGTCATTGAGCAATCCCAGCTTATCTAATAATCTTGTTACTAGGTTTGTTAGTTGTGCGAATCCTACTGCGTAAGAGGGCAATACTTGTATGCGTACTGTTACTGTATGGTCATAGTCTGTGTCTGGTGAGCAGGCTACAAACTTTAGCTGATAGGGAAAGGCTGTTAGGTCGCCGTATGTTTCTGTTGGTACTGTTTCATCGTCGCCTGTTATCCATTCATCTCTAGTTAGCGGTATGAGTTGTTGTTCATATCTGTATAGGCGACATTTGACCATGCCATGACAGCCTGCTGGGAACTTCATGTCAACCCTAGTTATAATGCCTTTGGTTATTCTAAGGTATCCATAAATAGGCAGCTTTTCAGGTGTATCAGCGTCTATCGTGATGTCCCAGCAGAAGTACATTGGGTTACCACTTAACCCAAATGCCGTTTGCTCTTAGCTTCATCTTTTCTCCATTTGCGACATCTGCTAGTTTAGCGTAGATGTACTGTCCTTCTCTTAGATAGATTTCGCCATCCCAGAAAATGTAGTCGCTAGCTACGTCTGGTTTGCCCTTGTATAAAGGTACATAGGCGTGTCCATTCCAGTATCCTAGCTCAACGTACTCAGTGGTAGCTAAGTTCTCAAATGTGCCTGCAATATGCGTGACTGACAACATCTGTCCTGTTTCAAGAGAGTCAGCTTCTATATAGGTTGACTTTCCTGTTGCGAACACACGATCTTTTTCCACTTCATAAATTTTTGCTTCACTCATGTTTTGTGCCTCCAGAAAAAAGGGGGGAGAGGGTCTGTTGCTGTTAAGCGAACTCTGATGCGCCTTGGCCGATTGGCTTTTCAAGGATGATTCTGTGCGTATTATCGTCTTTGTAGCCGTACCACTCTATTTCAACTGGCTTATACTGGTCTAAGCTGAGGTATTCGGTTTCTAGGTCTACTTCGCTGTAGAATGGTATCTCGAATGTGTGGAATAGTCCTATGCCTTGTATTAATGCTTGATAGTTTTGACCACTACCTGCGAACTTAGCTTTCTGGTATCTGTCTCTACTGCCCTCTAGGCTAGTAACTGTTACGTCACCTGAGTTTTCTATGTGGCTCATGGCTACTGCTAGCACTTCTGCCCAGTGGAAGTCAGTACATTTCGTGGTTGACGGATATGGTTTGCAGCAGCTATGACCTATGCCTAGTCTCCTGTGTTCATCTCTCATTATGTCCCTTGGCCTGTGGTCGTATATTGTAAGTGCCCTATCCTTGAACCA